>Ga0190269_10001002_pt1 | contig 13792 bp, 17 predicted proteins | sample Popmic249IS_FD_133749 | JGI IMG/M metagenome (GOLD analysis project Ga0190269, IMG submission 133749) | Populus adjacent soil microbial communities from riparian zone of Blue River, Arizona, USA - 249 IS | ecosystem: Environmental > Terrestrial > Soil > Riparian zone | place: USA: Arizona...
AGGCACGCCCTTCGTCGGCGTGGAAGCGAAGATGTACGCCGGCCCGGGCGGCCACCGCGGCGTCTTCGCCGCCTGGGACCCGGTGATGCAACGCAAGGCCTGGGAGATCCAGGAGAAGTTCCCGGTCTGGAGCGGCGCGCTCGTCACCGCCGGCGACGTCGCCTTCTACGGCACCATGGACGGCTGGTTCAAGGCGGTGGACGCACGCAGCGGCAAGCTGCTGTGGCAGTACCGGACCGAGTCCGGGATCATCGGCCAGCCGATCGCGTTCCGCGGGGGCGACGGCCGGCAGTACGTGGCCGTGCTGGCGGGCGTGGGCGGCTGGCCCGGGGCCATCGTGTCGGCCGACCTCGATACGCGCGACGCGACGGCGGCCGGCGGCTTCGCCAACGTCATGCGCGACCTGCCGGCGGCCACGCGCAAGGGCGGGCACGTGTACGTGTTCTCGCTCGCAGGGGGCGGCCAGTGAAGTGCCTGCTTGCCTGGACCCTCGGCTGCGCGCTGGGCGCCGCCGCCGCGCAGGAGGCGCCGCGCGCCACCCTGCGGGTCTGCGCCGACCCCGACAACCTGCCTTACTCGCACCAGGACGGCAGCGGCTTCGAGAACCGCATCGCGCAACTCGCGGCCAGCGACTTCGGGCTGCCGCTCGAATACGCGTGGCTGCCGGACCGGCGCGGCTTCGTGCGCAAGACGCTCGGCGCCGGCTTGTGCGATGTGGTGGTGGGCGTGCCGGCGAACTTCGAGCGCACGCTCAACACCCGCGCCTACTACCGTTCCAGCTACGTGCTGGTCGCGCCGCAGTCGCACGCGGCCCCGCCCGCCAGCTTCGCCGACCCGCGCCTGCGCCGGTGGCGCGTGGGCGTGCAGCTGGTGGGCGACGACCTGGCCACCACGCCGCCCGGCCACGCGCTCGCGCTGTCGGGGGCGGTGCAGAACGTGGTGGGCTATCCGCTGGCCGGCGAGCAGCCGGCGGCCGCGCGCATGGTGCAGGCGCTGGCGCGCGGCGAGCTCGAGGCCGCCTTCGTGTGGGGCCCGCAGGCAGCCTATTACGCCAGCCGTGCCGGCGTGCCGCTGCGCGTGCACTACGTGGCGCCGCCGGCGGCGCTGAAGGACCAGCCCTTCGCGTTCGCCATCGCCATGGGCGTGCACCGCGGCGACCGCGCGCTGCGCGACCGGCTGGACGATTTCATCGGGCGGCGCCAGGGCGACATCGACCGCATCCTGGCCGACTACGGCGTGCCGCGCGCACCGGAGGCCGCGCCATGAAGGGGCGCCTGGCCGGCCTGCTGCTGGTGGCCGCCACGCTCGCCGCCTGCGAACGCGAGCAGCGGCACTTCGCCGCCGAGACGCAGAACGCCACCGGCGGCGAGACGGCCGTGCGGCGCAGCACCAACCAGCCCGGGATGGCGCTGGGCGGCATGGTGAAGCTGGCGGACCGCAACATCAGCATGTACGACGACAACGCCTACGCCGTCAACGAAGGCAAGCGCCTGTACCGCTGGTACAACTGTTCCGGCTGCCATGCCAACGGCGGCGGCTCCATCGGCCCGGCGCTGATGGACAGCCAGTGGGTCTACGGCAGCGACCCGCGGAGCATCTTCGACACCATCGTGCAGGGGCGGCCGAACGGCATGCCCTCCTTCGGCGGCCACATCCCGGAGGACCAGGTGTGGCGGATCGTCGCCTACGTGCGCTCCATGGGCGGCGGCCTGCGCACCGACGTCGCACCCTCGCGCACCGACTCGCTCTACCCCGGCAAGCCGGAGAACTTCCGCTCGCCCCAGCCGGCGATCCAGAAGGGCGCTTCGCAAGCCGAACTGGCGCTGGAGCCGAGATGAGCGCGCGGCGGGGGTGGCAATGAATCCCGGCGTGCATGACATGCTGAGCGCCTGGGGCCCGCAGGCCGGCCACGTCGCGTGGCTGTGGAACGTGTTCCTGGCGATCTGCACCGTGGTCTTCGTCGCGCTGATGGTGGCGCTGTTCATGGCGCTGCGGCGCGCGCCCCGCATCGACGCGCCCGAGCCGCCCGATCTCGGCACCGTCAACGTTCCCGAGCCACGGCTGCGCCGCAGCGTGGCCACGGCCGCCGCGATCACCATCCTGGGCCTGCTGGCGCTGCTGGTCGCCAGCGTCTTCACCGACCGTGCGCTGGCGCGCCTGCCGCTGCAGGATGCCGTCAACATCCAGGTGACCGGCCACCAGTGGTGGTGGTCGGTGAAGTACGTCGACGGCGCGGTGTCCGAGACCTTCGAGACGGCCAACGAGATCCACGTCCCCGTCGGCCGCGCGGTGGTCGTGCAGCTCGCCGCCGCCGACGTGATCCACAGCTTCTGGATCCCCAGCCTGGCCGGCAAGCGCGACCTGATCCCCGGGCGCAGCGCCACGCTCGCCTTCCGTGCCGACCAGCCGGGCATCTACCGCGGCCAGTGCGCCGAGTTCTGCGGCTTGCAGCACGCGTTCATGGCGTTCGAGGTGCATGCGCATCCGCCGGCGGAGTACGAGCGCTGGCGCCGGCTGCAAGTGGCCACCGCGGCGGAACCCGCTGAAGCACAGGCGCAACGCGGCAAGCAGCTGTTCCAGTCGGTGAGCTGCGCGATGTGCCACACCATCCAGGGGACGCTGGCGCAGGGGAAGAAGGCGCCGGACCTGACGCACCTGGCCAGCCGCCGCACCATCGCCGCCGGCACGCTGCCCAACACCGCGGGCAACCTGGCCAGCTGGATCGCCGACCCGCACCGGCACAAGCCCGGCGTGACCATGCCGGCCATCCCGATGTCGGGCGAGGACCTCGCCGCCATCGTCGCCTACCTGGGAACCCTGCAATGAGGCACGGACCGCTCGGCGAGAAGCCGCATCCGCACAAGGGCCGGACGAAGGATGGCCTGGCCGGCGGCGAGGTGGTGGCGCGGGTGCTCGACGAAACCTGGAGCGATCCACCGGGCTTCCTCGGCTGGTTCTGCGCCGTCAACCACAAGGCCATCGGCAGGCGCTTCCTGGTCACCTGCCTGGTGTTCTTCGCGCTCGGCGGCCTGCTGGCGGCGACCATGCGCATGCAGCTCTCGCGCCCGGGCAACACGCTCGTGGGCCCCGACCTGTACAACCAGATCTTCACCATGCACGGGTCCACCATGATGTTCCTGTTCGCCGTGCCGGTGTTCCAGGCGGTGGCGATCTACCTAGTGCCGCTGATGGTCGGCGCGCGCGCGACCGCCTTCCCGCGCATGACGGCGTACTCGTACTGGATCTTCGTCTTCGGCGGCGTGATGCTGTACGGGGCCTTCTTCGTGAACGCCGGGCCGGATGCCGGCTGGTTCTCCTATCCGCCGCTGGCGGGGCCGGAATACGGCGCCGGCAAGCGCAGCGACATCTGGGCCCAGATGATCACCTTCACCGAGGTGTCGGCGCTGCTCGATGCGGTGATCATCATCTGCACCGTCTTCAAGATGCGCGCGCCGGGCATGACCCTGAACCGCATTCCCCTGTACGTGTGGGCGATGCTGGTGGTGGCCTTCATGATCCTGTTCGCCATGCCCGCGGTGGCGCTGGCCAGCTCGCTGCTGATCATGGACCGGCTGGTCGCCACCCATTTCTACAACCCGGGCGAGGGCGGCGACGTGCTGCTGTGGCAGCACCTGTTCTGGTTCTTCGGCCACCCCGAGGTGTACCTGATCTTCCTGCCCGGCCTGGGGATGATCTCCGCGATGATCCCGACCTTCGCCCGCCGGCCGATGTTCGGCTACACGGCCATGGTGCTGTCGCTGATCGCCACGGGCTTCCTGTCCTTCGGCCTGTGGGTGCACCACATGTTCGCCACCAACGTGCCGGAGCTGGGCAAGACCTTCTTCACCGCCGCCAGCATGTTGATCGCGATTCCCACCGCGGTGCAGATCTACTGCTGGATCGCGACCCTGTGGACGGGCCGGTTGAACTTCAAGGTGCCGCTGTACTACGTGCTGTCCTTCTTCGTGATCCTGGTGATCGGCGGCATGACCGGCCTGATGCTCGCGTCGGTCTCGCTCGACTCGCAGGTGCACGACAGCTACTTCGTGGTGGCGCACCTGCACTACGTCCTGATCGGGGGCGCGGTGTTTCCCCTGTTCGGCGCCCTGTACTACTGGTATCCGAAGTTCTGCGGCCACCTCATGTCCGAGCGGCTGGGGCGCTGGAGCTTCTGGCTGATGTTCGTCGGCTTCAACGTGGCCTTCTTCCCGATGCACATCCTCGGCATGAACGGCATGCCGCGCCGCGTGTACACCTACCCGGCCGAACTCGGCTGGGGCACGCTCAACTTCGTCTCGACGCTGGGCGCGGCCACGCTCGCCATCGGCATCTTCCTCACGCTGGTCAATGCGCTGCGCAGCGCGCGCCACGGCGAAGCCGCCGGTGCCGACCCGTGGGGCGCCGGCACGCTGGAATGGCTGGCAGCCTCGCCGCCGCGCACGTGCAACTTCGCGGCGCTGCCGGTGGTGCACGGGCGCGACCCGCTCTGGCAGGGCGTGCCCGCGGGCCAGGTCGACCACGTCTGCGGGCTCGCGGCGGACGTGCGCGAGGTGCTGTGCACCACGGTCGCGGACGCGAAGCCGGACTCGCGGATGATCTTTCCCGAACCCACGCCGGCGCCCTTCGTGGCCGCCGTGGCGACCACGGTCCTGTTCGTCGGCTCCATCTTCACGCCGTGGGCGGTGGTGTGGGGCTCCATCCCCCTGGCGATCGTGCTGGTGTGGTGGTTCTGGCCGAGCCAGCGCGAGGCCGAGGAGGAGCTGGCGCTGGAAAGCACCGAGGAACTCCGGGCGGAGCAGGCATGAACCGGGGCACCGTCAGGGGCAGGGCGCTGGACGTCGCGGAGCTGCCCACCATCGTGTTCTCGCACCGCAGCCTGATGTGGTGGGGCACCCTGGGCGTGATGGTCATCGAGGGCACGGTGTTCGCGCTGGCCGTCATGGCCTATTTCTACCTGCGCAGCCACCAGGCGACCTGGCCGCTCACGGCGCTGCCGCCGGACCTGCTCTGGGGCACGCTCAACACGATCGTGATGCTGGCGAGCTTCATCCCGGCGCACCTGGCCAAGCGGGCCGCCGAGAAGCTGAACCTGCGCGGCGTGCAGGTCTGGCTGGTGGTGAGCACGCTGTTCGGCATCGCCTTCACCGTGATCCGCGGCTTCGAGTTCTCGACGCTCAACGTGCGCTGGGACAGCAACGCCTACGGCTCGGTCGTGTGGCTGCTGCTGGGGCTGCACACCACGCACATCGTCACCGACCTGCTGGACACGATCGTGCTGACGGTGCTGTTCTTCACCGGGCCCCTGGACGGCAAGCGCTACGTGGACGTGAGCGAGAACTCCTTCTACTGGTACTTCGTGGTCGCGGCCTGGCTGCCGATCTACCTCGTGATCTACTGGGGAGCCCGCACGCCATGAGCATCCGGAGCTGGATCGCGCTCGTGGCGGCGCCCTCGGTGGCGCTGGCCACGCAGGGCGTCATGTACTCGCTGGTCACGCCCTCCTGCGGCGCGCAGACCCGCCTGCAGCTGCACCTGCTGGCGGCCGTGGGGCTCGCGGTGGTGGTGGTGCTCGCCGTGCTGGCCTTCAGCGAGTCCTCGCTGCGCCGGCCGGAGCCGGCCTCGATGGACAGCGACGAACAGCACGGCCGCCACCGCTTCCTCGCCAACATGGCCGCCGCGGTGGGCGCGCTCGCGGCGCTCGTGATCCTGGCGATGTGGTTCACCACCTGGGTGATCACGCCTTGCGACGCCTGATCGGGCTGTCGGTGGCGCTGCCGCTGGCGGCGGCGGCGCACACGATCGGGCCGGCGGCCCTCGGCAGCCCGTGGAGCTGGAACTTCGCGCCCTGGCTGCTGGCGTTGCTGGCGCTGTCGGCCCTGGGCTACTGCATCGGGCTGCGGCGGCTGTGGCGCCACGCCGGCGGCGCGCGCGGCGTCGGCGCGCAGCAGGCCGGCTGCTTCGCGCTCGGCTGGCTCGCTCTGGTGGTGGCGCTGGTGACGCCCCTCGATGCCTTCGGCGCCCACCTGTTCTCGCTGCACATGGTGCAGCACGAGCTGCTGATGGTGGTGGCCGCGCCGCTGCTGGTGCTGGGGCGTCCGCTCGCGGCCTGGGCCTGGGCCCTGTCGCCGGCGCAGCGCCGGCTGGCGGGCCGCCTGTTCGCCAGCCGCGGCTGGTCCGGCCCGTGGTCGGCACTCACCGATCCGCTGGCCGCCTGCGCGCTGCATGCGATCGCGCTGTGGGCCTGGCACCTGCCCGCGGCCTTCGACGCGGCGCTGCTGCACGAGGGCTGGCATGTCGCGCAGCACGCCTCGTTCCTCGTGACCGCGCTGTTCTTCTGGTGGTCGGTGCTGGGGCACGACCCGCGCGGGCGCTACGGCGCCGGGCATTCGGCCGCCTCGCTCTTCGCCACCATGATGCACACCGGCGCGCTCGGCGCCTTGCTCAGCCTGGCGCCGCAGGCCTGGTACGCGCCCTACGTGGCCACGACCGTGGCGCTCGGGCTCGACCCCGCGCAGGACCAGCAGCTCGGCGGCCTGGTGATGTGGGTGCCGGCGGGCCTGGTCTACGTGGCGGCGGCACTGTGGGTGCTCGGTCGCCTGCTCACGCGCGCGCGGGCGTGACGCGGCCCGGGGGCGTGCCTATCATTGCGCGCATGGCCTACATGCTCGTGATCCTCGAAGACCCCGCCCAGCGCGGCACGCGCACGCGCGCCGAGGGCGAGGCCGTCTACCAGCGGATGGTGGAGTTCGCCGACGCGCTGCGGCGCCAGGACAGGCTGCTCGCCGTGGAATCGCTGGCCTCGCAGCACCAGGCCGCCCGGGTGCGGGTGCGCGGCGGCCAGGCGCAGGTGCTCGACGGCCCGTTCGCCGAAGCCAAGGAAATGATCGGCGGCTTCTTCCTGCTCGATTGCGCCACGCGCGAGGAGGCGCTCGCCATCGCGAGCCGCTGCCCCGCCGCCGAGTGGGCGACGGTGGAAGTGCGGGAGACGGCGCCCTGCTACCTGTAGCAGCGGGGCGCCCGGGGGCTCACTTGGCGCCGGCGGCGGACTGCTGCTGCGAGCGCTTCTGCGCGATGTAGCGCAGCTCGGACAGGGCCACCGAGTCCTTGGGGTCGAGCTTCATGCACTCGGCCAACAGCTTCTCGGCGCCGTCGAAGTCCTTCTTCTCCACCAGCACGAAGGCCTGCCCGCGCATGGCCCGACCCAGTTCGCGGGTGCGCACCGACTGCGGCGAGAAATCGCGCGCATCGGCCTCGGCCCGCTTGAACTCCCTGGCGGCTTCGTCGAAGTTCTTTTCCTTCAGCAGCAGCTGCCCGAGTTCGGCCCGGTAGGCGGCGTTGTGCGGAGCCAGGGCGACGGCGGCGTCGATGGCCTTGCGGGCGTCCGGAAGGCGCTTGAGCTCGGTCAGGATGAAGCTCTTGAGGTAGTACGCATCGCCCCAGGTGGACGGGTACACGCCGGCTTCCATGGGCTCCTTGCCCGGCGGCGGCTTGCGGCCCAGCTCGCTCAGGTAGGCCTGCGCTTCGGCCGGGCTGCGCGAGGCGAAGGGCTGGATCTTGGGCCGGCGCAAGCGGTCCTCGTGCGACTGGATGACGATATCGGCCAGCGCCAGCGCTTCCTGCAGCTTGCCGGCGCGCAGCAGGCGCGAAACCTCGTCGAGCTCGACCGACTTCTCGGTCGGCCGCGCCGCCGGCGCCGGCGAGGGCGCTGCGCCCGGTGCCTGTGCTTGCGCGGGCGGGGTGCCTTGCGCGAACCCCGTGCCCAGGCAGCAGGTCAGGACCGTGATCGCGAAGTGACGTGCTTTCAACATGATTGGAACTTCCTCCTCGTTGCAAATTGTGACTCTTGTAGGGTCCGGCTGCGCGGCCCATCCGCCCGCAGCCGGGTTTTCACCGACCGACGGATGTCGAATCGCGCCAATCTCCTTCGTCGTGGCAATGAAGGCCCATCCCGCGGCCTGCCAACAGGAGACCCGCCATGCGCTTCATGTTCATCGTCAAGGCCACCCCCGACAGCGAGGCCGGCCGCTTCCCGCCAGACAGCGCGCGGATGTTCGAGGCCATGACGGCCTACCACGAGGAACTCGCCCGCGCCGGCGCCCTGCTGGACTGCTCGGGCCTGCAGCCGACCCGCAAGGGCTGGCGCGTGCAGTACGAGGGCGGCCGGCGCACCGTGGTGGACGGGCCCTTCGCCGAGACCAAGGAGCTGATCGCCGGCTACACGCTGATCCAGGCCCGCAGCCGCGACGAGGCGATGGAGTGGTCGCGCCGCTTTCCCAACCCGGTCGGCGAAGGCGCGGCCTGCCACATCGAGGTGCGCCAGCTCTATGAGCTGGAGGACTTCGGCGATATCGTCGAAGCGGGAACCGCCGGCCGCATGCGCGACCTCGGCATGCGCTGAATCCCGGGAGGCCCCATGAGCACCGCAAGCCAGACGACCCAGGACACCGGCGCCCGCGAGGCCCGCCGCGCCCGCCAGATCTTCGTCAACCTGCCGATCCGCGACATGGCCCGCTCCAGGGCGTTCTTCGCCGCGCTCGGCTTTTCCTTCAATCCGCAGTTCACCAACGAACAGGGCGCCTGCATGGTCGTGTCCGACAGCATCTACGTGATGCTGCTGGTCGAGCCCTTCTTCCAGACCTTCACGAAGAAGCCGGTGGCCAACGCGCGCGAGAGCACGGAAGTGCTGGTCTGCCTCTCGTGCGACAGCCGCGAGGAGGTCGACGCGCTGGTGCGCCAGGCCCTCGCGGCCGGCGGCACCGCACCCAACGCGCCGCAGGATCACGGGTTCATGTACGGCCATGGCTTCGAGGACCTGGACGGCCACGTGTGGGAGCTGGCGTGGATGAACCCGGACGCGGCGCCGCCGCAAGCCTGAGACCATGCATTCGGCCACGCACCAGGCGATCGCCGCGGTCTGGCGGCTGGACGCCGCGCGCATCACCGCGGTCGTCGCGCGCATGGTGCGCGACGTCGGCGTGGCCGAGGAACTGGCGCAGGACGCCCTGGTCGCGGCGCTGGAGCACTGGCCGCGCGAAGGCATCCCCGACAACCCGGCCGCCTGGCTGATGACCACCGCGAAGCGCCGCGCCCTCGACCACCTGCGCCACCTGAAGCTGCAGGGCGAGAAGCTGGAGGAGGTGGGGCGCGACCTCGAGGCGCAGGAGGCGCTCGTGGTGCCCGACTTCGTCGACGCGCTCGACGCCGCAAGGCAGGACGACATCGGCGACGACCTGCTGCGGCTGATCTTCACCGCCTGCCACCCGGTGCTGCCCGCCGAGGCGCGGGTGGCGCTCACGCTGCGCCTGCTCGGTGGCCTCACCACGCACGAGATCGCGCGGGCCTACCTGGTGCCGGAACCCACCATCGCGCAGCGCATCGTGCGCGCAAAGCGCACGCTCGCCGGCGCCGGCGTGCCCTACGAAGTCCCGCGCGGCGCCGAACTGGCGCCGCGGCTCGCGTCCGTGCTGGAAGTGGTCTACCTCGTGTTCAACGAGGGCTATACCGCCACCGCCGGCAGCGACTGGATGCGGCCCGAGCTCGCGCAGGAGGCACTGCGGCTGGGGCGCATGCTGGCCGGCATCGCGCCGCGCGAGCCCGAGGTCCATGGGCTGCTGGCCCTGATGGAACTGCAGGCTTCGCGCATGGCCGCGCGCACCGACGCGCAGGGCCGCCCCATCCTGCTGGCGGACCAGGACCGCCGCCGCTGGGATCCCCTGCTGGTGCGGCGCGGCCTGGCCGCGCTCGAGCGCGCCGAGGCGCTGGACGGAGCGCGCGGCATGTACGCGCTGCAGGCGGCCATCGCCGCCTGCCACGCCCGCGCCGCGACCAGCGCGGAGACCGACTGGCCACGCATCGCCGCCCTGTACGGGACGCTGGCCGAAGTCGCTCCCTCGCCGGTGGTGGAACTCAATCGCGCCGTCGCCGTCGCACAGGCCGGGGGCCCGGCCGCGGCGCTGGCGATCGTCGAGCGCCTGCGCGCCGACGCGACCCTGCGGCGCTACCAGTGGTTGCCGGGCGTGCATGGCGACTTGCTGGAGAAGCTGGGGCGGCACGCCGAGGCGCGCGCGGCGTTCCTGGAAGCGGCCGCGCTCGCGGGCAATGCGCGCGAGCGGGAGCTGATGGAGGAACGGGCGCGTCGGCTGGACGCGCCGAACCCGTAGGCTGGCGGTGGAGCGAAGCGAAGCCCCAGCGATGCGCGAAGCGCGGTTCATGGCACCTAGTGCAGCTTCGCGTTGAGCGGCTTGACCGGCAGCTCCACGTCGATGGCGTCGAGCTCGCCCTTGCGGTCCTTCACCAGCAGGGTCAGGCGCAACTTGCCGCCCGCCTGCACGGTGTCCTTCAGGTCCAGCTGCATGATGTGGTAGCCGCCGGGCTTGAGCGCCACGGCCTTGCCGGCGGGCAGCTCGATGCCGGGGACCGCCCGCATCTTCATGGTCATGTTCTCGCCCATGGCCATCTCGTGGATCTCCACCACGCCCGCGGCGGGCGAGCGCGCGCCCACCAGCGTGGCGTCGGTCGTGGAGGTCAGCTGCATGAAGGCGCCGCTGGTCTTCTGGCCCGGCACGGTGGCGCGCACCCAGGCGTCCTGCACGCTGACCTCGGCGCAGGCCGCGGCGGCAGACAGCAGGGCGGCAAGGGCGATCAGGGAGCTGCGCATGGCCGGCTCCTCAGATCAGCAACTGGCGCAGGTCGTGCGCGCAGTCTTCGGCCGGCATGTTGTGCCGCATGCCCACGCGCAGCAGGCCGTTGGGGTCGAAGGCATAGGACAGCAGCGAGTGGTCCATGGTGTACGAGGACCCCGTGGGCACCTTGCGGAAGAACACCTTGAAGTTGTCCGCCGTCTGCTTGGTGGTCTTCGCGTCCCCCGACAGCGCGATGAAGCTCGGGTCGAAGGCGGCGGTGTAGTCCCTGAGCATCTGCGGCGTGTCGCGTTCGGGGTCGAGCGTGACGAACAGGACCTGGAGCAGCTGGCCGTCCTTGCCCATCATCTGGCGCACCTGCGCCGCCCGCGCCAGCGCCGTCGGGCAGGCATCCGGGCACTGCGTGAAGCCGAAGTGCAGCAGCACCACGCGGCCGCGGTAGTCGTCGATGGTGCGCTCGCGTCCGTGCGCATCCTTCAGGCGGAACTCGCCCTTGTAGGTGGCGTCGCTCAGGTCGACGCCCTTGAAGCTGGCGCGCGGCTGGTGGTCGCAGCCGGCCAGCAGCGCCAGGCCGCCCAGCAGGAGGCTGCGGCGGGTGGGGTGGGTCAGGGGGTTCATCGGTTCGCTCCCGGTTCTGTAATGAAGCCAATCTTGCGCAGCCCCGCGCGCTGGGCGGCCGCCATCGCACGGGCGACCTTCTCGTAGCGCACGGACTTGTCGCCGCGGATGTGCAGCTCGGGCTGCGGGTCCTTCGAGGCCGCGAGATGCAGCACCGACTCCAGCTCGGAGTCGTCCAGCTTCGCCTCGTTCCAGTAGTAGGTGCCCTGCGCGTCGACGCCGAGGCGCACGGTCTGCGGCCTGGTCTGCTGCGCATGGTTCTCGACGCGCGGCAGGTCGATGTTGACCGCGTGCTTCATGACGGGCACGGTGATGATGAAGACGATCAGCAGCACCAGCATGACGTCCACCAGCGGGGTCATGTTGATCTCGTTCATCACCTCGGAGGTGTCGTCCTGGGTGCCGAAGGACATGGTGTTCTCCTCAGGCCTTCTTCAGCTGGACGACGCGACGCTCGCTCGCGGCGACGCGCGCGCCGGTCACGAAGTACGCATGCAGGTCGTGGGCGAAGCGATTGAGCTTGTGCAGCACGCCCTTGTTGGCGCGCAGCAGGGCGTTGTAGCCCAGCACCGCGGGGATGGCGACCGCCAGGCCCAGTGCCGTCATGATCAGCGCCTCGCCGATCGGGCCGGCCACCTTGTCGATCGTGGCCTGGCCGGCCACGCCGATCGACATCAGCGCGTGGTAGATGCCCCAGACGGTGCCGAACAGCCCGACGAAGGGCGCGGTGGAGCCCACCGAGGCGAGGATGGCGAGGCCCGCCTGCATCTGCGCGGTGCAGTCGTCGATCGCGTTGCGCAGGGACCGCGTGACCCAGTCGCTGGCGTCCATGCCGTCCTGCAGGCGCGCGCGCCCTTCGCCCTGGCCGATGTGCGCCGAGGCGTCGCGGCCTTCCAGCGCCAGGGTGCGGAAGTGGTTGTCCTCGCCCTCGGGGCCCAGCCGCGCGACGCCGGCGGAGAAGTCGGTCGCGTCCCAGAACCGGGCCACGCCCCTGGCCTGCCGCGCGCAGCGGCGCTGGTCGAGGGACTTCACGGCGATCACCGCCCACGAAGCGAGCGACATGCCTCCGAGCAGCAGGAACACGCCGCGGGTGACGAGGTCGCCCTCGGACCAGACGTTGGCAAGGCCGAAATGGGGATGCATGGTGATCACTCCAGGACGAAATTGAGGGGAACACTGAACCACATGGCCGTTGCCACGCCGCCCTTCCTGCCGGGGACGTAGCGCCAGCGCTGCACGGTGGCGAGCGCCGCCGCGTCGAGGCGGTCGAAGCCGCTGGACGACTGCACCCTGGCCTGCTGCGCGCTGCCGTCGGGGCCGATCAGGACATCGACCACGACCTTGCCCTGCTCGCGCAGCTTGCGGCTGATGGCGGGGTAGGCCGGCCTCGGGTTCTGCAGGTACTCGGCATCGCTGGAGGGCAGTTCGACCGGAGTCGGCGCCGCCGCTGCCGCCTTGGCGACCACGACCGGCGCGGGCGCCGGCGGTGCGGCTTGCGCCACCGGCTGGGCGATCGGCGCGGGCGCGACCGGCGCCATTGCGGCGACCGGCGCTTGCGGCGCCGGAGCCGGGTCCGGCCTGGCCACCGGCTGCGGTGCCGGCCGGGGCACCGGCGCGGGCGGCGGCGGCTCCAGCTTCGCCACGCGGGCGACTGGGGGTGGGGGCGGGGCCTCCACCAGTTTCGGGGGGGAAATCACCTGCGGCGGCTCGGGCTCGACCAGCACCGCCACGATCTCCACCGGCACCACGCTTTCCACGGCGCGCCGCACCAACCCGCTTTGCAGCGCCCACACGGCGCCCACGTGCAGCAGCAGCACGCTGCCGGCGACGAGGAGGTTGCGTTGCGTCTTCATGGCCTCAACCCTGCGCAAGAACCATGCGCGCTGCGCGCTCGCGCCAGCCCAGGGCGATTTCCACCAGCAACACGATGGCGCCCGACAGCGCGAACAGCGGCATCGCCACCAGCAGGAAGGCGGTGGCGATCCAGCCGCCCACGGGCATCGCCGCCCACGCCCCCGGCAGCAGCCGCGGCAGCACGGCGCTGCCCTGGCGGCGGCGCAGCAGGAACATCGCCCAGCCCGAGAGCAGCGAGAACAGCACGCCGGCGCCGAACACGAACAGCAGGACCTGGTTCCAGACGCCGAACTCGCCGCGATGGAAGGGGATGCCGATGGCCGTGGCCTTGCTGAAGGCGGTCTGGTCCTCCCAGCCGGCCTGGAACAGCGGGCGCGCGCTGTAGGCGTCGAGCACCAGGCTGACCTTCTTCGCGGGGTCGGTCTGCTCCGAGCTGGCGATGCGCCAGACGCCCTGCGGGTTGCGCGGCGGCGTCAGCAGCAGCGTGATGCCGGGGGCGGTGCGGCGCGCGGCCTGCAGGATCGCGTCCCAGGCCAGCGCTTCCTGTCCCTCGCCGCCGACCGAGCGCAGCCCCTTGGGCGGCGCGGGCGGCGCCTGGCCGATCGCGTCGCGGAAGGTGCGGATCTGTTCGCCGGCGTGCTTGCTCCACGTCAGGCCGGTGGCCAGGATCGCCAGGCTCA
>Ga0190269_10001003_pt1 | contig 13791 bp, 8 predicted proteins | sample Popmic249IS_FD_133749 | JGI IMG/M metagenome (GOLD analysis project Ga0190269, IMG submission 133749) | Populus adjacent soil microbial communities from riparian zone of Blue River, Arizona, USA - 249 IS | ecosystem: Environmental > Terrestrial > Soil > Riparian zone | place: USA: Arizona...
AGATCACCGTACAGGCCGACGCGTAACCCCTGCGCGCGCGCGTCGCGCTGCGTGTCCTCGATCTGCCGGAACAGCTCGAACTGCAGATACATGTGGAGCGACACCGCGTCCGCGAGCTGCGTGCGCAAGCGCGCGACCTCCGGGCCGTGTGGGTCGTGCAGCTCCGACGGGAAGTGATGCACATCGTAGACCGGATGGTCTTTGCCGACGTGCTCCGCGATCGCACAGAACGTCGCAAAATCGAGGAGCGCTTGCCCGTGATCCTGCACGAACGTGCGGTACGCACGCGCGCGTGCATTGTCGCGCGGCAGCTCGTGCTCGATGAAGAACGCGTGCAGCTCGCGCAGTACGCGGAGCTTGAAACGCCACGCGCTCGCATAGCTGCGGCGATGCAGCTGTTGGAGGCGGGCGAGCTCGGCCCGCGCTTCCGCCGTATTCAAGAGCGCCCGCGCTTTGTCCGAGTGTACGAGCTCTGGCACTGAGCCGAGGTCGATGTAGATCGGATTCGCGAACACACGACTGATCGGGTAATAAGGGCTCACCACACCAGCGAAGTTGTCCACCGCGTGCATCGGGTTCACGCCGACAAAGTCGAGCTGCTCGCGTGCGGCAAACGCCACGAGCTCGCGCAGGTCACCCAAGTCTCCGAGGCCCAAGCTCTTCTTGCTATGCAGCGCGTACACGTGCGCCCAGATGCCGGCGCCGCGGCGGGGGCCCAGCAGATCCTGGACGCTCGGGCACTTGCGCGGCGCGACGATCAACTCCTGATCGAACTGCCGATCACCTACCGCGACGCGCACGCTGTGATAGCCGGGCGGCAAAGGCAGACCGATCGGGAGCGGCAGGCTCGCAACTTGTCCAGGCGAGACCACGCGCCCTTCCCCGCTGAATAGCTCGCCCGACTCGAGCGTAAGATCGATCCGGTAGCGCAGCTGGGCCGCGCTGGGATCCGGCGCGCGCAAGTTCACCGTGCGCAGCGCGTCTGCGCGCTCGGGCAGCACACGCACGTTGGCCACGCCGGGCGCACGCGTGCGCGCCTCGCGCTCGTTCAAGGCTGCACGGCACGCTGCGTTCGTCGAAGCATCGACGCCCATGGCGGCCAGCAACTTGACGCGCGTCGCTGTGCTCGTCGCGTGCGTCGCGCCGGAGTAGCCCACGTAGCTGTCCGCGACGCCGTATTGGCTCGCGAGCCGCGCGACCAGCTCGCGGTCCAGGGCCGTGACGTTGGGAATGCTAGCGTTCGCTGCACGCTTCGGCGTCGCGCTCAGCACAGCGCAGCTGTGAGCTTCAAGCTCGTAGCGACCTTCGACGGGCGTACCTGGCGCCACGTGACCTGCGCTGTCCAACCGCAGCTCGAACGCTTCCGTGGGCAGCTTGAAGTCGACGCGGCTCGCGTGCGCGTTGAACAGCATCAAGATGGAAGGCGCGTCGCTCTCATCGGCGTGGACCCACATGCCGAGCACGCGGCCGTCGCGCGCATGAAAGTCGGCGTCACTCATGTGCCCGCCATCGGGTCGCAACCAAGTGACATCGCGCGTCAGTCCCGGGACCGAACCACGGAAGAACTGCTCTCGCCGCAGCTCGGGGTGCGCGCGCCGCAGCGCGAGCGCGGCACGCACGAACTCGAGCATGCTCTGCTCGTCAGGCCCGAGCGTCCAGTCGACCCAGGAGATCGCGTTGTCCTGCGGATACGCGTTGTTGTTGCCGAGCTGCGTCTGACCGAGCTCGTCACCTTGGCGCAGCATCGGCACGCCTTGCGAGCACACGAGGCTCAGGATCAAGCTGCGCATCACGCGCGCCCGCACCGCTTTGATGTCGGGCTGATCCGTGGGCCCTTCGACACCCCAGTTGCGCGCGTGCTCGTTGTCCGCGCCGTCCGTGTTGTTCCAGCCGTTGTCGCGATTGTATTTGCCCTCGTACGTGACCAGATCGCGCAAGCTGCGGCCGTCGTGACAGGTCACGAAGTTGATGCTCGCGAGCGGGCCGCGCCCGCGTGAGTCGAACAGATCAGAGCTGCCGGCAAGGCGGGTCGCGAGCTCCGCGATCATGCCTGCGTCCCCGCGGTAGAAGCGCCGCAGCGCGTCGCGGTAGCGATCGTTCCATTCCGCGAAGCAAGTGCCGAAGCGCCCTGTCTGATGCCCGTCGTGGCCGCAGTCCCAGGGCTCCACGATCAGCTTGGTGTGACGCAGCACGGGATCCTGCGCCAGCGTGCTGAAGAATCGACCGAGCACATCCAAGCCGTGCGCCCCGCGCGCCAAGGTAGGTGCCAGGTCGAAGCGGAAGCCATCGACGTGCATCTCGGTCACCCAATAACGCAGGCTGTCCATCACCAACTTGTGCGTCTGTGGATGATCGAAGCTCAGACTGTTGCCGCAGCCGGTTGTGTCCACATAACGGCTGCGGTCGTGCGGATCGAGCCGGTAGTACACGCTATTGTCGATGCCGCGCAGACTGAGCAGCGGTCCGCTCGGATCGGCTTCCCCTGTATGGTTGTAGACCACGTCGAGCACGACCTCGATGCCCGCACGGTGCAGCGCGCGCACCATGACCTTCCATTCCTGCACGGGATCCGGCGTCTCGCGTGAGCTCGCGAAGCGCACGTCGGGCGCAAAGAACGCGATGGTGTTGTAGCCCCAGTAGTTGTTGAGCGCGCGCTGTGTGAGCCAGCGTTCCGAGAAGGCTTGTTGTACGGGCAAGAGTTGGAGCGTGGTGACACCGAGCGCACGCAAGTGATCGATCACCGGCTGGCTCGACAGACCGAGATACGTGCCGCGTAGCTCGGGTGGCACCGCGTTCATCAGCTGCGTGAGACCTTTGACGTGTGCCTCATAGATAACCGTATCGCGCCAGGCGATTCGGGGCGCGACGTCACCCTCCCAGTCGAAGCGGTCATCCGTGACTACACAACGCGGGGCAACGTGTGCGCTGTCGACACGAAAGCTCTGCGCGTCGTCCGTCTGCAGCGCCGGATCCCAGTGCGTGATTCGATCGAGCGCGCGCGCGTAAGGATCGATCAGCAGCTTGTTGGGATTGAAGTAGTGCCCGCGACTCGGATCGAACGGGCCATGCACGCGATACCCATAGCGCTGTCCAGGTCCGACCCCAGGCACGAAACCGTGCCACAGATGCTGCGTTCTACCGGGCAAGCTGACCCGCGCGACCTCGTGGACACTGTCATCATATAAACACAGCTCAACCTTCTCTGCGTGCTCCGAATACAACGAAAAGTGGGTGCCTTCGCCAGTAAAGGTCGCGCCTTGAGAGCGCAGTGAGCTAGCTGTGATGCCACCGATGACAGCTGGATAACGCAGCATTCGTCCTCTATTTAGAAAGTTTCAGACTCGAACGTTGGGGAGCTTGGCCACGAAGTCAACAGTAAGCCAACCAGACACGGCTACACTTACGGCTACCTGCGGACCTGTGAAGCAAATCCTGCCGCTGACTAGCGCGCGGTGCGCTTCCGGATTGATCTCGTCTTGCACGCTTGCGACAATCCCGCGAGGTCGGGACGCAGCAGCGACCTGCGCGCATGAACGCTGACGTCAGCAGGCGCGTTCGGATAACAATAACCTCACTGTTGCCACCATGCGCGTTACGTCGGTGAACCTACGCGCACGGGCGCGTGGTTGTTGCGCTGTCGATGCCTGTCAGCCACCGCTTAGAAACACGTACTTGGTAGCTCAACATTCGCGGCTATGAAAGCTTCACGCACAGGCAAGCTCGAACTGAGCACAGTCGCACCCTCAGACCTGCTGGGGATTCCTCCTAACACGCAGTTTCACGTACTGGCATTCGAAGGGCCCGATCCCTACGCACGCATCGGTGGTTTGGAGACGCGTGTGTCGGGTTTGTGCGAAGCGCTCGTGCACGCCGGCCACGAGACACATTTGTGGTTCGTCGGCGAGCCAGGGCTTCCTGGTTACGAGCTTCGCGATGGTCTGCATCTCCACCGTTTCTGCCAGTGGATCAGCGCCTATCACCCCAAAGGTGTTTACGACGGCGAGTACAACAAGGTGCCGGATTACGCGGCATCGGTCCCGCCTGCGTTGATGCGCGATTGGCTCTTGCCACACCTCGAGCAAGGTCGCCACGCGGTGATCATGGCTGAAGAGTGGCATACCGCCGACACCGTGCTGCACTTGGATTACCTCCTGCGTCGCAGCGGCCAGCGCGGCAACGTGCGTACGTTCTGGAACGCCAACAATGTGTTTGGCTTCGATCACATCAACTGGCAGCGCATGCGCAACGCCGCGTGCGTGACCACAGTCAGTCGCTACATGCGGCAGCTCATGCAAGCGATGGACATCGAGGCCGTGGTGCTGCCGAACGGGCTCTCGCCCGACGTCTACCTCGCACCCGATCGCAACGCAGTGCAGCACATGCGCTCCGCGTTCCACGGTCGCACGGCGATCACGAAGATGGCGCGCTGGGATCCTGACAAGAACTGGCTCGGCTCCGTGCGGCTCGTCGCAGAGCTGAAGCGACTCGGGCATCGCCCGCTCTTGATCGCGCGCGGCGGACGCGAAGCCCATGGTGCAGAGGTGCTGAGCGAGATGGCAGCGCTCGGCCTGCGTGTCGCACCGCGTGCGGCAGAGCCGGGAACGCGCGGCCTCGCGAGCGCGCTCGCCGAAGCGGACAACTACGACGTGCTGAACATCACGAGCCACGTCGATCCGAACAGCAGGCGCGCGCTGTTTCGCGCGTCCGACGTGGTGCTCGCGAACAGCACGCGTGAGCCGTTTGGCCTCGTAGGTCTGGAGACAATGGCCGCAGGTGGGATCGCGTGCACCGGGTACACCGGCGAGGATTACGCGATGTCCGGTCGCAATGCGATCGTGTTGCAGACCGAGCGTCCGAGCGAGTTCGTCGAGCTCTACCACCAGGTCCGCTCGAACCCTGAATACGAGAGCGCGATGCGCCGCGCGGGGCGTTTGACTGCGCGGCAATATGCGTGGCCATCGATCATTCGCACTGCGCTCGCACCCCGCCTCGGCGGCGTCGGACAGTAAAGCAAACGTTGCGATCACAAGGCGCACCCGGCAGACTCCTGACATTGTAGGCAGGTGAATGATGTACCTGCACACGACGCAATGGAGGCTGGGTGACTAGCGCGACACGGCTTACGAGCGATGATCTTCATCTCTACAACGAAGGCACTCTCCACAAGCTCTACGACAAGCTCGGTGCACATCCGAGCAGCCATCAGGGCGTAGACGGCACGTACTTCGCTGTGTGGGCGCCCAACGCCGAGCATGTCAGCGTGTTGGGCGACTGGAACAGCTGGAGCGAGGAGCAAGGCCACAAGCTCACGCCTCGAGGATCGTCGGGCATCTGGGAAGGCTTCGTACCGAAGGTCGGGCAAGGCGCGCGCTACAAGTACTTCATCCGCTCGCACCACCACGGGTACGCGGTGCAAAAAGCGGATCCGTGCGGCTTCCACCACGAGACGCCGCCGCGCACAGCTTCGGTCGTGTGGCCGCTCGATTACACCTGGAACGACGCGGAATGGATGCGCGAGCGCGCCAAACGCAACGCGCTGTCGGCGCCGATCTCGATCTACGAAGTGCACTTGGACTCGTGGGTGCGTGTGCACGACGAGGGCAATCGCATCCTGACCTATCGCGAGCTCGCAGTGCGCCTGGCGGACTACGTGACCGACACGGGCTTCACGCACGTGGAGCTCATGCCGGTGATGGAGTATCCATTCACAGGCTCATGGGGTTATCAGGTCACGGGCTATTTCGCGCCGACCAGTCGCTACGGCACGCCGCAAGACTTCATGTACCTCGTGGACTATCTGCACCAGCGCGGCATCGGTGTGATCTTGGACTGGGTACCTGCGCACTTCCCGAGCGATCAGCACGGGCTCGCGTACTTCGACGGCACGCATTTATACGAGCACGAGGATCCGCGGCTCGGTTTCCATCCGGATTGGAAGAGCTGCATCTTCAACTACGGTCGCAACGAGGTGCGTAGCTTCTTGATCTCGAGCGCGCTGTTCTGGCTCGACAAGTATCACGTGGATGGGCTGCGCGTGGATGGTGTCGCGTCGATGCTGTACCGCGACTATTCGCGCAAGGCCGGCGAGTGGATCCCGAATCAGTTCGGCGGGCGCGAGAACTTGGAAGCTGTGTCGCTGCTGCAAGAGATCAACAGCGCGGTGTACAACAACTTCCCCGATGTGCAGACGATCGCGGAAGAGTCGACCGCTTGGCCATCGGTCTCGCGGCCGACGTACGTCGGAGGTCTCGGCTTCGGGCTGAAGTGGGACATGGGCTTTATGCACGACACGCTGAAGTACCTTCAGCACGATCCGATCCACCGCAAGTTCCACCACAACGAGCTGACGTTTCGCGCGATCTACGCGTTCCACGAGAACTTCGTCTTGCCGCTCTCGCACGATGAAGTCGTGCACGGCAAAGGCTCGCTGCTCGGGAAGATGCCGGGCGACGAGTGGCAGCGGTTCGCGAACCTACGGTTACTCTACGCGTATATGTGGTCGCAACCCGGCAAGAAGCTGTTGTTCATGGGTGGCGAGTTCGGACAGGTCACGGAGTGGAACCACGACGCGAGCCTGGACTGGTGGGTGACGCAGTTTCCGCTGCACGCAGGCGTGCGAAACATGCTGCGCGACGCCAATCGCTTGTACCGCAGCGAGCCGGCGCTGCACCGCAAGGACGTCGATCCTGCGGGCTTCGAGTGGATCGCGGGCAATGACAGTGAGAACAGCGTGCTGTCGTTCTTGCGTCGCGGGGACGAGGACGATGCGCCGGTGGTGATCGTTTGTAACTTCACGCCGGTGGCGCGGCAGGGCTATCGCTTGGGCGTGCCCGAGGGTGGCGCCTGGGTGGAGCTGTTCAACAGCGACGCGAGCTCGTACGGCGGCGGAGATGTCGGCAACGGCGGAGCCCTGGAAGCGCAACCGCTGCCATGGCACGGGCGGCAGCATTCGATCGATCTCACGCTGCCGCCGCTCGGTTCGCTGTGGCTCAAACCTCGTCGCTGAAGCTCAGCGGGCGGCCTTCTGTGCCATGACGATGTACGGGTTATGGCGCTTTTGGTCGCCCATGTTTGCAGTGGGCGAGTCGCCGTAATCATGCCCAGGATGCAGGATCACGTCGTCCGGCAGCTTGGCGAGCGTGCGCAGGCTCTCCTGCATTTGCTCGGGGTCGCCGCCTGGCAGATCGACGCGCCCGCAGCCGTCGATGAAGAGCGTGTCGCCCGCGACCAAGCGATTTCGCACCAAGAAGCACTGCGAGCCGGGCGTGTGACCGGGCGTGTGGATCAGCTCGATCGTCACGTCGCCGAGCTCCACCTTGTCGCCGGCTTCGTGTCGCACCATGTCGCTCTCTGACAGGCCGGTGATCAGCTTGAGCCCATCGGCTTCGTGCTTGTTGACGTGAATGCGGCCGGGTTGCTTCGCCACGAGCTCCGCGACGCCACCGGGCACGCGAAAGCTGCCCATCGCACCGCCCACGTGGTCCGGGTGGTAATGCGTGACCAGTGCACCAGCCACACGCATCTCGTCCGCTTGCGCGAGCTCCAGCAGCGCATCCGTGTCCCACGCTGGATCCACGATCAAACACTCGCGCGTGCGCAAGCTCCCGATCAAATACACAAAGTTCTGCATCGGGCCGATGCTCACTTGCTTGAAGTACAAATCATTCTCTGGCTGCGACACGGAACCTCCCGGACTTCGAGGGCCTTGTAGCATGGGGCGAGGGCTTACTGCTTGTACTCGATGATCGTGGGTACCTTGCCCCGCAGCTTTTCCAAGTGATAGCCGACGACCCCGGCCGCCTGCGGGAAGCTCGCGCCCACGCAATGCAGCGACCAAAACAGCGCGGAGCTCGCGCTGAGACCGCGCTTGCGAGCGGCTTTGGCGATGCGCGCCGCTCGCAGCGGATACACGGAGTACAGCAACGTCGACAAACCCAGCGTGGGCACGGCGAGCGCCGGGATCACCGCGGGCACGAACAAGCCCCACACTAGCGCGCGCCGCGTGTCAGTCACCCAGAAACGATCAGCATCGTGCCCGTGCAATGCAGACACCTGCGCGTACGCGTACCCGGATCGCTTGGTGCGGATCCACCACTGTTTGAAGCGCAGGATCGCTGCATCGTGCAGCGTCATGTCGCGGTCCTCGTGCACGATGCGGTGTCCGCGCTTGTGCATGCGATACGCGAACTCGGGATCCTCGCCCGCGATGATGCGGGGATCGTAGCCCTCCAGCTCGCGCACGACCTTCGTACGTACCATCACGTCGCCGCCGAATACCTGCGTGTCGCCTGCGGGCTCTTGCGTCCACTCGACGTCGCAGATGCGGTTGTAGACCGAATGCTCGGGGTGCAGCTCACGGCGTTGACCCCACACTGCAGCCACACGCGGCTCCCGATCGAGGCGAGCCGAGGCGTGCTCGAGCCAGTCGTGTGCGATCGCGCAGTCGCCATCGACAAACTGCACGTACGAGAGCTCGGGCCAGCGCTCCATCAAACGTCGAAAACCCGCGTTGCGCGCGCGTGCAGCGGTAAACGGCTTCGACATGTCGAGCGCAACCACCTCGAAGCCTTTCGAGCGGGCCAGCTCCACACTGCCGTCTGTCGAACCGGAATCGACGTACACCACCGCAGTCACACCGCGAGGTAGCGACTCGAAGCAGCGACGCAGTCTTTCGCCTTCGTTGCGGCCGATCGCAACCACCCCCACCCGTGCCAAGCTCTGAGACGTCATGCCTTTTTGAGTGTCGCGCAGTCCCTACGGCCTTGTCGAGGTTGCCGGCATGCTTGGGCCGACCTACGTTATCTACACGAGCATTCCCGATGACCGACACCAAGCAGACTCCAAAGGACATCGCGATACTGAGCGGACCAACTGAGGACGGCCAGGGCGCGCGGGTCGTGCGGATCCGCGACGGCGGCGAGGTCAGCGCAGGCGAGATCCGCCCGGTGCGTGAGGGCGAGCCGATCAATCAGTCCGAGCTCGTGCGGCTGCACCCACTGGACGCGAACAAGCGTGTGTGTGCGGTCGAGGTGCTGCACGCGCCCCACCCGTCTACGGATGCGGCGGCTCAGACGAAGCGCGAGGCAAAGCCCGACAGCAAGCGCAGCGCGGGGCCAGTGCGCGTCTCCAACGCGAAGTATCGGCAGAACTGGAACGTGATCTTCGGCTCGAAGGACAGCGCTTCCGACGGTGACTGGTCGCTGAACTAAGCAGCTTTAGAAGCGCCACTGGGCCGAGAGCTCGGCGCTGCTGCGACTGAAGCGCGGCTGGAGCTGCAGCGCCTGAGCGCGTTGCTCGGGACGCGCACGTTCTGGGCGATCGCCGAGCAGAAGATACGCGCCGAGCCCGCCCGTGATCAGCGCCGAGCCCAAGAACACGAACTGCAGCAGCTGATAAGTCTGTCCGCGGTTGCAGCTGATCGCGGAGCGCTCGAAGTCGCTGCCCGACACGCCGTAGCGCTTGCCAGCGTCGACTTCCGAGCACACGTCCTGGACATCCGGTGCCATGCGCCCGACGGCGCGCCGGTAGTTGTTGAAGCCCGAGTCCTCTTGCGCGTTTTGGATCTGCACGAACGAGAACACCGATAAGCCTGCCGACAGGGCCGCCGCTCCGAGCAGCGAGTAGCCTGCGACTGCGCGCCCACTCACGCCGCTGTCAGCGGCAGGCTTCAGGCGCTGGGCAAGCTGCGAGGAGCGCTCATCCTCGTCAGCGCGCGCGACGCTGGGAGGACGCGCATCGAACAGCTCCGAGGTCAGCGTGCGACCGTGCGCTTCCAGGCTCTCGGGCGAGACCGCCTGGCTCGCGAACGCCGCGTCGGCATTGCGCTCGACCGCGCCCGCTTGCGGCTCGAAGCGCGACAGATGCACGACGATCTCGTCGTCGCGACGCGAGATCCGCCCGAACACCAGGCTGTCGAGCTCGAACTGTTCGGTGATCGCGCGCAGGCACGTCGGCTCGGTGGGCGAGCAGTCGTGCGCGAAGCTCAGCTGGGCGAGCGAGACTTGGGTCTCGTGCACCTCCCAGTCGGGCCGGGCCGAGAGCGCATCGCACACGGCTTGGCGCAGGCCTTTGGCCACCTCGTCCGTGACCATGTCGCTCTCGAGCGAGAGCACAGCCACCTGCTTGCGCGGCTGCGCAGCCACTGGCTGCACGCTGCTTGCGAGCACGAGTACACTCACAACCGCCGCCCAGCGCGGCAAGCTATTCAGCTTTGTCGCGTTCGTCAGGACTGTGCCAACTATGCGTAAAATCCGGGTTTTAAGCGTGGCTTGGCCCGCACCGTTTGCGTTGCGCGTCGAGTTCATTCGACCGCCACGGTGCCATAGGTAGCGAGCGGACTCACCCCTAAGCCAGCACGCGGGCCCGGTTGAGCGGCGGTTTCGATACGAATTCTTCCGGCTGCTCCTCCGCCGCCACCGGCAGCGACGGTCGTCTGACGCGCACGGCCTCCATCACCGGGCGGGTCCTTCGCACCACCCGCACCACCAGGCAGCGAGTCTGCGGCGCCTTGCCCTCCTGTGGCGGCGGCTTCGCTCAGCTGGCCATCCTGTCCGTTCGAACCGGCGACCATCGGGCTCGATCCCGATGCCGTGCGCGTCGCCCCGCCGCCTCCTCCGCCGCCGTTGGCGACGAGCAGCGCGCCGGCCTCGACGCTGAGCACGCGCGCTTGCACCAGGATCGCGCCACCGCTCCCGCCCCCAGCACCCGCGCCAGGCGTCTCGCTGTCCATCTCAGCAGCGCCAGGAAAGCCACCTTCCCCGCCGCCGCCGTTAGCGTCGATCACCGCGCTCCGCCCGAGCTTGAGCTCCTGACACGCGACCAGCTGCAGCGCGCCTCCGCCGCCGCCGCCTTTACCGCGACGCGTCGACCATTCCGCCGCGCTGTTTTCGCCGCCGATCGATCCGCCCTGCAGAGGCTTCAGCGTTTCGGTGCCGTAGCGCTCTCCGCCCTCACCAGCTTCCGCGCAGCGCAGGTTCGGACCGCATTGTCCGGGCGCGCCACCACCGAGGCCGCCGGGGGTTGCGTGGCCGGCGCCGCCGCCACCAGCGTTGGCAGGCAGGTTGGTCCACTCATCGACCTCTTCACCTTGTTGAACACGACCGGTCGCGTTCCGACCCAGCCCATTGCCCCCGTCTAAGCTTCCAGCACCAGCCTCCGTGCCGCGGGCGCTCGCGCTCAAGCGACCATCGATCTCGATCGATCGCGTCGCGAGGAGCACCAGCGCGCGCTCACCTGTCACGCTCACCGTCGCGTCGCGCGCGATGCGCAAGCGCTCGAACGCGAGCACACACAGGTCAGGCAGACCTGACCCTTGCCTGATCACGCGCGGGCAGTCCCGCTCTGTGTCGAGCGTCGTCTGGCCTTCGATCGTGCGCTCGGTGTCTGCGAAGTCTGTCCAGCGGCAGGCATCTGCTGGAATGTTCGCTGGGACGAGCGTGCCGTTGCAGGTGTGCGTGCGGTCATCGCAGCCGCGCTCACAGCGCGTCGTTTGACTGCTCTGGCCATCGGGCGCGCACTGCACGAGGTTTCCGTCCTGACAGACCGCAGGCCCATCGGCGCACTTACGGCACGCTGCGCTGTCCGGACCGGTGGCGATGCAGCCCATCGCGCAGACCTCTTCGCTGCTCGCGCTGCCGTCCGCCGCGCAGCGGATCAGCTTGCCGTCGCTGCAGCTGAGAGCGCCAGGCCGGCAGACGTTGCAGCGCTTGGCGTCGGCGTTGCACCCTGCGGCACCGCAGTCTTGCGTCAGCATCGCGCCGCTGTCCGCGGCACAGGTCAGAAGCTGACCGCCGTCGCACGCACCGTCGCCCTGCGGTGCACACACGGCGGCGTCGCTTACGCCGCGCGATGGCGGGATACCCGCGTCGCGCGCAACGCCGCTGTCAGCGGCACCAACGTCGATCGCAGGGACCTGAGCGTCGCCTGGCTTGGGTGCCAACGGTTGATTGCTCCTCCCGCCAACGTCCGCGCCGTACGGCTCGAACAACGGTTGCGCGTCGAAGTGACAGGCGGAAGCAAACCAACACAACACAGCCAGCCAACACCGCGAACCGGGCGAGAGGGAAGCCGCGGTCGTCATGCAGGCATCGTTCACCCTCATGCGGTCTGCGATAGCACAAGCGGCACTAGCGCTGTAGTCCCGCTTCCTTCTCGAATCCGAGTGAAGCCATGACCGTCGCTCGTGACAGGTGACAGTGAAGACAGAGCCTGACGCCGTGAGCGAGGTCGCACGCCTGTCCGGTTTGCGGGGATGACCGGACAGGCATGCGTCGAAGGGTTAGTACCCGCACCGCTTTCACACAGCTCAGCAAACAGACGGCGAACGCCTACAAAGTGCTGAATCGCCGCGGTCAGCGGTGTAGTTTCGGGTAGGCTGGCCCAAACCGGGAACTAAAAAGGGGTAATGAATGGCAATCGATTTCAAGTGCGTAGGACAGTCTGTGGCGCCCATTTCGAAGCGCTATGACTGGCGGGATGTCGCGCTGTACGCGCTCGCGTTGAGCGCAGGTGAGGACGACCTGCAGTACGTGCTCGACAATCCTCCACCCAAAGTCCTGCCGACCTACGGCGTCATTCCGGCGATCGTACCGATGTTCGAGGCTGCGAAGCTGACTGGTGCAAATCTCGTGCAGCTTTTGCATACCTCTCAGCGCACAGAGCTGGTTCGCCCATGGCCTGCAGAGGGCGAGATGCGAACACAGGCCAGCGTCCGCGGCGTCTGGGACATGAAGGTGGGAGCGCTGCTGATCGTCGACACGACCACTGAGGTCAACGGAGAGCTCGCTGCCAAAACCAGCTGGCAGCTCCTACTGCGCGGCGAAGGTGGCTTCGGAGGCGAGCGTCCGCCCGCTGGCTTGCGCACGCGCGCACCGAAAGACAAGGCACCAGACTTCGAGGTCGAAGTGCCGACCTCACGCAGTCAGGCGCTGTTGTACCGGTTGACCGGCGACGTGAACCCCATCCATTCGCATCCGGAAGTCGCGAAACAAGCAGGTTTCGATCGACCGATCCTGCACGGGCTGTGCACGTACGGGATCGCCGGACGCGTTGCGCTGAAGCATCTCGCGGGCGACGAGCCGGCGCGTTTCAAGGCCCTGGAGACGAAGTTCTCGAAGGTGGTGATGCCCGGGGATACGCTTGTCGTGCGGGGGTACAAGCTCGAAACGCCTGGGCAGGCTGCTGTGACCGTGACCATCAAGGAGAGCGGCGAAGAGGCGATCACGAACGGCTTGTTCGAGTACACGCCGTGAGCCACCTCTGATCGCGTGAGCGTGGTGGAGGTTTCGTCCACTGCCACGCTCACGTTCACGTGAATCTGAATGTGACTGTGAGATCAATCAGGCGTGCGGATAGTAAGTACCGGACAGTTCGCCATGCGAACGATCCGCTCCGTGACGCTGCCCAACAACGCATGAGTGAGGCCAGTATGCCCATGCGTCCCCACAACGATCATATCCGCCCCATACTCCTTCGCCCAATCGAGCACCACGCGATAAGGCGCTCCCTCCAGCAGCTCAGCGCGCACTTTGACGCCGTGCGCTTCGACCTCTTTCAAGCATTGGTCGAGCCTTGTTTCGAGCTGTTTCCGAAGCGCCAGCAGCAGCTCTGCTCCTGGACCGACGTAGCCTGACATCGGCATCGGCGTGACGTACGCAGATGGGTCCTCGTACGCGTGGACGATCGACAGCTCAGCGCCGAACTGCTTGGCGAGCTCCTGCGCGTAGTTCAACGCCTGCTGCGAACAGTTCGAAAAGTCGACTGGACAGACGATCTTTTGAATCTTGAGCATGC
>Ga0190269_10001004_pt1 | contig 13790 bp, 13 predicted proteins | sample Popmic249IS_FD_133749 | JGI IMG/M metagenome (GOLD analysis project Ga0190269, IMG submission 133749) | Populus adjacent soil microbial communities from riparian zone of Blue River, Arizona, USA - 249 IS | ecosystem: Environmental > Terrestrial > Soil > Riparian zone | place: USA: Arizona...
CCTGAGCGGCTCGCTCGGCCGCGACGGGCCTTGCGGCAGTTCCGATGCAAAACGGGCCATTAGTCGAGCAAGGACCTCGAGCTGTCTGACAGAGAGCTAGACCGTTGCCGTGGCCTTACAACTACAACCATCACCAAGGTGCGAAGGTGCGCGAAACGTCCGCGTTGATTCCCGACTCGGCTCAGCTAGTGTTCAGGAAAGCGGCGCACGCTGCTCAACCTGCGGAGGTCGATGCGCGAACGAAACATGGACTTTATGACGTCGCACAAGGAGCGTGCGCAACGTGAGCGAGATCGCCCACCGTTGCGCACAACGATAGTGAATGCGGTTCGATGGGCCCTCTTCATACGCGATTTCCTGCGCGCAAGCCCTACACAGACGCAGCATTCACGCTGCATCGTGGATGCATGCAGGGCGAGCTCACATGTGAATGGGGGCATGTGTGCGAGCCATGAAGCGGTGGCAGAAGTCTGCCTGTCGCTCGCAATCATCCACGAACAGGTCAACAGCGGCTCCAGCGACCTCCAAGAAGCAGTTGAGGCCGCGCACACCGTCGTCGCACAGCTGGAGTTTCTCGCCGGCCACGGGTCGAGCGCACCCGCTCCTGCGGCCTCACCTGAGTCTTACAGCAATGGCCGCTTGAAGTGATCCACGTCTTCTGATCTAACCCGTGGCAAGGGAAAGAGAATGACGCGTGCTATCTCAAATGATCTTCGCGAGCGGATCGTCGCTCGGTACATGCAGGACGGCGAGTCATACGACTCGGTTGCCGAACACTTCCAGGTCGGGCGCGCGACTGTGAATCGTGTCGTCAATCGTTTTCGCCGGACTGGAACTGTGAGTCCGTCGCCGCGCGGTGGCGGAAACCCGCCGTGGATCGGCGCGGACGAGTTGCCTCGGTTGAGGGCGCTGGTCGCAGAGAAACCAGATCGCACAGCGGAGGAACTTGCCCAGGAGTGGTGCGCGCGATTCGGGGCAGCCCTTTCGCGCTCGAGCATGGTGCGCGCTCTGGCTCGCGCGGGGTTGTCGATCAAAAAAAGTCGTTCAGCGCCTCCGAACAGGATCGTCCGGACGTAGAAGCGCGACGACAAGCATTCTGGGGTGAAGTCGCGCTCCTCTCGCGCGCACGGTTGATCTTCCTCGACGAGTCCGGTTGCAATACCGCCATGACACCGCGTTATGCTCGTGCGCCCATCGGTGAACGAGCCCAAGCGTCCCGACCTGTAAATCGCGGCAAGAACATTAGCATCGTTGGAGCAGTGCGACTGCGTGGTGTGGTTGCGATGCGCGCCTTCGAAGGCGCGATCAATGTCGCAAAGTTTCTCGACTTTCTCGAACGCGATCTCTTGCCGTACACTCGAGTAGGCGACGTGGTTGTGATGGACAACCTGAGTGTTCACCGAGACCCGACAGTGATCGAGAAGATCACCCACGCAGGCGTCCGCGTCCTTTTCCTGCCGCCGTATTCTCCCGAGTTCAACCCTATCGAGTTGTACTGGTCGAGCTTCAAGTCCACGCTCAGGCGCTTCGAGGCGCGCACTCGTCAGGACCTTCTCAATGCCATCTGCGCGACAGCGAAGATGCTTCAGCTCAACTTTCGATCTCTGTTTCGGCATGCTGGGTACGTGTGATCACCGCAACCGATCTTCGCTGTAGGCTGACGGGGCCTGCTTCACTCCAGCCTCACGCCAGCAGGCGGCTCAGCGATATTCTCGTTGGTTTGCTTGAGGTCGTTCCACACGGTCGACGCTGGGCGAATGCGCGCGTCGGTCGCGTAGAGCTTTGCAGCTCATCCGCGTGCTTGTCCGGTGCCGCTGTCAGCTGCGCGATACGGTCGAAGAATGCTAGCTCGTCAGCGCTGAGCTCGGCATTGGCTTTGGGCATGCCACCCCAGACATCCCATGGCAACATCTCCGCTCCGTTCAACGCAGCAGCGTCGCGAATGAGATTGCTCGCGATGAACCACAGCCCTGTGAGTCCTGCTGGCGAGAATCCAAAGCGCTTGGGGTCGATCTCACCATCGCGGCAGCGCGTCCAAGCTGCGTGTGCGCAGACGAACTTGTCGCGCGGGACGTCAAGCGTGTCGAAGTCGAGGTTCATGGCTTTACGCTGCGTGTCGTCGAGCTGTGCGTCCGCGAGCACCCAGCGCTGCTGCTTTTCGTTCCAGTATTCGCACAGCCAGTGATCTTCGTATTGCGGCGGGTTGAACCAGCTGCCGAAGCCCACGCGCGCACGTGCAGGGATGCCTTGCTCGCGCAGCGCAGCGATGAACAGCACGGTGAAGTGCCTGCACACGCCGACCGCTCGTTGTTCAGGCGCGCGCGCCACAGCGAGTGGACGCGGGTCGCGCGCGTGCATCGCAGCGAGCATGTGGTCGAGGCGCCGGATGTGACTCTCGCGCTTGCGCTCATCCGGCACGCTGAGCTTGTACAAGAGCGGAGCCAAGTGCTCGTGGACCTGCACGCCGGCGATCGCACGCGCGACCGCCGGCACACCCTTGGGTAAAGTGCGCAGAAAGTCCCGATATTTGCCTGCGGAAGTCATAAGCCCCGGCCCGCGATGAATGGAATCGAGTGTCGTCATAGCGTTCTCCTGATGGTGGGTCCGACCCACGCACCGGGATGTTGCAGCCGATCGATCTTAGACGCTTGATGTGGTTTGCGATTTTTCGTGACGATACTTGCTAGCGGCGGGAGCGGCCGGCGCGGCGTGCGGTGAGGATGGTTACGATAACGAGGAATGCGCCGATGGAGAGCATGCTGTGACGACTGTGAGGGGGCGAGATCGAACAGCCATCCTCGCTGGAGCACGCGTTCAAGTCATAGGTGAAGTCGATCGTGCCTGTTTGTTCCGACTGTTCGTAGTCGAACACGATGTGGATGCCGTCTCGGTCCGGTGTCGCGAGCTCCAAAAGCTCTCGCTCGCCAGGCTCGAGGCGCAGTGTCTCGGCGCAGGGTTCCTCACACGCGGCTGGCCTGATCTCGATTGGATCCACGCACGCATTGTGGACTTCGAACCGGTCTTGCGCCGATTCCATCAGTGCTAGACACCGCAAGAAGGGAGTCGTTTCCACTTGCCAGCCGCTCGGCTCACACGCGTTGGCGATGCCCGCTCTCAACATCAGCATGGCAAGCACTCCCGCACAAAGAAGCGCGTTCGCGCGGAACAGGGATCTCATAGTCATGGAGCGATGTTATCTTGCGTTCGCGTTGTGTGACGAGAAACCATCAGCACAGGCGCACAATCGTGACGACCCCGGAGCTTCATCTCGCGACTTGTTTTGTTCTGGATGACAACGGGCGGATTGTCTCTACACGCGATCCGAGTAACACGCGTGGGCCTCTGTTTTTTCGTGTTATCAGCAGAGCATGCGCACGCTGGTGTTTGGAGGTGGTGGGACGGCTGGACATGTGACGCCGAGCTTGGCTGTGTTCGATGTTCTCGAGGCGAGAGGCTGGAACTTCCTGTATGCAGGCAGCAGCGCGGGAATCGAGGCTCGCTTGGTGGGGCGCGAGGGCATACCGTTTCAACCAATCTCGGTAGGAAAGTGGCAGCGTAAGCGTCTGCTCGCGAACTTGAAGACGCCGATGAAGGTTGTGCGAGGCGTGTTCGACGCCATGCAAGTGCTGCGGCGAGCGCGTGCGGATGTGGTGTTCACAACCGGCGGCTATGTGGGCCTGCCTCTCATCGTGGCCGCCCGACTGCTCGGGATTCCGAGCCTGGTGCACGAGTGCGATCTAACGCCAGGCCTCGCAGTGCGCTTGGCCTTTCCATTTGCGACGCGTTTTTCTTGTTCGTTTTCGACAACGCGTGACGCGCTGCCGCGGCGGGCAGTCCACACTGGGCCGCCATTGCGCAAGTACATGACTGCACTGCGCGAAGCGCGCGAGGTGAGCAATACCTTGGTGGTATTCGGTGGAAGTCTGGGCTCGGTCGCGATCAATACGGCAGTTCGCGCGGCTGTGAGAGAGTTGACCGCTCGCTATGAGGTTGTGCATGTATGCGGCCGCGGCAACATCGATCAGAGCTTGCAGCACGTCGAGGGCTACCAGCAGCTCGAGTACGTCGATGATCTTCCTCAGCTGCTGGCACGCGCGAGAGCGGTGGTCGCGCGTGCCGGATCGAGCTCGCTGTGGGAGCTCGTCCAGCTGCGCGTTCCACACGTTGTCGTGCCGCTGCCGCTCTCGGTGAGCCGCGGCGATCAGCTCGCCAACGCCGCGTACTTTGAGCAGCACGGCACGACGCTCGTTCTTCAACAGTCCGACCTCTCTGCCGCTACGCTGTTGGAGGCGCTTGTGCGTGTCACCGCGCACGCACAGCAGCACATCGCGGCGATGAAGCGCATGGAAGTCGGTGCCGGCGCTGAGCGGGTCGCCGCCCTGCTCGAGTGCTTGGCTGAAGGGTAATGGAAGGTGCCATGGCCACGAAACGAACTGTCAAACCAGCGCCGAAGAAAAAGGCTAAGCGTGCGGTTCCAGCGAAGGGGGCGAGCGAAGTCAGCGCGCCCAAGAAGGTTCCGCACGACAGCCCTTTGATCGCACGCTTGCGTGAGATCTGCATGGCGCTACCCGAGGTGAACGAGCGGCCCTCGCATGGCGAGCCCACATGGTTCGCGGGCAAAGGACGTTCGTTCGCGACGCTCGACAACCATCACCACGGCGCTCCGCATCTCTCGGTGTGGCTGCCCCAACCGCTCGGCGTGCAACAGATGTTGATCGAAGCCGATCCAGCGCGCTTCTTTCGGCCGCCGTACGTCGGCGTGAGCGGCTGGGTCGGTGTGGTGCTCGACACGCGACCGGACTGGACACTGGTAGCGAGCCTCGTGCGCGACGCATATCTGCACGTCGCAACGCAGAAGCTCGCGAAGCAGCTCAAAGAGCGCACTTGAGGCTATCGCCTTGGCGCGCAGGGGGACTAACTCCCGCAAATCGCGCGTTGGCGGCATGCTAGCTTCGAGCTAGCCGCGCGAACCGCATGCATAGCTCCACCGACGACCCCACCGCGCAGCCTCTGCTCTTCCACCGCCTTTGGCGCATGGTGCAGAGCTTGCCGCAGCTCCTGCGTGGCGTCGTCACGCTGTATTGGGCGCTCGCACGTTACTTGCTGCGCACAGAAGCTCGCCATCGCGCCGGCATCCGGAGCGGCTTTGTACGTCGCGCAGCGCTCGAGGCCGAACCCGACAGCTGGACCTCGCCGCTGACAGCGTGCAGCGCGTCGGTGTACCGGGTCGATCCCGCGTTCCTCGCGCAGTTCACCGCTGGCACGGACAGAACATCGCCGCAGCTGTCAGCTGCGTTGCGCGCCGGCTGCGTCGTGCACTTTACCGGCACCGGCGAGACACGTCACGGCCCGCTCGCGAGCATCGAGCTGCTGCTCGCACACACGCCCGCGCTCGGCGCGCTGGAGCACTTGATCGTGGACGCGCCAGCACACGCTGCCGCTTACAGCGGCGCCATGCCGTTCGCAGAGGAGCTGTGGCAGGAGCTGTCGCCCGTGCTGCAAGCGCGCAGGGGGCCCTGCTTGTTCGTCGGCTTGTCGCGCGGCGCGCTGGCCGCGATCGAGCTGGGGTATCGCACCGCGATCGAGCAGGACAAGATCGTGAGTGTCCTGGCCCAGTCCCCACCCTTCGTGCGACCCGCTCGCATGCCACCGGCGATCGAGCTGATCGCATCGTGCGAGCGCCTGGTGACGCGCTCGATCGCGCAGCTCGAGCTTCTGCCCTCCCCTCACTTGAAGCGCGCGTACCTGCAGCTGAGCAAACCCATCCAGACGCTGCTGACTGCATCCGTGCTCGCCGAGCTGAACCTCGCCGATGTGCCCAACCAGACCTTGGCCATGCGCGATCTGCTGCGCGACGATCCCATCGCCAGCAGCCTGCGCTCGGTGCGCGAGTTCGCGATGCTCACCCGGATCCAGCAGGACGAGCTGTCGCAGTTCGCAGACAAGCTCGGTGCTGTCGTGACACGAGAAGCCCGTCTGTCGGTCGCGATCGCTTGGGGGGAGAATGATCCCTGGACGCCGGCAGCGGCCAACCACGCCCTCGTAGAGGAAGCGGTACGACGTGCCGGCGGCAGCGCGACCAACACGCTGCTGCGCGTCGTCCCGGGCGTCGGCCACGCCTTTTGCCGCGAGCACGGGCAGCCCGCGGCCGAGCTGCACGCCATCACGAAGCAGTTGGTCGCTTGGACCGAACACAAGCTGCACGCACGCATGACGAATCTAGATCAGAGCTACACGTAGGCTGGCGTCTCACGCGCTCCCCGCCGTCGCGTGAGAGCAGAGAGCCGTGAGAAACTCGCAATAACCTATGGGCGCTGAGTCAGTAGGCCAGACGCGACAACCCGAAGAGGTAGTAGCCGGACGCTACGAGCTCCGGCGGCGGCTGGCTCGCGGCGGCATGGGCGAAGTGTTCGCCGCTCACGACCGCAGCACAAACCGCGCGGTTGCGCTGAAGCGCTTGCGCGCGGATACGCAAGTTGTCCAGTTCATGCGCGAGTACCACGCGCTCACTGAGCTTCGGCACCCGCGCATCATCGAAGTCTACGACTACGGCGTAGATCGCGCGCTGCCGTACTACACGATGGAGCTCCTCGACGGTCAGGATTTGCGTGATCTGTCGCCGCTGCCATACCGCGAGGCTTGCCTGTATCTGCGGGACGTAGCGTCGTCGCTCGCGCTCCTGCACGCGCGGCGCCTCTTGCATCGCGATGTGAGCCCGCGCAACGTGCGACGCACGAGCGACAATCACTGCAAGCTGCTCGACTTCGGCGCGATGGTTCCGTTCGGCGTTCCATCCAACGTCACCGGCACGCCGCCCTGCGTTCCACCCGAGGCGCTGCAAGGCACGGCACTGGACCAGCGCGCGGACCTGTATTCACTCGGCGCCGTGGCCTACTTCGCGCTGACGGGGCAACCTGCTTACGCAGTCACCAAGCTTGACGAGCTACCGAGCGCGTGGAGTCAACCGCTGCAGCGACCCAAGCGCATCGTCACGCTCCCCGACGAGCTCGACGAGCTTGTGATGTCGCTCATGCATCTCGATCCCATGAAGCGGCCTAAGAGCGCCGCCGAAGTGATCGACTGGTTGTCTGCGATCGGCCAGCTCGAGCGCGACGACGCACCGGCCGTGGCCCGATCGTTCTTCACGAGCGCGCCGCTGTGTGGGCGCGCGCAGCAGACCGCCGACGTCGTCCGGTCGATCCAGCGTGCTGCACGCGGCAAAGGTGGTGCAGTGATCCTCGAAGGTAGCTCGGGCACCGGCAAGAGCCGCATGCTGACCGAGGCTGGTTTGATCGCGCAGACCTGCGGCGTGGCAGCGCTACATGCCATCGCACACGATCAGCGTGGTGCGAGCTACGGGCTTGCCCACGAGCTCATCACTGCGGCGCAGCAGCTGATGCCCGAAGAAGCTGAGCGCGCTGGCGCGAGCAAGATCCCTTGGCCACGCAGGGAAGATGTCGAAGCGAGGCTCGATCCCGCAGACCAGCGCGCGCGCCTGCAGCGAGTGTTGCGGGATGTGTTCATGCGCATGGCTCGCGAGCGGCCCGTGCTCATCACAATCGACGACCTGGAGCGCGCCGATGAGCCGTCTGCGGCGCTGATCGCAGGTCTCGCCCACGAGGCCACGCAGCAGCCGCTGTTGGTCATCGCATCGTACACCATCGATTCGACACAAAGCGCGCCGGAGGTCAGCATGCTGCGTGGCTACGCCGCAGCCGCGCGCCTCAGCGACCTGAGTCGCTCTCAGACATCGGAGCTCGTGCGATCCATGTTCGGCGAGGTGCCCAACATCGAGCTGCTCGCCGACTGGCTGTACCGCGCCGCGCGTGGCAATCCGAAGCTTACGTTCGAGCTCGCCGAGCACCTCTTCAAACACGAGCTGTTGCGCTACGTCGATGGCATGTGGGTGGTGCCGAGCACGGAGATCACGCTGGAGGTCCCAGCAGATCTCTCGCAGACCTGGGCGCTGCGCATGCAAGGCCTGAGTGCCGCAGCGCGCGAGCTCGCAGAGCTCCTCGCGTTGCGGCGAGGCGGCGCTTCGGTGGAGCTGTGTGTTGCAGCGCATGGCGGCGCTCCAGACGTCGCGTTTGCGCTGCTCGACGAGCTGGTGCGCGCCGGAGTGCTCGCGAGCGCAGGCAGCGACTACGTATTTGCACACGAAGCGCTGCGTAGATCGCTCGATCAGCGCCTGGACCCGGACCGCCGCCGCGAGCTGCACAGGCGCTGGGCGGACGTCCTGCTGCGGGCTGGGAGCGCAGATCTCGATCTGCGGCTCGAAGGTGGCTGGCACCTGATTCACACTGACGAAGAGCTGCGCGCGGCGGATCTTCTTACGCAGATCGCTCCGACGTACGTGGATCGCGCGGTGTCGATGGGCATGGCCATTCCGGCCCTCGAAAAAGCGCTGGAGGTCTACGAACGGCGCGCACGTCCGCTCGAAGCGCGGCTGCGCTTGCGCTCCGCGCTCGTGTTGGCAGGATACCTCTACGACTACCGCTTGGCGTTTCGCTACGGCGAAGAGACGCTCGGGCTGTTGTACGAGGTTAGCGGGCTCGCGTTGGCCGCACGGCTGCGCCGCTTCGTCGGCAAGCCCGTAGCGCTGGTCGTCAGCATGATCGCTCTGACAGCACGACGCATCGTGAGCGCAAAATCCCTGCGTGGCCCACCGGTGTACGTGGCACTGCGCTACTTTATCCGCTCCGCCATGGGCATTCTGGGTGTGCGCGCGACGAGCCTCGATGGCGCGGGCGCTGCCCAGATCCTGCGAATGGTGCAGCCGCTCGAAGGTTTTCCGAGCGTCAGCTCTGGCCACATGATTTATCTATCGTGCCGCGCGATCGCGATGGGCCTGTTGGGGCGCGAAGCCGATCACAAGCAGGCGATGGACGAGGCGCTGCGCGAGGTTCGCCGCGGACGGCGGCGAGACATGAGTGACGTCGAGTACCGTGCGCTCTTGGTCGGGCTGCTCATGTCCGACGGCCTCAATGAGAGCTCGCGGGAGAGCTCGCAGTCACTCGAGCGCGCGGATCTGCTCGAGCAAGCGGGCACTGCGATCGCCCACACGGGCGCGCTGCGCATTCGCGCGATCTACTACGCGCGCCGCGGTGACGTCGAACGCGCGGAGCACTACCGCCGACAGATCGATCTGCAGGCGATCCAGGGCGGAACGATCTGGCAGGCTGAATGGTTTTCGGTGCCGAACGAAGGCGCCGCTGGCGCGACGTGGAGCGATCTCGTGGTGCTGCGTCGCTCGCTCGATCGCTTGCGCCTGCTGGTCGCCGAGGTGCCATCGCTCGTCAGGCTCTATGACGGCATGCGCATCACGTACCACTTCCGCCGGGGCGAGTACGCGCGCGCCGCGGAGCTCGGCGCGAGGTATGTCGCGACCCATGCGCCGCGTACGTTGACCGGTTGGTCGTCCGCCTATGGCATCGTCGCGCTCTCATACATCGAGATCGGCGAGGCGAAGCGCGCGCGGGAGCTGTGTGAGTACGCGCTCGGCCAAGTCAGCGCGGAGGATCTGAGCTACTTCGTGCTGTACACGCCGCTGGAGGTTGCCTACGCGACGGCGCTCGCTTTGACTGGTGAGCCGGATCGCGGCAAGGCGCTGATGCGGCAGAAGATAGAGCGCATTCGCCAGCACGCTGAGCACTCGATCTTAGTGATCGTGTACCAATATCAAGCGCGCATGGCGCAGCTCCTTGGCGATCGCGAGCTGTTGACCGAGTCGCTGCAGGCGATGCGTGAGGCCGCGCTGATGTCCGGTTTACCTGCGGTGATTCTCCTCGCGACGCGCGTGGCAGAGCTGCGAGCTGGCAACCGCAGCTCTCCGCTGCCGCCGCCGTCAGCGCCACTCGACAGCGCTTGGCCGCAGCCTCAGAAGCCGCTCGCGAGGCCATCGGCGCAGACGTCGCTCGCGAGCGAAGAGACTGCAGTCGCTGCGTTCCTGCGTCGGGCCCCCTCCGGTCGGCGCCGCAGTCGCGACGCGCTATGGCTGCTTGCGCGCTACTGGTGCTGCGAAGAAGCCTACTTGTTTCGGCGGGAAGCGGCGCGTCAGGTCGATCTCGTCGCATCGCTCACCGACGATCGCGAGGCCCCTGCCCTCACTCGTGCACTATCGGACAACCTGGAGAGTGAGACCCAGACAATCACGGTTGAACATGCACCGGGCCAGCTCGTGCGCTACCGCGTCCTATCGGTCCAAGCACCAGGCACGGAGCACACCCTCGGCGTCGTGGCGATCCGCGAAGGTGCAGAGACTGTGGACAGTATTCCGCACGACATCCTCACGCAGCTCAGCGAGATTTTGGCGCAGGACATTCACGCGACCTCGACCGCACCCCAGCAAACTTGAGCGGCACGTGCAACTCAGAGCGCGTACACTCGCGTGCATGGCACTGACCGCAACGCTGCACACGCTTCGCCTCGCTCTCAACGACGCGGATCGTGGCGTCTACGAGACGCTCGACTTACGCATCGCTCGTCATCCGTCCGAGACGCTCCCCTACATGCTCAGCCGCATCTTTGCTTACTGTCTGTTCTGGGAGACTGACATTGAGTTCTCACGGGGACTTTCGACGAACGACGAGCCCGCCGTCTGGGTGAAGACCCCTGACGGGCGGGTCAAGACCTGGATCGACGTAGGTCACCCCAGTGCGGCCCGTTTGCACAAAGCCAGCAAAGCAGCGGAGCACGTAGCGGTGTGCACGTTCCAAGATCCCGCGAGCTTTCAACGTACGTTGTCGGGTGAGCGCATTCATCGTGGCCAAGACATCGAGCTCGTCGGGCTGCCCGCGCGCCTGCTCGCTCCCTTGGAGCCGCTGATCGAGCGGCGCATGGAGTGGGAAATCACGCTGGCTGGCGGCGAGCTTTATCTCGCGAGCGCTGGCCAAAATCTCAGCGGCGAGATCACGCGAACGGCGTTGGTCCCGAGCACCTAAGTCGAGTTGGGAGAAGGACTGGGATGGCAAAGCTTTCGACAGTGGTGTTCGACCTTGGCGGAGTTCTGATCGATTGGAACCCCCGCTACTTGTATCGCAAGCTATTTGACGGCGATGAGCACGCGATGGAGGCATTTCTCACGAATGTCTGCACGCCAGGCTGGAACCTGCAGCAGGATGCGGGCCGCCCGCTCGCGGAAGCTTACGCCGTCCTCGTCGCGTCGCATCCGCAGCACCGGGCGCACATCGAGGCTTGGGGGCCGCGTTTCGACGAGATGATGGCGGGTCCGATCCAAGGCACCGTCGATATCCTAGCTGAGCTGCGCCGTGCAAAGACGCCGCTGTTCGCGCTCAGCAACTGGTCGGAAGAGACATTCGAGGTCGCGCTGCGGCGCTTCGAGTTTCTGCAGTGGTTCGACGCGATCGTGATCTCCGGCAAGCTGAAGCTGATCAAGCCCGACCCACGCATCTATCAGCACTTACTCGACACGCATGGGCTCACAGCGGGCGAAACCGTCTTCATCGACGATGTTCCGCAGAACGTCACAGGCGCCAGAGCAGTCGGCATCCACGGGCTGCACTTCACCGATCCCGCAACGCTCCGCAAAGACTTGGCCGCGCTCGGGCTCTTGTGATCGAAATTCGAAGCGTCTCTTAGCGGGTGTGAGCTGACCGCCACGCTCGGACGCCTGTAAGAGCGCAGCCGTGAGCTGCGGATACATCGGACATTTCCTACAAAGGAAATGCGCCTCGTGCGGCATTTTCACCATTCCTTTATGTCTCGTGATTTGCATAATGGGCGTCGTCGACGCTTTGTTCGACGACATGCGCAGCGCGCAGCCGGTTGTAAGTGCTCCCTGATGCAACCCAGCTTGTCACGCAATGCAGATCCGCCGTTGAGTGCGTCTCGAACGCTCACGCACCGCCTTTGGGGTTTCGACCTGTGTGAGGGTCTGCCTTACGAGGTGGGTCAAGGCGTCGTAGCGCAGCGCGCTGAGCTGAGCCGCGTGCGGGCCTTCTTGTCAGCCGAGTATCCCTCACTCACCGAAGAAGCCATCCACAGTGCGCTTCAGCCCGGTGTCGACAGCGCCAAGCGCCGCTATCTGGAAACGGCCTGCGACTTGATCGAGCTCTGCCACGGGGGGCAGATTGTAGGCGTAATGGTCGGAGCGCCCGAGGATTGGGCGAGCTACTATATCCGCATCTTTGCGGTGAAGCGCAGCCATCAGCGGCCGCGCCTCATCCGGGGCTTCTGTCGCGATTATCTGTTTGCACGGCTGCTCGAGCACGGTGTGCAGCGAGTCGTCGCAGACACTTCTCCTTCGAACGTCGCGACCTCGCGCATGCTTAGCGAGCTGCAGTTCTACGTGACCGGGCAGCAGCTCAGCGACCGCTGGGGACCTCTGGTCCGATACACGAAGTTCCTCGATCGCGCTTGCGAAAAGGCCTTCCTCAAACGTTTTGCGGGCATTGCCCCACCAGGCTCTGAGGGAAAAAGAAAGGAGGTCGGTGAATGAAATACAAAAAGAAGTTCGCACTCGGCTGCATGTGATGCGGTCGTCCAGAGACACTGCGCGTCGGCTGAGCTCCGGAGGGGCACAGCCACGACGATACGCCGCCGCAATAGCAGAAGCCGCCATCGAGCTTGAGCGGTTTTGTGATGAAGTGTGCGCCGCGAACATGCGCTAACCGCTGTAGCTATGGCCGGCTCCGTATACTGATTGTGTCATGGGTCACATACGCGAACACTGATCCACGTGTTGGGTTGTGGTATGGGTCATAGTCACACCCATGCACGCCCAAGACATCCCGAATGTGACCCTCCTCGAGGAGCTCGGTCGAGGTCAGGGGGGCGTAGTTTTCCGAGCGCTCCACCGCGGCAGAACATGCACCGTCAAGGTCCCGAGCGACGCGTCGAATGGGGCATTCGCGGCTCAGACGTTCGAGCGCGATGTGCTCTCGTTGGCGAGGCTGCGTCGCGCGGGACTGCCACGCGTATTGCAAGTCGATTCTAGTGGCAATACGCCGTACGCGATCATGGATGTGGCACAAGGGCAGACGCTGCCCGAGGCGTTGCAGAGCGCCCTTCATGAGTCACAGCTCCTGCAACTGGCTCTTTCGCTCACGCAGTGTCTCCACGAGCTTCACGATGCGGGTTTCGTCCATGGCGGTTTGATGGCGGACCAGGTCCTCGTCTCGAAGGAGGGCGCCGTCGTCAGCTGGCTGGATCGGGGCACCGTTTCGCGGCCGGTCACCTTCGATCCGCGTGAAGATCTGGAAGCGCTCGGTCGCATCTTGCGACAGATCGCCAGCCGCATCGGCGGTGGTCACGTGCGCTCGGTGGTGCTCTCGCTCGCGCAGGAGCTGCTGACTGCGCAGCGGCTAGAGCTTCGAACAGTGACGCATGAGCTCGAACAGCTGCTGCATGCGGAGACCTCTCTTCCAAAATCGTACCCACCCCCGAGTCCGGACAGTCTGTCGTTGACGCACAGCGATGTGTTGTTTCGCAGCTCGCGCGGCGAGCTCGATAAGCTGAGGCAGCTCTGGGAGCAGAGCGCACAGCGCGGCGGCAAAGTGGTGCAGCTGCTCGGCCCCGCCGGCAGCGGCAAGTCGCGCTTGCTCGGGCGCTTCGTCCAAGAGCTGGTGGAGCAGGAGGTGCAGGTGCTCGCCGTCACCTGCAGTGACAATGACTGGGCGCCTTTTTCGGCGCTGAAGCGCCTGCTCGATGGACACCTCGAAGGTTTGACACAGGTGTCGAAGCAGCGACGCGCCGAGATCGAAGGCTTGCTGCGGACCTCCGCGGGTGTGCTCGCTTCGCATATCGGTCTCTTGTCGCCGCGACTCGCACAG
>Ga0190269_10001005_pt1 | contig 13788 bp, 13 predicted proteins | sample Popmic249IS_FD_133749 | JGI IMG/M metagenome (GOLD analysis project Ga0190269, IMG submission 133749) | Populus adjacent soil microbial communities from riparian zone of Blue River, Arizona, USA - 249 IS | ecosystem: Environmental > Terrestrial > Soil > Riparian zone | place: USA: Arizona...
AGACGTGATGCGCGTCACTCGCTCGGTAGAGCGGAGAGCGAGCGACGCGCGCATCGGCCGCGCGTACGATCTGCTCCGCGCGCCCGGCAGTGGCTCTGGGGAGTGCAAGACGATCGTCCCCGGCGCGCACGCTGTACGCGAACAGCGGGTCCGGGTGACACAGCAGCGCGGCGTACATGACCGCCGCTGTGCCCAGAAACGTCAACCCTCGCAGCAGCCGCTTGCCCCACATGCCTGAAGCCAAGCACGCGCCACGCGGCTCGGCAAGCAGGCGCGTGACCGGCGCAGCTTACAGCTGTAAGTCACGAATCTCGGCGGCGATCCACATGCGCTCCCACAGGTTCTTGCCGCCGCTCTGCTCGAGAAGCTTCGTGAGTGCGGTACGCTTCTGCTCACGCGTCGCGCGATCGGACGGCGCCGCGCTCAGCGCGATGTCCAGCAGGTGCAACGCCGGCAGGGGCTCGCCACGCTCGATGTAGCGCGCCGCGCGCTCGGTCAGCTTGTCGACGCCGCCGGCGAGCTCTGCGAGGTCGGCTGCCACGGCGCTCGGCGGCACCGCGTAGAGCTCGGTCGTGCCGCGCGCCGGGTCGAACCAGCCGCTGTACTCGTGCCAGATGGCGCGCACGTTCCAGCTGACTTTGCCGTACTCCTCAGCCAGCGCGAGCTCCGGTGGCGGCGTGATCTCGCGCATCAGGCTGCGGAGATCTTTGCCTTCGTTCATGCCCTGCAGCGTGCGATCGTGGATCCACTGCACGCTGTCGCGGATCCGGGTCACTTCGCGCGCGATGTGCTCGGCGCCCTGAATCGCTTCGTGACCGGTCAGCAGCAGCTCGGGCTCGAGCGCACGCAGCCTGTCGACCGACGCGATGAATTGCAGTGCGGAGCGAGGCTTGTCCCCGCGCAACGTGTTCAGGTTCGGCTGGTTGCCAAACAGCGGGCCGAACAGGTTGCCCACGAGCGCGATGCGCTCGCGCGGTAGCCAGACGCACAGAGCGCTGCGCGTCTCGCCACCCGGCGTCCACAGCATCTCGATCGGCCGCCCACCCAGCTCGATCTGATGCGCGTCGTCGATCAGCAGATCGGGCGCGACCTCGCGCGTGGGCAAGATCTCCTGCGTGGGTCCAGTGATGCGCGCGAACATACGGCGCGAGCCGCGGCGATAGTGCGCGCTGAGCGCCTCGGTGTAGCGCCGGTCCTCGGGATAGTTGCGGTGCGCGATCACCTGATTGTCAGGTGTCTTGTATAGCTCCAGGCCCCCGAACTGGTTGGGATGGCTCTGCGTCAGGATGATGTAGCGGATGGGCTGTGTGGAGACCGCGCGGAACAGCTCACGGCCGCGGCGAGCGTCGCCGAGCGCCCCGGCGTTCACGAGCACGTCGCCCGCTTCGGTCGTGAGCAAGTAGCTGTTGCCGATGCCGCGGCTCTCGTACACACCCGGCGCGCGCTCGATGGCCGCGGCCTGGCCCGCACCCGATGTCACCAGCTCGGCTACCTTCAACCCCTCGTGCGAGAGCGCTGGATTGTCAGTCATGCTCACGAGCTTGGGATGGAGCCGAACGGGCGGCAAGCTGCGTGCCCGTGACCTGACACAATGCGGCGCGACCGCGAAAGTATGGCCGGCAGGACATATCGTCGTACGCGCGCGCCTCGGCCATGCTGCGTCCGTGGAGCGAGGAGAACGCGCATGAAGATTGCTGTGCTGCACGCGGCTGGAGATCTGAGGCTCGATGACGCGCGCGAGCCGGTTGCAGGTCCGGGCGACGTGGTGATCAAAGTGGCCGCTGCGGGTATCTGCGGCACCGATCTGCACTTCCGCGCCATGGGCACACGCTTCGGGCGCCCCATGCCGCTCGGCCACGAGTTCGCGGGCGAGGTGCTGGAGGCCGGCGCGAACGTCCGGAGCTTCAAGCCCGGCGACCGCGTGGCCTACAACTCGTACAATAGCCCCGCGGACGTGGGGCGTGGCGGAGAGTTCGGCGGCTTCAGCCCCTACGTGCTCTTGCGCGACGTCGACGCGCACGCGCAGTCGTTGTGCCGCCTGCCGGAGCAGCTCAGCCTGGAGCACGCTGCGCTGGTGGAGCCCATCTCCGTCGCCGCACACGCCGTGCAGCGCGCAGCGGCGAAGCCCGGCGAGAGCGTGGCCATCTTCGGTGTTGGGCCGATCGGGCTCGGGGTCGTCATGGCGCTGCGCTGGCAGGGCGTGGAGGACATCGTGGCGTTCGATCTGTCTGCGCTGCGGCGCGAGCGCGCGCTACGGCTCGGCGCGCGCGCCGCGCACGATCCGCGCGAGCGGCCGCCCGCAGAGGCGCTCGCGGAGCACCGTGGACATGGCGCGCGCCTGTTTGGCACGAGCTATCCGCGGACTGACATTTACATCGAGGCCAGCGGCGCTCCGGGTCTACTGTCAGACATCGCGACGTTTTGCGACAAGGGTAGCCGCATCGTCACGCTCGCCGTGCAGCGCACGCCGGTGACGTTCGACGGCACCAAGCTGATGAGCAAGGAGATCAGCGTGATCGGCTCGTCGGGCTACCCGACGGAGTTCCCGCAGGTCGCGCAGAAGCTGGCCGATGCGCAGCTCGACCCCGAGCTGATGATCACGCATCGCTTCCCGTTCTCACAGTTCCTCGACGCGTTCGAGACGGCGGGCGATCCGCACGTCGCCGCGAAGGTGCTCTTACAGTTCGATTGACACGGAGCTCGACGATGACCCTGGACGAGATCTTGAACCTGGCCCGCGAGGCCACTCACCTGCCCGACCCGGAGCTCGACACCTGGCGCGAAGGGCTCGACATCCTGCTGCACGATCATGCGCGCACGCAGGTGCTGAGCGAGCGCGGCAAGAGCATCTTGACCCGGCGCTACACCGAGGCGCTGTCCGCGCGCATGCGCGTGGATGCCTACCTGCGGCAACATCCCGAGCTGACGCGCGCGCAGGTGTCACGGCCAGTGTTCATCCTCGGCATGCCGCGCACGGGCACCACCTTGGTGAGCAACCTGCTGGACGCCGATCCTGCAAACCGCTCGCTCCTCAAATGGGAGGCGTACGACGGAGTGCCGCCGGCAGCCGCTGGCGCGTTGCGCACCGATCCACGCTGCCTCGCCGAGAAGGCGAAAGATGCGGCGCTCATCGGGGCGAATCCCAAGGGCGCGGCGCAGCATTTCGAAGCGGGTAACGGCCCCACCGAGTGCGTGCACCTGCTGGCGCAAGACTTCAAGTCGCTGATGTTCGCGGTGCTGACCAGCACGCCCACCTACCACGACTGGCTGCTCCTGTGTGACATGCGCTCGGCGTACGCGCATCGCAAGCGCGTGTTGCAGTTGCTGCAGAGCACGAACCCCGGGCGCTGGGTGCTCAAGATGCCGTCGGATGCGCTGTTCATCCGGCCGTTGTTCGAGACGTTCCCGGACGCGAAGGTGATCTGGACACATCGCGATCCGTACGCGAGCTTCGCCTCTTCCATGAGCATGCGCGAGAGCTCGCGCGCCATCTTCAACAAGGACACGGATCTCTCGTACATGCGCGATCATTATCCGCGCCAGCTCGCGCTGCACCTGTCGCGGCCGCTCGAGCTCAGCCGCGAGCGGCCGGCGGACATCTACCACCTGTACTACGACGACCTGACGTCAGATCCCGTGGCCCAGCTGAAAAAGATCTACGCCTGGCTCGGCGACGCGTGGACGCCAGCCGCCGAGAGCGGCATGCGCAGGTGGCTCACGGACAACCCGCAGGGTCGCTTCGGCAAGCACAGCTACTCGCTGTCGCAGTGGGGCTTCAGCCCCCGCGACCTGGCGCCGTACTTCGCGGATTACCTGAAGCAGCACCCGGTGGCGAAGCTCTAGCGCCCCTGCCACTGGGGGCGTCGCTTCTCGGCAAAGGCGCGCGGGCCCTCCTGCGCGTCTTCGCTGCGGTAGCAATATTCGGATGCGTGGCGTGCGGCCTGCAGCGCCGCGCTGCGACCCATCTCCGTGGCGAGCCGCACCGTCTCGCGCGCCGCGCGCACGGACAGCGGCGCACCCTCCAGGATCTCGCTCGCGAGCTCCAGCGCGGTGCTCATGAGCTGCTGCGGCTCGGCGAGGCGATTCACGAGGCCAATCTCGTACGCGCGCTGCGCCGTGATGGGTTTTCCAGTCAGCAAGATCTCCATCATGATGCGCTGCGGGATCATGTGGATCAGCGGCGCCGCCCACGGTGAGCTGCGCCCCACCTTGACCTCCGTGACCGCGAACTTCGCGTGCGTGCTGGCCACGCACAGATCGCAGGCCTGCGCGATCATCCAACCGCCTGCGAACGCCACGCCGTTGACGGCTGCGATGGTGGGCTTACTCAGCTCGATGCTGTCGCCGGGCACCGGGAACATGTCGCGCGGCGGCACCGTCAGCTGGCGTTCTGTCATCTCCTTGAGGTCGCCGCCAGCACAAAACGCCTTGTCGCCCGCGCCCGTGAGGATCGCCACGCGCAGCGCAGGGTCGCGCTCGAAGCGATCCCACGCGCTGAACAGGCCTTCGCGGATGTCTTTGCCGAGCGCGTTGCGCGCGTCGGGCCGATTCAAGGTGATGATCGCGATGCCATCCTGGCGTGCCTCGAAAAGAACTGCGTCGCTCATTCAGAAACCTCGCTTGCGGATCACGTGGGCTGCCCGGTCCAGCTCCTCGCGGAAGTCCGGGTGGGCGATGGGTATCATACGCCGCGTTCGCTCCGCGAGGTTCTGTCCCCGCAGCTCGGCCGCGCCGAACTCCGTGACGATTACGTCCGCATCGCTGCGTGCGGTCGTCACGGGGCCTGACAGCTGCACGGTGACGCGGCTGATCTTACCGCCCTTGGCCGTGGCCGGCAGCGCGATGATGGAATGGCCGCCCTTCGAGCGGATGCCCGCGCGCACGAAGTCCACCTGGCCGCCGGTGCCGCCGAGATATTGTTCGCCGCTCTGCTCCGCGTTCACCTGACCTGTCAGATCCACCTCGATCGCCGAGTTGATCGTGACGAGCTTGTCCAGTCGCGCCAGCACCGCAGGGTTGTGAGTGTACGGAGACGCACGCAGGCTGATGTGCGGGTTCTTGTGCGCGAAGCGATACAGGCGCTGAGTCCCGATCAGCGCCGTGGTCACGGACACGCCTGGGTCGATCGACTTGTGGGCGTTGTTGACGACACCCGCTTCGATCAGGTCGAGCAAGGCGTCCCCGAGCATGCCGGAGTGGATGCCCAGGTTTTCGCGATCGTGCAGCAGGCGCAAGATGGCGTCTGGCACCGCGCCGATGCCCACCTGCAGCACGGAGCCATCCTCGATGTACTCGGCGACGCTGTGTGCGATCTGGCGATCGAGGTCGTGCACCGGCGCGGGCTGCACCTCGACCGGCGTGCGCGATACGTGAACCGCGCAGTCGATGCGAGACGCTGGCAGCACCGGGTCGCCGAAGGTGTACGGCACCTGGTCGTTCACCTCTGCGATCACCACGCGCGCGCGCGCCACGGCGGTGTGGATGAAGTCGTTGGTCAGGCCGAAGCTGTGGTTGCCGTCGGCGTCAGGTGGGCTCACCTGCACCATGGCGACGTCGCAGCCGATCAGGCCCTGCTCGATCAGTGGCCCCACCTGCGCGACGTGGCACGGGATGACTTTCAGGCGGTGCGCCGCCGTCAAGCTACGCAGCACGCCGATCGCGCCCATGCTCGAGAGCTGGATCTTCTCCGCGGCGCTCGGCGTGAGCAGGCCGGAGAAGCTGGTGGCTGCAAAGGCCGACAGCTCGCCGATGTCTGCGCCTTCTCTGATCAGCGCCTCGACCAGGGTGGTGGGCTCCGCGCAGGCCTGGCCCCAGACGATGCGGTCGCCCGGGCGCAGAAGCTTCCGCAGCTCGAGCTGCGAGGGATCGTGGAGCGTGATCATCGGCGTGCCGCCAAACGCAGCAGCGCTTGTGCGCGCGCCAGGTGAGGGCGATCGAGCATCGCGCCCTTGTGGCCGAGCGTGCCTGCGCCGGGATGCGCCGCAAACAGATCGACGATCTCCTGCGCCGCTGCCAGCTCTGTTGCGCTCGGTGTGAATGCGGCGTTGATGACCGCGACTTGCGCGGGATGAATCGCGAGCATGCCGCGATAGCCGGCGCGTCGCACCTGTTCGGCGCGCTTCTGCAGCCCCGCCTCGTCGCGGAAGTCGCCGTGGATCGTCTCGATGGCGGCGACGCCTGCGGTCGCGGCACCGAGCAGGCACAGGCTGCGCGCGAGCTCGTACGTGAAGCCGTAGCTCCCGTCCGGGTTCCTGTTCTCGCTCGCCCCGATGGCGTCTGCGAGGTCCTCTGCGCCCCACGTCAGGGCGACCACGCGCGGCGCGCCCGCATAGCTGCCGGTCGTGAACATGCCTTCGGCCGTCTCCGTGACGAGCACGATGACCTGCGTCGAGCCGCGCGTGATGCCCGCCGAGACCTCCAGCGCGGACAGATAGTGGTCGAGCTGCTCGACGTCGGCGCGGCCGCGGGCCTTCGGCAGCATGATGCCGCCGGGAGCAGCAGGCATGACCGCGGCGAGATCGTGCAGCGCGTGCGGGCCTTGCAGTGGGTTGATGCGCACCCAGAGCCGGGCGCGATCGGCACGCGTCTTCAGAAACTCGGAGACGAGGCTGCGGGCCTTCGGCTTCTCGGGCTCGGCCACGGCATCTTCCAGATCGAAGAGCGCGATGTCCGCGGCGCTGTCGGCAGCTTTCTCCAGCTTGCGCTCACTGTCTCCCGGCGCGAACAACCAGGAACGTGCGCTCGCAGAGATGTGTTGTGTCGTTTGCATGTCGGTCTCTCTCAATAGGACTTGGGCAGCTCGAAGACCTTCTCTGCCAAGAAGCTGAGGATCATGTGCGGGCTCACTGGGGCGGTGCGCGGGATCAGCACTTCGCGCAAGAGGCGCTCGACGTGGTACTCCTGTGCATAGCCCATACCGCCGAGGGTCAACATGGCGGTGTGACAGGCCTCGAAAGCAAACTCACCTGCCAGGTACTTCGCGGCGTTCGCCTCGATACCGCACTCCTGCCCGGCGTCGAACAGGCTGGCAGCCTTCATCACCATGAGGTTCGCCGCTTCCAGCTGCGCCCAGCACTTGGCCAGCGGATGCTGGATGCCCTGGTTCATGCCGATGGGGCGATTGAACACGATGCGCTCGCGCGCGTAGCGGGCCGCGCGCTGCAGCGCAGCGCGACCGATGCCGATGGCCTCGGCCGCGACCAGCACGCGCTCCGGGTTCAAGCCGTGCAGCAGCAGCTTGAAGCCTTCGCCTTCCGCGCCGATGCGGTCTTCTTCCGGCACCCACAGATCGTGGATGAACAACATGTTCGAGTCGACCGCGTGGCGTCCCATCTTGTGGATCAGCCGCACCTCGATCTTCGCGCGGTCGAGATCCGTGTAAAACAGCGACAAGCCCTGCGTCTTGCGCGCGACCTTCTCGAGCGGCGTGGTGCGCGCCAGCAGCAACATCTTGTTGGACACCTGCGCGGTGGAGATCCAGATCTTGTCTCCGTTCACGACGTAGCCACCGCTGCGACGCTCCGCGCGCGTGGTGATCTCGGTCGTATTCAGGCCAGCGTTGGGCTCCGTGACCGCAAAACACACCCGGTCTTTGCCGCTCACCACGTTCGGCAAGATGCGTTGCTTCTGCTCCGCCGTGCCGAACAGCACGACCGGCTGCACGCTGAACACGGGGATGTGCACGCTGGACGCGCCGCTCATGCCCGCACCGGACTCGGCGATGGCCTGCATCATCACTGCCGCCTCGGCGATGCCGAGGCCCGAGCCACCGTACTCCGCCGGCATGGCGACGCCCAGCCAGCCGGCGTCCACCAGCGCCTGAAAGAAATCATTCGGAAAGACGCCGTCTCGGTCGCGCTCGAGCCAATACGTGTCCGGGAAGCGGGCACAGTGTTTGAGAATGGCCTGACGGATGTTCTGCTGATCTGGCGTGAGATTGAAATCCATGCTTGTGACACCTTAGCCGAGCTGAAACGCGCTGCGGGCCGACATTAGCTCAACAGTGTTGTTCATTCATGCCTTGGTGTAAGAAAAGGCGTCATCGCGACGCATGACGAAGGAGAGTGGTATGGGCAGGGGTCCGCTGAGCGGTCTGCGAGTGGTCGATCTCACGGCCATGGTCATGGGTCCGTATTGCACCCAGATCATGGCTGACATGGGCGCGGACGTGATCAAGGTGGAGCCGCCCGAGGGAGACAACACGCGCTTCATCTCCGTGGGGCCTGCGCCCGGGATGAGCGGCGTGTTCGCCAACGTGAATCGCGGCAAACGCAGCGTGGTGCTCGACTTGCGCAAGGAGGCTGGAAAAGCCGGGCTGCGCGCATTGATCGCGGACGCGGATGTGTTCATTCACTCGATGCGCTCGCAGGCCATCGCGAAGCTCGGCTTCAGCTACGCGGATGTCTCGGCGCTCAATCCGCGCATCGTCTACACGAATTGTTACGGTTACAGTCGGCGCGGACCTTACGGCGCGCTGCCCGCGTACGACGACACGATCCAAGCCGAATGCGGCCTTCCGGCCATCCAGGAGCTGCTGACCGGAACGGCAAGCTACGTGGGCACCATCATGGCGGACAAGGTCGCCGGCCTCACGGTGCTCTACGCCACCACGATGGCGCTCTTCCATCGCGAGCGCAGCGGGGAAGGCCAGGAGGTGGAGGTCGGCATGTTCGAGACGATGGCGTCTTTCATGCTGGTGGAGCATGCGAACGGCGCGCTGTTCACGCCGCCGCTCGGACCGGCGCACTACCCGCGTGCCGTCGCGCGCAATCGCCGGCCCTATCGCACCAAGGACGGCTACATCTCCGCGCTGATCTACAACGACAAACACTGGTCGCTGTTCGTGAACGCGGTGGAGCCACCGTGGAACACGCCGGAGCTCGCGAGCCTGGAGCAGCGCGCGCGTCGCATCGACGCGGTATACGGGCTGCTCGCGCAGACGTTTCTGGAGCGCACGACGGCCGAGTGGCTGGCTCTACTGCGCGAGCTCGGCATCCCTGCCGCGCCGCTGCGCACGCCGGACGAGCTGTTCGACGATCCACACCTCGCCGCCGTGGGCTTCTTCGAGAGCGTGGACTCCGCGTACGGGCCGCTGCGCTTCCCCGGCGTGCCGACCTGGTTTTCGCGCACGCCGGGCGGCGTCGCCGGGCCGCCTCCGCAGCTCGGCGAGAGCACGGAAGAGGTGCTGCGCGAGGTCGAGGGTCAGAAGCGCCCGTCGTGACACTTCCGGCCAAAGTTGCTTAACGAAGACATGTCTCGAGACGGGGTCGCCGCGAGCGGATGGTCGAAACCAGGACATCGATGTTCACGCCGCGTCGCGCGATCGAGGGTGCAAGTGATCGTGCGTTGCTGCGTGCGCGCGGCTCGTAATAGGTAACTGCCATGTCTGCAAAGCCAGCGCGAATCCCGCCCGTTCCTTCCGCCGAGTGGACCGATGCCATGCGTGACCTGTTCGGCGTCTTCGAAGGACCCGAGGCGCGCGAGAAGGGCTCGCGGTTCAAGGGCATCATGATGCTCGCGAACCATCCCGAGCTCGCGAACGCCTGGCTCAGTTACAACGTGTTCCTCAGCAAGAACCTGACGCTCTCTCAGCGCCTAGTGGAGCTGCTCATCTTGCGCATCGCGTGGCGCTACAAGTCCGAGTACGAGTGGGCGCAGCACACGGTGATCGCGGAGCCGCTCGGCATCGGTGAGGAGCACGCGCGCGCGATCCAGGTCGGGCCGAGCGCGCCGATCTGGTCGGAGCTGGAGCGCCTGTGCTTGCAGGCCGTGGACGACCTGTGCACGGACGCGCAGATCGGCGACGCCACGTGGGATGGCCTCGCCAAGCACCTCGACAAGAAGCAGCTGCTCGAGCTGCTGTTCGTCACGGGCACGTACGCGCTTTTGGCCTGGGTCTTCAACGCCACGCGTCTGGAGCCGGAGGACATGGGCAAAGAGGAGCGGCGCGCGGTGATCTTCTCGCCCGACAACGTCTACGGCCAGCGCGGCAAGAACTGAAGCTGTAACTTCGAACTGGAGAGCTCATGTCACTGAAGAATCGAGTGGCTGTCGTGACCGGCGGCGGCAAAGGCATCGGGCGCGCGATCAGCGTGCAGCTGGCGCGCGACGGTGCGGCCGTGGCCGTGTGGGATCTGGATGCGAAGAGCGCGCACGAGACCGTGGCGCTCATCACCGGGGAGGGTGGCCGCGCGATCGCGTGCGAGGGCGACGCCTCCAGCAAGGAAGGCATCGCGGGCTCACTCGCGCGCACGCAGAAGGAGCTCGGCGCGCCAGCGATCCTGGTGAACAACGCGGGCATCACCGGGTTCGTGCCGTTTCTGGACATCACGGAAGAGGCCTGGGACCGCATGATCGCGGTGAATCTGAAGGGCCCGTTCCTGTGCACGCGCGCGATGCTGCCGGACATGCTCGCGGCGGGCTGGGGCCGCATCATCAACATCTCGTCGTCGAGCACGCAGACCGGCGCGCCTGCGATGGCTCACTACGTGTCGTCGAAGGGCGGCGTGGTCGGCCTGACCAAGGCGCTCGCGATCGAGCTCGCCGCTCGCGGCGTCACGGTGAATCACGTGCCTCCTGGCTTCATCGACACGCCGATGCTGCGCGCGTCGCCGCTCGATGTCGACGCCGCGGCTGCCGTGTCTCCGATGAAGCGACCCGGCAAGCCTGAGGACATCGCGGCAGCGGTGTCTTACCTGGCGTCTGAAGCGGCGAGCTACGTCACCGGTCAGACTATCAGCGTCAATGGTGGCCGTTACCTACTGTAGGCGAGGTGCGCTGTGGAATCCGTGATCTGTCTAACGCCGCCCTGCGCGGCAGGCGTGCTGACGACCCTGGATCTCGTGAGGCTGGCCGCGGCCGCCTGGCTCGGCATCTTGTTCTTGCAGTCCGGGATCGACAAGGTCGTGGACCGCCGGGGCAACGTGGAGTGGCTGACGGGATACTTCTCGAAGTCGCCGCTCGCCTCGCAGGTCGTGCCGATGCTGAGCGTCATCACCATCGTCGAGCTGGCCGCGGGCACCTTGTCGGCGCTCGGCGTACCGTGGCTGCTGTTCACGGGCAGCCGCGTGCCGGCGGCGCTCGGCGCGCTGCTGTCCGTCACGGCGCTCTTGATGTTGTTCTTCGGCCAGCGCGTGGCGAAGGACTACGCAGGTGCAGCTGCGCTCGTGCCGTATTTCATCCTCGCGAGCTGTGGGCTCGGGTTGATGGGTCTGCCGTAAGTCCAAAGTCACAGGAGGCGTGCGGTGTCGAAAGTCATCGTGATCACCGGAGCGGGCATGGGCCTGGGCCGCAGCTTGGCGCGGCGCTTCGCGGCGGACGGCGACCAGGTCGTGCTCCTGGGGCGCAGCTACGCCAAGGTGCAGGCCGTCGCGGACGAGCTCGGTGAGCGTGCCTTGGCCCTCGAGTGCGATGTCTCTTCGCCCGACTCCGTGCGGGCAGCGTTCGCGAGCTTCGGGAAGCGGCACGAGAAGTTCGACGTGTTGATCAACAATGCGGCGATCTCGCAGCCGTTTTTGCTCGCCGAGGCCACGGACGATCAGATCGTGAAGATCGTGAGCACCAACCTGATCGGACCGATGTTGTGTGCGCGGGCCGCGATCCCGCACATGGGCCACGGCAGTCATATCATCAACGTGAGTAGTGAATCCGTCGCGCTCAAGTTCCCGCACATGACAGTCTATCAGGCGTCGAAAGCCGGCCTCGAGCGGCTGTCCGAGGGGCTGCAGCAAGAGCTCGAAGCGAGCGGCATCAAGGTGACGCTCGTGCGGGCAGGCCAGATGTTCGAGGAAGGCAAGACCTGGGACGTGGACCCCGAGGCGCGCATGCGTTTCGCGCAGGCGGCGATGCGCGTGGGGATCAACCTGCGCGAGCGGCCCTTGTCTCATTACAAGTCAGTCGCCAGCGTGTTCCGGGGCCTCATCGATCTGCCGGAGGACGTGCAGCTGGGAACCGTGACCATCCACGCGCGACACGCACGCAACTAACGATTGACAGTTTCGGCCAGAGTTGGCCGCAGCGCGACGGCCTGAATTCGCTGTTGCGCGGGCACAGTAACGGTGCCCAAAAGAAGATGGCTGGACTGGGAACACGCGGTCGACATCGCCCCGATCGCTTGGCGCAAGGAATACCCGCATGAAGATGAACGACATGGTGATCATCAGCGTGGATGACCACATCAGCGAACCACCTGACATGTTCGACAAGCACTTGTCGGGCGCTGATCTGCAGAGCGCACCCAAGCTGCGAACTGCTCCAGACGGCACGAACTACTGGGAGTACCAGGGCATGAAGATGCCCTCGGTGGGCTTGAACGCCGTCGTCGGCCGCCCGCTCGAGGAGTACGGCATGGAGCCGACCTCGTTCGAGCAGCTGCGCAAGGGCGTCTACAACGTGCACGCGCGCGTGGACGACATGAACGTGAACGGGGTCGCCGCCTCGCTGAACTTCGGGACGGCGGTGGGCTTCGATGGCGGCCGCTTTCATCGCGCGCCGGACAAGGCCGCGTCGCTGATCCACCTGCGCGCGTACAACGATTGGCACATCGACGAGTGGTGCGGGGCGTATCCGGACCGCTTCATTCCCTGCGCGCTCTTGCCGACGTGGGACATGAAGGCCACCGTCGAGGAGATCGCGCGTATCGCAAAGAAGGGCTGCACGGCGGTCTCGATCAACGAGAACCCGACCGCACAAGGTCTGCCGAGCATCCACAACGCGTATTGGGAGCCGATGTGGCGCGCGATCGCAGACCACGACATCACCATGTGTCTGCACATCGGCGCGGGCAATCCCACGCCGCACGCCTCGGACGAGACGCCGATCGAGGCGTGGATCACCACCATGCCGATGTCGAGCGCGGTCGGTGCGGCCGACTGGTTGCATCTGTCCGCACTGCAGCGCTACCCGCACCTGCGCATCGCGCTGTCGGAGTGTGGGCTCGGCTGGATCCCGTATTTCATGGAGCGCGCCGACTTCAGCCACTCGCGGCACAAGGCGTGGACCAACAACGGCTGGGGCGGTATGAAGCCCAGCGAAGTGTTCAAGAAGCACTTCATGGTGTGCTTCATCGACGACGCGTTCGGTCTCAAGAACCTCGACTCGGTGAACGAGGACATGGTCGCGTACGAGTGTGACTATCCACACTCTGACACGTTGTGGCCGGAGGTTCCGGAGCATTTGTATCGGACGCTCCAACACCTGACTGACGTGCAGATCGACAAGATCACGCACCAGAACGCGGCGCGCTTCTTCCGCTTCGATCCGTTCAAGGGTCACACGCGCAAGGAGCTGACGGTGGGCGCGCTGCGCGCCAAGGCCGCTGAGAACAAGGTCGACACCACGCCGCGCTCGAGCGGTGGTGTCAAGCCGATCGCGGACAGCGAAGGCAAGCGGCGCGTGACGTCCGGCGATCTGCGACGCATGTTCACGCACCACGCGCAGGCGGGCAGCGGTCGCTGAGTCTCGTAGATACGGAAGGACGTTAGCTGCAGCATGACTGACATCGAATTCAAGTACGCCCACGCCGCGATCCTCGTGTCCAACATCGAGCGCTCCGCCGCTTTCTACGAGCGCGCGGTCGGTTGGGAGCGGGAGTTCTCGGGTGATTACGACGAGTCGCTCGGCCGGGCGAACGGCTACGGCGGGCCCGGTCGCATCATGATGGGCAAGCTGGGCGGCGTTCCGCTGGAGCTCGTCGAGATGCAGGTGCCACTCGAGCGCAAGGAGCGGCCGGGACACTTCGGCTTCTTCATGTGCTCGGTGATCACCCGCGACATCGACGCGGTGCTGGCG
>Ga0190269_10001006_pt1 | contig 13781 bp, 12 predicted proteins | sample Popmic249IS_FD_133749 | JGI IMG/M metagenome (GOLD analysis project Ga0190269, IMG submission 133749) | Populus adjacent soil microbial communities from riparian zone of Blue River, Arizona, USA - 249 IS | ecosystem: Environmental > Terrestrial > Soil > Riparian zone | place: USA: Arizona...
GAAGAGGGCGCTCGCCGCCCGGGACATGAAGTAGAGCGTGGAGTTGGCGAAGTTGCCGGCTCCGGTCCCGCTTTTGGTCTTGACGTAGGGGACGGGCTGGCCGTCGACGTAGGGGATGACCTGCTCGGCGGCGGGCGCGCCGGCGTCCATGACGATGGCGTAGTGGTGCCACTGTCCGGCGCTGGGCCGCGTGAAGTAGGCGGTGTTGCGGCTTTCCCCGCTGCCGATGCCGACCGCGAACTTGCCGCCTTCCTCCGGGGCGTTGGGGTCGACCAGGAAGCCGCCGGGGTTGGAGTTGAAGTTGGGCGTCAGCTCGAAGGCGAGGTCGTCGTCGTTGGCGTAGCCGTCCCACTTCATCCAGAACTCGAGCGTCAGCTTGTTGGTGGTGGAGAGGTTGAGCGCTGCCTGGGCGGCGCTGGTGGTGCCGTCGAAGCTGACCGCGGTGTCGGGATCGCCGGCGACGGCACCGTCGGCGCCGAGGCTGGAAGCGCCGCTCAGCGTGGCCGGGGCCGTGCCTTTGCTGTCGGCCAGGGTCGTCCCGCTCGCCTCGCCCATGCGCCAGTAGTCGATCAGGCCCGCGGTGGCGAGGACGCGGGCGGAGTAGGAGCCGGCCCCGGAGCCGTCGATGCTGACGGTCTCCGAGGTCGTCGCGGTTTTGCCGGCGGCGTCGGTGACCCGCAGCCCCACCGTGACCGGGCCGGCAACCGCGTAGCTGCTGCTTGCGGCCGGACTGGCGCCGGTGCTCGTCTCGTAGCTGCCGTTTCCGTCGAGGTCCCACTCGTATTTCGCGATCGCCCCGTTGGGCGAGCTCGAGGAGGAGGCGTCGAAGTTGACGGTCTGGCCGACGTCGGCGGGATTGGGCGAGGTGTTGAAGGAGGCGGTTGGCGCCTGGGGGTTGCCGGCGTAATGGGCGGCGACCGTGGCGGCGTCGAGCGCCCGGTTGTAGATCGCCACCTCGTCGAGGGCGCCGGCGCCGAAGAGGGCGCTCGCGCTCCTCGACATGAAGTAGAGGGAGGAGTTGGCGAAGTTGCCGGCGCCGGTGCCGGAGGCGGTCTTGGTGAAGGCCACCGCTTTGCCGTCGACGTAGGGCTTGATCTGTTCGGCGGCGCTCGCGGCGCTGTCCATGACGAACGCGTAGTGGTGCCAGACGCCGGCGCTGGGACGGGTGAAGAAGACGTTGTTGCGGCTGGATCCGCTGCCGATCGCGACTCCGAACTTGCCCGCCTCCTGGGGCGCGTTGGGGTCGACCAGGAAGCCCCCGGCGAAGGAGTTGAAGTTGGGCGTGTACTCCATCGCCAGGTCGTCGTCGTTGGCGAAGCCGTTCCACTTCATCCAGAACTCGACCGTGACCTTGCTCGTCCCGGAGAGGGAGAGGTTGGCCGTCGCGGCGTCATCGAGGCCGTCGAAGCTGGCCGCCGTGTCCCCGTCGCCCGAGAGGGCGCCGGCGACTCCGAGGGTGGGGGAGCCGTTGACCGTCGCATTGCTGGTCCCGAAGGAGTCGACCAGTGTGCCCGATCCGCCCGGGTCGCCGAGGCGCCAGTAGCTGAGCAGCCCGGTGGTCCCCAGTACCCGCGAGGGGTAGCTGCCGCTGCCGCTGTTGTCGATCGAGAGGGCTCGGTTGGTGGTGCTGCGGACGCCCTGTTCGTCGGTCACCCGCAGGCGGACCGTGTAGACGCCCGTGGTCGCGTAGCTGCTGGTGGCGATCGGGTTGGAACCGGAGTCTTTCTCGTAGGTCCCGTCGCCGTTCAGGTCCCACTCGTATTTGGCGATGCCGCCGTCGAGGTCGGTCGAGGTGCTGCCATCGAAGGTGACGGTCTGATTCGTCTGCGCCGGGTTGGGCGCGATCGAGAAGGAGGCGACCGGCGGCTGCGGGCCGGAGGGCGGGTCGAGCGTCAGCCCGACCGGCGTCCAGGGCTGCACGCCCATGTCGGAGAGGATGTTGTAGGTCGCCTGGATGATGCGGCTGTCCGGGTTCGGAGCCAGCGCGTTGGCCCAGTCGTTGGTGCCGGCGGCGAAGACGAGGGCGCCGCTGGGCGCCGTGTACTTGACCGCCTGCCCACAGGCGCACTGGCCGGGGGGCGGGGTCTTCGCGTAGATGCGCCCCTCGTCCTGGATCCAGTCGACGTTGTTGCCGAGCGGGATAGTCGAGCTGGTCAGCGGCTTGACCCCGGCCGGCTGTTTCGCCAGGTACTGGGCCTGGGTCGGGATCGCGTCCCACTCCCACCCGGTCAGGTTGGTGCCGATCGTCGTCGTCGAGCCGGTCGCGATGCCGGTGTTGCGCCAGATCCGGTCGCCGGAGTAGTTGCCGCCGCTCGCAGCCGGGATCTGCATCGGGAAGGCGCCCGCCTGCAACTCGGCTCCGTAGTACATGTTCCCGAGCAGCTGGTTCTCCGGCATGTTCGGGCCGACGCGTCCGCCCGGCGGGGCGTTGGGGTCGCCGGGAGGCGCGCCGTTGTCCCGCCAGGTCGTGGTCGAGTTCTCCGGGTGGTCGTCGGCCGTGCCGGCTTTCTGGTCGAGGCCGAGGGCGTCGTCGGCCGTTCCCAGTTTGCCGTCCGGACCCCAGTCGTTGGCACCGTCCGCGCCGCTGCCGGTGGAGCCCGTGCCCTCGACCGTCTTGTAGCAGACGAGAGTGCGGCCGCCGTCCTCGTAGCGAACCTTCCAGTAGGCGGTGTTGCCGCTGAAGGAGGCGATGTTGACGCCGGCGTCGCGGGCGGCGAGGTAGCCGTTCATCTGCTCCAGCGACCAGTACTCGCTGTGGCCGGAGATCATGTCGACCTTCGCTTTTTTCAACTGGGCCGGGTTCTGGTGGACGGCGACGTCCTCGGTGTAGGCGACGTCATAGCCCTGCTTCTCGAGCCACTGGATCAGGTAGAAGTCGGGGCCGACGAAGCGGTTGCCCTGGCGCGGGTCGCTCATCGGCCGGTCGAAGGAGACCTTGACCGCGCGCTGGGTGCCGGAGATCGTCGTTTCGCCGCCGCCGGTGTCGAAGTAGAGGGACTTGCCCCCGGTGGCGCCGCCCCAGTCGTTGTAGGCCTCGTACGTCGCCGTCGGCAGGGCGAAGAGGACGTCCGCGTTCGGCACCCGGTTGTCGTCGCGGACGACGAAGGTGATCGTGTTTTCGAGCCCGCCCGGCGTCGTCAGCTTGGCCGTGTAGACGCCCGAGGCCGGCAGCGCCGAGCCGGGGATCGTGTAGCTGCTGGCCCATCCCGAGCAGCTCTTGAGGCCGGTGGTGACGTTGGTCGTCCCGCAGTTCGAGAAGAGGTTGTTGACGGCGACGCTGGCGCTCGAGGCGGCGGTGATCAGGCGCCCGCCCATGTTTTCGTAGTACCCCATCCGATAGACGTCGACTTTGACGCTGGACGCCGCCGAGGTGTTGACCCGGCCGAGCTTGAGGGTGACGCTTTCTCCCAGGTTGACGCTCGTCTTGGTCGCGAAGCCGGCGACGTTGGGGCTGAATTCGACTAGGCGCCAGTCGTCGGAGCCGGAACCGGAACACTGGTTCTCCTGGACGACGGGGATGTCGCTGGGACAGCTGACGTCGGCCCGGGCGCCGTGCGGGAGCAGCAGCACCAGCACGAGCGCGGCGAGGGCCGCGAGCGTCAGTTTGGGGATGGAGAGGGTGGTCATCTGGAGGTTGGCGGGCCGCCGCTGTGACAGCGCCCTACTGGACAACGTGAATGAAACGGGATTTAGTCCGCCCCCGAAGGCTGAAAAAAGGACGATCCGGCGAGCGCCCGGGTGCGCAGCTCGTCGCGGACGAAGCGCCGGAACCGCTCGTCCTCGATCTTGGGCTGGGCCTTGAGAAGGGCCTGGAGATAGCCGTAGAGGAAGGCGATCCCCGAGAGCAGGTAGGGCCGCTGCAGCGCGACCTTGAACGAGCGCAGGACCACCCACCAGGTGTCGTAGCGCAGGATGTAGGCGCACTGTCCATGGCGAGCGCGGCCGCGGAGGGCGCCGCCTCGGGTCGCCACCGGGCGGTGGTGCCGGGCCGTGATGTTCGACAGCGACCTGGTGCCGTAGCCGCGCATCCGGGCGTAGGTCTCGTCGATCGTGTCCCAGCCGAGGCGCTCCTCGATGCCCCCGATCGCCGCGAAGCACTCGCGGCTGTAGAGCTTGACGGCGCCGCGCACGTGATGGGACGGGATCTTGGTCGGCGCCCATCGCCTGCCGTTGTGCTCGAGCAGGACGCCGCCGGCGATGCCCAGCTTCGGCTCGGATTGAAACCGGGAAAGCAGGCGCTCGAAGTAGTCGGGCGGGATCTCGACGTCGGCGTCCAGCTTGCCGACGTGGGTGAACTCGTCGAGGTCCACGCTGGCGAGGGCGGCGTTGAAGGCGATCGCCTCCGCGGCGAGGGCGAGCCCGTCTTCCTCGGGCCGCCGGGTGCGTTTCGGCATCCGCCGTACCTCCAGGAAGGGGATCTCCGCGGCCAGCCGGCTCAGCAACTGCGGGGTTTCGTCCCGGGAGCCGTCGTCGACGACCAGCCAGAGGTCCGGGGGGCGGGTCTGGGCGGCGACGGCGCGGATCGTCCGCTCCAGGTGGGCGGCCTCGTCGCGGGCCGGGGTGATCAGGAGCAGCCGCGGCACCTCATGCGCTCCGCGAGCGGTCGACCAGCCCGTCGACGAGGTCGAGGTAGCCCTCGCGCTGGCGCCGCCACTCGATCTGGGCGAGCCGCTCCGAGGCGCTTTCGGCGCGCGCGAGCGCGCTCTCGGGGGCGTGTCGGATCCCTTCGATCGCCGCCGCGACTGAGGCCGGGTCGCCGGGTTCGGCGAGGAGGACGTCGTCGCCGAAGTAGGTCTCGATCACCGGCAGGCGCGAGGCGACCACCGGCAGCCCCATGTGCACGTACTCGAGCAGCTTCACCGGCAGCAGCAGCTCGGTGAAGTCGTCGCGCAGGGTCGGGACGACACCGAGGTCGGCTTCTTCGAGCCGGGCGGGGATCTGCTCGACCGGAGTTGGCTGGGGCGCGACGTGGATCCCGTCGGGGGAGAGTCGGGAGGCCAGGCCTGCGATCCGGCGAGCCGCCTCGGCGTCGGCGCCGTAGACGTCCAGGCGGACAGGCTTGCCCTGGCCCCGCAGCATTGCCACCGCCCGCACCAGGGTCTCGACGCCGAAGCGCTCGGCAAGGCCGCCGTGGTAGACGACGCGCAACTCGTCGCGGGGATCAAGAGGAGCGGGGGTCCGGCGCTCGCCGAAGACCCGCTCGTCGGGGGTGTTCATCACCACCTGCGTCCGCGCTGCCGAGACGTGGCGCTCGGCCAGCAGCTCACGGGCCTCCGGGGTGACGAAGATGAGGCCGTCCGCCATCGCCGCGCTGATCCGCTCCTCGGCGCGGATCAGGCGGACAAGCGGGTGCCTGTGGGAGCGGTCGAAGAGCGTCGCGAACAGCTCCGGGAAGGTGTCGTGGAAGTTGAGGATCAGCGGCGTCCCCCGCAGCTTCGGCCGCCAGGCGGCGAAGACCAGCGCGTCTGGCATGTTGTGGATCTCGATCAGGTCGAAGCGCTCGCTCCGGTCGAGCTCGCTGACCTTGCGGGCGGCGCCGAGCAGGAAGCGGAGGTTGCCGCTGAGGTAGGCGCCGGCGCCGCCTCGGGTCTTGCCCTCGGCGGCACGGTGGAGGGCGATCCGGCCGTTCCCGACCGCGATCTCCTCGTCGTCGTTGAGGCAGACGCAGTCGACGCGGTCGCCGCGCTCGGCCAGGGCTTGCGCCTGGCGCTGGATCCGCGAGTCGACGACGAAGTCCGAGTAGTGGACCATGCAGACCCGCAGGCCGCCGTGGCGGGCGGCCGTGGCGGGGGCCTTAGTCAGCTGCCGGGACTTCAAAGCTCTCGACCGCCGCCACGATCTCCGCGATCTGCGAGTCCTCGATCGCCGGGAAGATCGGCAGGGAGCAGTTTTCGGCAGCGAGCCGCTCCGCCACCGGCAGGCTGCCGGGACCGAGGCCGAGGTGGGCGTAGGCGGGCTGGCGGTGGATCGGCGTCGGGTAGTGGATCGCGCTGGCGATCCCGCGGCTGTCGAGGTGGTCGCGTAGGGCGTCGCGCTCGGCACAGCGGACGACGAAGAGGTGGTAGACGTGGTCGCTGTCCGGGGCCGCCGGAGCGGGGGAGACGACGGGGCTGTCGGCCAGCCCCTCGCGCAGCGCCGCGGCGGCCTCGCGGCGGCGCTGGTTCCAGTCGGGGAGGTGGCGCAGCTTGACCTCGAGGATCGCCGCCTGCAGGGTGTCGAGACGGTGGGTGCCGGTGGCCAGCTCGTGGTGGTGCCGGGTCCCCTCACCATGCGAGCGCAGCAACCGCACCTTGTGGTCGAGGTCGGGATCGCTGGTGACAAGGGCGCCGCCGTCGCCCCAGCCGCCGAGGTTCTTGGTCGGGTAGAAGCTGAAGCAGCCGGCGTCGCCGAGTGAGCCGACGGGGCGGCCGCGGTAGAGAGCGCCGTGCGCCTGGCAGGCGTCCTCGAGCACAGCGATGCCACGCTCGCGGCAGAGGGTCAGCAGCGGGTCCATCTCGACCGGCCGGCCGAAGAGGTGAACCGGGATCACGCAGCGGGTCCGCGGGGTGAGGGCGCGCTCGACGATCTCGGGGGTGATCAGCGCCGTCTCCGGATCGACGTCGACGATCACCGGGGTGGCGCCGACGGTGCTGACGGCCTCGGCGGTGGCGATGAAGCTGTAGGTGGGGACGATCACCTCGTCGCCGGGCCCGATCCCGAGCGCGCGCAGGGCGATCTCCAGCGCCGCGGTTCCGGAGGAGATGCCGACCGCGTGCTCGGTGCCGCAGAACTCGGCGAACGCCTCCTCGAACCGTTCCAGTTCGGGCCCGAGGGTGAAGGCGGACTTGCCGGCGATTCGCTCGACGGTCTCCATCAGCTCGGCGAAGAGCTCGGGGAAGGCTGCGTCGAGGCGGATAAAGGGAACGCTGGTCCCCTCGGTGGCGGCCAGCGGCAGGACGGGATTGGTTGCGGTTGCGGTGCTCAAGTGGAAGTGACCTCGCTGGGAGTGGTTTTGTCGAGCTCGAGGAAGAGGGCGGCGGCCTCGCGGCGGGAGCGGACGCCGAACTTGGCGAAGGCGGATGAGAGGTGGCTCTTGACCGTGCTTTCGGAGAGGAAGAGCTGCTCGGCGATCTGCGAGTTGGTCAGTCCCTCGGTGACGAAGGTGAGGACCTGCCGCTCGCGGTGGGAGAGAGTGGGCGGCTGGACGCTGGCCCGCAGCTCCCGCGGCACCACCGACTGGCCCGAACCGACGGCGCTGACGGTCACCGCCAGGGTCGACTCGATCATCGGCTCGAAGACGATCGCGTCGGCGCCGGCGTCGAGGCCGCGGCGGACGCCGGTTCCGGTGGCCGGCGGCGAGACGGCGACGATCGGCACCTCCTGCAGCTCGCGGCGGACGCGGCGCAGCTTCGCCATCTCGGCGGCCAGGTCGAGGTCGCAGACGAGGATGACGATTGGCGCCTCCTCGCCTAGGCCGTCGAGGGCCTCGGTCCCGGCGGCGAAGAGCACCGGGGTCTCCCGCAGGGAAGTCTCGATGCGGTTGCGGAGCTCCTTCGACTCGGCGCCGAAGACCACGCAGGTCTGCTCCGACGAGTCTCGGGGGTTTGCGACTGGTTCGCTGAGGACTGCCACGGATCACCAACGGGCGAAGCGAGCGAAAGCTTGCGCGCCGAGGTGCCGTTGAAAGGGCGATGAGAGACGGGCGCGACCGCTCCGGCAAACGAGGCGCATGTCGAGGCGGGTGCGACCGTGGTCGGCAACCCGGCGCGGCCGCTGCCGGCCGGGAAGCCGAAGTTAGCGCCAGTTCTGCAGTAGGTCCTCGTCGGGCACTTCGCGGACGGGCCGGGCGGGGACGCCCATCACCACAGTGCGGGGAGGGACGTCGGCGCTGACCACCGCGCCCGCGGCGACGAATGCCTCCTCGCCGATCTCGATCCCCGGGCAGATCGTCGCGCCGCCACCGATCCGGCAGGCCCGGCGCAGCAGCGGCCCTTCGAACTCGAACTCGTCAGCGTGCCGGTTCATCGTGTTGTCGTTCGTCAGCGTCACCCCGGGCCCGACGAAGACGTCGTCCTCGATGCGGGTGCCGCCGGTGATGTAGCAGCGCGTCTGGATGCTGACCCGCTCGCCGATCGTTACGCCAGGGTCGACCGAGACGTAGCTGCCGACCGTCGAGCCGGCTCCCACGACCGCTCCGTCGCGAATCTGCGCATGGTCCCCGACCCGCGCCCCCGCCCCGATTCGGGCGCCCGAGTGGATGATCACGTGCCCACCGATCAGCACCCCCTCGCCGATCGAGACCTTGTCGCCGATCAGCAGCCCTGGTGCCAAGTCGGAAGGGAGGAGGGCTGGGGTCGGCATCGCGGCGGCATCCTAGCGGCGTCCGAGTTAACCGGCGACGGTTAGTCAGCACCTCCGAACTTTGGGGCCCATAGCCCCCCGAACTTCGGAGAGGCGAGGCTCGCCGCGGCTGGAGCGCGCCCGACCTGCACCCTTACTTGCTTTGTGAGGGTGCAGGTCGGGCGCGCAAGTTCGCGGCCGTTCTGCTGAGAACATCTCTTACATGGGCCGGTTCGTACTTCACCTGGTGGTGAGAGAACCGCAGCGGGGTCAACCCATTCGCCACATGAGTCTGAAACCGCAGCGCATCCCGACTCTGCGCTGACGGAGTCCGGTGATAGCGCCAGCCATCCGTCTCGACGACGAGCCCCAGCTCCGGCCAGTAGAAGTCGACCTCGAACTTGTCGACCATGTGTTTCGTGAGCGGGACCGGCAGCCCGGCTGCAGTCGCGAGCGGCCTGAAAAGCCGTTCCAACTCGTCGTCGGAGAGGCGAAACGTGTGCTTGTCGAGGACATGCCGGAGCAGGCAGATTCCAGGTTGTCCCGGGTGATCCTCGAGCGCCTTCCGCAGCGAGTCGGCGTCGATCACACCCAGCTTGTCCGCCTCGTTGATCGCCCGCTCCACAGTCTTCGGCCCTGTGACAGTCGCAAGGTCGAGGAAGGTCCGTACAGCTCGAGTGACGGGGATGCCGAGGCGGACGCCGATGTCACGGTTCCACAAGCCTGCCCGATCGTGCGTGCGAACACCGGGTCGTCGCACGGATCGATGGCGCTCAACGCTGACCTCAATGTAGGCAGGGTGCTCCTCGCCGAAGCCCCAGAGTGCGGCGGCACTGCGGTGACTGAGCATTGCCCCCTCCCCGCAGGCGAGCACCGCCGCCATCCATCGACCTTCGCGGCTGATCTGGGGGCGCCCCACGCCGTAAACGCCCGTGCGAACCGGATGAAGCCGCCCAGTCTTCACCCGGTGGCGAATCGCCTTGGTCGTGAACCCGATTTCGAGCAACTGTCTCCGCGAAACGACCCAGTGCTGCCCGCGCGCCAATTCCCACGCCCCCTTCTGGGTCGTTTCCATACTTTTGGCCCTCATAGGGGCTCAAAGTCTGGAAACGACCTCGTTCTCCCCCCTTGGAGGAGGGGATGGGCGCAAGGTGGGGGTTCGGCGGGCCGTTGTTAGGGCGTATGCACGACGTCTGCGCGATCATCGTCTCCCACAACGGCAAGCGCTGGCTCGACGCGTGTCTCGGCAGCTTGTTCGACGCCGCGGGGGACATCGAGCTCGACGTGGTCGTCGTCGACAACGGCAGCGACGGATCGGCCGCGTACGTCGAACAGCGCTTTCCCGCGGCCCGCACGATCAGCTGCGCGAACCGGGGGTTCGGGGCTGCCAACAACCGCGGCCTGGAGACGGCGGACGCCCGCTACGTCCTCTTCCTCAACCCGGACACGGAATTTCTCGACGGCAGTCTCGCGGAGCTGGTCGCCGCCCTCGACCACCGGCCTCGCATCGGCCTCGCCGGCGTACGGCAGGTCGGGGAGGGGGGAGCGCTCGCGCCGAGCATGCGACGCTTCCCCTCGACCCTCAACATGCTCGCCGAAGCGCTCGCGGTCGAGCGCGTCCCGCTGCTGCGGCGCTTCCTCGGCGAGCGTGTCCGTGCCCCGGGGCGCTACGACCGGGAAAGCCGCTGCGACTGGACCTCCGGCTCCTTTATGCTCGCCCGCGGCGAGGTCCTGCATGCCTGCGGCGGCTTCGACGAGCGCTTCTTCCTCTTCTCCGAGGAGACCGACCTTTGCTGGCGCCTCAAGGAGGTCGGCTGGGAGATCGCCCACCTGCCTCAGGTCACGATCCGCCACTACGAGAGCGAGCGCTCGGCCACCCCGCGGATGGAAGCGCAATCCGCCTACGCCCGCCTTCAGTTCGCCCGCAAGCACTTCACCCGCGTCGCCCCCTACCGGCTGGCGATGGCCCTACGCTACGCCCTTCGCGCCCGCAGGGGGACCGCTCGCGCCGCTCTGGAGACTGTGCTCAAAGAGGAGCCCCCGCTGGCAGCGCCGCCCGCACCCCCGGCGGAAGCTCAGGCGACGATCGTCAGCGCGCTCGGCGCCACCCGCAGCTCGATCCGCTCCCGCTCGCCGATGTAGTCCCCGTCCACCTGGAGAGGGAAGGGGCGGACGCCGCCGTCCTTCGTCACGGAGGCGGTCTCGACGACGGCGTGGGTGACGTCGTCGAAATGGACGACCTGCTTGTGGCGGGCCGCCGGCTTGGTCTCACTGAAGAGACGGGTGATCAGCGTCGGCATGTCCCGCTGTGCCGCGCGCTTCAGCACCGCGAGCGAGAGCGTGCCGTCGTCGATCGCGATCCCCTCGCAGACCCGGATCGGGTGGGTGGTGAAGTAGGTGAAGGGGTCGGAGTTCTGGACGATGGTGGTGATCCCCTCGACCGGCTCGGCGCCGTCGACCGTCGTCCGCACCCGCACCGGGTTGAGCAGGTACTTGCGATAGAAGCTGGAGATGCCGGCCCAGCTGTAGTAGTAGGGGCCGGCGTTCCCCTTCAGGGTCGGGTTGCGGTCGACCCGCTTGACGACGCTGGCGTCGATCCCGACCCCGCAGGAGAAGACGAAGTAGCGCTCGTCGACCATCCCGAGGTCGATCTTTCGCGGCTGCCAGTCGTCAGCGAGCGTCAGCAGGTGCTCGGTCGCGTCGACGACGTCGTTCGGCATCCCCAGCGTCCGGCAGACGACGTTGGTCGATCCGCCCGGCAGGATCGCCACCGGCAGATCGGAGCCGACGAGCCCGTTGGCGACCTCATTCAGCGTCCCGTCGCCGCCGAAGGCGACAACCACGTCATAGCCCCCGCCCCGCGCCTCCCGCCCGATCTCGGTCGCATGGTTCTGCGCCTGCGTCGAGACCGCTTCCACGTCGAACCGTCCCTGCAGCGCGTAGACCACGAGGTTTTTGAGCCGGTCCGAGACCGTCGTCGCATACGGGTTGACGATCAGCAGCATCCGCTTCTTGTGCGGCTTGCGGCGGCGAAGGGAGCGGAGCTGGGCAGACACGGAGCTGCACCCTAATGCGGACGAGCGCTACGTCTCTTCGACGTCCTCCCCTCGGCGAATCCGAGAAACCAATCCCGCCGCCCTGCGGTCGAAGTTCCCGGGCAGTCGCGTGCTGCCAAGGAGATGGGCATCCACCTCGGTGGCGCCGATCGCCTGCGCGAGGTAAGCCATCAGGTCGGCGTAGGCGTTCTTCACCTCCTCGGGCTCGGACGCCTTCTCACGGGAGAGAAGCACCCGGCCCAACCCGGATCCCAATCGCTACCGGCGGCTTCTTCACGGCGATCCGGAAGGGTTCGCAGCGTGGCATCGCTCCCCCAACGTCCGAAGGTCGAAAAGCAAATGTCCATCAAACGGTTGTACCGGCGAAGGAATTCCGCGTCGAAGAGGGGCGCGCTGATGTGGGCGGTTTGATCGAGCTGTCGCTTGATCTCCACCACACCAGGGGGCTCCAGTTCCTTCCAGGTTCCCACGTAGCAGTAAAAGCAGAAAACCTGGTTCAGCGGTTTCGCGAGTTCGTCGTAGGCCTTGATCCGGCGCTCGATCACCTTCTGTTGGGACCACTGCGCCTGCTCGAGAGACTTCAATCGACGGTTGAGCCAGAACCCTACGATCGCCACGAAGACAGGAGTAGCCGCGGCGATGGCGAGCTTGGCGATCTCGAGGCTGTTCCACATCGTCGGGAATCCTAGAGTTCCTCGTACTACTGGGAGAATTTAACCGCGACGATGTCACTTACGCTGCCGTGAATGATCGACCGAAGGGAGCTGGGGGCGATCTTCCTCGGCGGCGCCCTCGGGGCGCTGCTGCGGGCAGGGCTCGCGGAAGGGCTTCCACCTGAAGCGGGGGAGTGGCCGTGGGCGACCTTCGCGGTCAACGTCTTCGGCACTGCCCTGCTCGGCTACTGGTTCACCACCCTCTCGCACGCGAGCTATCGCCGTCCGCTTCTGACGACCGGCTTCTGCGGGGCGCTGACCACCTTCTCGACCGTGCAGCTGGAGCTGGTGGAGATGATCGACGCCGGACGGGCGGGTCTGGCGATCCTCTACCTCGGTGTCAGTCTCGCCGCCGGCCTGGCGGGGGCGCAGGCGGCGACCGCCGTCGGGCGGCGGGAGGAGACGGCGTGAGCTGGCTGGTCTGGGTCGGCGTCGCCTTCCTCGGCGGCTGCGGCGCGCTCGCCCGCTTCGGGCTGACGCTGCTCGTCGCCGATCGCCTCCACCCGCACCTGCCGGCCGGCACGCTGGCGGTCAACGTCAGCGGCGCCTTCCTGCTCGGCCTACTGGCTGGAGCCTCGGTCGAAGGGGATGCGCGGCTCCTGCTCGGCGCCGGCCTGCTCGGCGCCTACACCACCTTCTCGACCTGGATGGTCGAGACGCAGCGAATCGGCGAGGCGGGGAGGACGCAGATCGCGATCGCGAACGTCGTCCTCAGCATCGCGTTCGGCCTCCTCGCCGCTGCATTCGGCCGCTGGATCGGCCAGCAGCTTTAGGCGTGTCGCTTTGGTTCCCCCACAGGTAACTAAAGCGACACTAGACCGCCTCGTAGCGGATCACCGCTGCGTCCTCGACTTCGCGCACCCGTCCCTCGTTGACGAGGAGGTCGGTGTGGCCGACCACCTCGGAGAGGGTGAGGAAGGCTTGGGTGACGGCGACGTTGCCCCACAGCGCCTGGGCCAGCTCGTAGGCGTTCCGCGGCCGCTCGGCGATCAGGCGGTGGATCTTCTCCTTGCGGCGGTCGTAGCCGGCGAACCGCGAGTCGATCAGCTTGGCGTGGTCGGTGATCGGCTCGCCATGCCCGGGGAGGACGATCTCGGCCGGCATCTCCCGGGTCTTCTTCAGCGACTCGATGTAGGTGACCAGTGCCTGCGGGCGCTTGCTCGAGCCGTCGAGCGGACGTGCCAGCAGCGGGTTGGAGGAGATCTTCGGCAGCAGGTGGTCGGCGGCGAGAAGGATCTTCCGCTCCTCGTCCCAGAAGACCGTGTCGGAGGGGCTGTGGCCGGGTCGGTGCAGGACCTCCAGCCGCCGGGCGCCGAGCTCCAGCGCGCCGCCGTCCTCCAGCGGCCGCGTCACCGCCACGTGCGAGCCCCAGCCGCGGAAGCTGCGGGAGACGCTGCGCAGCGCCACCGTCACGTCCTCGGGGATGCCGTTGCGCAGCATCACCTCGACCGCGAAGGCGTCGTCTTTCTCGGCGTCCTCCTCGAAGGAGGCGAGCCGCTCGGCCGCCGCCCCCAGCGCCGCCACCTCGGCGCCGGAGTGCTCGACCAGGATCTCGACCAGGCCGAGGTGGTCGATGTGCTGGTGGGTGACGACGATCAGCTCGAGGTCGGCGAGGGCGTGGCCGCGATCGGATAGCCGCGCCGTCAGCTCGTCGAGCGCCTTGCCGGAGTTGGGGCCGGTGTCGACCAGCGTC
>Ga0190269_10001007_pt1 | contig 13772 bp, 8 predicted proteins | sample Popmic249IS_FD_133749 | JGI IMG/M metagenome (GOLD analysis project Ga0190269, IMG submission 133749) | Populus adjacent soil microbial communities from riparian zone of Blue River, Arizona, USA - 249 IS | ecosystem: Environmental > Terrestrial > Soil > Riparian zone | place: USA: Arizona...
CTCAGCCAGCGCTTGACGGCCGAGCAGACGTATCGCGATGCGGTCGCGCAAGCAGAGGCGCTCGAGCTCGAAGCAGGCGCCGCGGGCCAACACCTGCAGGCGCTCGGTCTGACCCATGAACGTGCGAAGCCGTCGCAGCTCAGCTTGCGCGCACCGTTCGCAGGTGTCGTCGTGAGTCGCAACGCGGTGATCGGTCAGCCTGTGATCGCGGATCAGGTATTGGGTGAGATCATCGATCTCACAGAGGTGTGGTTCTTAGGTCGTGTGTTCGAGAAAGATCTCGGGCGCCTCGAGCGTGGCGCGAGCGCAGAAGTGCAGCTCAACGCGTACCCGCGCGAGCGCTTCGAAGGTGTAGTCGAGTACATCGGCCAGCGCGTGGATCCTGTGGCGCGCACAGTCACCGCGCGCATTCGGCTGAAAAATCGCAACGATCGGCTGCGGGTCGGACTGTTCGGCAATGCGCACGTGGCCCTTGAAGAAGCCAGCAAGCGCGAGCCTACGCTGGTCGTGCCGAGAAGCGCGCTGACTGAAGTGGGGCACAAGCCAGTCGTGTTCGTGCAACATCCTGATGGCGACTTCGAGCTGCACGAGGTGGTGCTCGGACGCTCCGCGACGGGCAAAGTGGAGGTTGTGTCAGGCTTACGTGAGGGTGAACGGGTGGTCGATCAGGGCGTGTTCACGCTCAAGAGCGCGGTGCTCAAGAGCACATTCACCGAGGAAGAGGAGTAAGCCGTGGATCTGTTAGGCGGCCTGGTCCGCTTCTGCCTGCACAACCGAGCGGTCGTGCTCGTGGCGACCGCGCTGTTTGTGTTCATCGGCGTGCGCTCCGCGCTCACGTTGCCGATGGATGCGGTGCCTGACATCACCAACGTGCAAGTGCAGATCATCACCTCGGCGCCTGCACTGTCACCTGTGGAGATCGAACAATACGTCACCGTGCCGATCGAGCGTGCGATGGCGGGCATTCCGAAGACCACCGAGGTGCGCTCAGTCTCGAAGTATGGTTTGTCAGTCGTGACCATCGTATTTCGCGACGGCACGGACATCTACTTCGCACGTCAACTGGTCAACGAGCGCATGCGCGAGGCGCAGGATCAAGTCTCCGCGCAGCACGGCGTTCCCGAGATGGGGCCGATCACCACCGGGCTCGGCGAGATCTATCAGTTCACTGTACAAAACCCGAAGCTCAACCTGATGCAGCTCGAGGAGCTGCTCGACTGGCAGATCGCACCGATGCTGCGCACGGTTCCCGGCGTGGTCGAGGTCAACAGCTTCGGCGGTGAAGATCGGCAGTACCAGGTGCTGCTCGACCCCAAGCGCTTACAAGCGGCGGGCATCTCCGTCGCGCAGGTTGTCGACGCGCTCGAGAAGTCGAACGCGAACGCTGGCGGCGGGTACATCGAGCACAATCGCGAGCATTTCGTGATCGGCACGGACGGTCTCGTCAAGAACCTTGCCGATCTGCGGAGCGTCGTCATCGGGGCCACGCCGCAAGGCGTCCCGATCACCGTGGCCACCGTGGGTGACGTCGAGTTTGGTGCGCGGCTACGGCGCGGCGCTGCGTCGAAGGATGGCCAGGGAGAAGTGGTCGTCGGTGTCACGCTCATGCTGATGGGCGAGAACTCACGCACGGTAACCAGGGCAGTGAAAGAGAAGATCGCCGCGATCATGCCGAGCTTGCCTGAGGGCACGATCATCGAAGCGTTCTACGATCGCTCCGCGCTGGTCGATCGCACGATTCGCACCGTCGGGATCAACTTGCTCGAAGGCGCGCTGCTCGTGACGTTGGTGCTGCTGATCTTGCTCGGCGATCTGCGCGCCGGGTTGGTCGTCGCCACGACCATCCCGCTGTCCCTGCTGTTTGCGGTCACGATCATGAATGTGCTCGGACTGAGCGGGAACCTCATGAGCTTGGGCGCGATCGACTTCGGGTTGATCGTCGACGGTGCGGTGATCATCGTGGAAAACGCGTTCAGGCGGTTGTCGGAACGTCGTGCAGCCATCGGCGGCGAGCTTTCCGCACAGGAGCGCATCGCAATCGTCGCGGACGCCACGGTCGAGGTGCGTGCGGCCAGCGTATTCGGGGAGATCATCATCGCGATCGTGTATCTGCCGCTCCTTGCGCTGACTGGCATCGAGGGCAAGCTGTTTCATCCGATGGCGATCACCGTGCTTTTGGCGCTGTTCGGAGCGTTCTTGTTGTCACTGACCGTGGTGCCGGTGCTGACCAGCTACCTGGTCCGGCCCAGACCCGGCGCACACGAGACGTGGCTCTTGCGCAAGCTGCGCAGCTACTACCTACCCCTGCTGCGCGCGGCGCTCGCGCGGCGTGTGCTGACGCTCTCAGCGGCAGCACTGCTGATGGCGCTCGGCGTGTTTTTGTTCACGCGCACGGGCGCTGAGTTTGTCCCGCAGCTCGATGAAGGCGACATCTTGATCGAAGCCCGTCGCCTGCCAGGCGTGGCGCTGACCGAGTCGGTGCACGAGGACGGCCGCTTGCAGCGCGCGCTCATGAAGGTGCCGGAAGTCGCGAGCGTGGTCAGCAAGACCGGTGCGCCGGAGCTCGCGACCGATCCGATGGGCATCGAGCAGACCGATGTGTACATCTCACTGAAGCCGCGCGAACAGTGGCGCCCGAACCTGCTGAAAGAGCAGCTCGCAGAGGAGATCGCAGAGGCCTCGAACGCGGCGGTCCCGGAGATCGCCACAGGCATCTCGCAGCCGATCCAGATGCGTACGAACGAGCTGATCGCGGGTGTGCGCTCGGATGTGGCCGCCCTGTTCTACGGTCCCGACATCGAGCAGCTGTCGGCGTTGGCCGAGCGCGCAGGTAGCTTGTTGCGGGGGATCCCAGGCGCGGAGGATGTGCGCGTGGAACAGGTCGCAGGCTTGCGTTACCTGCGCGTGATCCCTGATCGCGCGAAGATGGCGCGCTACGGCTTCACCATCCAGGACATCAATCAGCTGGTGGAGACGATGTCGGTCGGACACTTGGTCGGTCACGTGCTGGAGGGCGAGCGCCGCTTTGGGATCGTCGTCAAGACTCCGCATGAGTTCGACGGAGATCTGAGCGCGTTACTAGCGCTGCCGCTGCGTTCGCTCACGGGTCAATCGGTGCCGCTCGGCGATGTCGCGGAGCTCAACTTTACCACCGGTCCGGCGCAGATCAGCCGTGCGAGCCAGTCGCGTCGGATCAGCGTCGAGCTCAATGTACGCGGCCGCGACTTGCTGTCGGTGGTGCGCGACGCGCAAGGACGGCTCGAGCGGGAGCTGCAGCTGCCGACGGGCTATCGAGTCGAGTGGGGCGGGCAGTTCGAGCACTATCAGCAGGCTCGCTTGCGCTTGCTGATCGTGGTGCCGCTCGCGCTCGCGCTGATCTTGTTCCTGCTGTGGCTTGCCTTCCGGTCAGTGCGTACGGCGCTCCTGATCTTCTCGAACGTACCGTTTGCTGTGCTCGGGGGCGTCGCGGCGCTCTACCTACGGGAGACCCCGTTTTCGATCTCGGCGGGTGTCGGCTTCATCGCGTTGTTCGGCGTGGCGGTGCTGAACGGGCTCGTGCTGGTGTCGTTTGCGCGCCAACGCGAAGAGCAAGGCACGCCGCACACAGCGGCCATCCTCGAGGCGGCCGAGCTGCGCCTAAGGCCAGTGCTGATGACCGCGCTCGTCGCGTCGCTCGGCTTTCTGCCCATGGCACTGTCGACCGCGCCGGGCAGCGAAGTGCAGCGACCGCTCGCGAGCGTGGTGATCGGCGGCTTACTCAGCGCGACCCTGCTCACGTTGATCGTGTTGCCCGTCGTGTACGCGTGGCTCGGCGAGGCTAAACGTCGCTAAACACGCTCAACGTAGCTGAAAGCCTAGGCCGCGCAGCGCTTCGTACAAGCGGTCGCGCCGGCGCAGGTCCGCAGCGCTGGCGATGCGTTGCAACGAGTGCTCGATCCAGCTCGCTCGCGGGAGGTTCTGCGAAGCATAGAAGTCGCGCATCGCTGTGTCGTACGAGCTCACCTCGCGCTCGATCTCGTTCGCGTGGTACTGCTCGCGGAACAGCACGCTGCGCTGCGGCAAGCGTGGCTTGATCGTCGCTGGCCGTGCTGGATCCGGCCATCCGACGCACAGTCCGAAGACCGCGAACACACCGGGCCCGAGCGCAAACTCTTTGGTGACTTCTTCCGGATGGTTGCGCAGCGCGCCGATGTAGACCGTGCCGAGCCCGAGCGACTCCGCTGCCGTCACCGCGTTCTGTGCCGCGAGCGCCGCATCGATCACGCCCATCAAAAACGTGTCGAGGTAATGCAAGCCGTCCACAGGCTTTTGCGTATGCTCGCCGAGTCGCTGCAAGCGCGAGAGATCGACCAGCCAGGCTAGGAAGAGCGGCGCCTCGCGGATCTGCGCCTGGCCACCGGCATAGCCCGCGATGCGATCTTTGCGCGCAGGATCTTCGACGGCGAGGACGCTCCAAACCTGTAAGTTCGAGGAGCTCGGCGCAGATTGCGCGGCAGCCACCAACAGCTCGAGCGTCTGCGGCGGCAGCGGATCGGGCTTGAACGCGCGCACAGATCGATGCGCGAACACAGTGTCGAGCACCGGGCTTCCGAGCTCGAGCGCGGACAAGCCGGACTCTTCGAAGGCATTCGCGTAACGCGCTCGCAACAAATCACGGGTCTTGGTCATGATGGCCTCGCACATCGCTTTACCAGAACAGGCGTCTATTATTCAAGACGCGTTTCTCGGGTAGCGCTTGTAAAATCCGCTGCTCGCGGCTGCAGTGGTAGGCGCCGAGATAGCAGCTTGTGTTATCAGTCCACCTTACACTTGGGAGGTGACGTGAGATCGGCACTAACAATGTTACTAACAGCCGCTCTACTATCAGGTTGTGCGAGCGGATACGGTGCGTTGGCGGGTGGTGGCGCCGTCGCTACGCTGGCGTTGATCGCAGCCGCGGCCTCTGATCAGCCTGGGGAAACACCTCGGGCGGCTGGGGCTGGCTTTCTGATCGGTGCGCTGGCTGGGGCTGTAGGCGGTGCCGTCGCGAGCGCAGTCGTGCGCGGCCGCGAGCGCCGGGCCACCGAGGACATGCGCATGCAGCTCCATTTGCAGCGTCAACGGGACGAGCAAGCCTTCGAGGAGCGCCTGCAGCGGCTGGAATCGACACGCTTCTCCTCGGCGAAGTCCGAGCCTAGCGAGCCCCGTCGCAACACGCCAGCAGATTCTCACGAGCTAAGCCCGCACGTGCGAGAGTTCAGCGCGGAGTGAGGGCCCTGCGTGCTGCTTCGATCACACGCTGGGCTTTGTCGCGCATGTCAGCTTCCCGTTCGGGCGGCAGCCCCCAGTCACCCATGCTGGCCGCCGCAGCAGATGCCGCGTACAGCTCCCACACTGGCAAGGTTGTGGTGTCGAGCTTCACGAGCGAGAGGTAGTGCGCGCTGAACGCTTCGGCGGCGTTCGCGCCGTATCTCCACAGCAGCTCCAAGCGGCAGCCAGCGAGGTCGGAGACTGGGTCGCCGATGGCTGCGTCTTCCCAGTCGAGCACGGCCACGAGCTTGCCGTTCTTCCAGAGCACGTTGCCAGGCCAGTAGTCCCCGTGGAGCAGCGCGCGTGCGGGAGGAGGTGCATCGGCGCGCAGCGCGCGAAGCGCGTCGCTCACAGGATCTGACGCCGACAAAAGCGAGAGCGCGCCCTCGAATGGATCCTCGCGCGCAGGCAGCGCGACGTCGATGTCGAGCGTGTGCAGACGATGCAGATACTCCGCCATCTGCTCGAGCGCGCTCGGCAGCTCGCTGGGATCGAGCTCGGGCGCGCCGTCGACATACTCCATGACGAAGAATGCCGAGCCGAGCAGCTCAGCGTTTTTCTCGACAAAGAGCGGCGTGGGGACCGCGAGCCCTGCTCGACTGAGCGCGCGGAGCAGCTCGAACTCGACGACGGTCACATCGCGCGTGAGCGCTTTCCAGGACGCGGCCCCGTGCCGCCTGACGACGACCCGGCGCAGCACGCCAGCGGGCAGCGCGAGCTCCAGCGCCTCGACATGCGCAGAGACCCCGCCATGCAGCGGCCAACGCCGCACGAGTTGCGCGCCAGGTGCGGTGCGCTGAGCAATCTCGAGATAAGGATCCATGCGTCTGCCTGCTCGGAGGCTACGTCGGAAGCCAGCCGATTGTAAGTCCAAGTGACGCGCGTCGAGCGCCAGGGTGAGTCGACAGACTACGCTGCTCTGCGATGCGACGACTCGGCCTGCGCGACGTCCGGTGGAGCATGGCTCACGCACGCCGCTGATGGCTGCAGACCTGCCCGGCGTGCGAAGATGCATGCGTTGGAACATCGGCCGTTTGCTTCCCCTTCCCTCGCGGCAGCTCTTGCGCAGCGTAGCTGTGTTCAACCTGCGCGACCTGGTTGTCCAGCGTCGGAGACCGCCCAGCGCATGGCTCGGCACGCTGTCGCCGACGTACGGCGTGACAATAAGCCAGCTCGCGCGCGCCTCTTCAGCGCGGCAGCGCGCTGACGGACAGCTCGGTTGTTCCCCGTTCACGATCGGGTGCTACGCTCCGCGCCATGGAAAAACGCAAGCTAGGCACTCAAGGGTTGCAGGTCTCGGCGCAGGGACTCGGCTGCATGGGCATGTCAGAGTTTTACGGTCCCCGCGACGACGCTGAGTCGATTGCGACGATCCACCGCGCGCTCGAGCTCGGCATCGACTTTCTGGACACCGCCGACATGTACGGGCCATTCATCAACGAAGAGCTCGTCGGTCGCGCGATCAAAGGCAAGCGCGACAAGTTCGTGGTCGCGACGAAGTTCGGCAATGTGCGCGGCGAAGACGGCTCCTTCCAGGGAATCAGCGGCAAGCCGGAGTACGTGAAGAGCTGCGTCGATGCATCGCTGCGCCGACTGCAGATCGATTACATCGACCTCTACTATCAGCATCGTGTCGATCCCAATGTGCCCATCGAGGACACCGTAGGCGCGATGGCGGATCTGGTTCGCGCGGGCAAGGTCCGCTACCTCGGTCTGTCCGAGGCCGCGCCGGCTACCATCGAGCGCGCGCACAAAGTGCATCCGATCTCAGCGCTCCAGACGGAATATTCACTGTGGAGTCGCGAGCCGGAGGACGAGCTTTTGCCGTTGTTGCGCAAGCTCGGCATCGGCTTCGTGGCGTACAGCCCGCTCGGAAGAGGCTTTCTCACAGGTGAGATCAAGACCATCGACGACCTGCCAGCCGATGATCGGCGGCGCATGTTCCCGCGCTTCCGCGGCGAGAACTTCGCCAAGAATCTGCAGCTCGTCGAGCGCATTCGCGAGCTCGCGAAAGCGCGTAATGTCACGCCCGCGCAGTTCGGGCTCGCGTGGGTGCTGTCGCGCGGACCGGACGTCGTGCCCATCCCCGGGACCAAGCGCCGCAAATACCTGGAAGACAACGCCGCAGCGTCGAACGTGAAGCTCACCGCTCTGGAGCTCGAGCAGATCGAAAAGATCGCGCCCAAAGGCGTCGCCACAGGCGAACGCTACGCCGACATGAGCACTGTCAACCGCTAGCGCTGCTGCGCCGCATGCCCCGCAGCCATCGGCTGCGGGTGCGCGCGCACGGTGCTACTTGGACTTGCGGCGTCGCGAGGCCTTCTTCTTGCCGCCGCTGCCGCGCTTTTGTTTGGCGACGGTCATGTTGTCGACGAGGTTTGGATAAGGTCTCCCTGCGCGACGCGCGCGTTTTTTGGCTTGGCTCTTGTCTGCCTCGGTGAGCTGGGTGTGCTTCGCCTTGGCGGGCGCAGGTTTCTCCCAGGGCGTGGCTTTCCTCTTCTTTGCGGAGCCGCTCTTCTTCTTCGCGACCTTGCGCTTCGAGGCGGCTTTCTTCTTGGGTGTGCCGCGCTTCTGTGCGCCCTTGCGTTTGGAGGCTTTTTTCTTTTGTGCCATGGCCAATCGATGGTCGTAAGCACATGCCATGCTCAGCCACACGCGCGTACGTCGAGGCTTCTGCGCGCGTCACCGCACAAATTCCACGGCGACGCACGATGCCCTCACCACACCGCGCTATGCGTCGAGCGCGAGTGCGAATGGCAGGACAGGGCCTGCGCCAGCTTCGCGCAGGATGCGCGTGGCTTCGCAGAAGGTCCAACCGGTGTCTGTGCGATCGTCGATCAAGAGCAGCGGTGCCGCTTGCAGCTGCAGGCCGTCGGCCGAAAAAGCATTGTAGACTGCGCGTACGCGCTGCGCGCTGTTCGAGCGCGCGCTGCCGCTCGGCAGCTCACGCGTATACCGGAGCGCCCCCACAGGATGTAAGCGACCCGTCTTGGCCAGCCGCTGTCCGAGGCTCTCGATCAGGCGTGGGTGTGTGCGGCTCGGAAGCCATGCGACCTGCGTAGGCCTCGCGTCCCAGCTCCATTCTGCGAGCACGCGCACGACGGCGCGGAACACATCTTCGGGAACTTCGGCGTCCGAACCAGCGAGTAAGCCCCGGAGGCGCGGCCCCCAGCCGACATCGGAGAGGCGACAGAGCGCACGCCCTGGCTCGGGAGGCGTGCGCAGCTTGCCGCTGAGCGGCACGTCGAGCGCCGCCATGCCGGTGGGCCAGAGCTTCTTGGGCGGAAGCTCCACGCCGGGCTTACTGAGTGTGGCTTGCGCCGCCGCGAGCGACGCCTCGCTCACGGTCGCGTCGAGCAGCACGCCGGTGCAGCGATCACAGCGCCCGCATGGAGCGGCCTCAGGATCATCGAGCTGACGCCGCAGGAACTCCATGCGGCAGCCGCTGGTGGCGGCATAGTCGCGGATCGCTTGCTGCTCTGATCGGCGGTCGAGGGCCACGCGCTGGTAGCGCTCGCGATCGTAATGCCACGGCGCACCCGTCCCGATCCAACCACCAGCAACACGTTTCACCGCGCCATCGACGTCGAGCACTTTGAGCATGGTCTCGAGCCGCGTGCGCCGCAGATCGACGCGTGTCTCGAGCGCCGCGACGGACAGTGGAGACCCAGCCTCTGCGAGCGCGTCGAGCGTGCGCCGGACCTGCTCCTCGCTCGGAAACGCCAACGACGCGAAGTAGCGCCAGATCTCCTCGTCGTCGGCGCCCGGCAGGAGCACCGCGTGCGCGTGCTCGACGCCGCGACCCGCGCGACCGATCTGCTGGTAGTACGCGATAGGCGACGGCGGCGCGCCTAGGTGCACGACAAAGCCGAGGTCAGGCTTGTCGAAGCCCATGCCCAGCGCGCTGGTCGCGACCAAGACCTTGATGCGATTCGCGAGCAAATCCTCTTCTGCGGCGCGCCGCTCGGCGTCGTCGGTGCGGCCCGAGTACGCCACCGCGCTCACCCCACGCTCGCGCAAAAATGATGCGACTTCATCGGTCGCAGCCACTGTCAGCGTGTAGACGATGCCGCTGCCCGGCAGCTGCGGCAAGTGATCTGCGAGCCAAGCCAGGCGATGCGCCGCGCTCGGCTGCGGGACGACCGCGAGCTGCAGCGATTCGCGATCGAGTGTGCCGCGCAGCACGAGCGTGTCTGCGCCGAGCTGTTCCACCACGTCGTCGACCACACGCGCGTTCGCAGTGGCAGTCGTGGCGAGCACCGGAACGCCGCCCGCGAGCTCCGCGAGCAACGTGCGGATGCGCCGATAGTCTGGCCGAAAGTCATGGCCCCAGTCGCTGATGCAGTGCGCCTCGTCCACCACGAGCAGACCGGTGCTCGCAGCCAACCGCGGCAGCACTTCGTCACGAAAGCCCGGGTGATTCAAGCGCTCGGGACTGACCAACAGTGCGTCGACCGCGCCGCGCTGGATGTCCGCATAGACGGCGCCCCACTCTTCCACGTTGCTCGAGTTGACAGTCACCGCGCGCACGCCCGCGCGCTCCGCTGCAGCGATTTGGTTGCGCATCAGCGCGAGCAGAGGGCTCACGATCACAGTCGGCCCGGCAGCACGCGCGCGCAGCAGCAGCGTCGCCACGAAGTACACGGCGGACTTGCCCCAACCCGTTCGCTGCACCACGAGGGCACGCCGCCGCTCATTCACCAGCGCGGCGATCGCCACCCACTGGTCGTCGCGCAAACGCGCGCTCTCACCGGCCAAGCGGCGCAGGTGACTTTCAGCCTCTTCTCGCTCTGCGATTGCACTCATGTGTGCTCTTCGACCGCCGCGCCTCGCAGTTGAGCCCGCGCGCCGTTCGAACGTGCACCATAGCGCGAAAATCGGTTTACCCCCCAGCCCACTCGCGCGTGGAATTGTGGCGCGAAGCAACTCCCTGTGGGGCCCCGCTCGCACGGCCCGACGACGACGCGTAGGGGTGCCTACGTGGAGCAGGAGAACGCCGCGAGCGGGGCAAAGACCACGCGCGGCGCGCTCACCTCGAGTGGGCTGGGGGGTAGTCCTGCGCTTCGAAAGCGAGAGCGCGGTCGCCGGTTTCGGCGAAGCTGCGCGCGAGCTGGAGCAGCTCTTCGCGGTAAGCCGTGTTATCGAGCCCGGCAGGCGCGTCGCTGTCGGCTGCAGGCGGCATCTTGTTCAGCTCGAGCTGCTCGACGATGTCGTGCCGTCCGGTGAGCGCTTGGTTCGGGTAGTTGAAGAACTCGAGCGGGTTGATCTTGGATGGATTGCTGGGGTTGTGGCACGACTCGCACGCCGCTTTCCGCTGCTTCTCCGAGAATGCGCGGTACGCGCGGTCGAGCGGCTCGATGTGCGGGTTATCCTTCGAGAACAAGAAGCTGAACAGCGCGACGCGCGGCTGCTGGCCATCCTCCCAGCGCCACTGACCATCCCAGACGCGCTCGCTGTGCGGCCGCTCCGCGTCTTGCTGGTCCGAGCGCAGCACGGCGGTGATCACATCGCGCTCGAAGAAAAACAGCAGCTCGCGCGTGCGCTCGTAGGACTCCCACTTGGGCTGGGAGTGCCAGAACGGATAAGGGTATTCGCCGGCGTCGAGCTCGTTTCGGAACAAGACTGGCACGTGCAACACGATGCGCCCATCCTCCAGCGCTTCCACGCGGTGCTCGCCCGGGAACGCGAACGTCGATAGATAAAGGCGTCGCCACACGAACGGATCGAACAGCGTGGTGTTGCTGTTCGCGATGTCGTAGCCAGCACCTTGCGACTGAGCACCCCAGCGCAGATACGTGTCCTTGTGCGCAGCTGTTAGCGTCGAGTCTCGCCCCAGCGCGTCTGCGCAACGATCCCGCTCGGAGAGCCTCTCGAGCGCAGCAGGCAGGCATGCGCGCTCGAGCGCAACTCCCACTGCATCCGCCAGCGCTGCTCCGGTGACTGCATCCGATCCACTCTCACGCGCAGCCGTGTCATCCGTCGCGCTGCAAGCGATCAGAGAGACAGTGAGGACCTGCAAACCACACCACCGATTAGACATTCGTCCGTTATAACGAATGGGCGCAACGCGAGCAACAGTGCGCGGCATGTTGCGAAGATGTCGCAACAGTGAACGATGCTCAACCAAGGCCACCCCGCGCAGGACAATCGCACACGCGAGCGTGACGCTCTAGCGTGATGGCACATCATGGCGCGGGCGGCGCACGGTCCGAGCAAGCAGTCGTAGAGCGCGCTCTTACGGCGCTGAACGCGCCGCGCCAGTTGCTGCGAAGACACGCCGCGCAGCAGAGATTGCCGATCAGCGCGATGATCGCGAAGCGGAAGCGCTCGCCGGTCTCACGGCGGAACTTGCCTGCGTCTGGTTGCGCAGCCAGCGCCCGACCCTATGCCGATCCACACGCTGGCCGCGCGCGCATTCAGTAAGCTGTCACGTTCTCTGGCGGGATGTCGCGAAACACGCGGTCGGCTTTGTCGCCGGAGCCTGTGAACATGTACGAGAGCTGGTGGTGCCGCACAGTGCAGAGCGGGCTGTCACTCTGCACCACTGCAGAGATCACACCTGTCACAGTCACCTTGTTGAGATCGATCATCAGCTCGAACTCGGTGCCGCCGTTCTGGCGGACCAGCTTGCCCATGTCGCTGCCCGTGAAATTCTCGATGCGTACGTCACATGGGGCGTTGAACTGGAACATCTTGTCAGCGGCTTTGTGTCCCTCACTGTCCTTGATGGTGATCTTGCCGCCGGGGAAGTAGCTGCGTACGGACGCTGCGTCCTCGCCTGCGTCCGGCCAGGTGATGTGCTCGAGCACGTTGTCACCCATCATGTGCACGCCCTCGCAACCTGGGTAGGCGATCGTCACATTCTTGAGCTGCGCGCCTGGCGCGAGCAAGAAATACGGGCGCTGTGATTCGGCCTGTTCGCCATCGCTCGTGTCGCAGTTCATGGCGGCGACGTCTGCAGTCAACGTCTCGCCGCGCCCATCGTACGTGGTGTTCGGCGGCACGTAGATGGTCTGCGTGATGGTGCGCGCGTTGCCGGTGCCAGCCATCGCGCAAGACAGCGCGCCGAGCTCTTCGGTCAGGTATTTCTCGTAGTCCTGCGCGAGATCTTCATCGGCTGGCGCCAAGGCGCGCAGCGTGACCAGCGGGTCTTGCTCGCAGTTGCCCGAGGTGTCTGGCCGCTCCGGCTCATTGTTCTCGTCAGGCGCGGGCTCGGTCTCAGCCGGGTTGGGGGGCTCTTGCTGTGCCGCAGCACCGGCCCCTGCCGCGCCTGCACTCGCACCAGCTGCCGGAGCCGCGCTCCCTGCATCGGGGACGATGTCACCGCTCATCGAACCAGCAGGCCGACCTGCAAGCGCGCTCGTTGTGCCGCTCCCAGCTGCACCCGCATCCGCTGATCGCTCGGGGCGACCCGGAGCGCCGGAGCCGGCAGCGGCGGGCTGTGTGGCTTGGCCGCTTTCAGCTGGCTGGGCGCTCGGCTCACTCGCACAGGCTGCAAAAACTACGGTGATGATCGCGAGCTGCGACGCATATTTTGTCATCTCGGGCCTCCAGCGTGAGCTGGTGTTACGTGGCATCGAGCCAGGTACACGGGTCAGCCGCATCCCGAGGAGGCCTTTTCCTGTGAGCACGTGACGGATTCTCGACGAGGCCAGCATTGGGCAAGTCCTGATGCTGGTGCCCCGCGCATGGGGCGCCGCTGGCTGGAGGCTTCAATGATGAAACACGCATTCTTGCTGGTGACACTGTTGGCAGGCTGTTCACTCGACGACCCTGCGGGCGACCCGTCCGCAGCCGATGCTCGAGGCACTGCCGGAGACTCGGCTAGGCGGGCCACAGGCGCCGCGGGCGCAGCTGCGACGACACCATTTGTCACGACGACCGTACCGCGCGCTCCTGTCGCGCGGCCAACTCAGCCCGCAGCGGCAGGTGCGAGCGCACCCGTGGCGGATCCGCAGCCGTCAGCGGCAGGCTCACCCGCACCGGTCTCGCAGCCACGAGCCGCTGGCTCACCCGCACCCGTTTCGCAGCCGTCAGCAGCAGGCGCCGCTGCGAGCGGCACACAGCCGCAACCTTCGTGCGCAGCGCTAACGGCGTGCTGCACCAGCCTCAGCGACGACGAAGACCAAGAAGAGTGCCAATCCACGGTCGATGAAGCAGACCCTGTAGCCTGCGACGCGGCACGCGCGGAGCTCTGCCCGACCACGCCCACTACGACCAGCGACTGTGCCGCGCTCATGCTCTGCTGCATGAGCCTGACGGACGACGAGGACCAAGAAGAGTGCCTAGAAGTCGCTGCGGACGCGGATCCCGCTGCTTGCGGCGAGGCACACGCCGAACTGTGCTCAGCACCTCCCACCGCGACTGGCGACTGTGCCGAGCTCATGCTCTGCTGCATGAGCCTGACGGACGACGAGGACCAAGAAGAGTGCCTCGAAGTCGCTGCGGACGCGGATCCCGCTGCTTGCGGCGAGGCACACGCC
>Ga0190269_10001008_pt1 | contig 13769 bp, 10 predicted proteins | sample Popmic249IS_FD_133749 | JGI IMG/M metagenome (GOLD analysis project Ga0190269, IMG submission 133749) | Populus adjacent soil microbial communities from riparian zone of Blue River, Arizona, USA - 249 IS | ecosystem: Environmental > Terrestrial > Soil > Riparian zone | place: USA: Arizona...
CGCCGCCAGAACACTTCGGAGTCGACCCGGTTCGTGCTGCCCTCCTGGATGGTGCGGCTGATCGGGCAGTCCTCGGCCGGGTAGGGGGCGCCGTCCGGCAGGTGGTGGTGCAGCACCCCGTGCGCGGTGCGCCCGATCAACTCGTCGCCGTCCCAGCCGAGCCAGCTCCTCGCCTGCCGGTTGACGAACGTGATCCGACCGTCCCGGTCGAGGCCGTACATGCCCTCACCGGAGCAGTCGACGAGCTGTTCGAAGCGGTTCGCCAGCCGGGCGCGCTCCCGCTCCAGCCGGTGCTGTTCGGTCAGGTCGGTCGCGATGCCGATGTGCCCCTCGATCGTGCCGCTCTTGTTCCGCAGCGACGTCACGGTGAGCAGCACCGGCAGCTTGTACCCGTCCGAGCGAACGTAGGTCCACTCCCTGGTGCTGGGCAGGCCGTCCCGCATCAGCCCCGGGAACAACTCCTCCGGCCCGTCCACGCCCAGCTCGTCGGCGACGGCCGCCAGCTCGGCCGGGTCGTGCAGGACGTCGAGCACGGTCTTGCCCACGACCTCCTCGGCCCGGTAGCCGAGCATCCGGTGGGCACCTTCGTTGAAGACCGTGATCCGGCCGGCCGCGTCGCAGCCGATGATCGCGCACTCGGTGGCGCCGCGGAGGACGCCTTCGAGCAGGTCGTTCGTGCGCCGGATCTCGGTCTCGGCGCGGCGGCGCTCGGTGACGTCACGGAGGATCGCGGTCGCGAACACCCCGCGAGGGCTCTGCCAGGTGGAGACCGACGCTTCGACGTGCATCACGGTGCCGTCCGCTCGGGTCGCGTCGACCTCGACCGTGGGGTCGGAGTGCGAGCCGCCGTGATCGGGTGTCGCGGTGAGCACCCGCAGGCCACCGGGGATGACCCGGTCGAGCGGCGCGCCGAGGATCGCACCCGGCTCGAGCCCGAACATCCGGGCGGCGCCCCGGTTCCAGGCGGTGACGTGCCCGGCGTGGTCGATCGTGACGATCGCGTCGGTGGCGGTGTCGGTGACCGAGCGGAGCTCGGCGGTCATCGAGACCGCCAGCGAGCGCGCCCGGGCCCGCGCCGACGTCAGCGCCAGCAGCAGCGCCCCGGCCAGGATCGCGACCGCGGAGCCCCCGAGCGCCAGCGCCAGCGGGCCGTACCGGGTGAGCGGACCGACGTCCGGCTCCGCGGCGAAGCGCACCCGCCAGCGACGGCCTTCGACCGACAGCACCGTCTCCTCGGCCGACTTCGGCGCCTCGGCGTCGGACCCGGGGGCGTAGAGCGCCCCGATGCCGGTGGATGCGCCGACGGTCGGGCCGAGGTCGTCGAGCCAGAGCCGGTCGGCGTCCACGCCGAGCGCGCCGTGGGTCAGGTCGCCCATCCGGAACGCCGCGTAGACCACCCCGCTGAACGCGGCCCGGCGTTCGGTGACCGTGCCCGGCGTGGTCGCGCTGCGGTAGACCGGCACCATCACCAGGGCACCGCGTTGGGCGCCGGTCTCCTGGACGAGCGTGATCGCGGCGGTCAGCCGAGGTACTGCCAGGTCGCGGGCGGCCAGCGCAGCGGTGCGGCGCAGCGGCTCGCTGAGCAGATCGAAGCCGAGCGCCACCTGGTTGCCCGCCAGTGGGTCGGCGTAGGTGATCGGCAGTGCCGCCCCGGTGCCGGCCGGGTGGATGCGGAACGCCGGGTACCCGTCCGGAGACCGGGCCACGTCGGCCGCCGCCCGGGTCGTGAACGCCGCCCGGCCGCCGGGTGCCACGTACTGCGCCGCGCCGACCACCTGGATGCCGGGGTAGCGGTCGCGCACCGCGACCGCGGCCGTGAAGCGCTGGTAGTCGGCGCGGGAGGGCCAGCCGTCGGTCTGCAGCCAGGCCGCCACCCCGCGCAGCGCCTCGACGTAGTGGTCGACCTGGCGCTGCAGCCGCAACGCCGCCGCGGCGGTCTGCGCGCGTGCCTCCTGCTCCTGGGTCCGCTCGCTCACGTGCGCGGCGAACAGGGAGGCGGTGACCGCCACCGCGATCACCGTCACGGTCGTGAGCACGGCGGCACCCCAGCGGACGGCGCCGACGCGCCAGCGTAGGTCGCGCCCCTCCCTCATGACGGCACAATACCCGCCAAAAAAGAATGAAACGCTTATTTCGCCCCTACTCGGCTGTTCCACTGGTCGAAGCCGACCGCCACCAGGATCAGCACCCCGATCGCGATCTGCAGGTAGAACGCGTTGATCGCGAGCAGGTTGCCGCCGTTGTTGAGCACTCCCATGATCAGCGCGCCGGTCGCGGCGCCGAGCGCGCCGCCCTTCGCGCCGAAGAGGCTCGCACCGCCGATCACGCAGGCGGCGATCGCGTTGAGCTCGAAGCCGGTGCCCGCGGTGGGGATGCCGGCGCCCAGCCGGGACGTCAGCAGCACGCCGCCGAGCCCGGCGAGCAGGCCGGAGATCGCGTAGACGGCGATCGTCACCGCGGTCACCGGCACACCCGCCAGCCGGGCGGACTCGGGGTTCGAGCCGACCGCGTAGATGTAGCGGCCGAACACCGTGCGGGTGAGCACGAACCACACGACCAGCACCACGGCGGCGGCGAGCCACAACAGGTTGGGGACGCCGAGCACGGTGCCGTTGGCGATCTGCTGGAAACTCTCGGGCAGTCCCTGCACCGTCTTGGCGTCGGTGATCACCAGTACGACGCCCCTGGCGATGCCGAGCATGCCGAGCGTCGCGATGAACGGGGGCAGCTTGGCGCGGGTGACCAGGAGGCCGTTGGCGAGTCCGAGCGCGGTGCCGATCGCCACCCCCACCGCGATCGCGACCACGACCGGCCAGCCGGCGACGAGGAGCTGGGCGGTGACCGCGCCGGCGAGGCCCAGCACCGAGCCCACCGAGAGGTCGATGCCCGCGGTGAGGATGACCAGGAGCTGGCCGACCGCGATGATGCCGAAGATCGCCACCTGGCGAGCGAGGTTGGCCAGGTTGCCGCCGGTGAGGAACGTGTCGCTGGCGAGCGTCAGCGCGCCGACGGCCACCAGGAGGACGACCAGGCCGCCGCTCTCCCGCCCGGCGATGTCCCCCAGCGTCAGCACGCGGCGCGGGGCCTTCTCCGGTGCACTCCCGGCGGCCGGCTCGCTGGTGATCGTCCGGGTCTCGACCGGCTCCCGCCACATCAACTTAAGCGCCACGCTCGTCTCCCTCCGGGCCGGATGAGCGGCCCCCGGCGGCCGGGCCGCCGCCGGGGGCGGATTCGGGAGCGCCGCCGGAGGCAGCCTCAGGGCCGCCGCCGCCGGAGGCGAGACGGAGGACGTCCTCCTCGGACGCACCCGCCGGGAGCTCCCCCGCGACCGCGCCGTCGCGCAGCACGACGATCCGGTCGGCGAGCCCGATCAGCTCCGGCAGGTACGACGACACGACGACGATGCCGAGCCCGCGCCGGGCCAGATCGCCGATCACCTCGTACAGCTCGCCCTTCGCGCCGACGTCGATGCCTTTCGTCGGCTCGTCGAACGCGAGCACTCTCGGCTCGGTCAGCAGCCAGCGGGCGAGCAGCACCTTCTGCTGGTTGCCGCCGGAGAGCGTCGAGACCGGCTGGTCGTACGACCCGGCCCGCAGCCGGAGCGAGTCGAGCAGCCGATCGGCCTCGGCGGCCTGGGACTTACCCGGCAGCAGCCCGCCGCGCGACGCCCGGCGCAGGCTGGCGATCGTCACGTTCTCGCGGATCGAGAGCTCCGGCAGCAGCCCGAGCACTTTCCGATCCTCGGTGAGCAGCCCCACCCCCGCGTTCATCATCGTCCGGGGCGCGGCCGGCCGCACGGCCCGCCCGCCGATCCGGATCTCCCCCGCCGCGATCCGCTCGGCGCCGAAGATCGCGAGCAGCAGCTCGCTGCGCCCGGACCCCAGCAGGCCGCCGATGCCGACGATCTCGCCGGCCCGGACGTCCAGGTCGACCGACGGCCCGTCCGCGGTCCGGCGCAACCCGCGCACCTGCAGCAGGGGAACGTCGTCGGCCACCGCGTCGTCCGCCTCGGGCACGCGGTCCTCCGGGTAGAGCGACGTCACCTCCCGCCCGACCATCGCGGCGATCAGCCGGTTCTCGTCGTAGTCGGCCATCGGGCCGCTCTCCGAGAGGCCACCGTCGCGCAGCACCGTCACCCGGTCGCCGATCTCGAACATCTCCTCCAGACGGTGGGTGACGTAGAGCATCGCGACCCCCTGGTCGCGGAGGCGCCGGATGTGCTCGAGCAGGCGCGCCGACTCGCTCTCGGTGAGCGCGGTCGTCGGCTCGTCGAACACGATGACCTTCACCGACTCCGCGGTGAGCACTTTCGCGATCTCGACCAGCTGCTTGGTGGCGGCCGTGAGCCGTTCGACCGGGGTGTCCGGCTCGAGCCCGTCCAGGCCGACCTCGGCCAGCGCCGCCCTGGCCGACCGCCGCAACCGCCGGGCGTCCAGCAGCCCGCGCCGGGCAGGCAGGCGTCCCATGTAGAGGTTCTCGGCAACGGACAGGTGTGGCAGCAGGCTCAGCTCCTGGTAGACCGCTTGTACCCCGGCGGCGCGCAGCGCGGCGGGCGAGGCGGTGGTCACCTCCGCACCGTCGATTCGGTACTCCCCGCGGTCACGCCGGATCGCCCCGGTCAGCACCCGGATGAGCGTGGACTTGCCGGCGCCGTTCTCCCCCGCCAGGCAGTGCACCTGCCCGGGCAGCAGCCGCAGGGAGACGTCGCTGAGCGCCTGCACCGGACCGAAGGCTTTCCAGACGCCGGTCAGCTCGAGCACCGCCTGCGGCTGCGCGCCGCCCCGGGCAGGTCCCGAACCGGCGGACGCACCGCCGACCGGCACCGGAGTGTCCGACGCCGACCCGGCCGGCGGGCCGCCGGACAACTGGTCGACCGGCGCCGGACCACGGGCGGCCGATCCGTCGCCGGTGCGCGGCGCCGGGTCCGCGGCCACCGGCTCGCCGGTCGCCGAGTCGACCGGCGCCGGGTCGTGCGGCAGCGAGCCGCCACCCGCCGGGTCGTCCGGTGCCGGAGGATCGGTCGCGGTGCCTGGCCCGGGGGGCCGCGTCATGACCCGGGCTCGGCGGTCGGCGGTTCGAGCAGCGACTTCACCGCTGGCGTCGTCCGGTTCTTCTGGTCGGCGACGACGGCGCCCGGATCGATGTCGCGCGGCGGGGTGCGGTCGACGGCGGCCATCGAGGCGGCGAGCACGCCCTGGTACCCGAAGAAGTACGGGTTCTGGACGACGAGCGCGTCGATCGTGCCGTTGGCCAGCGCCGCGTTCTCCTGCGGATCGGAGTCGAACGCGACCACCGGAATCCGGTCGACCGCCTTGTTGTCGGCGACCGCGCGGGCCGCCCCGACCCCGGACGTGTTGTTGTCCGCGAACACGCCGAGCAGGTTGCCGTTCGCGGTGATCGCATCGTTGACCTGGGCGGCCGCGGTGTTGATGTCGTTGTTGTTGTAGCGCTGCAGCTTCGCGTCGACGCCCGGGCAGCCCTCGGCGAGGCCCTGGCGGAATCCGCGGTCCCGATCCACGAGCGACTGGATGCCGGCGACCGACGACTCGACCAGCACCGCGCCGGACGTCCGGCCCTGCGCCTTCAACAGGTCACACATCCGGCGTCCGGCCTGCTGACCGGCCTTCACGTTGTCGGTGCCGATGAATCCCTCGGACTGCTCGGTGATGCGGGTGTCGACGGTGATGACCTTGACACCCGCGTCGCGGGCGCGCCCGATCACGGAGTTCAGGGCGCTGGAGGAGTTCGGCGCGATCACGATGCCGTCGACACCACGGGAGATCGAGTTCTCGACGAGCTGGACCTGCTCGTCGATGTTCGTCTCGGACGTGGGGCCGAACGTGTCCACCTCGACGCCGAAGTCGTCCGCGGCCTGTTCGGACCCGGCGAGCATCACCTGCCAGAACGACGAGTCACTGGCCTTGATGATGACGTCGATGCGGGTGCCTGCGGCCGCACCACCGTCGCCGCCGCCCCCACCGCCGGTGCCCGAGCCGGACGCGCGGCCGACGACGACCCCGGCGACGACGGCCACCAGCGCGATGATCGCGACGAACGAGAGGGAGAAAACCGTTCGGGTACGCGCCATAACGACCTCACACGGCTCACGACACTGTGATCCAGGTCTCACTACAGTGCGCCTTCATTGTGTCGCTGTCCGAGAATCCCCGGAAGTCGACTCGCTGAGCACTGAAATCCTGAGAACCCAGCTCAAGCCGGACGCAACGCAGCGCATCGGACCCTTGACGCGAGACCGGCCGAACCGGTACCCAGAACGAAACCACTCCCCCACCTGCGTTGGGAGCGATGTCCGATGCTGATCAGCGATGTCCTACGCAGCAAGTCCTCCGGCCCCACGGTGGCCACCGTCCGGCCCGACGAATCCGTCCGCTCGCTCCTGGCCCAGCTGGCCGAGCACAACTTCGGAGCACTCGTCGTCTCCAACGACGGCGAGACGATCTCCGGGATCGTGTCCGAACGCGACATCGTGCGGAGGTTGCACGAGCACGGTGCGCGGCTGCTCGACGAGAGCGTGGCCTCGATCATGACCGTCGACGTGTACACGTGCCGGAGCACCGAGGAGGTCGCCCAGATCCAGCGGACGATGACCGATCGCCGCATCCGGCACCTACCGGTGGTCGACGACGGGCGCCTCGTCGGACTGGTGAGCATCGGCGACGTCGTGAAGAGCACGATCGCCGAGCTGGAGTCGGAGAAGGAGCACCTAGTCGGCTACATCACTTCTTAGTGCGCGGCCCGCCCAGAACGACGCTGCCGAGCGGAGCGGAAGGACTTGAGTATCACCTGTACGCCGCGTCCTTCCGCCCGATCGGCAGCGTCGCCCTGGACGGGCTCCACGTTCAGACAAGAACTCGAGCACCACCCACACGCGGGACGGGCTCCAGGTTCAGACAACGAGCGCCTGCGTCTGTCGAGCGCGGTCAGAAACCCAGGTCTCTGCCGATGAGTTCCTTCATGATCTCGTTGGAGCCGGCCCAGATGCGGGTGACGCGGGCGTCCATCCAGGCGCGGGCCGCGCGGTACTCGGTCATGTAGCCGTAGCCGCCGTGGATCTGGACGCACGCGTCGAGCACCTCACCCTGCACCTGCGCGCTCCACCACTTCGCCTTCGCGGCATCCACCGCGGTCAGCTCGCCCGCCGCGTGCGCGGCGATGCACTGGTCGACGAACGCCTGCGTCACCTCGACCCGCGTCACCATGTCCGCGAGCACGAACTTCGTGTTCTGGAAGCTGCCGATCGCCTGCCCGAACGCCTTGCGCTCGCGGGCGTACTCGATCGTCTCGGTGAGAATCTGCGCGGCGTGCGCGATGTTCGACACCGCGGCGCCGATCCGCTCCTGCGGCAGGCGCTCCATCATGTGGATGAAGCCGCGGTCGAGTTCGCCGATCAGGTTCTCCGCCGGTAGCCGAACGTTCTCGAAGAACAGCTCCGCGGTGTCCGCCTCCGGCTGGCCGACCTTCTCGAGCTTGCGGCCACGCTCGAAGCCCGGCATCCCGGCCTCGACGACGAACAGCGAGATGCCCTTCGCCCGCTTCTCCGGGCTGGTGCGGGCGGCGACGACGACGAGGTCGGCGGAGTACCCGTTGGTGATGAACGTCTTCGAGCCGTTGAGCACCCAGTCCGAGCCGTCCCGGACCGCGGTGGTCTTCAGCGCCGCGAGGTCGGAGCCGCCGCCCGGCTCGGTCATGCCGATCGCGGTGGTGAGTTCCCCGGTGCAGAAGCCGGGCAGCCAGCGCTGCTTCTGCGCCTCGGTGGTCAGCTCGATCAGGTACGGCGCGACGACGTCGACGTGGATGCTGAACGACGAGGAGAACGCGACACCGACCTTGGCGAGTTCCTCGCTGAAGATCGCGTTGAAGCGCCAGTCGCCCGCGGCGCTGCCGCCGTACTCCTCCGCGACCTCCAGCCCGAGGAAGCCCTGCTTGCCCGCTTCGAGCCAGACGTCACGGGCGATTTGCTTGTCCGCGATGAACTCGTCGTGCCTGGGCAGCACCGAACGGTTCACGAACTCCTGGACGGACTCGCGAAACGCCTCGTGGTCCGCACTGAAGATGGTCCGCTTCACGACGATTCCTCCGCGATGAGTAAGCGCTTGCTTAGAGAGTGACCTCCGCCGTCGCACGCGTCAACGCGGCGTGACGCACTCCACCCATCCGCCGGGGGCGGAGAATGGCGGGATGACGCGGGAAGCGCCGTTGCTACGGACCGATCCGGTACGGCGGCTGGTCGACGCCGCCACCGAGGCCTTCGCCGAGCGCGGCTTCCACGCCACCACCACCCGCGACATCGCGAGCCGGGCCGGCATGAGCCCCGCCGCGCTCTACGTCCACTTCCGGTCGAAGGAAGAGGTGCTCTACGCGATCGCGCTGCGGGGTCACCGGGACGCGCGGCAGATCGTCGCGGACGCCGCGGGCGGTACCTCGACGCATGCGGAGCGACTCCGCGCGATGATCCGGGACTTCGCCACCTGGCACGCCGGAGAGCACACGATGGGCCGGGTGGTGCAGTACGAGCTCGACGCGCTGGAGCCGGGGCACCGCGCGGAGGTGGTACTGCTGCGGAACGAGATCGAGGCCGACGTCCTCGGTGAGATCGAGGCCGGCGTCGCGGCCGGGGAGTTCACCACCACGGACGCGAAGGGCGCGGCGCTGGTGCTGCTGTCGCTCTGCGTCGACGTCGCCCGCTGGTATCGGGCCGACGGGCGGCTCTCCCCCGCCCAGATCGGCGATCTCTACGCCGACACCGCGATGCGGGTGGTCGGATGCGGCTGAACGACGGAGCCCGAGGGCGCGCCGCGGTGGCGCGCCCTCGGGCTCGGCGGTGGAGCTGATCAGGCGATCGTCACCTTGGTGCGCAGCGCCGGGCAGAGGTTCTTGGTCGCGGCGTTCAGGACGCTCAGCGCGGCCTTCCGCGGGTTGGCCGGGTTCTGCTCGGCCACCAGCCACTGGGTGATGTCCATGACCACCCGGGTCTGGTCGAAGCTGGCCAGCTCGCGGCAGGTCTCCTCGCCGAGCTGCACCATCTTCGGCTGGTAGCCGACCACGTGGTACACCTGCGACGACAGCGTGACCAGGTACTTGGTGTAGCGGAGGTCCGGGTCGGCGCAGTTCTTGCCCGCGTAGTAGGTCTTCGGCAGCGACGGGTCGGGCACGCACGTACTGGTCAGCGTTGCCATGAACGGCAGCGCGGCGGCGGGGGCGGCCGGCGCGGCGGTGGTCGCACCGGCCGCGGTGGTTCCGGTCGCAGTCGACCCGGTCGCAGTCGACCCGGTCGCGGGGGACCCGGTCGCGGCACCGGTCGACGGGGCGGCGGCGGACGACGTCACGGGGGCGGTGGCGCTCGGTGCGCCGGTCGGTGTGGCGGCCTTCGCGGTGGAGGTTCCACCGGTCAGCGCCGAGAAGGCGGTCTTCAGGCCCCTGGGCGCCGCGACCTCCGCCGCGCTGGCACCCCAGGCCACCAGGCCCACGATCGCGGCGACGGCCAGCAGCCGCAGCCCGTAATTGACTCGGTACCCCATGTCGTCTTCCCCTCCGGTAGCGAACTCACCGGAACAGACCACCGAGACCGCCCGCTGATACCGGTGTGACCGGCGCCACGCCCCCCGACGCCGGTCACGCGAGCATCAGCCAGCCACCGAACGCCAGCGCCGCCCAGCACAGCCCGAGGTGCAGCAGCACCCAGAGAATCTGCGGCACGTAGGTGAGGTCCCGCAGCACGAGGTAGTCCGACTTGCTCTCGGACTTGCGATCGATCCTGCGCAGCGCGGGCTTGAGGAACGGCCGCACTTGCCGGCAGCCCACCAGCAGCAGCGACCAGACGAGCAGGTAGGCCACGAACGTCTGGGCGCCCGCCGTGCCGTTCCAGGCGATCAGCAGCAGCGGGCCACCGAGCAGCACGACCAGGACCCCGCCGTAGACGTTCTGCATGACCCAGAGCAGCGCGACGAAGAGCGCGATCGCCAGCCACAGCACGGCGACCGGGTGGTCCCGGCTCAGCAGCCAGGCGCCCAGCAGCCCGAAGAGCGACGGCCCCAGGTACCCGACGAACGTGCTGACGAAGTCCGAGAGCCCGGCCACCCGCACGGACGTGGCCGGGTTGCCTGTACGCGGGATCCTCACGCCGACCAGCTCGCCGGTCAGGCTCGCCGCGACCGCGTGCGCGCCCTCGTGGCCGGTGTGCCCGAGCCTGGCGACGACGGCGGTGCCCACCAGCAGCAGCGCGGTGAGCCCGGCCAGGAGCACGAGCCAGCCCGGTGCGGACGGCTGGCGGGACGCGATCTGCTCGGTGATCTCCTCGATCCGGCCCGGCGTGGCGGTCGGGTCAGGGCCCGGCAACGGTGACGGCGACGGTACGAGCAGGACGGATAACGGCAGCGGCGCAGCTGTCATGGTTGCCCCCCGGCAATGGCGGGGCCCACCCCTGGCCCCGGACGTGCCCGGCCGAGGCGGCCGGGTTCCCCCACGTCGGGCCCGACGGTCCCATCGGTCGGTCGGGGACGTGACCACCTAACAACCCTCACTGCGAACAGTGATTACGCGGTCACTGGCCGCAACGGCGCCCATCGGCGGCGCGAGGGGCACCGACCGACGGCGGGAACCCGTGCGCGCGGCGGCGGCGGAGGACGGGACGGGCGGAGGCGAGAAGCGCGTCGCTCGCCGGTGAGGCCGAGCGGATCCGCCTGCGGTGGTTCGCCGAGCGGCGTATCAGAGGATCTTGCGCAGCAGGGAAGCAGGGGCGATCCGGTAGAGGGGAGCAACCACCCGCCAGGGCCAGCCGGGCACGTACGCGGAGGCGGGCTCGCGCTCGATCGCGCGGGCGAGCGCACGGCAGCCGGTCCGGAGTGGAACGATGAACGGCGGGCCCGTCAGCTTCTCGTTGATCTCGGTCCGGATGTAGCCGGGGTGGATGGCGGACACCCGGATCGGGGTGCCCGCGACGTCCATGCGGACGCCCTCGGCCAGCGTGGAGAGGCCGGCCTTGGTCGCCGCGTAGACCGTCTGCGCGCGGCGGGCACCTCGCACGGCGGCAACGGACGAGATGACGACGAGGTGGCCGGCGTTCTGCTCCCGGAAGATCTCCATCGCCGCCTCGCACTGGGCCAGCGCGGCGACGAAGTTGGTCTCCGCGGTCTCCCGGTTGGCCGCGAACCGGCCGGTGCCGAGCGAGGCCCCCTTGCCCGACCCGGCGTTGACGACGACGCGGTCGATCTGGCCGAGCCCGCTCGCGAACGAACGGAACGTGCGGAACACCGCGTCGTGATCGGTGACGTCGAGGCTGTGGATCGCGACCCGGATCCCGGGGTAGGTGCCGACCAGCTCCTCACGGAGAGTTTCCAGGCGATCGAGCCGCCGGGCACAGAGCGCGAGATTGCGTCCGCGGGCCGCGAACTCACGAGCCATACCGGCGCCGAGCCCGGAGCTGGCTCCGGTGATCAGAACGTTGGTGCGCACGGGGCGGGGCATCGGAATGTCCTTCGGATCGTGCGGTGGCGGGGAATGACGATTCTGACTCCCGTCCCACCGGCCTCACCAGGCACCCTGGCAATCACCGTGCGCGCGATGTCGATCACCGAACCTGGATATGGCGTCCACGGATCCGATAAAGTGCTCCTCCCGGGTGCCAAAAGATCCTTTATTCACTCTTTGTAAAGGACATCGATGACGTCGTGGTCAGGCGGGGTGTCGTTGAGTAACGACACCCGACGAACGGCCGGGTAATGCGCTCGGATCCGAGGGCGTGCGATGGGTGACGGTCCGCTCTCCTACAGCGCCGACCTCCACCCGGCCGCCGACCTCGGTGACGTCGTCGCGCAGCTCGACCGGTACGCCGAGCCGATCCGGCGGTCGGTGCCGCTGGAGCGCCTCGGCCTCGGGTTACGGCTTCCGCCCGCCGTGGCGGCCGGGCTCGCCGCCGACCGCACGGCGCGTCGGCGGCTGCGGGCCGAGCTCGACGCCCGGGGGCTCGAGGTCGTCACGCTCAACACCGGCAGCGACGAGCTGCGCTGGAACCACCCCGCCCGGCTGCGGTACTCGCTCGACTGCGCGACCGTGCTGGCCGACCTCCTGCCCGACCGCCTCGCCTACGGGACGCTCGGCACGCTGCCGCTCGGGTGGCGGGAGCCGTGGAACACCGCCGACGACGCGACGGCCTCCGCTTACCTCGGCATTCTCGTCGAGACGCTGCGCACGATCGACGCCGTGAACGGCCGGCCGGTGGCGCTGGCGCTGGAGCCGGCCCCGGGGTACCGGCTCGACACCCTGGCCGACGCGGTGCGGTGGCTCGCCGGGCGGGTGGATCCGCGGTACGTGGGGGTGTGCGTCGACACGTGCGCGCTCGCGGTCTCGTTCCTCGATCCGGGTGCGGCCGTCTCCGCGGTGTACCGGGCCGGGTTGAGCGTGCTGAAGATCCAGGCGGCCACCGCTGTTCAGGTGGATGATCCGCGCGACCCGCTCGCTCGCCGTGCGCTGGCCGGGCTGGCGTCCGACGTTCCGCAGCCGGTCCGGGAACAGCAGCCGAACGGCTCGACGCGGAGCGTGGACGACCTGCCGGAGGCGCTCGCGGTGCTGCCGGGCGCCGGTCCGTGGCGGATCCTCCGGCACCTGCCGCTGCACGCGCGCCCGGCGGAGCCACTGCGGTCGACGACCAGCGTGCTGCGGGCGACGCTGGAGGCCGTGCTGGCGGAGACCGGCCCGGGAGACTTCCCGCCGGTGGAGGTCGACGTGTGCCCGCTCGCGGCCGGGATCACGGACACCCCGTCGCTCGTCGCCGGAGTGGGCGCCGACGTGGCGTGCGTGGCCGAACTGCTGCACGACGTGGGCGTCGGTAGCGCCGAGACGGAGCCGGCCGACAGCGCGTTCCGCCTGAGCACGGCCAGCCTCGCGGGGCCGATGACGCGCGTCGGGAGCGCCTGGGTCGGCTGATCACGGTGGCGGGGGGACGAGCCAGGGCACTCGTCGCTCACACCGTGCGTCGAAGGGCCTTGCGGTCGAGCTTGCCGACGGAGGTCAGCGGGATCTGCTCGACGACGCGCACGTCCCGCGGGTACTTGACCGCGGCGAGCCGGGTCTTCCCGTACGCGACCAGGTCGTCGGGGGAGGTTTCGGCGCCGGGCCGCAGCTGGACGAACGCGACGACCTCCTCCCCGTGGCGCTGGTCCGGCCGCCCGACGACCGCGCAGGAAACGACGTCGGGGTGCGTGAGCATGGCCTCCTCGACGTCCCGGGGGTAGACGTTGAACCCGTCCCGGATGATCAGGTCCTTGATCCGGTCGACGACGAACAGGTTGCCGTCCGCGTCCTGGTGACCGATGTCGCCGGTGTGGAACCAGCCCTCCCGCAGCGCGAACGCGGTCTCCTCCGGCGCGTTCCAGTAGCCGGTCATCAACATCGGGCCGCGCGCGCAGATCTCGCCGTCCTCCCCCGGCTCGACGGGCGTCCCGTCCGGGCGCTCGATCCGGATCTCGACGTTCGGCATCGCGACGCCCACGCTGCCGGCCGGGACGTCCCGGCCGGGCTTCGCCGACGAGATACCGCCGCCGAGCTCGGAGCAGCCGTACCCCTCGTACACCTCGACGCCGGGGACGCGCTCGCGGAAGTCGGCCGCCACCTGGGCGGGCAGCGGCGCACCTCCGCTGGCGATCCGGCGAAGCGCGGAGAGGTCGTACTTCTCCATCGGCTGGGCCATGATCAGCTGGAGCATGCTCGGGACCACGGCCCCGACCTGAGCCCGGTGCTCGTGTGCCAGCTCC
>Ga0190269_10001009_pt1 | contig 13759 bp, 13 predicted proteins | sample Popmic249IS_FD_133749 | JGI IMG/M metagenome (GOLD analysis project Ga0190269, IMG submission 133749) | Populus adjacent soil microbial communities from riparian zone of Blue River, Arizona, USA - 249 IS | ecosystem: Environmental > Terrestrial > Soil > Riparian zone | place: USA: Arizona...
AGCAGTACTCGCCGACGGTGACGAACTGGTACTTGTCCTCCTGGAAGTCCGGCAGCATCTTCTCGAGTGCCTGGAGCGTCTGGCGACGGTCACCACCGGCGTCGTGGAAGAGCGAGACCGCGCCGCGCCCTTCTTTGGGGTACGAGTTCTCGACGATCTGGTCGGCACCGGGCTTGGCCCAGTCTTCGCTGTCGGTGTCGTTGACGACGTTGAGGTAGCCGAGCTTCCCGGCCTCCTGCACGATCGGCCAGTACACGTTGTCGATCGCGTCCGGCTGCGAGGAGTACGGGAACCGCAGCAGCGACGTGGTCTTGCCGCACGCCCCGACGATCGCCATCTGCGTCTGGGAGTACTGGAGCTTCCGTTCCCAGGCACCCATCTCCGACATCTCGGGGTGGGTGAAGCTGTGGATGCCCACCTCGTGCCCCTCGTCGCACATGCGCTTGACGAGGTCCGGGTGCTCGGTGACCGCGGAGCCCACGACGAAGAACGTCGCGTGCACGTTGTACTTCTTCAGGATGTCGAGGACCTTCGGCGTCCACTTGGGATCGGGCCCGTCGTCGAACGTCAGCGCGATCGTGCGGGCCGGCAACGAGTACGAGACCGGATCGTCGCGCGTCGTGTCGATGATCGGCCCGCCCTCGAGCACCTTGTCGGGCACCTCGTCAGACGCCCCGGCATTGTGGACGTTCTTCGGGGTCGCGACCTGCGCCTGGACGTAGGCCTGCACCATCAGCACCGCGACGAGCACCAGCAGCAGGAACGCGACGAAGAGGAATCGCGGTCGGGGCGGGACCTTGCGGGCCTCCCCGCCGTCGCCACCGCCGCCGCCTCCGCCCGGCGGCGGTACGGCCGGGCCGCCGCCGTCGCCGAACGTCGGCGGGTTGGCCGGTGGCCGCTCGTCGGGGAACTGCGCCCCACCCTGCGGTGTTCCCGGGAAACGCGGCGGCGCAGCCGGCGCCGGAGGCGCCGACTGCGGATACCGCTGCTGCGGGTACTGCGCGGGGTACTGGGTCGGCTGCGGGACACGGCCGTAGTGCCCAGGCTGCATCTCGGTCAGCTCTCCGTGGTGGAACTAGGGGTAGCGGGTGCCGGATTGGCGGGCACGCTCGTCGCGGGCGGGTTCGCCGGCGGATTGCTCGCCGGCGGCGGGTCGTTCGCTGGGGGCTTGGTCGCCGGGGGCTTCGTCTCCGGTGGGTTCTGCGCCCCGCCGCCACCGGTTCCGGCGCCCGTACCGCCCCCCGCGGGCACCGTGGCCGGCGGGTTGACCACCGGCGGGTTCGTGGTCGGGTCGGCCGGCGGCTTCGTCGTCGGATCAGCCGGCGGCTTCGTGGTCGGGTCGGCCGGCGGCTTCGTCGTCGGGTCGGCCGGCGGCTTCGTCGTCGGATCAGCCGGCGGCTTCGTCGTCGGGTCGGCCGGCGGCTTCGTCGTCTTGGCCGGGGAGGGGGTGGGCGAGCCCTTGGTCGGCGACGGGCCCACCTTCGTCGGCGACGGGGTGCCTGCCTTGCCCGGCGTCGGCGTACCCGGCTTGGCCGAGACGGTCTTACCCGGCCCCGGGGTGGAGGTGCTGTCGATGCGGTCGCCGCTGTTCTCGTCGTCGCCGCGGTCGATCGACGCGTCGCTCACCGCGGACATCGAGCTCTCCGGCTCGTCGTTCGCGAGTGGCGCCGCCGTCGGAACACCGGGGACGGGTAGCAGCGCGTTGGGAGCGATCGGTCCGCCGGCGAAGCTCAGTCCGAGCATGGCCGCGTAGGCGACACCGATGCCGCCGGCGACGAACCCGACGGTACGGAAGCGCCGCCTCCGCTTACCCGTCGCGTCCACGAACACCGGAGCATCGACGATCTCTTCAGGTAAGACCTCGACTTGCACCGTATCGGGATTCAGCCCTGATTCCACGTGTGCACCTTAAGCGATATCTCAAAGACGTCAACGAAACCGACAAGAAAGACTTCCGCCCCAGGATGAGCATAATCGGACGGACATGGAGGGGTTAACCGGTCATCCCGGACAACCGGCTTTATGCGAAGTCACCTATCCGACATAGAACCTCAACTGTTCGAGGGAGCGTGCCTCACCGGTAGGACTCGGAGGTCTTAAAACAGAGACGACCGCTGCGGCGTATCGGTTCGTACGGATGACGACAAAAATAACCGCGCGTAGCCGGACCGTCGCACTCGAACACATGCTCCAGCGACGCCGCCCGGAGCACATGGATCCAGGTCAACGCCGCGCGAACGGGGTACGGAGCAGGCACCCATCGGATGCCGGAACGTCGCGCCGAGTTCACCCCACGTTGGATGCGGAGCGAATAGGGACGACGAACTCAGACATCACCGAATAGCTCAGTCGTCACGGAAAGGAACGGAGCCGTTACGGAATCGAGGGGGTGCGCTCGTGAGCGAGCGATTGCATGACACACCTGATAGACGCCGAGAGCCCGCGTTACGTTGCTTTGGTCGGCCAAGTTTTTCGATCACTATGTGCTGTATTTAGTAGCACTCTCCGTGATCGCTATTGACCGGCCCCGAGGATCGTTTTCCGGACGTTGAGGACGTAAATCCACACCAGTAGGAAAATGCCCCCGACGACGCCGAGCATCCAGTGCACGATGCCGGTCGCCACGATCACTACTTGCAACACCGTGACGGCGGGCCAGGCCCAGCGACGCCCGAGGAGCCCGGCGGCGAGCAGGCAGGCGAACGCCAGCCCGAGCGCCAAGCCGGCCGCCGCGCCGGAGCCGTCCGACAGCAGAGTGCGCAGCGGCTGGATCGCGAGCAGCAGCACGACGAACTCCAGGAGCAACGTCGCCGCTCCGACGCCGCGGACGGCCGCCGACGGATTCTTCAGACCGGACGGGCGCGCCGCCGCGTCGTCGGCCGACTCGCCCGCCGGGTCGGCGTCGCTCGGGGAGGCGGGGTCGCTCATCGGGCCAGCAGCCGTCGCGCGTCGGCGGCCGTGACCACCGAGCCGGTGATCAACACGCCGGCTCCCGCCAGCGGCGAGTCGCCTCCGTCGTCCTCCTCGGCGATCGTGACCGCCGACTCGATCGCGTCGTCGAGCCGGGACGACACGTCGACCCGGTCGGCCCCGAAGACGTCGACCGCGACCGCGGCCAGATCGTCCACCGGCAAGCGCCGCGGCGAGGAGTTCTCGGTCACCACGATCGCGTCGGCGACCGGCTCGAGCAGCTCCAGCATGCCCCGGTAGTCCTTGTCGTCGAGCACCGCGACCACGGCCACCAGCTTCCGGAACGCGAAGGACTCGGCCATCGCCTGCACGGTGGCGGCCATGCCTGCCGGGTTGTGGGCAGCGTCCACCAGCACGGTCGGCGACGTCCGGAGCCGCTCGAGCCGCCCGGGGGATCGGACGGCGGCGAAGCCCTCGCGCACCGCGTCCGCGGCGAGCTGCCTCCCGGGCGCTGCTCCGAGGAAAGCCTCGACCGCGGCGAGCGCCAGCACCGCGTTCTGCGCCTGGTGAGCACCGTAGAGCGGCAGGAAGATCTCGTCGTACTCGCCGGCCAGACCCTTGAGCCGCAGCTGCTGGCCACCTACCGCGATCGTCCGCTCCAGCACGCCGAACTCCACGCCCTCCCGGGCCACCGACGCACCGACCGAGGCCGCCCGGGACAGCAGCGGCTCGATCGCCTCGGGCGGCTGCACCGCGGTGAGCACGCTGGCACCGGCGTGGATGATGCCGGCCTTCTCCGTCGCGATGCTCGCGATCGAGCCGCCGAGCAGCGCGGCGTGGTCGAGGCTGATCGGGGTGATCGCCGCGACGCCTGCCTCCAGGACGTTCGTCGCGTCCCACTCACCGCCGAGGCCGACCTCGACGACCGCGACGTCGACCGGGGCGTCGGCGAAGGCGGCGAACGCCATGGCGGTCGTGAACTCGAAGTAGGTGACCGGGTCGCCCTTCTCGCCGGTGGGCCGCACGGCCTTGGCGTCGAGCAGCTCGGCCATCGGCGCGACCTCGTCGTAGGCAGCGGCGAACTTCTCGCCCGGAATCGGCTCGCCGTCCAGCGAGATCCGTTCGGTGACCGACGTCAGGTGCGGGCTGGTGTAGCGGCCCACTCGCAGACCGAACGCCTTGAGCAGGGAGTCGATCATCCGCGACGTCGACGTCTTGCCGTTGGTACCGGTCAGGTGAATCGCCGGGTAGGCCAGCTGCGGGTTGCCGAGCAGGTCGAGCAGCGCCACGATCCGATCGCGGTCGGGCACCATCCGGCCCGGCCCGCGTGCGTTGAGGCCCGCCTCTGCCCGGGCCAGCTCAGCCGCGTCCTCGGCTGCGCGGTCATTACTCACCACGACGGCTCCCCTGCCGTTCGCGCGACCCCGCCCCGGCCGTGGCCGGGGCGGAGCCCCGCACTGCTGCTGCTCTGGTCACGCCGACGGTAGAGCGGCGAGCTGGGCCTCGAGCCGGGCGGAGTCGGCTTCGGCCGCCGCCAGCCGCTCGCGGACCTTCGCCACCACCGCGTCCGGCGCCTTCGCCAGGAACGCCTCGTTCCCCAGCTTCCCCGCGTTCTGTGCCCGCTCCTTCTCCGCAGCGGCCAGGTCTTTCTCCAACCGGCGTCGCTCCGCGGCGACGTCGATCGTCCCGGACGTGTCCACCGCGACGTCCACCTGCGCGGAGTTCGCGAAGCCACCGATCGAGACCGACGCCGACGACGCGAAGCCGTCGGCCGGTGCGTCGAGCCGGGACAGCGACCGGATCAGGTTCTCGTGCGCGGCCAGGCCGACGACGTCGAGGCCGGCGAGCCGGGCGGGCACCCGCTGGGTCGGCTTCAGACCCTGGTCGGACCGGAAGCGGCGCACCTCGGTGACGACGCGCTGGAGCGCCTCGATCTCCGCCTCCGCGGCGGGGTCGCGACGCCCCGGGTCGGCCTTCGGCCAGTCGGCGATCACCACCGACTCCTTGCCGGTCAGCGCCGTCCAGAGCGCTTCGGTGACGAACGGCGTCACCGGGTGGAGCACCCGGAGCAGCCGGTCGAGCACGTGTCCGAGCACCGCGCGGGTCGTGTCGGCCCGCGCTCCGCCCGCCGCGAGCTCCGGCTTGGCCAGTTCCACGTACCAGTCGCAGACCTCGTCCCACGCGAAGTGGTAGAGCAGGTCCGTGAGCTTGGCGAACTCGTACCGCTCGTAGAGGTCGTCGACCTCGGCCAGCACGGTGTGCAGCCGGGACAGGATCCACCGGTCTGCCACGGAGAGCGCTCCGGGCTCGCTCGGCAGCTCCTCGTTGGCCTTGGCGCCGTTGAGCAGCGCGAACCGGGTGGCGTTCCAGAGCTTGTTGCAGAAGTTGCGAGCCCCGGCCACCCACTCCTCGCTGGACGCCTGGTCGGACCCCGGGTTGGCGCCGCGGGCCAGCATGAAGCGCAGCGCGTCGGAGCCGTAGGCGTCCATCCAGTCGAGCGGGTCGACGGTGTTGCCCCGCGACTTCGACATCTTCTTGCCGTACTTGTCGCGCACCAGGCCGTGCAGCGCCACCACGTCGAACGGTTGTTTCCCGTCCATCGCGTACAGGCCGAACAGCATCATCCTGGCGACCCAGAAGAAGATGATGTCGTAGCCGGTCACCAGCACGCTGGTGGGGTAGAACTTCTCCAGGTCGGCGGTCTGGTCCGGCCAGCCCAGCGTCGAGAACGGCCAGAGCCCCGACGAGAACCAGGTGTCGAGCACGTCGGCATCCTGCGTCCACTCCGGACCCGGCGGCTGCTCGTCCGGCCCGACGCAGACCGCCTCGCCCTCCGGCGAGTACCAGACCGGGATCCGGTGGCCCCACCAGAGCTGGCGCGAGATGCACCAGTCGTGCATGTTGTCGACCCAGTCGAAGTACCGCTTGGCCAGCTCCGGCGGGTGGATGCTCACCCGGCCGTCGCGCACCGCGTCGCCGGCCTCCTTGGCGAGCGTCTCCACCTTCACGAACCACTGCAGCGACAGCCGCGGCTCGACCACCGTGTCGCAGCGGGAGCAGTGCCCCACCGCGTGCACGTACGGACGCTTCTCCGCGACGACCCGGCCGTCCTCACGGAGCGCCGCGACCACGGCCGGGCGCGCCTCCAGCCGGTCGAGCCCGAGGAAGGGCCCCGGCACGGTGATGGTGGCCTGCTCGTCCATCACCGTGATGTTCGGCAGCCCGTGCCGCTGGCCGATCTCGAAGTCGTTGGGGTCGTGGGCGGGCGTCACCTTCACCGCACCGGTGCCGAAGGCGGGGTCCACGTGCTCGTCGGCGACGATCGGGATGCGCCGGTTGGTGAGCGGCAACTCCACCTCGGTGCCGATCAGGTGCCGGTACCGCTCGTCGTCCGGGTGGACGGCCACGGCGGTGTCACCGAGCATCGTCTCGGCCCGGGTGGTCGCCACGACGATGGCGTTCTCGCCGTCGCCGTAGCGGATGCTCACCAGCTCGCCGTCGTCGTCGGAGTGCTCCACCTCGATGTCGGACAGCGCGGTGCGGCAGCGCGGGCACCAGTTGATGATGCGCTCGGCGCGGTAGATCAAGTTGTCGTCGTAGAGCCGCTTGAAGATCGTCTGGACGGCGCGGGAGAGCCCCTCGTCCATCGTGAACCGGGAGCGCGTCCAGTCGACGCCGTCGCCCAGCCGGCGCATCTGGCCGGTGATCTTGCCGCCGGACTCTTCCTTCCACTTCCACACCCGGCTGACGAACTCGTCGCGGCCCAGGTCGTGACGGCTCTTGCCCTCGTGCTTGGCCAGCTCGCGCTCGACGACGTTCTGGGTGGCGATGCCGGCGTGGTCCATGCCCGGCAGCCACAGCACCTCGTAGCCCTGCATCCGGCGACGACGGGTGAGCGCGTCCATGAGCGTGTGGTCGAGCGCGTGACCGAGGTGGAGCGTTCCGGTCACGTTCGGGGGTGGGATCACGATCGAGAACGGCGGCTTGTCGCTCGTCGCGTCGGGGGTGAAGTAGCCCGCCCGGACCCACCGCTCGTAGAGCGGCCCCTCTACCTCCGCCGGCGTGTACTTGGTCGACAGCTCGGTCGACGGCGTCAGCGGTTCCTCAGTATCGGGTTGCGTGGTCACGCTCTGAATCCTAGTTCGGGGGGCGACCGCGTTCGCGCCCCGGGCGGCGCGGGCGTTCGCCATGTGCCCGAGGACGTGGGAGGGTGAGCGTCGTGGACTTGATTGCCCCGATGTGGGGGCCGCTGATCGGCCTTCTGGTGCTGGTCGCGGTCGTCGTGGGAGCCGTCCGGCTGCGCGGACCCGGATCCCTGCCGATGCGGCGGGCGATGCTGACGGTCGGCGGCGGCATCGTAGCGGTGTTCCTGATCGGCGTCGCCGCCGAGGGCTGCGCCGGCCCGTCCGGCCCCTCGGCCGGCAACGCGGTCGTCGTGCCGTAGAGCTATTACCGGTGCGCTCGGGCGCGCGGCACTCCAAGATCGCAGGCGTGCGCTGTGAACTGCTCCGTGGCCCGATCGGCCTGTCCGCGTTCGCCCCGGCCGCCGCGTCGTGGCTGCGCCGCGATCCCGTCCGCCACAACCACCTGGCGACCGTCGTGAGCCAGCGTGCGGACGGTGTGCTGCCGGTGGAGCCGGACGCCATCTGGGCACTGCTCCGCGACGCTCCCGACGAGCCGCCCACCTGGGTCGCGACCTGGACCCCGCCGCACCTGCTTCTCGTCCCCGAGCTCGACGACGCGGCCGCCGCCGCTCTCGTGGACGCACTGCTCGAGGCCGGCGACGTCCTGCCTGGCGTCACCGGGATGGCGCCGGGCCCCGGCGCGGTCGCCCGGGTCTGGGCGGAGCGTACCGGCGGCACCGCGCGCCCCGGCATGGCCACCAAGCTGCTCGTCCTCGATTCGCCGCGACCACCGGCGGACGTCCGCGGCCGCCTGATCAAGGCGGACTGGACGTACCGGCCATGGCTGGTCAAGGCGGTACTCGGCTTCGAGCGCGAGGTGCACAACGACGAGCCGGTGCTGGTCACCGAGGCGGATGCGGCCCGGACCGTCGACTATCTGCTCAGCGCACGCCTGGCCTGGCTGTGGGAGGTACGCGGCGAGCCGGTGACGCTCGTCGTCAACCGGCCACCCGCGTCCGGCGCCTACCGGATCAGCCTCGTGTACACACCGCCGGACCACCGCAGGCACGGCTACGCGGCCGCGGCTACCGCCGGGGTCAGCCAGCACCTGCTGGACATCGGTGCCCGCGCGGTGCTGCTCTTCACCGACGCGGCGAACGCGACCAGCAACGGCGTGTACGAGCGGATCGGCTACCGGCCGGTCGCGGCGGGCGAGACCTGGGTATTTGCGCCGACCCGGACGCCCTCCTGATCCGGCAGCCGCCGGTTGGCCAGGCTCGGCAGCTCGGCCCGTACCGACTCCACCCGGGCCAGGTCGAGATCGGCGACGACGACGCCGGGCACGTCCGGGGCCTGCGCCACGACCGTTCCCCAGGGATCGATCACCATGCTGCGCCCGAAGCAGGTGCGGTCCGGCTCGTGGTCGCCGATCTGACCGGCGGCCACCACGTAGCACTGGTTCTCGATCGCCCGCGCCCGCAGGAGAACCTCCCAGTGGTCGCGGCCGGTGTGGGCCATGAACGCGGCCGGGACGACTAGCACCCGGGCGCCCGCCACTGCCGGCGCGCGGTAGAGCTCCGGGAAGCGCAGGTCGTAACAGATCGACAGGCCGACCGGGACGCCTTCGACGTCCGCGACGACCAGCTCCTCGCCCGGCGCGATCGTCTTCGACTCGTGGTAGGAGACGCGGCCGGGGATCTCGACGTCGTAGAGGTGGATCTTGCGGTAGGCGGCCACCCGCTGTCCGGAGCGGTCGAACACCAGGCTGGTGTTGTACGCGCGCTCGCCGTCGCCGGCCCGCTCCCGGAACGAGCCGGCGAGCACGTTGAGGTTCAGCTCGCGGGCCGCGCGGGCGAAGAACGCCGCGAATTCACCGTCGAGGGTCTCCGGCTCCGGCTCTCCCCGGCGGCGTCCCAGGTAGTCGACGAACTCCGGTAGCACGGCGAAGTCGGCACCGGCCGCCGCGGCCTGTTCCAGCAGACGCCGTGCCTCCGCGAGGTTCGCCGCCCGGTCGTCCCGGCTGTTGAGCTGACACACCGCTACGCGCATGCCTCTTTACTAACCCGTCGCGGCCAGGAGGGCCAGAGCGGTTCCGGCCAGGCCCAGACCGAGCAGCTGCCAGCCGCGCACTTTCTCGCGGTCGAGGACGAGCGCCAGCACGACCGTGCTCGCCGGGTAGAGCGACGCCAGTGGTGCCACCAGCGCGAGCTGACCGCTGTTGTTCGCCAGCACGTAGAGGACGTTGGCGACGGTGTCGAACGCGCCCGCCGCCAGCGCGTACGGCACCGCGCCGCGCGGCACGGTCATCCGTTCGCGGCGGCCCAGGCTCACCGCGACGAGCGCGCCGATCGCGGCCACCTGCGCGACGACCAGCGACCACTGCCCGGTCCCGGCGTCGACCCGGTCCAGGAGCGCGAAGAACAGCCCGAACGCGAAGCCTGACACCACGGCCAGCCCGAGCAGCGAGGGGGTGACGACCGCGCCGGTGTCCGCAGGCCGGCCCCCGCCGGCACTCACCAGCGCGATCGCCACGACTGCGCACCCGACACCGATGAGCGGCACCGCACCGGGCGAACCGTCGACCGCGATCCCGACCGCGACCGGCAGGACCGCGCACGCCGCCGCGGTGACCGGCGCGACCACCGCCATCGCCCCGGCGGACATCGCCTTGTAGAACAGCACGACGCCGCCGACCCCGGCGATGCCGGCCAGCGCGGCCCAGCCCACGTCGGCCGCGCCAGGCGCCGAGTCGGCACCGAGGAGCAGCGCGACGACCAGCAGCAGGGGGAACGAGGTGAGCTTGGCGACCAGCGTCACGGCGACGACCGGGGCCCGCTTGCCTGCCGTGCCGCCGCAGTAGTCACCGACGCCGTAGACCAATGCTGATCCGGCAGCCAGGAGCGCAGGGATCACGGAAGGCTCCGAGGCGAGCCGGTAGCGTGCGAGGCAGCGTTCATGAAGCCTTTGTATCACTCCATTGACCGGACAGGCCAATATATTGACCTCCCCTCGCGATGACGCACGCCCGCCGATCGCCCGCGTCGTGGGCGATCGGGTCCGCAGCCTGCGCGCCGGCCGCCGCTGGTCACTGGAGGAGCTGGCCGGGCGCTCCGGCGTCAGCAAGGGCATGGTCGTACAGATCGAGGCCGGCCGGACGAACCCCAGCATCGGCACGCTCGTCCGGATCGCCGACGCGTTCGGCGTGACCGTCGCGCGGCTGGTGGAGGAGCAGCGGCCGCCGGAGGTTCGGGTCAACGGCCCGGCGGACTACACCGTCCTGTGGGAGGGATCCTCCGGTGGCCGCGCCAGGCTCTTCGGCGGGATCGACGAGCCGGAGTTCGTCGAGTTCTGGGAGTGGGTCCTCGAGCCGGGCGAGGAGCACGTGTCCGAAGACCATTCGGTCGGCACGCGCGAGCTGGCACACGTGCTCACCGGCGTCCTGACGCTCACCGTCGGCCAGGTGGAGGTGCACGTCGGCACCGGCCAGACCGCGCTGTTCCCGGGCGACGTCGCCCACGCCTACCGCAACGACAGCGCCGAGCAGACGCGAGTGCACCTGGTCGTCACGATGCCGCCCGGCGAGTTCGACCGCCGCGCGACCCACTGAACGTCCGCCCCCAGGCGAGCACCGCACACAGGCCGAACCCGACCGCGTTGAGGACCCCGTGGGTCGCGGCCATCCAGGTCAGGTTCAGCTTCGGGACGCCGAACGCCTCACCGAGCGCCCAATCCAGCGCGAGCAGCATCGTGACCACGAGGACGACGCTGGAGACGCCGAACAGGACGCGGGTCACGCGATCGGGCGCATCCGCACGCGCGCGCCAGGTCAGCGCCGCGACCAGCCACATCCCGGCGGTGAGCACCACCGCACCGGCCAGTTCCACCAGCTCGCCCAGGAAGAACCCGGCGAGCACCAGGAGCGTTCCGGCCGGGACCGTGATCGCGCCGGCCGCGGCCGGCCACCCCACCCCACCCCCGGCAGCCGACCGACCAGGCTGGCGACCAGCGCTGCGGCGAAGCCCGCGTAGTGGAAGTGCGCGACGGTCAGCAGCAGGATCTTCGGCCCGAACCCGAGCAGCTCCCACCCGCCGCGCTCGGCGACGAGCGACGACCCGGCGACCGCGGGTGTGACCAGCGCCGTCAACACGGCGAGCTCCTGCGCCGCGTCGCGCACAGCCGTGCGCTCGGCATCCGGCCGGCGCGCCACCCGCCCTCGCCGGTGCCAGAGCCGCGCGGCGGCGGTGGCCGCGAGCGCTACCGTCGCGACCGCGTACAGCGAGGCGACCGCTGCTGCCCCCACCCCCGTGGGGAGCAGCAGCGAGACGACCCCCGCGGCGGCAGGCACCGGCCAGACGCTCCGGATCGCACCCAGCCCCGGCGCAGCGAGCTGCCGCAGGCCCAGCGGAACGATCAGCGCCATCCCCAGCGCGATCACCGGCACCACGATCGAACGCATCGGCCACCTCCGACTTGAGCAGTCGCTCAAACGATAGCGGATTTGAGCGGCCGCTCAAGGAAAAGTCGTCTGCAACCTCGGGCCGCACCCGAGCGTGTGACCCTCGAGCCCGGCGCGGACGCCGGCACCGGGAAGGAGGGCCGTGACCGAGACGGCGCGGGACTTCGGCCGTTTCTACGCCGAGCAGTTCGCCGCCCTGTGCAAGCAGATCTACGCCTACACCGGCGACGCCGCCGAGGCGCAGGACGTCGTCCAGGAGGCGTTCGTCCGCGCCTGGACCCGCTGGGGCACCGTGTCGCACTACGACCGCCCGGCCGCCTGGGTACGGCAGGTCGCCTGGCGACTGGCGATCAGCCGCCGGCGCCGCACGTCGACCGCGCTGGCGTTCGTACGCAGGCAGCGGGAGCAGCACGCACCTCCCCCGGGCCCCGAGCACGTGACGCTGGTGACCGCCCTGGCCACCCTGCCCGAACGGCAACGGCGGGCGGTGATCCTGCACTACCTGGCCGACCTGTCGGTGGCCGAGATCGCGACCGAGGAGAAAGTCGCCGCCGGCACGGTCAAGTCCTGGCTGCACCGCGGCCGCACGGCCTTGGCCGCAGAACTCGAGGACGAGCGCGTGGAGAGGGCGTACGACGATGGCCGACCCTGACGTTTTCCCGCCCGCCGACGACCCCGCCGCCGCCCTGTTCGCGCGGCTCCGTGACGATCCGGCCCAGGCCTTCGACGGGCCCGGCGTGGAAGCCACGGAACGGGCCGGTCACCGGCGACGCCGAGCGCGGCTGGCCGCCGTGGCGGCCGCCGTCGTCGCCGCGGGGCTCGGCGCCGGGTTCCTGGTCCGCGGCACCGAACAGCCGGACAGTCTCCGACCCGTCGGCCCGGCGGCCACGGCGTCGTCGGCACCGGTGCCGACGGACGACGACGGCCAGCAGAACCCGCTGAAGACGGTCGACTGGGCCAACGCCACGCTGGGCGTGCCGGGCAACGACACGTGCGGCGGCGCGCCGGAACTGTCGTTCACCGGTGGCCTAGCCCACGCGGAGGTTCCCGACCTCGGCTCCATCGGCTACGCCGTGCTCACCGGCAGGGGAGACCTGGCGCCGCGCTACGCGGAGCTCACCGACGACGGCGTGAAGGAAGCGATCGTGACGTTCCGGTGCAGCGTGTTCTACCCCGGCACCGACGACGCGGCTCTGCAGTACTACTTCGTGGCGACGTACCGGTCCTACCGGGGCCAGCCGGCACTGTCGGAGACGATCGCCGCGGTACCCGGCCGGCAGGGCCCCGTGCGGGTCGAGCAGACCGGCGACAGCCTCAACGTCTTCACCGCCGACGGCACGCTCGTGACGTCCTGGCAGACGAACTGAGCTGGGGAAACACGAAGCCCCCGCCCATATCGTGGGCGGGGGCTTCGCGACGGCTCAGGCCGACTTCTCGCGGCGTTCGCGCTTCGGAACGTCGCGCGGCACGATCGTCGGCAACACCTTCTCGAGCACGACCTCGCGGCTGATCACGACCCGGGCGACGTCCGGCCGGGACGGGATCTCGTACATCACCGACATCAGCACCTCTTCGAGGATGGCCCGGAGGCCACGCGCGCCGGTGCCCCGCAGGATCGCCTGGTCGGCGATCGACTCGAGCGCGTCGTGCGTGAAGTCCAGCTCCACGCCGTCGAGTTCGAACAGCCGCTGGTACTGCTTCACCAGCGCGTTGCGCGGCTCGGTGAGGATCTGCATCAGCGCACGCCGGTCGAGGTTGCGCACGGTCGTGATGACCGGGAGCCGGCCGATGAACTCGGGGATCATCCCGAACTTCAGCAGGTCTTCCGGCATGACCTCGGCGAAGACGTCATCGGTGGTGCGGTCGGAGGCGGACAGGATCTGAGCACCGAAGCCCAGTCCGCTGCGGCCGACCCGGCCCTCGATGATCTTCTCCAGCCCGGCGAACGCCCCACCGACGATGAACAGCACGTTGGTGGTGTCGATCTGGATGAACTCCTGGTGCGGGTGCTTGCGGCCGCCCTGCGGCGGGACGCTCGCGGTGGTGCCCTCCAGGATCTTCAGCAGCGCCTGCTGGACGCCCTCACCGGAAACGTCGCGCGTGATCGACGGGTTCTCGCTCTTACGAGCGATCTTGTCGACCTCGTCGATGTAGATGATGCCGGTCTCGGCGCGCTTGACGTCGTAGTCGGCGGCCTGGATCAGCTTCAGGAGGATGTTCTCGACGTCCTCGCCGACGTACCCGGCCTCGGTGAGCGCGGTGGCGTCCG
>Ga0190269_10001010_pt1 | contig 13747 bp, 11 predicted proteins | sample Popmic249IS_FD_133749 | JGI IMG/M metagenome (GOLD analysis project Ga0190269, IMG submission 133749) | Populus adjacent soil microbial communities from riparian zone of Blue River, Arizona, USA - 249 IS | ecosystem: Environmental > Terrestrial > Soil > Riparian zone | place: USA: Arizona...
TCCCAGAGGGCCTTGGTGGCCTCGAGGTCCTCGGCGGAGAGGTCGACGTAGCCCACCTCGGACACCGAGCCGATCCCGTCGCCCAGGTAGAAGTCGACCCAGGAGGCGAGGGCGGCGTTCTCCTCGGCCTTGGCCTTGTTCACGTAGATGAACAGGGGCCGGCTGACCGGGTAGGTGTTGTCGGCGATGGTCTCCGGGGTGGGGGCGACGCAGCCGTCGCCGCCGTCGACCTCGAGCACCTTCACGCCCTGGCCCTCGGCGCCGTGGGCGAAGGCGAAGCCGACCCAGCCGAAGCTGGTGTCGGAGCCCTGGATGCCCTGGATGATGACGTTGTCGTCGGCGGAGGACTGGTAGTCGGGGCGGGTGGTGGCGTCCTGGCCACGGTCCTCGTTGAACTCCTCGATGACGAGCTCGACGAAGCTGGCGAAGGTGCCGGACTCCTCGCCGGGGCCGACGATGTCGAGGGGGGCGTCAGGGAGCTCGGTGTCGGAGCCCAGCTCGGTGGCCAGGTCCTGGGCGTCGGCCCAGGACTCGAAGCCCTGCGACTCGGGGCCGGTGAGGGCGTAGACGTCGGCCAGCGTCACGCACTCGATGGCGTCGTTGGCCTCGTTGGTCATCATCGCGATGCCGTCGTTGCCGATCCGCAGCTCGATGAACTCGATGCCGTTCTCCTCGCAGGAGGCGATCTGCTCGTCCTTGATCTTGGACGAGGCGTCGTTGACGTCGGTCTCGCCGTTGCAGAACAGCTCGAAGCCGTCGCCGGTGCCGGGGCCGTCGACGCTGATGTCCACGCCGGGGTTCTCCTCGGCGAACTTCTCGGACACGGCGATCGAGATGGGCTCGACCGTGGAGGAGCCGGACACCACGATGGTGCCGCCCTCGCCGCTGCCACCGCCGTCGTCCGCGGCACCACCGTCGTCGGTGGCTGCGGTGTCGTCGTCGCCGCAGGCCGCGGCCACGAGGCCGAACACCAGGAGCAGCGACAGCCAGGCCGTCTTCTTCTTGAGCACGTGAGCCCTCCTTGGGCAAGCAACGGGTGTCATGGGGGTGGACACCAGGTCGTCGCCGAGCACGGTACGGAGGCTCCGTGGCCGCTCAGGGGTGCTCAGGTGAACCCGAGGTGAACGACGCTCCAACTGTTGGGGACGGGCGCCGAGAGGGGCGCGCCCGGCCCGCAGGACCGCCGCTCAGGCCCGCCGCTTGCGCTCTCGAGCGGCCTGCTGGAGCCGGACGTGGGTGTCGAGCTCGCCCCGGGGCTCGATGTGCGACCAGCGGCCGTCAGCGCCGAGCAACCAGGCCAGGACGTCGTCGGCGAGGTTGATCTCGAGGATGGCGTCGAGCCGGGCCTGGAGGCCCGGGTCGAGCACGGGGACGAGCGCTTCGACCCGCCGGTCGAGGTTGCGGGGCATGAGGTCGGCGGAGCCGATGAGGACCCGGGGGGCGCCGATGCCGTCGCCGTTGGCGAACCGGTAGATCCGGGAGTGCTCCAGGTACCGCCCCACGATGGACCGGACCCGGATCCGCTCGGACATGCCCGGCACGCCGGGCACGAGGCAGCAGATGCCCCGGATGATGAGGTCCACCTCCACGCCGGCGGCCGACGCCCGGTAGAGGGCCTCGATCATCGGCTGGTCGACGAGGCTGTTCATCTTCAAGGTGATGTGGGCCGGGTGCCCCGCCTCCGCCGCCTTGATCTCGCGCTTGATCAGCTTGGTGAGCCCGTGCCGGGTGGTCTGCGGCGAGACCAGGAGGCGCTGGTACTGCACGTCCCGCCCGAAGCCGGTCAGGTAGTTGAACAGCTGGGTGAGGTCCGAGCCCACCTCGGGGTCCGCCGTCAGGATGCCGACGTCCTCGTAGGTGGTGGCCGTCTTGGAGTTGTAGTTGCCCGTGCCGACGTGGCAGTAGCGACGGATCCCCTCGGGCTCGTCGCGCACCACGAGGGCGGTCTTGGTGTGGACCTTGAGCCCCACGAGGCCGTACACCACGTGCACCCCCGCGGTCTCCAGCGCCTTGGCCCACTCGATGTTGGCGCTCTCGTCGAAGCGGGCCTTCAGCTCGACGAGGACCGCCACCTGCTTGCCCTGCTCGGCGGCCCGGATCAGCGACCGCACGATGGGGCTGTCGCCCGAGGTGCGGTAGAGGGTCATCTTGATGGCCAGGACGCTCGGGTCGACCGACGCCTGCCGGATGAACTCCTCGACCGTCGTCCGGAACGAGTCGTACGGGTGGTGGACGAGGACGTCGCCCTCGCGCAGCACCCCGAAGAACTCGGGGCGCTCGTCGTCGCCGTCGAGGCGGGCCGGGGTGACCCGCTGGTACACCGGGTCCTTGAGCTCCGGGCGGTCGAGCGCGTGCACGGCCCACAGCCCACCGAGGTCGAGCGGCGCCGCGATGCGGTAGGTGTCCTCCTCGGCGACGTCGAGCTCCCGCTGGAGCATGGCCTGCACCTCGTCGCTGATCCCGGCGGCCAGCTCGAGGCGGACCGCCCGGCCGAACTGCCGGCGCCGCAGCTCGATCTCGACGGCGGCCAGCAGGTCGTCGGCCTCCTCCTCCTCGAGGGTGAGGTCGGCGTTCCGGGTCACCCGGAAGGTGTCGTGCGACTCGATCTCCATGCCGGGGAAGAGCTGGTCGAGGTGGGCGGCGATGACCTGCTCGAGCGGCACGAAGCGCTCCCCGTCGGGCATCACCACGAAGCGGGGCAGGAGGTCGGGCACCTTGACCCGGGCGAAGCGGGACTCGCCGCTCACCGGGTCGCGCAGGGTGACGGCCAGGTTCAGCGACAGGTTCGAGATGTAGGGGAAGGGGTGGCCGGGGTCGACGGCCAGGGGGGTGAGGACCGGGAAGATGCGCTCCTCGAAGGTCTCCACGAGGAACTTCAGGTCGTCGTCGTCGAGCTCGTCCCACCCGGAGAGGCGGATCCCGACGGCGGCCAGGGCGGGGACCACCCGGTCGAGGAACGTGCGCTGCTGCAGGTCGACGAGCTCCTCCACGCGGTCGCGGACCTCGAGGAGCTGCTGGGCGGCGGTCCGCCCGTCGGGCGAGGTGGCCGTCAACCCGGCCGCCACCTGCTCCTTCAGGCCGGCCACCCGGACCTGGAAGAACTCGTCGAGGTTCTGGCTGAAGATGGCCAGGAACTTGGCCCGCTCGAGGATCGGGACCTCAGGATCGTCACCGAGGGCCAGGACCCGGGCGTTGAAGTCGAGCCAGGACAGCTCGCGGTTCAGGTAGCGGACGTCGCCGGCGGGCGGTGCGGAGGGATCGGCGGCGTCCATCGCCCGAGCCTACTGAGGTGCCCCTCGGGGGCGACCCCGGGGGTCTGGGCCGCTACTCGTCCTCAGGGAGGCCGAGGTCCCACTCGAGCAGGATGTTCTCCCGCTCGGCGTCTCGGATCACGCGCTCCCGGTTGCGCCGGAACTGCGGGTCGTGCGGCGGGAGCAGCACGAGCCGGGCCAGCACCCGGCGCTCGAAGTCCTGGGTGACGGCCCGGTCCCCGAAGTCGTTGTCGATCCGCCAATGGGGTGCCACGGGCCCGAGGTAGACGATGCGGGCGTGGGCGACCGGCGGTTCGGTGTGCTCCGGGGCGACGTCAGACATGGCGCGCCACGCTAGCGGCTCCACCCGCAGCACCCACAGGCGAGGAGGTCAGGTGCCGTCCCCCCGGCGGCCGAGGGTGGCCGTCACGGTGACGTCCTCCCCCTCCCGCCGGAGCTCGATCTCCACCTCGTCGCCGGGCTCGTGGCCCGTGATGGCGTCGCGCACCTCGGCCGAGGTGGCGATGGCCTCCCCGTCGATGGCCACGATCACGTCGCCGACCTCGACGCCGGCGTCCGCGGCCGCCGAGTCCGGGACCACCTCGGTGACGAAGGCGCCCTCGTCGCCCTCGACCGAGAACCGCTCGCGCACGGCGTCGCTCAGCTCGGCCACGTCGCTGCTCGAGACGCCGAGGAAGGCCTGGTCGGGCGTGATGGCGCCGTCCCCCGCCTTGAGGTCGTCGATGACCGCCAGCGCCTGGTCGATGGCGATCGAGAACCCGAGGTTCTGGGCGTCCGCCACGATGGCCGTGTTGATCCCGACCACCTGCCCGGCGGCGTTGACGAGCGGGCCTCCGGAGTTGCCCGGGTTGATGGCGGCGTCGGTCTGGATGAGCCCGGTGAGGGTGATCCCCTCGGCGCTGAGGTCCCGGTCCTTGGCCGACACGATGCCCTGCGTCACGGTGGGGTCGCCGCCCAGGTTGAGCGCGTTGCCTATGGCGATGACGGGGTCGCCCACGGCCAGGTCCTCCGAGGAGCCGAGCTCGGCGGCCACCAGGTCCTCGGCGTCGATCTGCACGACGGCGAGGTCGTCGTCGGGCGAGGCCCCGACCAGGGTGGCCTCCTCCCGGGTGCCGTCGGGCAGGACGACGGTGATGCCGCTGAGCGTCGAGATGACGTGGGCGTTGGTCAGGACGAGGCCGTCCTCGGAGATGACGATGCCGCTGCCGGCCCCCTCGAACACGCCTCGCGAGGTGGTGGCGCTCGTCTCGATGGCCACGACCGACGGCTGGACCTTGGCCAGGATCCCCTGGATGTCGAGCCCGCCGTCGGCGTCGACGATCGGCGTGACGGACGGCCCTCGGCGCGAGGAGGCGTCGTCGTCGTCGAGCGCGGCCACCAGGCCGCCGGCCACGAGCGCGCCCACCAGCGCGCCGACGAGGGCGCCCACCAGGGCCGCGGGCCACCACCGGCGGCGATCCACCGGGGCAGGGTGCGGTGGGGTGACGGCAGGCCACGCCGGCGGCGGACCGGGGGCGGCGGTGGCCGGCGGGGTGTCGGGGGCGGCCCACAGGGGACGGGGCGCCTCGATCGTGGGGGCGTCCGCGGCGGTGGCGGCGCGGGTCGGCGCGTCGACGGCGTCGGCGGTCGCCGCAGCTGGGGGCGGGGCCCCCTCGTCGGCCCATCCTGGCGGGGCGCTCGACGGGGCCGGTCGATCCCAGGCCGGGGGGCGGACCCACTCGGGGTCACCCGGGCGGGGCGAGGCGGGGGCGTGCGGTTCCTGGGGCGGGCTCGGTTCCACGGCCCCATCCTTCCCTGTCAGGCCTGGGTTCCCACCGCGGGGGACCTGTGAGGTTCCTGAGAGTTCGGACGACGAGGGAACCAAATCGGCGTCGGCACCGTAGAAAGGGTGTGCAACGCTCGGACGAAGGTCCTCGGGAGGGGCAGATGGAGCTCGACTGGATGGCGAAGGGCCTGTGCGCGAGCGTCCCGCCCGCCATGTTCTTCCCCAGCGACGGGACGGGCGTGGAGGTGGCCCGCCGGATCTGCGCGGACTGCCCCGTCAAGGCCCCGTGCCTCGAGTACGCCCTCGAGCAGCGCATCGACCACGGCGTGTGGGGCGGCTGCTCCGAGCGGGAGCGGCGCCGGATCCTGAAGCGACGCCGCGAAGCCGCCGCCGCCCGCTGAGGCCCGCACGCTGTGGGGCCGGAGGCGATCAGGCGGTGGGACGGTCCTCGTCGTCGTCCTCGGGGGTCTCCTTCAGGCCCTTCTTGAACTCGGTCTGGGCCTGGCCGAGCGAGCGGGCCAGCTTGGGGAGCTTGGCGCCGCCGAAGAGGACCAGGACGACCAAGAGGATGATGATGAGCTCTGTGGGTCCGAGGTTCACGCGCTCACGGTACCAGCCGACCTCGAGGTGACCGCCGCGGCCGGTCGGTAGGGTCCGGCGCGTGATCCGGCTCCCCGACCCCAGCCCGCCCGATGCCGTCGTCGAGCTGCTGGCGCCGGGCACGAACGTCGTCGTGCCGTTGGCCAACGGCGAGCCGGTGTCGGTCCTCGACGCGGTCGAGGCCGCTGCCGAGGCGGGCCGGCTGAGGCAGGTGCGCGTGCACCAGATGCACGTGCTGCACGACCGCCCCTACCTCGACGGCCGCTACGGGGACGACCTGCGCCACGTCAGCTACTTCCTCTCGCACATCAGCCGGCCCCACTTCCACCGGGGCGGGATCGACGTCGTGCCCAGCCACTTCAGCGAGGTCCCGCTCCTGCTGCGCCACCTCCCCCAGCTCGTGGTCCTCGCGGCGTCGTCGCCGCCCGACCGGCACGGCTACGTGAGCCTGGGCACCAACGCCGACTACGTCGCCCCGTTCATCGGGCGGGTGCCGTTCTTCGTGGAGGCCAACCCGCGCATGCCGCGGACCACCGGCCGGAACACGATCCACCTGTCCCAGGTGTCGGGCTGGTGCGAGGTGGATCGGCCGCTCGTCGAGATCCAGCCGTCCGAGCCCGACGACTGCGACCGACGCATCGCGGCCCACGTGGCCGAGCGGATCGAGGACGGCGCCTGCATCCAGGCCGGGATCGGCTCCATCCCCAACACGGTCCTCGCCGCGCTGCAGGAGCGCCGGCAGCTGGGCATCCACACCGAGCTGATGAGCGACGGCGTCATCGACCTCATCGAGAGCGGGGTGGCCACCGGCGTCCGCAAGACGAGGCGCCCGGGCAAGGCCGTCACCACCTTCGCCCTGGGGAGCCAGCGGCTCTACGACTTCCTCGACGGCAACCCGGCGGTCGAGCTCCTCCCCGTCGACTGGGTCAACGACCCCCGGATCATCGCCCAGGAGCGGAACTTCGTCTCGATCAACGCCACGGTGGAGGTCGACTTCCTGGGCCAGGCCGCCTCCGAGATGATCGGAGGCCACCTCTGGTCGGGCTCCGGCGGCCAGGCCGACTTCGCCCGCGGCGCCCTCTACTCCCCCGGCGGGCAGGGGTTCCTCGTCCTGCCCTCGACCGCGAAGGGCGGCACGGTGTCTCGCATCGTCCCGCGCCTCAGCACCGGCCAGGCCGTCACCACGCTGAAGAACACGGTCGACAAGGTCGTGACCGAGCAGGGCGTGGCCGAGCTGCGGGGCCGTACGGTGCGGGAGCGCACCCACGCCCTCATCGGGATCGCCGACCCGGCCTTCCGCGAGGAGCTCGAGCGGGAGGCCCGAGCCCTCGGCTGGTGGTGACCTGGCGGTGCGCCGATCGCCGCCGCGCCCATGGGCGGAGGCGTCAGGGGCGGAGGACGGTGCCGTCCTCGCCGAGGCAGCCGGCGGCGGGGGTGCTGGCGTCGGGGCCGCCGGGAGGGCACGGCTGGAGGGGCTGCGAGGTGGTGGCCGTCGTCTGGTCGTCGACCGGGACCATCTCCGGCTCCTGGTCGGCCGAGCAGGCCGAGAGCGCCGCGACCGCGACCGCGGCGGCGAGCCAGCGGCCGGGCGTGGTCACGTCAGGACGGACCGCAGGGCGGCGCTGGCCAGCCCGACGGCGTGGCGGCCGTCCTCGAGCACGGTGGCCATCGCGAAGAACCCGTGGATCTGCCCGTCGTAGCGCACGAGCTGGGCGGCCACGCCGGCCTCCTGGAGCCGGTGGGCGTAGGCCTCGCCCTCGTCGCGCAGGGGGTCGTACTCGGCGGTGATGACGAGGGCGGCGGGCAGGCCCGAGAGGTCCTCGGCGAAGAGCGGCGACACGCTCGGGTCCTTGGGATCCTGGTCCCCGAGGTAGTGGCCGCAGAACCACTCCAACGAGCGCTTCGTGAGGAAGTAGCCCTCCGCGTTCTCGTCGATCGAGGGGTGGCTGAGGGTCAGGTCGGTGACCGGGTAGACGAGCAGCTGGAAGTCGATGTCCGGGCCGAACTCCCGCCGGCTGCGCTGGCAGAGCAGCGCCGCCAGGTTGCCGCCCGCCGAGTCCCCGCCCACGGCGAGGCGGCTCACGTCGGCGCCGAGCACCTCGGCGTTCTCGGCCGTCCAGGTGAGCACGGCCATGGCGTCGTCGAGGGCGGCGGGGGCCGGGTGCTCCGGCGCCAGCCGGTAGTCGACGGACACCACCACGGCACCGCTGCCGTTGGCGAGGGCCCGGCAGGTGGCGTCGGCCGTCTCGACGTCGCCGATGACCCAGCCGCCGCCGTGGAACCACACCAGCGCGCCGTGGTTGGCGCCGACGGACTCCTCCGGCGTGTACACCCGGACCGGGATGTCCCCGGCGTCGGTGGGGACGTGCCGGTCGTCGACCCGCTGCACCTCCTCGGCCTGCTCCATGGCGGCCAGCGCCTTGTACATCGCCCGACCCTCGGCGGGGGTCATCTCCGAGAGCTCGGGACCGCCCATCTGGGCCATGGCGTCGAGCAACGTCTGCACCTGCGGATGGACGGGCACGCTCTCTCTCCCTGCTGGTCGATCGCCCGGGGCAGCGTAACCGCCGGCTTCCACGGCCCCGACGGCCGACGGGTCACCCCCGCCCGTAGAAGACCCGTTCGACGACCCGGCGCGCCCGCCGGGTGCGGCGGCGGTACTCCTCGCGCAGCTCGGGCACGGTGCCGCCCAGCGAGCGGGCGAGCGGCGTGATCTGCTCGGGCCGCATGGGCAGCGCGTCCCCGGGGCCGGCCACGAGGAAGCTGCGGTTCCGGGTGTGCTCGCAGAACCGGTAGGCGGCCTCGAGGACCTCGGCATCGTCGGGGTCGAGGTGACCGGCCCGGCGCAGGGCGTGGAGGGCGACGATCGTGCTGGCCTCCGGCACCCGGTGCTGCAGCTGGAGCAGCTGCACGGTGAACTCCACGTCAGAGAGGGAGCCCGGTCCCAGCTTGAGGTGGAACGTCGGGTCCTCCCCCCGGCCGATCCGCTCCTGCTCGATCCGGGCCTTCATCCGGCGGACCTCGCGCGTGTCGGCCTCCGTGAACGGCCGGGACCAGGTGGCTTCGGCCACGGCGTCGACCAGCACGGCCCCCAGCTCGACGTCGCCGGCCACGGGCCGCAGGCGCAGGTAGGCCTGCCGCTCCCACGTCGACGCCCACCGCTCCAGGTAGGCCTGCCAGCCCGCCAGGCTGCGGGCCAGCGGGCCGCTCCGCCCCTCGGGTCGGAGGGTCGCGTCGACGGCCCAGATCCGGTTGGCCGGGGTGCCGCCGTCGACGAAGCGCAGGAGCCCGGTGGCGACCCGGTCGGCCTCCTCGGCGGCGCCCTCCCCGCGGCCGTCGTAGGCGAACACGAGGTCGAGGTCGCTCGCATAGCCCAGCTCCGAGCCGCCCAACCGCCCGAGGGCGAGGACGGCGAAGGGGACCTGCGGAGCGAGGGTGGCGAGGGCCGCCTCGAGGGCGGCGGCGGCGAGGGCGGCCAGGTCGGCCCCGACCTGCTCCACCTCGGCCAGGTCGAGCACGTCCCGGGCCGCGATGCCGAGCAGGTGGCGCTGCTGCCACCGCTGCAGGGCCCGCTGCCGGTCCACGGCCTCCGGCCGCCAGGCGATGGCGGACCTGGCGCTCTCCACGAGCTCGGCGCGGTCCCGGGTGCGCAGGCGCGCCTCGTCGGCGAGGCGCTCGACGAGGTCGGGGTTGGCCACGAGCACGTCGCCGAGCCGCCGGCTGGTCCCGAGCAGCAGCGCGAGGCGCCGGGCCACCTCCGGGGAGTCCCGGAAGGCGGCAGCCAGCCGACCGGTGCGCTGCTCACCCGACGCCAGGCGGCGCAGGCCGAGGAGCCCGAGGTCGGGGTCGGGGGCGGCCGAGAGCCAGTCGAGGAGCAGCGGGAGGAGCTGCTGCATCATCCGCGACGACCGGGTCAGGCCCCGGGTGAGCTCGCTCACCGCCTGCCGCGTCCGCTCGACGTCGGTGAAGCCGAAGGCGGCCAGCCGGTCGGCGGCGCGATCCGGGGCCAGGGGACCCGCCCCTGACAGCGAGTCCAGCAGCGGGCGGAACCAGAGCCGCTCGTGGACGGCCCGCACCGTGGCGCGCCGGGCGAGGAGGTCCCGGTCGAAGCGCTCCGTCGGTCCGCCGGTGGGGTCGCCGCGGTAGCCGAGCACCCGGGCCAGGTGGCGCCGCTCGGCCCGGTCGGCGGGCAGCGTGTGGGTCTGGCGGCCGTCACGCAGCTGGAGGGCGTGCTCGACGCGGCGCAGGAGCTCGTAGCTGGTCACGAGGGCCTCGGCGTCGGCGTCGTCCACGTACCCTCCGGCGGCCAGGGCGCGCAGGGAGGCGACGGTGCCCGGACGCCGCAGGGTGAGGTCGACCGGCCCGTGGACCAGCTGCAGGAGCTGGGCTGCGAACTCGACGTCGCGGATGCCGCCCGGCCCGCGCTTCACCTCCCGGTCGGCGAGGTCCCGCGCTCGCACCTCGTCCTCGGCCCGCACCTTCAGGGCCCGCAGGGAGCGCAGCTCCTCGGGGCTGAGCGGCCGCCCCCACACCACCTCCGAGGCCGCCGCCGCCCAGGCGCCGGCCAGGCCCGGATCGCCCGCCACGGGTTCGGCTCGCAGGAGGGCCTGACGCTCCCAGGGCTGCGCCCAGCGGGCCCAGTACGCCTGGTACCCCTCCAGGCTGCGCACGAGGGGGCCGTCGCGGCCCTCGGGCCGGAGGTCGGCATCGACCCGGAAGCACCGACCGGCCCGCTCGAGGACCTGGCGACCAGCCCGATCGAGGCGGCGGGGGTCGCCTTCGCCCACGAGGAGGATGTCGACGTCGCTGGCGTAGTTGAGCTCGTCCCCGCTCAGCTTGCCCATGCCGACCACGACGAGCCGCTCGTCGGCCTCGAGGCGGTCGGCCTCCACCTCGGCCCGGACCACCCGCAGGACGTCGCGGGCCGCCGCGCTGAGGGCGCCGGTGGTGGAGGCCAGCGGCACGGTGCCGGACAGGTCGAGCGAGGCGATGCGCAGCACCTCACGGCGGAACCACGTCGCCAGCGGACCGGTCGTGGCGGGTGGCGGAGGCCGGCTCCCGGGGTCGGCCACCGCGGCGAGGGCGTCGACGTCGTTGACGAGGAGATCGGTCAGCGACCGGCTGGCCGCCACGACCGCCACGAGGCGCGCCCACGCGCCCTCGCCGTCGAGCCGAGCGGCGAGGTCCGGCTCCGCTGCCCCGAGCCGCGCCAGCGCGCTGGCCACCTCGTCCGGCGCGGCGGATCGCTCGACGGCCTCCGCGGCGACGTCGGGCAGGGCGGCCATCGCGGCAGTCTCGCGGAGCGTCAGCGGGGGCGGCGCGTACGCTCGCAGGATGGCTCGGATCCGCATCGCGCTCTGCCAGCTCAACCCGGTCGTGGGCGACCTGGCGGGCAACGTGGCGAAGGTCCTCCACGCCTACGAGGAGGCCGAGGCCGCCGGGTGCGACCTGGCCGTCTTCCCCGAGCTCATGCTGACCGGGTACCCGCCCGAGGACCTGCTGCTGAAGCCGCGGTTCGTGGCCGAGAACCTGGCCGCGCTGGACCAGGTGGCCGCCCGCACCAGCCGGTGCGCGGCGGTCGTCGGGTTCGTCGACCGCGGCCGGGACCTCTACAACGCGGCTGCGCTGTGCGCCGGCGGGCGGGTGGTGGGGCGCTACCACAAGCGATCGCTCCCCAACTACGCGGTGTTCGACGAGCAGCGGTACTTCGCCCGGGGCCACGAGCCGCTGGCCCTCTACGACGTGGCCGGCGTGAAGGTCGGCCTGGCCGTGTGCGAGGACGTGTGGAGCCCGGAGGGGCCCATCGCCCAGCAGGCCGCCGGCGGCGCCGAGCTGATCGTCATCCCGAACGGGTCCCCGTACTTCCAGGGGCGCCACGGCGAGCGGGAGCGCATGGTGGCCACCCGGGCCGAGGACGCCCACTGCCACATCGCCTACGTCAACATGGTGGGCGGCCAGGACGAGCTCATCTTCGACGGCACGTCCTTCGTCGTCGACGACCGCGGCGACGTCGTGGCCCGCTCGCCGCAGCTCGTCGAGCACGTCCAGGTCGTCGACCTCGACATCCCGCCGGTGTTCCGGACCCGGCTCCTCGACCCGCGGGGCCGCGACACCGCCCCCGCCCTCCCGGTCGTCCCGGCCACCGAGCCGGCACCCGGCCACCCTGGTCCGGAGCGCGCGCCGGAGGTAGCGCCCCTCCTCGACCCGGTGGCCGAGGTCTACGACGCCCTCGTGCTCGCCACCCGCGACTACGTGCGCAAGAACGGCTTCACCGACGTCGTGTTCGGCCTCTCCGGCGGCGTGGACTCCTCGCTGGTGGCGGTCATCGCCGCCGACGCCCTCGGCCCTGAGCACGTGCACGCGGTGTCGATGCCGAGCCGCTTCTCGTCGGAGCACTCCAAGACGGACGCGGAGGCGCTGGCCGAGGCGACGGACATCGACCTGCGCACGATCGCCATCGAGCCTGCCCACTCGGCCTTCCTCGAGATGCTCGCGCCCAGCTTCGAGGGGCTTCCGGAGGACCTGACCGAGGAGAACCTGCAGCCCCGGATCCGGGGGATGCTGCTCATGGCGCTGTCGAACAAGTTCCGCGGCTGGCTGGTGCTCACCACCGGGAACAAGAGCGAGGCCGCGGTCGGCTACTCCACGCTCTACGGCGACACCGCCGGAGGGTTCGCCGTCATCAAGGACGTCCCCAAGCTGCTCGTCTACGACCTGTGCCGACTCCGGAACGAGCGGGCCGGGCGGGAGCTCATCCCCGAGAGCGTGCTGACCAAGGCCCCGTCGGCCGAGCTGCGCCCCGGCCAGCGAGACGACCAGTCCCTGCCGCCCTACGACGTGCTCGATCCGCTGCTCGAGGCGTACGTCGAGCACGACCGGAGCCGGGCCGAGCTGGTCGAGGCGGGCTTCGACGAGGCGCTCGTCGACCGGGTGACCCGCCTCGTCGACGTGTCGGAGTACAAGCGCCGCCAGAACCCGCCGGGCCCCCGCATCACCTCGAAGGCGTTCGGCAAGGACCGGCGGATGCCCATCACCAACGGGTACCGCGGATGAGCGAGGCGGCCGAGGCGGCACCCGCGCGGATCACCACGGTGCTGTTCGACTTCGCCGGGGTGCTCACCTCGTCGCCGTGGGGGGCGATGACCGCCGCCGGCGGCGGCGACCTCGAGCTGCTGATCGGCTCGTACGAGGAGGACGGCGACCACCCCTGGCACCAGGTCGAGCGGGGCGAGATGGCCATCTCGGACTGGGCGACGGCGGTCACCGAGGAGGCGGCCCGGCGCGGCGCCGCGGTGGACTTCGGCGTGCTCGGGGCGCTCCTCGGCGAGATGGCGGTCCACCACCAGGTGGTGGACCGGATCCGCGAGCTCCGGGCCGAGGGCTACGTGGTGGGGCTCATCACCAACAACGTGCGGGAGGCGTCCGGCACCTGGCGGGCGCTGATCCCGGTCGACGAGCTCTTCGACGTCGTCGTCGACAGCTGCGAGGTCGGCATGCGCAAGCCCAACCCGGCCATCTTCCTCCACGCCCTCGAGCTGCTCGGCCGTCGCCCGGAGGAGGCCGTCTTCCTCGACGACAGCCCGGGCAACGTCGCCGGGGCGCGGGTGGCCGGCCTGCAGGGCATCCACGTCGAGGATCCCGACGAGGCCCTGGCCGAGCTCGACCGCCTGCTCGGCAGGGTGGCTTGACCCGAGGGTCAGCCCGCGGGATGCTGGCTCGATAACGATCGTTCTCAGGGGCTCGCCAGCCGGGCGGCGCCCCGCAGCCGGACCCGGGGGGTTGTGTGGCTGACCCGAAGAAGCCGAGGGCGCCGTTCGCGCCGTGGGACCGCCGGGAGCTCCCCGGCTCGTTCACGGTCGAGGAGACGGCCCGTCGCGTCGGCCACTACAAGTGGATCGAGATGCGCCTCTTCGAGGTGCTGGGCGGGTGGGTGGCCACCGTCCCGGAGCTCGACGTGAAGCTCCGGCTCGGCACCCACTGCTACCACCACGCCTGGCACGCCGAGCTGTGGCACAAACGCCTGCCCGAGCTGCGGGAGATGAACCCCGACCGGCTCACGGTGCCGCCCAACGACGAGCTGGTCGCCTTCGTCGACGCCATGACCGAGCCA
>Ga0190269_10001011_pt1 | contig 13741 bp, 16 predicted proteins | sample Popmic249IS_FD_133749 | JGI IMG/M metagenome (GOLD analysis project Ga0190269, IMG submission 133749) | Populus adjacent soil microbial communities from riparian zone of Blue River, Arizona, USA - 249 IS | ecosystem: Environmental > Terrestrial > Soil > Riparian zone | place: USA: Arizona...
AGCTCTGGCGAAGCCCCGAGGGCAAACCGCTGCAGCTGGTCGGCTCAGCCACGAAAGCGCGCCGACGTAAACCGAAGCAGCCTTGAGGTCTGAAGATGAAGGGCTCCGGAACTTGGACTCGCCGAGCCCGAAGGAGCGAAGCGACTGAGGCTCACCGAGTCCAACTGCAGACAAAACGAAAAAGCCCAGCGCAGCTGGGTTCTGTCGTTTTTGCTCCCAATTGGCTCCTCAAACAAGAACTTTCGACTCTTCGCTCACATGGGTGAAGGCGCGGGCGTGAAGGAGCACAGTGCGGCGCGCTTGCGCCCACCACGGCGCTTGAGCGGGCCGACCCGAGCGGAAATGTGGCGGCGCCGACTGGAATCAGGAGAGGTCCGCTCTCGGGCGGACCTTGCCCGGCGCGAGGGAGTGTCGCGTGCATACGTCACGCAGGTCCTCACTCGCTACTCCGCGAAGCCTAAGTGAAGGCCAGCACGGTCACGCCGCAGGGCGCGAGCCCGAAGCTAGTCTTTCTTCTCGGCGGCTTCCGCCTTTTCCCGAGCTTGTTCCGCGTAGAGCTGGGCGAAGTTCGTGCGGCCCTTTGTCTTCCTGAGCTTCTCCAGCGAGATGCGGGTCTTCTTTTGTGCCGAGTCGTTACCGGCGGGTTTCTTTTGAGTCATCGGGTCAACGCTCCGGTTTTGTCTGCTTCTCAGCCCTCTGAACGAGGTCGAACTCTGCGAGTTCGGCATCCGTGAGCTGATGCAGGTCCGGGTCCTCCGCGATCATGCGGTCGACGTCTGCCTCCGTCAGCTGGTTGAACTTCTTCGCATTCGACAAGCTCTTCAGTTTACGCAGCTGGTCAAGACTATACCTTCGAATCTGCTCGCTCATGGCAACGCCTTTCCGCCGAACGTTCTCGATTCATAGACGCGAATCTCTTTTGCCTTGGCCGGGCGCGCCGAGATGATCCGATGCACGAGTTTACCTTCGTCGTAGACGCGCGTCGTGTAGACGACGAAGAGGATCCCGAACGACACTTTCCCGATAGTTTGGTAGCGGACCTCGCCATAGTCGTGCCTTGAGTCAACTCGCTCTTGGCGGAATGGATCGTCCCACACCAAAGCCGCATCGATGAAGTCTATGCCCCGTTCCAAGAGAGTCTTGTGCCTCTTGGCCTCGTCCCACTCGAATTCCATCTGCCCCCCAAGCTAGCGACGGTTCGCATCGCGATTCACTACGCGTGTACTCCCCGTCGAGGCGCCAGCGCAACGCATCAAGCGACCGCAGTCTCGCGCGTTGACAGGATAGTCATCGATTGCGGATGCGCCGTCACAGGTGGCAGCCGCGACATTCGGCACCACAAATCGCGCGCCCGCGCCCGCGCTCGAGCTGAAGCGCCGCCAAAAGCGGCAAAGGCCTCCAGGTAGAACCTGAAGGCCTCGAAGTTGCTCCGGAACTTGGACTCGAACCAAGGACCACTCGATTAACAGTCGAGCGCTCTACCAACTGAGCTATTCCGGAATGAATCTGCGAACATCCCCCGTTCAGGGGGAATGGGACGCGGAGATTACCCACACTCGCTCTTCTGTCAAGCCATACCGCACGCTCCTGGTGCGCGGTTGTGCCACCCGTAGCGAGCGCCGGGAGATCGTGACAGCCTCGCGCTGCTCGGTCGGGCGAGTTTGGCGGGATTGCGGCGGTCCTGGCGTGGGGCCGGATCGGATGTTCGCCCGGGGCCGAATGCGCGGAATCTCAAGGAGGCGGTCATGCGTTCAGCAGTGCTGTCTGCGGTCATGTCTCTCGCGATCTGGCAGGCGCTGAGCACGCCAGCCGCGGCCTGCAAGTGCGCCGTGCCCGAGCTCACACGGAGCTACGACGTGGCCGAGGTCGCGCTGCACGTGCGTGTGCTGAGCCAGGTGCCCGCCCCTGCCGGGCTGCGGCGCTACCTGGCCGTGACCCTCGGCAAGCCCGTGAAGGGCTGCATCCCGCCCCTGGGGCTGGTTCTGGTGCAGTCCAGCTCCGAGTCGGCCGCTTGCGGCGTGACGTTCGCGCTCGGCAGCGAGCAGCTGGTGTTCGGCTCGAGCGAGGGCCGCCGCTTCGGGCTGCCACTCATCAGCACGGGCAGCTGCGCCGGCAACCGCGACTACGACGGGCTGAGCGCCGACGAGCGCAGCTTCCTCGCCACGCGCTGGAACTGCTGCGGTGCCGCTTGTGGCTGCGTCGCCAGCAGCACCGCCCGCTGCTTGGCCGACCCGTGCGAGGTGAGCACGTGCGCCGTCCCCGAGGCCACCTGCGAGTCGAACTACTGCGGCGGCTGCTTCGCCGAATGGCGCGACCCGAACGGCGCGCGCGTCTGCCAGGCGCCGAGCGCGACGTGCGACGACCCGGACCGAAACTACGTGGCCCGCAGCCCCGAGGCCTGCCAGACGGTGCGCTTCCTGTGCGAGCCAGCCAGCGAGCCCTTCTTCGACGACTGCGGCTGCGGCTGCCTCGTCCAGCACCCGACGGTAGTCGAGCCGTGCCGCATCGGTGGCTGCTCCGGCGAGCTGTGCCTCGACCCCGACGACGCCAACGAGGTGACCGCCTGCGTGCTGCGTCCCGAGTACGCTTGCTACCGCAGCGCGACCTGCGCGCCGCAGGCGAGCGGGGGCTGCGCGTTCACCGCGACCCCCGAGCTATCCGCCTGCGTCGAAGCGGCGCGCACACCTGCCACACCGTGAAGCGCATCGGACCCCTGCCGGGGGCCGCGGGAATGCTGTACAACCCGCGCCTCGCAACGGAGGAGTGACTCGTGGCATCCGATCCGCAAAGCAAGCCCCTGGTGGGCATTCTGACAGGCAGCCCCAATGATCTCGGTGTGGTGGAGAAGGCGCAGGAGACCCTGCAGAGCCTCGGCATCACGAGCGAGCTCCTGGTGCTGAGCGCGCACCGCACGCCGGAGCGCGTGACGGAGTATCTGCAGAAGGCGCCGCAACGGGGCATCGAGGTGTTCATCGCCTGCGCCGGCATGGCTGCGCATCTGGCCGGCGCAGTGGCTGCGCAGACGCTGCTGCCCGTGATCGGCGTGCCGCTGGCCTCCGGCGGGCTCTCCGGCTTCGACGCGCTGCTCAGCACGGTGCAGATGCCGCCAGGCATCCCCGTCGCGACGGTAGGCGTGGACGGCGCCAAGAACGCCGCCTACATGGCCGCGCGCATCCTGGCCCTCAAGCACCCGCAGATCACGGCCAAGCTCCAGGCCGACCTCGAAGAGCAGCGCAAGCGCTACGACTCACCGGACAAGCCCCGGCTCCGCTGAGCACGCCGGTCGCCGCTCTTGGCGGCAACGCCGCGCTGGCTACGGTCGGCGCGGCGCCGCTCGGGCCTGTGGTACAATCGAAGCGTGTCCGACGAAGACGCCAAGTCGAGAGCCGCGCGGCGCGCGAGCTGGCCCGGGTCGCGTTTCACGCTCGGCCACGAGCCCGACGCTGACCTGCGCTGCTCGACCACGGCCAGCGAGCGCCTCGACATGATGTGGCAGCTCGCGGTCGACGCCTGGGTCATGTCAGGCCGGCCCTGGCCAAGCTACACGCGCGCTGATATCCCCGGCCGCGTGTTCCGGAGTTTCGATGAACGAAACACCGAGCCTGAATGAAGACTTCCTGGACATGCTGGACGCGCTCATCGCCGAGGCAGTGGACTTCCTGATCGTCGGTGCGCATGCCATGGCCGTACATGGCGTGCCGCGCGCGACCGGTGATCTCGGCATCCTGTGCGCCCCGATGCAGACAACGCCGAACGCGTCCTCGCCGCACTGCGACGCTTCGGCGCGCCGATCGCCCAGCATGCGATCACGAAACGCGACTTTGTGCAGGCCGGCACGGTCTACCAGCTCGGCCTGCCTCCTCGGCGCATCGATCTCTTGACGGCGATCACTGGCGTGAGCTTCGAAACCGCGTGGGCCACACGCATCGGCACCCAACTTCAGGGTCGACCGGTCGGCGTCCTGAGCCGATCTGCGCTCCTCACCAACAAGCGTGCGACCGGCCGGGCCAAAGACCTCGCGGACGTCGAGCTGCTGGAGAAGGCCTAGCCGCCGTCGGCGGCGAGGCGGATGCCGCTCATCTGCCAGCGGGCAGAAGCCGGGAAGAAGTTGCGGTAGCTCGCTCGCAGCGAGGCTCTCGCTGAGAAGCACGAGCCCCCGCGCAGCACCCACTGATTGCACATGAACTTGCCGTTGTACTCGCCGAGCGCGCCGTCCGCCGTGCGAAAGCCCGGGTAGCCGAGGTACGGGCTCTGCGTCCACGTCCAGACCGAGCCGAAGCCCGACCCGGTGTGCCGCGGCACGAGCGCGCCGTCTTCCACGAACTGTCCGTTCAGCGCCTCGCGCGCATACGCCAGCTCCCACTCCGCCTCCGTGGGCAGCCGCGCTCCGGCCCAGCGCGCATACGCGTCCGCCTCGTAGAAGCTGACGTGGCACACCGGCGCATCCGGATCGATCGGCAGCGAGCCGTGCAGCGAGTAGCGGCGTTCCCCGCCGCTCTCCCAATATAGCGGCGCCTCGATGCCGGCCCCACGCACGAACGCGAAGCCTTCGGACAACCACAGCTCCGGCCGGCTGTAGCCCCCGTCTCGCATGAACGCCAGGTACTCGCCCTGCGTCACGAGCCGGTTCGCGAGCCGATACGGCTCGAGCAGCACGCGATGCCGCGGCCGTTCGTTGTCGTACGCAAAGCTCGCACCGGCGTGCCCGATCTCCTCTATCCCGCCCGCACACGGCTCGAAGCGCAGCTCCGGCGCGACCTCCGCCGCCGCTTCCAGCTGCGGCCGGTACACTGGCTGCAATGGATTCTTGGACAACGCGTGCAGCAGGTCCGTGAGCAGCAGCTCCTGGTGCTGGTGCTCGTGCTGCAGTCCGAGCTCGATGCGCTCGGCGATCACGCCGATCTGCTCGTGCCCACCCAGAAGCAGCGCGAGCACGGCCTCGTCCACGCGCTTGCGATACTCGAACACCTCGCGCACGCTGGGCCGCGTGAGCATGCCGCGCTCGGCGCGTGTGAACTGCGGCCCCACGCTCTCGTAGTACGAGTTGAACAGCACACGGTACAGCGGGTTCTGCGGCTGATAGCCGTCCACGAACGGCTCCAACACGAACGTCTCGAAGAACCAGCTGGTGTGCGCGAGGTGCCACTTGACCGGGCTCGCGTCCGGCATCGATTGCACCACGAAGTCCTCGGGCTCGAGCGGCTCACACAGGTGCTCGGTCCACTTGCGCACGCCCGCGTAGCGCGACGCGAGCGCGGGCTGCGACACTCTGGGCCCTGCCGTCATGAATTCGACCCCCCGCGTCGACAAGCCACGTCGGCGAAGCGCCGCTCGGCGTCGCTGAACGTCTGCACGTGCTTGAGCCCCGCGCGCGCAAGCATGTCCCCGACGCGACGCTCCGAGTACTTCACGCTCACCTCCGTGTGGATCGGCTCCCAGGCGTCCAGCTCGAAGCTGCAGCCTGCGACGGTGACCGTCTGCCGCTCACGGCTGATCAAGTAGCTCTCCATGCGACTGTGCAGCGGCGAGAACGTGGCGTGATGCAGGAAGCGGCTCGGCTCGAAGTCGCCGCCGAGCTCGCGGTTGATGCGGCGCAGCAGGTTGTAGTTGAACTCCGCCGTCACCCCGCGGCTGTCCGCGTACGCAGCCACGAGCGCCTGTGGATCTTTCAGCAGATCGAAGCCCACGAGCAGCAAGTCTTCGCGATCGCACACGCCCGACAGGCCGCGCAACATCTCGACGCCCTGAGCATCATCGAAGTTGCCGATGCTCGAGCCGAGCCACAACACCAGCAGGCGCCGGCCGCGCTGCGCCGCACGCACGCGCGACAATCCTCGGATGTATTCGTCGTGCACCGGATCGACGCGCAGCCCCGGCAGGCGCCGCTGCATGCTCTGCTCGGCGCTCCACAGCGCAGCCGCCGAGACATCCACTGGCGCGTAGCGCACGTCACGCCCGCGCTCGCGCATGTGCTGCAAAAGCACCTGCGTCTTGTCGCCGCTTCCAGCGCCGAGATCGACCACGCAGCACGGCGCGTCTCCGATCAGCGCGTCGATGTCCGCAGCATGCTGCACGAGGATCTCGTGCTCCAGGCGCGTCAAGTAGTACTCGGGAAGCCGCGTGATCTCGTCGAACAGAGCGCTGCCCTCGTCGTCGTAGAAGTACACGGAGGACAGCCGCCGCGGCGACGCGCGCAAGCCGGCCAAGACATCGTTCTTGAACTCTGCGCGGACGTGCGGAGTGTGGCGTGGCTTTTGTGCTCGCTCGGCTTCGGACGGGAACGGCAAGGAATTCAAGTTGGATCGACGCATGTGAGCTCCCTTCAAGCGGACGCGTGGCAAACAGCCGCAGCTTTGTCGTGAGGTTTCGTAGACCTGGTGACCGACGACGTCGCGCGCAACTGCGACTTGCTCGCAGTCCGCGCTAACCAGACAGCGTGGCAAACAAGTTACGAGTACTCGTCTGAGTGCAAAGGCGACGCCAAACGGCCTCTCGCGCGCGGACGTTTCACGCACGTCACACGGCCCATCATGGATGGTGACGGTCTAGACCTTGCGCGGATGGCTTGCGCCATCCGGCGAGCATGCACCATGAAGCGCGAATGTCCAGCGCCTACGCACGCTTGAGCGCAGCCGTCACCACGCCCGCGCGCCCTGCAGCCATGAGCTGCATCAAGCGCTGAGCAGGGCTTCGAGCGCGTCTTCCAAACGCGGGTAATCGAAGCGAAATCCCACTTCGTCCAGCACGCGCGGCCGCACGTTCGCGCCTTCGAGCAGGACCTGGCTCAGCTCACCGAGCGCGGCCTTCAGCGCAAACACGGGCACAGGCAACATCGTGGGCCGGCGCACAATGCGCCCCAGAGTCTCCGTGAATTCTTCGTTCGTCACGGCCTCGGGCGCGACCGCGTTCACGGGTCCGAAGATCTCCGCCGTCAATAAGAAGCGCAGCACGGACACGGCGTCGCTGAGCGCGATCCAAGACATGAACTGCTTGCCCGCTCCGAGACGCCCTGCGACACCGAGCTTGAACGCCGGCAACATGCGCGCGAGCGCTCCGCCGTGCGTGCTGAGCACGATGCCGAAGCGCGGGATCACCACGCGGATACCGCGCTGCAGCGCGGGCATCGCCGCGCCTTCCCACGCCTGGCACAGCTCGGCCAGAAAACCGTGCCCCGGCGCGCTTTGCTCGAACACGGCATCCTCGCCGCGGTGGCCGTAGTAGCCGACCGCCGATGCGTTCACGAGCACGGCCGGTGGCCGCTTCAGCTTGCTCAAGGTGCTGACCAGCAGTTGCGTGCTCTGCACGCGGCTGTCGCGCAGCACCTGCTTGCGGCCCGCGTTCCAGCGCCCGCCGGCGATGTCTTCGCCCGCGAGATTCACCACGGCGTCGGCCCCCTCGAGCGGCTCGCTGTCGATCTTTCCCGAGGTGGGATCCCAGCTCACGAAGCCGGGGTGGCTGGAGCGCGAGTAGCGGTACACCGTGATGCCGCTTTGCTCCAGCGCAGCGCACAGGGCGCGGCCCAAGAAACCGCTGGCTCCCATCACGCACACCCGCGTGATCGGGCCTGTAGTGCGCGGCGCGTCGGAGCGTCTCGCGGAAGGTGGCCGGCTGCTCTGATCGCTAGGCGTAGTCATGCCGAGTGGCTCGCGGATATGCCCAAGAGGGTCGGGTTTTGCAATGCTGATGCGCGGCCAGTCGGACCCTCCCACGGGACGCCGGCGATCGCCTGCCAAAGTCGGCAGCGGCCCGTTTCGGCTTCATTTTTTCACCGGCTTACGTGTATCTTGCGCGGCGTGGAGATCCTCTTCGTTACGTCCGAGCTTGCACCCTACAGCGTCCAGCCTCACGCGCCGGAGGGCGCCGAAGCGGCTGCTTCGCTGCCCAAAGCCCTGCGCGGGCTGGGCCACCGCGTCACCGTCGTCTCCCCACTCTACAAGGGGATCGACCCAACCGCACGCTCGTTGGCCCGGCGGCTATCCACCGTGAACGTGGAAGTGCTCGGCAAGAACTACGCTTGTCAGCTGTACGACGGCCGAACCACGGGCGGCGTGGATCTGCTGTTTCTTGGCAACACCGAGCTGTTTGCAGAGCACACGGCCGGCAGCGGTGACTCGGAGACTCGGCTGCGGAGCGCGCTGCTGCTGAGCGCGGCGGCCGCCCAGCTGGCCAGCACGCGCGAGCCCAAGGCCGAGGTCCTGCACGCCCGCGGCGCGGCCGCTGCGGCGGCGATTCCGCTCGCGAAGCAGCTGCGCCCGGAACTGGGTTGTGCGCTGTCGATCGTGGACGGCGAAGATCCGCTGCTGGTCCCGTCCGCGCACCTGTCGGAGCTTTTCGTGCCGGAGGCCCTGCGCAGCGCCGTCCTGCCGGCCGAGCCCAGCCTGCTCAGCGCCGGCGCCCGCAGCGCGGACGCCGTGATCACCACCTCCGCGGCCAGCGCCCAACGCCTGCTCGACGCGGCGCAATCAGCGCTCGCGCCCGTGCTGCGCGAGAAGGGCAGCCGCTTCCTGAGCGTGGTCAACGGGGTGGACGCCTCGATCTGGAACCCGCTCATCGACTCGCACCTCAGCGCGCGCTTCGATCACACGAACCTCGGCGGCAAGGCGCGTTGCAAGGGCTCGCTGCAGTACATGCTCGGCCTCGGCGTGCACCCGGAGTGCCCCCTGGTCGTCGCGATCGGAGAGCTGTCGGAGGCCCGGGGCGGCGATCTGATCGCGGACATCGCCGGCGATTGTCTGCGGAGCGACCTGCAGCTGTGCGTGCTGGGCAGCGAAGGCGCCGCAGCCGAGCGCCTGAATTCCTTGGCCGCCGAGCTGCCGGAGCGGCTCGCGCTGCGCACGAGCCACGACGAGAAAGAGCGTCACCTGGCGCTCGGCGCTGCGGACTTCCTGCTGCTGCCGGCGCGTGAGCCGCGCTCGGTCGAGATCGCGCTGAGCGCGCTGCGCTACGGCGCGCTGCCGATCATTCGCCCCGTGGGCCCGCTGGCGGACATCATCGTGGACACCGACGCCAAGCTCGAGACGGGCAATGGCTTCGTGGCCGAGAGCGCGAGCGCCGACGACCTGCTGGCCACAGTCCAGCGAGCGCTGGCCGCCTATGCACAAAAACCCGCGTTCGACGCGCTGCGCAAGCGCGCCATGCGCCAGGATGTGTCGTGGGAGCGCGCCGCACGCCGCTACGAGCACGTGTTCAAGCAGCTGTCGCAGAGCTCCGCGCCGGCTGCCTGAGCGCGTTCAATCGCGGAAGTTCTCGTACTGCAGCTCGATGCCGAAGTCCTGCTGGCGCAGCGCCGCGATGCACTCCTGCAAGTCGTCCTTCTTCTTGCCGCTGATGCGCACCGCATCCCCCTGAATGGCCGCTTGCACCTTGAGCTTCGTGCCCTTCAGGAACTGCACGACGTCTTTCGCCTTCTCTTTGCTGATCCCCTGGCTCAGCTTCACCAGCTGGCGAAACGTGCCGCCCGAGGCAGGCTCCATCTTCTGCGGGTCGAGCGAGCGCAGCGAAACCTTGCGGCGCACGAGCTTCTCCTGCAGCACCGAATAGGCAGCCTCCACCCGGCCCTCGCTGTTCGCGCGCAGCAGGATGCCGTCGTCGTTGCGCTCGATCGACGCTCCGGTGTCACGGAAATCGAAGCGTGTGGTGATTTCCTTGGACGTCTGCTGCACGGCGTTGTCGACCTCGTGCAGCGCCACTTTGGAGACGACATCGAACGAAGGCATGCGCGTACGATACGCGCAGCGCCGCCGGACTACCAGTCAGAGACGCAGGGGTGTCTTCGGCAGCTGCGCGTCGCTGTCGCGCAAGTACAGCGGCGCAACCTTGCTGAGCGGAGGGATGTCCGCGCGCTCGTAGGCAGCCAGCGCGAGCCGCGCGACGACGCTCGCACGCGGCGCGCTCAAAAGCGGCCCGTGCGCGATCCCGTCCCCGGCGAGCTCCGGATAACGCCCGAGGCCGCCGCCGACCAGAGCCAGCGCGGCGCCGCCGCTCTCAGCTGCAAGCCGCGCGCGCACGACCGCAGGCGCGGCGTGAAACGGCCCGAGCCGCAGGGTCAGCTCGGCGCCTGTGCGCTCGTACAGGGCCGCGAACACCTCACCCTTGTACGCATCGAGGCACGGCGCGATCCACGAGGCCACCGTGCTCTCGGCCGCCTCGTGCGCGAGCGCGGCGAGCGACACCACTGGGATGACGGGCTTCTGCAGCGCAAGCCCCAACCCCTTGGCCGTGGCGACGCCCACCCGCACACCGGTGAACGAGCCGGGCCCGATCCCGACGCCGATCACATCCACGTCGCTGAGCGAGAGCCCGGCGCGGCTCAACGCCTCCTGCAGCTGCGGCAGCAGCGCCTCGGCGTGCTTGCCGTCGCTCGCTGCATGTTCCTCGACCAGCACACGCGGGCCGGCGCACAGCGCGAGCGAAGTGAGCTGTGCAGACGTATCGAAAGCCAGGATGTGCGGCGCGGCGGTGCCCATCGGGGCGCGCACTCTAGCGCAAATCGCTGACGGGACGAGGGCGCCGCGCGCATCGGTACGTTTGCCCCAAATGCCCCGGTCTCCACCCACCTCGTGCGCGCTGCCTTGCGCGCCGCGCTGCCGCCCCGCAAGCTGCGCGTGGTTTCCCACTCTTCCCACATCTCAGCTTTTGATCCGGAGGCCCTGGAACGCTCGCATGTCCGGCCGGTGAGACGCGTGCGCGCCGGCATGATATCCATCGCGCCCGGATCCCTTCGAACCTTGCCATGTTAGCGCTCTTGACCCCCACCGACCCGCTCTGGGTCGAAACTGCCGCCGCGAACCTGCCAGCGCTCCTGTCCGATCACGCCCACTGCGAGATCAAAGCCGCGCAAAGCGCATTGAGCTTGGTTGCGCGCTACGCTGGGGAGATGCCTAGCCTGGTCGAGCCCCTCGCCGCCCTCGCGCGCGAGGAGTCCGAACACTTCCGACTCGTGCACGACCAGCTGGAGAAGCGCACCGAGCGGCTCGGCATGCCGGCGTCCGATGGCTACGTCACGAAGCTAGCAGCGGCAGCGCGCGAGAACCGGCACGACGCCTGTCCACCCCTGCTCGACAAGCTCCTGGTCGCTGCGCTCATCGAGGGTCGCTCCTGCGAGCGCTTCCGGCTGCTCGCCGATCACCTTCCGCAGGCAGACCTGCGCGCGTTCTACCGCGACCTGATGGCGTCGGAGGCGCGGCACTTCACCTTGTTTTGTTCGCTCGCGGCCGAGGGTTTCGGCCGGGACGCAAGTCGCACGCGGCTGGCCACGCTCGCGCTGCGCGAAGCCGAGATCGTCAAGCATCTCTCAGTTGGCCCACAGGTACACGGATAGACCCATGCCAGAGCCGGCACACAAGGTCAGCGCCGCGGCGCCTGCCCGCAACATCAACGAGATCGACGAGACGCGCTGGGCGCGCATCGCAGCCAACTTCCGCACCATCGCCGGCGCCGTGTTGCTGGCGCTGGTGATCCGCACGTGTCTGTTCGAGGCCTTCGAGATCGAGGGCCCGTCCATGGAGCCCACCTTGCTGAACGGCGACCGCGTCGTGGTCAGCAAGTTTGCATACGGGCTGTTTCTGCCGCTGCGCGACCACGCCGAGTTCAGCTGGGGTCATCCGAACGTCGGCGACGTCGTGATCATCAAGAGCCCGGCCGACGGCGTGGACATCATCAAGCGCGTAATCGGCGTCGGCGGCGACTTCATCGAGATGCGCGCCGATCGCGTGTATCGCAACGGCGAGCCCCTGCCGGCGACGGACGTGGGGCCCTGCGCGACCGGCAGCGGCTCCTTGCAGGCGGACTGTCGTGTGTACGCCTCGAAGATCGGCGAGCACGACTTCCACATCAGCACCGCGCACATCTCGCCGGACCCCTTCCCCACGCGCGTGCCGGAGGGGCACGTGTACGTGCTCGGCGATCACCGCGATCACAGTAACGACAGCCGCAATCCCATGGTGGGCGCCGTGCCCATCAACCGCATCAAGGGTCGGGCGCTGTCGATCTACTGGTCCAGCGGGCCCGAAGGCTTCCGCTGGAGCCGCATGTTCCACGCCATCGAGTAACCAGCGCCAGCTGGGGATGTGCCAGCCACGGCGCACTTCCGAAACCGTCCCGATACCGGCGGTGAGCGAGGCTGAGGCCTCGACATGACGAGCAAGCGTATCGAACGCCTGCGCGACAAGCTGCTCGCGCGCGGTCAACCCACTCTCGCCCCTCCTCGCACGGCCCCTGCAGACACGCCGGAGCTATGGGCGCTGGCCGAGCGCGTGCGCCCCTTTGCAGAGGTCATGTACCTGGTGCTCGCCGCGGATGAAGACATCACGGACCGCGAGCGCGACGTGTTGCGCGGCGCGCTGCGCTCCCTCACCGAAGGCGCGCTCAGCAGCGCCGCACTGGACGAAATGCTGCAGGAGTTCCAGGCCAACCGCGCGCGCGAAGGCGTGGAGCTACGGCTCGACTACCTGGCCTCTGCCCTCTACCTCGACCGCTCCGATGCACGTCTGGCCCTCGGCCTTGCGACGGCAGCTGCCGACGCCGACCGCGGCGTGGGCCCGCAAGAGCGCGAAGTGATCAGCTCGCTCGCAGAACGCCTCGGCATCGGCAGGCACGAGCTCGCTGAGATGCTGCAGGACGCGCGCAGCTGAGAGATTCACTGCTCCTCTGAGCCCTCGCTGATCAGCTGCTCCTCGGCGCTCGCGCCTGCCGCCGACAGCTGCAGGCGGATGTGCTGGCGCACGGTCTTGCCCTCGTGCTCGAACACGCGGGGCACGCGGGCCGCGTTGAGGTAGAGCGTGCCGTCTTCCTGCCGCTGCCAGCGGCGGTGCACGTCTGGAAGGTCGCGCAGCGACCAGTGCATGTGCCCGGCCACCACCGCCAGCACCGTGAGACCGCGGGCGCGCGCGTGCTCGATCGCGACGCGCAGGTCGGGGTCGCCCCAGTCGCCGGCCTGCGGGTCGAAGTCCCGGCCCCAGATATCCTCGGCCCGGCCCCCGAGACCGCTCGGCCCGTTGTGGGCCAGGAAGATCACGTGCTGCGTGCTCACGCTGTCGACCAGAGCGCACAGGCGCGCGCTCGACTCGGCGAGCGTGCGCACCGAATACAGGCGCTGCAGTGCCTCGGGGTACGTCAAGGTCGGCCCGCCCATCGAGAACGGCCGGCCCGCGACGAGGCTGACTTCGAGCCCGTTCAGCTGCAGCGGGTGCACGCTGTAACCGCACAGCTGCGCCGGCTCCGTGACGGGCGCGCCCGCGTCGGGCAACGCGTCCGCGAGCAAGTCGGCGCGCGCGCGCCGGTAGGTGAGCTCGGCGCGGATGTGCGGGTACTCCTCCACGTCGTTGTTGCCCGGCATCACCAGCACGTCCGCGAGCAGGTGCGTGAGCGAGCGCGCGATCCGCCGCCCGTCCTGACTGCGCGTGCGGCCGAGATCGCCGGTCACCAGGATCAGCCCGTAGTCGCTGCGGTTGAAGTAGCCGAGGTCCTCGGGATCCCAGCTGGAGTGCAAGTCGCCTAGCACGGCGATCGTGCCCCCGGCCTGTGCGGGGGGGATCTGGGCTTCTGGCATAACTCGAATGTGTGGGGCAGGAGCGCTCCCTGCCATCGATTTGACCGCGCAAGGCTATCACAGGGGCGGTCGCGGGACCCCCGCTACGCAGGCTCCGCGGCTCCCGACCTCCGCTTAATCACTGCGGCGGTCGCGGGACCCGCTTCGCAAGCTCCGCGGCTCCCGACCTCCGCTTAATCACTGCGGCGGTCG
>Ga0190269_10001012_pt1 | contig 13738 bp, 10 predicted proteins | sample Popmic249IS_FD_133749 | JGI IMG/M metagenome (GOLD analysis project Ga0190269, IMG submission 133749) | Populus adjacent soil microbial communities from riparian zone of Blue River, Arizona, USA - 249 IS | ecosystem: Environmental > Terrestrial > Soil > Riparian zone | place: USA: Arizona...
ACGGCTTCTCGAACATCTTCAGCTGCTCACTGGCCCCCAAGATCTGCCGCAACACGATCCCGCCGGCCGACGGCGGCGGCATGGTGATCACGCGGTGGCCGCGGTAGTCGAGCTCGATGGGCTTGCGCTCCACCGCTCGGTAGCCCTTGAGGTCTTGCTTGCTCCAGATGCCGCCGAGCTTCCTCACACCCGCGACGATGCGCTCGGCCAGCGCGCCTTCGTAAAAACCCTTGGCGCCTTGCTCGGCGATCACCTCGAGCGTGGCGGCGAGCTCCGGCTGCTTCCAGATCTCGCCCTCGGCGAGCGCGCGGCCTTCAGGGCCTTCGTAGATCCGCGCGAAGTCCGCGAAGCCTGCCGCTCGCATCTCCGCGGCCGCACCGGCCATGGTCTCGGCGTGGCTCGCGTCGAGGGTGTGACCCTCGCGGGCCAGCGCGATGGCGGGCTCGACGAGCGATTGCCACGGCAGCTTACCGAAGCGTTCGTGCGCGAGCGCGAGCCCCGCGACGGTGCCGGGCACGCCCGCGGCTTTGGCCCCGAGCACGCTCTCCTGTGTGAGCTGGCCGCTCGCATCGAGGTACATGGTCTTCGTCGCTGCGCGCGGCGCGACCTCGCGAAAGTCGATCGCGGTAGTCTCGCCCGCGGCCGTGCGCACGAGCATGAAGCCGCCGCCGCCGAGGTTACCGGCCGACGGATGCGTCACCGCGAGCGCGAACGCGACCGCGACCGCGGCGTCGATCGCATGTCCGCCGCGCTTGAGCACCTCGAGCCCGACGCGACTCGCGTTGGCCTCCGCGCTCGAGACCGCACCGGACCTGCCCTCTGCAACCCCCTCGAGAGGTGCGGGTGATACGACAGAGGGCTGTGGTCCTGGAGCCGGCGGCGGCGCTACAGCCGGCTCGACCTGAGGCAGCTGTGCAGCCGGTGCTGAAGCAGATGTCGCGGTTCGCGGTGACGGCTCCGCGCAAGAGAGCGAGAGCGCGAGCGCAACGAAGATCCATACCAAGCGGTGCATGCGCCGCATGGTAGCGCCAGCTTGACGTCCGTGGCTGCTCCCGCTTCACTCCGAGCGCGCCGCTGCTGAAGCAACGGCCGTCCCGATCCGTTAGACCCCGTGAGGCTTAGGACCATGAGCTTATCGATCACCAAGCAGTGGATGACCCTGGCGTGTTGCGCCGCGCTCCTGACCGCGTGCGAGGTCACCGTCGGCGACGGAGACGGCTTCGATCGCGACAGCAGCTTCGAGGAAGGCGACGCGGGTGACACCGACGGCGGCGATGGGGACGGCGACGGCGACGGCGACGGTGACGGAGACGGAGATGGCGACGGGGATGGGGATGGCGACGGGGACGCTGGCGTCGTCGATGACATCGAGGCCGCCGAGCAGTGGCCGGCCCAGCTCGCCGAGGCCACCTGCGCGGCGCTGAGCGACTGCCTCGGCGGACCGGACCTGCTCGCCGACCTACTCGGCGGCAACGACTGCACCACGCAGCGCACCCAGGTGAACGCCGCGAGCGATCTCGCGTACCTGCCCGGTTCCGTGGAGATCGGGCTCGTGGCCGTCGACCCCACGCAGATCGACAGCTGTCTCTCCGACATCGAAGCTCTCGGCTGCGACGTGCGCAGCAGCCGCTTGCCGGCGAGCTGCAAGCTGGCGTTCAGCGGCCTCGTGGCTGCCGGCGAAGACTGCACGATCCACGAAGATTGCGAAGGCGACTCGTTCTGCGACAAGGGCGAGGTCGCGGCCTGCCCGGGCACGTGCAAGCCGCTGCGTCCGATGAACGACACCTGCTTTCATAACGACGACGCCGAGTGCTCGGACGGCCTCGTGTGCTCGAACGGAACGTGCCGCGCGCTGGGCGGGCCGAGCGCCGAGTGCGGCGGGTCCAATCCGCCGTGCCGCCCGGGCTTGTTCTGCGACGAGGAGGCGACCCCGAGCCTGTGCGTGGCGTACGACTCGCTGTACTCGGTCGCGGAAGGCGAGGAGTGCGACATCAGCGCTGGCCCGCTCTGCCAGCCCGGGCTCGTGTGCGAGAGCACGTCGAGCGTGTCCACCGAAGGCGTGTGTCGCGCGACCGTCGCCTCGGGCGAGAACTGCAAGCGGTCCGTGCCGAACCAGTGCCCTATCGATCAGTACTGCGATGCCGAAGAGCCCGGCGAGAACGGCACGTGCCAGGACCGACCCGGCGACGGCGAGGCCTGCCTCGTGCGCTCGCAGCCTTGCGCCGGCGAGCACCTATGCATCTGCGACGATGAGCTGTGCGGCGACAGCGACCTCGCGGACGGCACGTGCCTTGCACGAAAGGCCGCCGGAGAGGCATGCGTAGCCGACGAACAATGCTATGGCGGTGAATGCGGCACGGACGGCACGTGCACCGAAGCGCTGTTCTGCGAGTAGTCGCAGCGTTGTGCCAGCGTGTGCCGTGCTCGCGTTGTCGGGCGCATGGCACCGCTGGCTAGCACTGTGCGCCATCGCCGCCCTCCACGGCTGCGCGCAGGACGAGCTGCCGCCCGGGTCGCTCGTCATCAACGAGATCGTCAGCGCCAACGAAGGCGCGGCGATCGACGAGATCGGCGAAGCGGACGACTACATCGAGCTAGCCAATTTAGGTCCAGGGCCGGCGCAGCTCGCGCGCTACGCGATCGTCGATGCAAGCGGCTCGCGTGCCGACCTGCCGGAGCTCTCCGTCCCCGCCGGCGGCGTGGTCGTGCTGTGGGCGGACGACGCGCCCGAGCAGGGCCCGCTGCATCTACCGTTCAAGGTCAGCTCGGGCGGTGACGCCATCGCGCTCGAGCGGGACGACGGATCCGTCGCCGACAGCGTCGCCGTGCCGCGGCTCGCGCCGAACGACGCCTTCGTGCGCATGCCGAGCGCATCGGGCGAGCTCGCGGTCTGCCGCTTCGCGTCGCCGGGTCGCGTGAACCCCGATCGCTGCGAGCCGCCCGCGCCGCCGGAGCTGACCGATGAGGTCGAGTTCGCGCCGTTCACGTGGCCTGAGGCGTGGCCGATCGTCGCCGGCCCGCTGGTGCTGAGCGAGCTCGCGCTCAAGCCGGCGCGCGCGGTCGAGGTGCTCAACAGCTCGAGCGAGCCGCTGGCGCTGTCGGACTTCGCGGTTCGCCTCGCCCCACAAGCCCCGGGCATGCCCTGGCCCGCCGCCGGGGACGGAGCGTCGTTGCCTTGGCCCGACGGCAGCGACGTGCTCGCGCCCGGCGACCGGGTCGTGCTCGACGTGCCCGAGACGGCGATCGCTGCGATCGAAGCGGGCGGCGCGTTCGAGGGCGTCGCGACGATCTTCGCCCTCGCGGATGCCAAGGTGATCGACCGCGTCGAATTCATGCACTGGCCTGAAGGTGCGGCGCTCACGCGCATGCCGGACGCGACCGGCCGGCCGCGGCTGTGCGCCGAGCTCACTCTCGGGGAGCCCAACGAGCGCTGCGACGAGCTGCGCTCGCGCCCCGTCGGCGACCGCCTGCGCAACCTGTACACCGAAGGCGACTTCGAGGCGCTCGCGCGCGGCGATACCGGCGTCAGCTCGCTGGGCGTGAAGTTCGTCGTCGACTTGCAGACCGGCGGCACCGTGCACTTCTTGAGCAGCGCAGCGTGGGCGCTCCACTACACCTTCGTGCGCGAGCAGATCGACCGCGACCCGCCGCTCGACCGCTGCGACGTCGCTCAGTCGGCCGCGTTCTACGCCGGATGGGTCGCGTTCAGTGAGGCGCAGTACGATCGGACCGAAGGGCGCCGCTACTTGCTCGGCACGCTCGAGCACCATCCTGGCGCCGATCTGTGGACCGTCGCGTACACCTTCGGCGACCAGATCAGCGCCCCGCAGATGCTGCAGGGCTTCTTCGCGGTGATGGCGCACGTGCGCGACCCTCGCCGCTTCGCGCTGCGACCTACGGAGCCGCGACAGATCGCGCTGATGCGAACGATCGACGGTCGCGCGCCGATCGTCGGCATGAACGCGCCTTATCAAGGCGTCACCTTCCAAGCCCTCACCGAGGGCGTGGGCTTCGGCGTGCTGACGTTCGTGCCTGCGGCGGAGCTGGGCGAAGCACCGCTCGGCCGCGACGTGATCGTGGTGACCGATGACGTGCCCAACGACATCCCGCTCGTCGGCGGCTTGGTGACGGAGGCGATGCAGACGCCGCTCGCGCACGTGAACATCCTGAGCAAGAACCGCGGCACGCCCAACATGGCGCTGCGCGGGGCGCGCGAGGCCGCCGAGCTCGAGCCGCTGTTCGGGGAGTTGGTGAGGCTCGAGGTCGAGCCCGGCGGCTTCAACGTGCGCCGCGCGACGGCGGACGAAGCCGACGCGTTCTTCGAGGCGCAGCGGCCAGCGGGCGATCGCATCGCACCTCGGCTCGACCTCAGCGTGCGCGGCGTGCAGCCGCTCGCTGGCAAGTCACTTGCGGATCTGCCCGCGATCGGCGCGAAGGCCGCGCAGCTCGCGGAGCTCGCCAAGGTGCCGACGGCGCACTGTGGATCGGTGCACGTGCCGGTGCCGCGGGCGCCCTTCGCGATCCCGGTCGTGCACTCGCTCGAGCACTTCGAAGCGAGCGGCGCGCTCGAGCTGCTGCGCGAAGCGGAGGCCTCGGCGGAGTTTCGCGCGGATCCGATGGTGCGCGCAGCGGTGCTGGAGCAGATCCGCGCGCGCATCTTGAGCGCACCGGTGGACGAAGCGCTGCTCGCCGAGGTGATCGCGGCCGTGGACCAGCGCTTCGGCGACCGGCGCGTGCGCTTCCGCAGCAGCAGCAACACCGAGGACCTGCCCGCGTTCAACGGCGCGGGGCTGTACACGTCGCTCAGCGCCGAGCTCGATGATCCGGAGCGCGCGGTCGAGGACGCGATGCGCGTGGTGTGGGCCAGCTTGTTCAGCCTCCGCGCTTACGACGAGCGCGAGGTCGCGTACATCGATCAACGCCGCGTCGCCATGGGCATCCTCGTGCACCCCGCGTTCCTGTCGGAGCGCGCGAACGCCGTCGCGATCAGCCGCAACTTGCTCGATCCCTCGCGTTCCGACATCCACTACTTCAACGCCCAGCGCGGCGAGGCGAGCGTGGCCAACCCTGCGCCCGGCGTGGTCACGGAGCAGGTCGGCAATCGCCTGTTCGTCGGTGTCGGCTCGCCCGACACCAAGCTCGAGTACCACAGCCGCAGTACCTTCTCGCCGAACACGCCGGTGCTGTCGTTGCACGAGATCGACGAGGCCTCGTGCTACCTGAGCGCGATCCACGCGCGCTTTCGCAACCTGCTCGACCCCGGCCGCAAGAACCGCTGGTTCGCCGTCGACATCGAGCTGAAGCGTGTGGGCGACGACCGCGCGCTGCTCATCAAGCAGGCCCGGCCCTACTCGTTCGGCAAGGCGGATATCCCGGCCGACTGCCGCGACCTTTAAGGCTGGGCCGGCGCCGCGCTGCGCGCGCTCACTTGTGTCCGGTCACGCGGCCGTGCGTGAGGTGCACGACGACCTGGTGGGTCGTGACGTGCTTGGGCCGCTCGATCGCGATCTCTTCCGTGCGGCGATATTGGCACTGCATCTCCCAGCATGCGTTCGGCGTGAGCCGCGGCGTGAGGCACTCGCCGAGCGAGACTTCCACCCGCGGCGCGCTGAGCGCGTGCTTCACGTACGCCTGGACCGCTTGGTAGGCGTTCGTGGGTAGCGCGCCGCAGCGCTGCTCGCGCGCTTCCTTCTCGGCCTTGAGCTTGTCGAGGTGGGCGCGCGATCTCGCCTCGAGACGCTTCTGAATCTCTTCGGCGCGATCGGTATAAATCTCCTGCACGTACTCGGGCACGATCCGGAACTTCTTCCCGATGCGCTCCAAGATCCTATCCTCGGCCACGGTCTTGTTGGTGGCGGCGGTGACCTCGGCGAACGTCGCCTCGAACACCTCGAGCTCGAACGCTTGGCGCTTGTCGTGGAGCGCCTCGTAGCGCGCGCGAACCTTGCCGACCTCGGGAGGCACTGCGCCCGGCGCGCCGCGCGCTTGCTCCGCGGCGTCGAGCGGGGCGAACAGCTCGCCGAGCTTCAGCAAGCGCTCGCGCGCCTCTTGCCACTTGCGGCGCTTGACCAGCGCCTCGATCTCCTTCAGCTCGCGCTGCACCTCCTCGAGCGCGCTCTCGATCTGAGCGGATCGCTCCGCGGCCATCAGTTGGGCTTGCGCGGCTTCATTGGCGGCGAGCCGTGCCTGCTCGGCTGCACGCTTGAGGTCGGGCGGCAGCACGCGCACGACCAGCGGCAAGACCGGCACGCCGGCATGTCGTTCGTCGGCGCCCTGACGCGGCGGCGGGCAGCTGCCCTGTAAACGATCCAGCAGCTCGCAGCGCAACGGCGTGTAGCCGCGGTACTGCGCCTGCAGCGGGATCTCGTAGCTGCCCTCGGGCGTCTCGTCCGTGGCCCAGATCAAGAGCTGGGCCGTGCCAAGCTTGCCCATCGTCAGCTCCGTGGAGGCGATGGCGAAGAACAAACCGTAGGCCTTGTTCGGTAGCTTCAGCTCGTACGTCTTGAAGCGAGCGCCATCGCGCTCGCGCGGCTGGACCTCGACGCATGACGAGTCGGGCCCGTGGGGTCGCCGGCAGTCGGGCAGCGGCTCGAACGTCACGCCGGTCGTCGCGTCGGGCACGACCGCGTAGGCGCGGGCGGTCATGCGCAGCTCGATCTCTTCGCCACGGCGGACCTCGGCGCTCTCGGTCGGAACCGGCTTGCCGATTTGATCGAGGTCTACGCCCGACCGGATCAACGCGATGCCGATGAGCAGCACGGCAGCGGCGCCGAGCAGCGTCACGAGGACGATGCTGAGCTTGCGCCGTAGCTGCGTGCTCATGGATGGTCGGGCCGCGTTGATCACGCCGGCCCCCAGCGCGCCGTTGCACGCGTCTTCGAGGCGGTTGGCGGCGAGCTGGACCTTCGGCGTGTCCGGCAGCTCCGAGCCGGGCGCTCGCCAGCGCTCGAGCTGCCGCTGGATCTCGCTCACGCTCTTACGCACGAGGCCCATCGACGTGAAGTCGTGGCCGTAGCGCTCGAGCATCCGACTGAGATCGGGACGCCCCGCTTGTCGCAAGGCATCGATCAGATCCTGCAGCCGCTCTTCGATCTCCGCGATCGCGGTCGGTTCAGCCATGAAGGGGCCGAGCGATCATAACCAAAGCGAGGCTCGGCTCTCGCTCGTCAGTTTTTTCGTGTTCGCCTACTGGTCTGGCAATGTCGGCCTTGTGCCTACATCAACCTTGCGATCGGTAGCCGATGTTCCTCGCGTTCGTCCCCGTATCTCGGCCGCCGCTCGGGTACGCGCGCTCGAAGCGCCGCTGTCCGACACCGGAGCGTCGCCGATCGTGAAGTGGGCCGGCGGCAAGTCGCGGCTGCTCGGCCAGCTGCTGCCGCTCTTGCCCAAGGGCGCCGAGCTGATGCGCCACGTGGAGCCGTTCTTCGGCGGGGGCGCCATGTTCTTCGCGCGCGCCCCGGAGCGGGCGCTGCTGTGCGACGTGAACCCTGCCCTGATCAACGTCTACGAGTCGGTCCGCGACCGCGTCGACGACGTCATCGGCGAGCTCGAGGGCCTCGCGCGCGACCACGAAGCCGACGACGCCAAGGCGTATTACCACGTGCGCGAGCGCTACAACCGCAGCCGCTCGCTCACGAGCACGCAGCGCGCGGCCGCGTTCGTGTACTTGAACAAGACCTGCTTCAACGGCCTGCACCGCGTGAACCGCCGCGGCGAGTTCAACGTGCCCGCGGGCCGCTACAAAAACCCCCGCATCCTCGACGCCGAGCTGCTGCGCAGCGCGAGCCGCGCGCTGGCGCACGCGGAGCTGCGCCTGGGCAGCTTCGAGCACCTCTTGTCGAGCGCGCGCCCCGGCGACTTCGTGTACTTCGATCCGCCGTACGAGCCGGTCTCGACGACGGCGAGCTTCACCGCGTACGCGCAGGACGGCTTTCGCCGTGAGGATCAGATGCGCCTGCGCGACGTGTTCGTCGCCCTCGACAAGCGCGGCTGCAAGCTGATGCTGTCCAACAGCGACGTGCCGTTCATCCGCGACCTGTATCGCGACTTCAACCTCGGCACCGTGCTCGCGCCGCGCGCGATCAACCGCGACGCGACCAAGCGCGGGCCGGTGAGCGAGCTGCTGGTCAGGAACTACTGACTACAAATACACGCGGGGCACGCGCGGCGAGATGCTGGTAAGCACCTCGTACGCGATCGTGCCCGACGCCTCGGCCAGCTCGACGGCGGACAGGTGCGCCCCGCCCTGGCGGCCGAACAGCACCACGTCGTCGCCGACGGCCACCTCGGGCATGTCGGTCACATCGAGCGTGGTGAGATCCATCGACACGCGGCCGACGATCGGACAACGCTGGCCGCGCACCAGCATGTGGCCTCGGTTCGAGGCGCTGCGCATGAGGCCGTCGCCGTAGCCCATGGGCACGGTCGCGATGCGGCTCGGGCGCGAGGTACGAAACGTCTGGTCGTAGCCAACGGGCGCGCCTGCGGGCAGGTCGCGCAGCGCGATCAGCTCGGTGCGAACGCTCATGACCGGCGTGAGCTCGGCACGCTCGTGCGTGCGGCCCGCTGCCGCGCCGCCGTCTGCGCCGGGCGGGGCGATGCCATACATCACGAGGCCCGTGCGTACGAGGTCGTAGCGCGAGCCCTCGTGCATGTACGTGGCCGCGCTGTTGGCGGCGTGCACGAAGCGCGGGCGATGGCCGCGCGCGCGCAGCGTCGTCACGGCGCCGTCGAAGCGCGCCAGCTGAGCGCGCGTCTCGGCCGCGTCGGAGTCCGCGCTCGACAGGTGCGTCATCACCCCGTCGACCCGGATCGGCAGGCTCTCGATGGCGTCGAGCAGCGGCGCGAGCTCGTCGAGCTGCACGCCGAGCCGCGCCATGCCCGTATCGACCTTCAAGTGCACGGCGACCGGCCGGTTGCCCAGCTCGCGGCTCGCGCGCGCGAACGCCTGCGCTTGCTCGAGCGAGTACACGACCGGCGTGAGGTGCGCGGAGAGCACGCGCTCGTGCGCTTCACCGTACACGCCGTTGAGCACCAGGATCGGGGCGGTCACGCCGCACGCGCGCAGGGCGAGGCCCTCCTCGGCCAGCGCGACGCACAAGCCATCGACATTCTCGCGCTCCAGCCGGCGCGCGACCTGCACGAGGCCGTGCCCGTACGCATCGGCCTTGACCACCACGAACACCCGGCTGCCGCCGGCCACCCCGCGCACTACGCGCAGGTTGCTGGCGAGCGCAGACAGGTCGATCTCGGCCCGCGTCGGGCGAGTGGCAGGCAAGCGCTGCGCTGGACCTCGCGCGCCTTGCGACGCGCTGTGCGGCTCCGCGGAAAACACCTCAGCCTGCATGGCCCCGATGGCTAGCCCCCGAGCCGGCCGCGGTCAAGGAACCGGCGAGCGAGCCGGCCAAGAACATGCCGGCTGAGGCGCGTCGAGGCACCACGTTTTCCAAGCTCTTGCGCGGGCTTGCAGCTGTGGGCCGGGGCGTAGATGCCCCTCGTCAGGTACGCCCGCGCGCGGTATAGGTCGGCGCGTGCGTATCGAGGTCAACGGCCAGTCTCGCGAGGTGGCGGAGCGCGTCACGGTCGCCGCGCTGCTGCGCGAGCTGGGCATCGCCGACGGCCCGGTCGCCGTGGAGCGCAACCGCGTCATCGTCCCGCGCGCGCAGCACGAAGCCACCACGCTGAGCGAAGGCGACCAGCTCGAGGTCGTCCAGTTCGTAGGCGGCGGCTAGCGCGAGCTGCGCTTTAGGAGAGAAGCCATGTCCGATTCGCTGGTCGTCGGTAGCCTCGAGCTCAAGTCGCGCCTGATCGTAGGCACCGGCAAGTACAAGAACCTCGAGGAGACGCGCGCCGCGCTCGAAGCGTCGGGCGCGGACATGGTGACCGTCGCGGTCCGGCGCCTCGATCTATCTTCGGCGCACGGCGATCCGATCGCAGGCTATTTGAAGAGCGCCGGCTACAAGTTCTTGCCCAACACCGCCGGCTGCTACACCGCCGAGGACGCGGTGCGCACGTGCCGCCTCGCGCGCGAGCTGGGCATGAGCGGCGTCGTCAAGGTCGAGGTCATCGGCGATCCCAAGACGCTCTTCCCCGACGTCGCGCAGACGCTCGAGGCGTGCAAGACGCTGATCGCGGAAGGCTTCACCGTGCTGCCGTACACGAGCGACGACCCGGTCGTGGCCAAGCGCCTAGAGGACCTAGGCTGCGCCGCGGTCATGCCGCTGGCTGCGCCGATCGGCAGCGGCCTCGGCATCCGCAACCCGTACGCGATCGAGATCTTGCGCGAGGCCATCTCGATCCCGCTGATCGTCGATGCCGGCGTGGGCACGGCCTCGGACGCTGCGATCGCGATGGAGCTCGGCTGCGACGGCGTGCTGATGAACACCGCCATCGCCGGCGCGCGCGAGCCCGTGCGCATGGCGCGCGCGATGCGTTTGGCCGTCGAGGCGGGGCGCGAGGCCTTCCTCGCCGGGCGCATCGCACGCAAGCTGCACGCGAGCGCGTCGAGCCCGCTCACGGGCGTGATCGGATCGCGCCAGCTCGGTTGAGCCTTGTTCGACCTGTACGCGATCACCGCGGAGCAGCCGCCAGCGGACATCGAGCGGGGCGTCGCGCGGGCGCTCGCGCACGAGCAGGCGTCGCGCATCGCGATCTTGCTGCGCGCGAAGCACCTGTCGCCCGAAGACCGGCTCAGCTTGGGCCGCGCCCTGCGCGCGATCACGCGCGAGCGCGGCGCGACGTTCCTCGTGAGCGCCGACCTCGCGCTGTGCGAAGAGCTCGAGGCGGACGGCGTGCAGCTCCCGGAGCGCGGACCGACGGTCGCGAGCGCGCGGCGAACGCTGCCTGCCGCGCGCTGGGTAGGCGCTTCGCGGCACGATGCAGCCGGGCTCGCCAGCGCTGCTCGCGAGGGCGCGAGCTTCGCGACGCTGAGCCCCGTGTACGCCTCGCCCGACAAAGGTGCGCCGCTCGGGGAGGCCGGCTTCGCGGCGCTCGTGAGCCAAGCCGACCTGCCCGTGATCGCGTTGGGCGGTGTCGAGCCCCATCATGTTGGGGTTTTACTCGAGCGGGGTGCGTGCGGCGTCGCGGTCATCCGCGCTGTGTTCGATCACTCAGACCCGTCCGCCGCCGCCCAGTCTTTTTTGGCCGAGATCGACCAAGCGCGCGCGAGAGCCACCTTCAAAGCCAGTAACCGCAGGCTGTGATGTTTGCCGCCGCGCGCTAAGCTGAAACAATCGGGTTGCCGTCATGACCCTTAAGTCCTCGCAACACGCCGCTGTCTGGCGTGCGCAGATCTGGCTCACCGCCGCTGCGGCCGCGCTCCTGGCGCAGGGCTGCTCGGCCGTCCCCGGTGAAGGGGAGAGCTCTTGCCGAGCTCAAGTCGATGCCGACGGCGATGGCGTGAGCGGCTGCAAGGACTCCGACTGCCACCGCTTCGAGCTGTGCCGCCTGTCCTCGGACCTAGGCCGTCCCGACGGCGGCACGGGCGGTTCGTCGGGCGCGGGCGGCTCCGGCGGCGCGGTCGGCCCAACGGGCGGCACCGGCGGAGTCGTTCCGAGCTCCGGCGGCAGCGGCGGCAGCGACGAGCTCGACGACGGCGGTGCCGAGCCCGACGCAAGCAGCTGCAGCTGCTCGCCCGATGAGATGTGCAGCGACGGCGGCTGCATCCCGTTGCCGCCGCCCGCCCCGCGCTACGTCATTGCGCTGCACTCGGCCGACTCCCCGATCGGCTTGCCCGGCCCGCCGCCGCACGGGCTGTGCGTCGAGATCGCATGCCGCGAGCCCGGCGCTGGATCGCCCGTCGGGTTCTGCCCGTGTGAGCCCGAGCCGTACGTCCGCGTCGTCCACATCTCCTCGCCGGAGCTCGACCCGATCGAGACGCCGGTGCTGACGACCAAGGTGCAGGGTACGTCGCTGAGCGTCGAGTTCGACGAGACCGAGCGCGTGGAGGTGCCGCTGCAAGCAGGCGACGCCCTGCGCTTCGAGCTGTGGGACGACAACGTCACCACCGACGACAGCCTGATCTACTCGTGCGACCCGGCGCTCGGCGCGCTCGTCGCCGGACCGCTCGAGTGCTCCGTGCTGAGCGGCGCGCTGGCCAGCGACGAGCACTGGATCCGCGGCGAGCTGATCGTCGAGTAGTCAGCGCGCGAAGCGGCGCGGCACGCGGCGCACATCCCACCACGCATCGGCACATCGCTCGCTCGCCGGGCGCTGCAACACGCGGCGTTCTGCGACGGCGCTGTGATAGCCTGGCGAGCACTCGCACACGCGCGGCTACGCGCTCTGCGCTTAAAACTGCATGCGCTTCTTTCATCGCTCGCTCTTGTTCGCCGCGTGCTTGTGCGGTCTCAGCTGCAGCGCGCTGTCCGACTTCGACGGCTACGAGTTCAACGAGCCGCGCGCTGACGGCGGTCATGATCGAGACGGCGGCGGCGGCGAGAGCGGCGGCGCGGGCGAGAGCGGCGAAGGCGGCGCGGGAGCAGGCGGCGAAGCGGGCGAGTCGGGCCAAGGCGGCCGCGACGGCGGCGACACCGGCGGCTCCGGCGGAAGCGGCGGCGATTCAGGATCGGGTGGCAGCGGCGGCGACTCGGGTCAAGGCGGCAGCGGCGGCGAGACCGGCGGCTCGGGCGGTCAGGGCGGCGACTCCGGCATCGAGCCCGAGTGCACCGAGGCGAGCGACTGCGAGGACAACGAGACCTGCGTGAACGAGATGTGCGTGCCGATCCGCATCCCGTCCGGCGTGCTGCAGACCGCCGGCGGCGGCGACATCACGTCCACGAACTACACGCTGCGCGTGTCGATCGGCGCTCCGCAGCCGATGGGCCGCGCGAGCAGCAGCAACTTCATCGTGACCGTCGGCCCGGGAGCCGGGCGGCCATGAGCGACCGTGAGCGAGGGGCGAGCATGAAAGGTTCGAAATGGCTGTGGGCGCGCGTTGCGTTGATCGCAGCGCTGTCGTGGTCGAGCGCGCTCGAGGTCGCGAGCGCGGAGCCGCCGCCGCTCTTGCCCATCCAGGGCTATCTCACCAATAGCGCGAGCGAGCCGCTGGACGGCACGCACCAGATCCGCTTCCGCCTGTACGACGCGGACACGGCGGGCACGACGCTGTTCGAAGAGACGCTCGATGTGAACGTCGCCGACGGCTTCTTCACCATCTACCTGGGCGACACCGTCCCGCTCGACCAAGCGCTGTTCCGTGACAACGCGGGCGTGTACCTCGGCATCAAGGTCGGCACGGATGCCGAGGCCGAGCCGCGCCTGCAGCTGGCGACCACGGCGTTCGCATCGCTGGCAGCGTTCTGCGGCGACGCGGACACGGTCGGCGGCTTGCCGCCGGACAGCTTCCAAACCCGCGTGGTCGGCACGTGCGGCGGCGGGCAATTCATGCAGACCATCGACGACGACGGCAACGTCACCTGCGGCACCCCGGCGGCCGAAGCCGATCCGCAGGTCGGCGCGCTGAGCGACGACGGCTGGTGCACGAGCGACGGAACGACGGTGGTGTGCAACACGGCCGCGCCCGTGCTCAACGAGGCCGATCCCCAAGTCGGCATGCTCACCAACGCGCGCTGGTGCACGAGCGACGGTAGCTCCGTGAACTGCACCACGAACGCTCCCATCACCGCGGAGGCCGATCCCCAGGTCGGCCCGCTGGCCGCGAACGGCTGGTGCACGAGCGACGGCAACACGGTCAGCTGTAACTCGGCCGCACCCGTGCTGGCCGAGGCCGACCCGCAGG
>Ga0190269_10001013_pt1 | contig 13734 bp, 9 predicted proteins | sample Popmic249IS_FD_133749 | JGI IMG/M metagenome (GOLD analysis project Ga0190269, IMG submission 133749) | Populus adjacent soil microbial communities from riparian zone of Blue River, Arizona, USA - 249 IS | ecosystem: Environmental > Terrestrial > Soil > Riparian zone | place: USA: Arizona...
CCCATGCGGACGAGCTGCCACTGCTGATTGGTGCCGCCCCAGTCGCGGTACTGCACGACGTTCGCACCGTCGTTTGTCGCGGCGCCCTGCACCTCGACCGCCTTGCTGCTGTTGCGGTTGATCAGCCGGACGTAGCCGCCGTCCGAGTCGGCGAGGCGGAACTGCTGGTTGGTCCCGTTGGTGTCGGACCACTGCACGATCGCGCCGCCGTCGGCGGTCGACGAGCCGGAGACGTCGAGCACCTTGCCGGAGTGCCTCGACCGGAGCCGGTAGTACCCGCCGCCGGAGTCGACGAACTGCCACTGCTGCTGCGCCTGATCGTTGCGCGTCCACTGGGTGATGCGGGCGCCGTCGTTGGTGGCGAGGTTGTACACGTCGAGGGCCTTGCCGCTGGTGCGGTTGACCAGCACGTACGAGGCGCTGGTGTCGATCGTCGCCGCGGCGGCCGCGGTCGCGGTCACCGCGACCGCGCCGCCGGCGGCGAGCAGGACGGCCGCGGCCAGCGCGGCGCGCCACGGGCTGCGGCGGCTCCGGACGGGCGTCGGCACGATGACTTCCGGGGGTACGGGCGAACTGGTCATGTCGCCTCTCCTGGGGAACGGGTGGGAACGGGTGGCGCTGTGCCCGCCGAACGGGACAGCCGAAAGTTTCCGGGATGGGAATGCGCACCGGTGGCGGTCGCCGTGAGCGTCGTTGAGAACGTTCACATCTCATCCCGAGGCGATATTGCCAGACGGTTACGACCATTTCAAGGCGTCAATATTTAACGGAATCCGCGGGTGCGACTCGAATGGAGCGGCGGGCGTAACACTTTCCCTATTGATTGCTCGCCATTCTTCGAGCGGACTCCGGAACTTCCGGAGCGGATCGGGCCGGCCGCGCTCGCGGGTGACGTCCCCGCTCGGCCGTCGCTGCCCGGCCCGGCGTTTGACCAGCTCAGCCGGCCTGGCAGCCCGTCGGTAAGCCGCGATCGGCTTCCGGAAGGTTTCCGAAAGTCGTTGACAAGGCGGCGCCGCGCGGGTCACGATCCGCGATGACAGACGTCGATGCTGCCATCCCGCCACGTGACGCGACACCGACCCATGGTGGCGCGGGCTTCGTCGTGCCCGTGCCGGCTGCCCCGCCACCACCAGCAGAAGGACGCCCATGACGATCGCCAAGACCGCGGTCTCCACCGCCGGTGCCGGCGGGACCGAGGACCGGATGATCCGGAACCCGGTGCTGCCGGGCTTCCATCCGGACCCGTCGATCCTGCGGGTCGGTTCGGATTACTACATCGCCACCTCGACCTTCGAGTGGTACCCGGGCGTCCGGGTGCACCACTCCACGGACCTGGTCGGCTGGCAGCCGCTCGGCGGCATCCTCACCGAGCGGCGGCTGCTCGACCTCGCCGGGACGGCCGACTCGTGCGGGGTCTGGGCGCCCAACCTCACGTACGCCGACGGCGAGTTCCACCTGCTGTACACCGACGTGGCGACGTTCGCGGGCGGCTACTGGGATCCGCAGAACTACCTCGTCACCGCCCCGAGCATCGCGGGCCCCTGGTCGGACCCGGTGGTGCTGCACGGCCGCGGCTTCGACGCGTCGCTGTTCCACGACGAGGACGGCACGACCTGGATGCTGTCGATGCGCGCCGACTGGCGGCCCGGCCGCAACCGCTTCGCGGGCATCTCGCTGCACCAGTACGACCGCCACGAGCGCCGCCTGGTCGGCCCGGACCACCTGATCTTCGAGGGCACCGAGGCCGGCCTCACCGAGGCGCCCAACATCTACCGCAAGGACGGCTGGTACTACCTCGTCACCGCCGAGGGCGGCACGAGCCTGACCCACCAGGTCACCGTCGCCCGGTCGCGGCGCCTGCTGGGGCCGTACGAGGTGGACCCGGCCGGGCCGCTGCTGACCTCGGCCGGGCGCCCGGACCTGGCCCTGCAGAAGGCCGGCCACGGCAGCCTGGTGCAGACCCCGGCCGGCGAGTGGTACCTGGCGCACCTGGTCGCCCGCCCGTACGAGCCGTCCGGCCGCTGCGTGCTCGGGCGCGAGACCGCCCTGCAGAAGGTGGAGTGGCCGGCCGACGGGTGGCCCCGGATCCGCGACGGCGTGCCGGCCGAGGAGGTCCCGGCGCCCGCCGGCGTCCCCGCGGTGGTCCGGCCGCCCTCCTCCGAGCAGTACGAGGACGACCACTTCGACGCCCCCGGGCTCGGCGTGAACTGGTCCACCCTGCGCCGCCCGGCGACCCCCGACTGGATCGATCTGACCAGCCGGCCCTCGCACCTGCGGATCCGCGGCGGCCAGTCACCGATGGCCCGGCACCGGCCGAGCATGGTGGCCCGCCGGGTGACCGGCCGGCGGTGCACCTTCGAGGCGACGTGCGAGTTCGAGCCCGCCACCTTCAACCAGCTCGCCGGGATCACCGCCTACTACAACTGCCGCAACTGGTACTACCTGCACGTGACGGCCGACGACGACGGCTCGGCGGTTCTCGACGTGCTGTGCTGCGACAGCGGGCGCGTCACCGCGGCGGCGGGCACGCGAACCCCGCTCGGGGACGTGCGACGGCTGGGCCTGCGGCTCCGCTTCGACGGCCCGGCGCTGACGTTCGCCTACACGACGAGCCCCGGCGCCGAAGCGGTCTGGCAGGAGATCGGCCAGACCTTCGACGCCACCACGCTGTCCGACGAGTACGCCGTGACGATGGTCCCGGGCGAGCCCGAGGCGTGGGGCTTCACCGGCGCCTTCGTCGGGCTCTGGGTGCAGGATCTGGGCGCCGAGGGCGGTTACGCCGACTTCGACCGGGCCTTCTACGCCACGGACTGACGCCCGGGCGTCAGGGTGGTCTCCGACTCGCCGGGCGCGGAGATGGTGAAGGTCGCTGTGTCCCCGGCGCACTGCAAGCGGTAGTCGCCGAGGAAGCCGCGCACCCGCACGCGCCCGGCGTCGTCCGTCCGCAGGGTCGTCGGAGCAAGCCACCACTCGCCCTTGACGAGGTCGCGCAGCGCGTCGTACGCGGGCTTCGGGGTGCCGTCGGCGCGCACGAGGCCGCAGGGCGCGCCGAGCCACGCGCCCTCGTCCGACAGTCCCCAGTAGGTGACCGCCTGGACCGAGGGGTGCGAGAGCAGGGTGCGGTAGTGCCGGACGATCTCGCCGGCCTGCCGTTCCTCGCCCTCGGGCGTGGAGGGCCAGGACGGGATCTGGTAGTCGTTGAGGTCCTCGATCTCCGGCGGCATCAGGTGCCCGGACAGCAGCGTGGTCTCGGTGAGGTGGATCGGCAGCCCGTAGCGGGCGAAGCGCTCCAGGACCGCCAGCGTCCGCTCCTCGCCCCAGTAGCCCTGGTGCATGTGGCTCTGCAGGCCCAGCGCGTCGATGCGGACGCCGGCCTCGAGAACACCTTCGATGAGGCACTCGTACGCCGTGGACATGTCGAAGTCGTTGAGCACCAGCGTCGCCGTGGGATCGGCCGCGCGCGCCTCCTCGAACGCGAGCCGGACCGTGGCGATGCGGCCCCGTTCCCACGCGAGCCGGGTGATCGCGTTGGGCTGCCGCTCGTTGCGGAACACCGGCATGATAACCGCTTCGTTGATCGCGTCCCAGGCCCGGACGACGTCCGCGAAGCCGGTGACCTCGCGCCTGATCCGGGCGCGCACCCGAGCCTCGACGTCCTCGGTCGGCAGCTCGCGCAGCCAGTCGGGCGCGAGCGTGTGCCACAGCAGCGGATGTCCCTTCACCCGGCAGCCGTGGCCGGCGAACCACTCGGCGGCCCGGCGCAGCCGGGTGGTGTCGGGCCGGCCGGGCTCGGGCTCGAACGGTCCCCAGTAGAACGGCAGGGTCGCCGTGTTGAAGACGTCGAACCACAGCCCGGCGATCCGGGCGGCGTTCTGCGGGGAGGCGCTGCCGACGGCCCCGCCCGGCGCCTGCGTCTCCGCGTTGGCCAGGCCGATGAAGTCGAAGCCGATGTTGCCGAACGCGAAGGCGTGGGAGCGCTGCTCGACGACGACGTCGCGATCGTTCAGCGGCCGGCCGTCGGGATCGAGCAGGGTGAGCAGGGCGTCGCCGGATCGGTGAGCGAACTCGAGGGACGTCAATGCGGATCCCTTCTGGAAGTTCCGTGAAAATTACGATTGGCAAAGCGTGGCCTGAGGCCACTATAGAGGGACGTCGACGTTACGTAGGTGTTACCGGTGATCACGATGAATGCCTTGACAGTAACCGGAATCGCTCCATAGTTTGAGCGCCATCTTTCGGAACTATTCCGAAACTTACGGAAGCGAGAGGTGGGCTCGATGGCACCTATCCGGACCCTCGCCATAACTGCCGTGGTGGCGCTGAGCGCCATGAGCCTGGCCGCCTGCAGTGGCGGCGACGACGGCGGCTCCGATTCGGACGGCAACGTCACGATGCAGTTCTGGCACAACGCCACGACCGGGCCCGGCAAGGCGTTCTGGGACAAGACGGTCGCCGATTTCCAGACGGCGAACCCGAAGGTCAAGATCAAAATCCAGCAGGTCCAGAACGAGGACCTGGACGGCAAATTGCAGACCGCGCTGAACTCCGGATCCGCGCCCGACATCTTCCTGCAGCGCGGCGGCGGCAAGATGGCCGCGATGGTGGAGGCAGGCCAGCTCAAGGACGTCTCCGGCGACATCAGCGCCGAGACCAAGCAGGCCGTCGGCGACGCCGCCCTGCAGACCGGCCAGGTCGACGGCAAGACCTACGCGGTGCCGGTCGCGATCCTGCCCGGCGGCTTCTGGTACAGCAAGGACATCTTCAAGAAGGCCGGCATCGCCACGACGCCGACCACCCTGGACGAGCTCAACCAGGCCGTGACCAAGCTGAAGGCCAACGGCACGCCGATCGCCCTCGGCGCCAAGGACGCGTGGCCGGCGGCGCACTGGTACTACTTCTTCGCCCTGCGCGCCTGCAGCAAGGCCGCGCTGGACACCGCCGCGAAGGACAAGACCTTCACCGACCCGTGCTGGACCAAGGCCGGCCAGGACCTCAAGGCCTTCGTCGACACCAAGCCGTTCAACGAGGGCTTCCTGACCACCTCCGCCCAGCAGGGCGCGGGCAGCTCGGCCGGCCTGGTGGCCAACAAGAAGGCGAGCATGGAGCTCATGGGCGCCTGGGACCCGGGGGTGATCGCCTCCCTGACCAAGGACGCGAAGCCGCTGCCCGACCTCGGCTACTTCCCGTTCCCGTCGGTCCCCGGCGGCCAGGGCGACCCGGCCGCGATCATGGGCGGCGCGGACGGCTACTCCTGCTCCGCCCAGGCCCCCAAGGAGTGCGCCGACTTCCTCAACTACATCCTCACCAAGGACGTGCAGGAGGGCTACTACAAGGCCTTCCAGGCGCTGCCGGTCAGCAAGCAGGCGCAGGGCGCGGTCACCGAGGACTACCTCAAGGCGGTCCTCGACGCCTACAACAAGGCGCCGTACGTCTCGCAGTGGCTGGACACGCTGTACGGCCAGAACGTGGGCAACGCCCTGAACGTCGGGGTCGTGAACCTGCTCGCCGACAAGGGCGACGTCGCCGGGATCATCCAGGCCGCAACCGACGCGGCCAAGAAGGGCTAGAGGCAGCCGGCACATGAGCAGCGACGTCCGTGGCGAGAGCGCAGCGCTCACCGGGGACGCGTCCGGCACCAGCGCGCGGACCGGAGGGGGCGCCCAGTCGCCGCCTCCGGTCCGGGCCCGCCGGCGCGGCATCGGATGGGCCCAGCGGCTGGAGATCGTGGCGCTGTCCGGCCCCGCGATCCTGATGTTCGTCGGTTTCGTGATCGTCCCGGTGCTGATGGCCGGGTACTACGGCTTCTACCGGTGGAAGGGCTTCGGGGTGCCGACGAACTTCGTCGGCCTGGACAACTACGTCACCATCCTGAAGGACAGCAACTTCCACGAGGCGCTGTGGCACAACGGCCAGATCGTGGTGCTCTCGCTCCTGCTCCAGGGCCCGATCGCCATCGGTCTCGCCCTGTTGCTGAACCAGAGGCTCCGGGGCCAGTCGGTCATCCGGGTGCTGATCTTCGTGCCGTACGTGATCGCCGAGGTCATCGTCGGCACGGCCTGGAGCCTCATGCTGCAGACCAACGGCGCGGTCAACGACGTCCTGCGCTCGATCGGGCTCGGCGGCCTGGCCGAGGACTGGCTGGCGAACCCGAAGCTCGCCATCTGGTCGCTGATGTTCGTCCTCACCTGGAAGTACGTCGGCTTCGCGGTGATCCTGTTCCTGGCGGGCATGCAGAACATCCCGGAGGAGCTGTCCGAGGCGGCCGCGGTGGACGGCGCGTCGTACTGGCAGACCCAGCGGCGGATCACCCTGCCGCTGCTCGGGCCGACCATCCGGATCTGGGCCTTCCTGTCGATCATCGGCGCGCTGCAGCTGTTCGACCTCGTCTACATCATCTGGGGCCAGTACGTCGCGTCGACGGCCGGCACCTCGACCATGGCGACGTACATGGTCGTCGAGGGCCGCAACGCGGCCAACTACGGCTACGGCAACGCGGTGGCGGTCGTGCTCTTCGTCATCTCACTGTTCATCGCGCTCGTGTACCAGCGTTTCGTGCTGCGCCGCGACACCGACGGCGCGCTCACCGGAGGGCAGTAGGACATGGCCAGGAAGGACTCCGGCTACGGCAATCCGGTCGTCTACGCCGCCGCGCTGATGCTGATCGGGGTGATGCTCGGTCCCGTCATCTACATCATCGTCGGCGGGTTCCGGACCAACTCGCAGATCACCACCGACCCGGCGGGCCTGCCGGACCCGTGGGTGACGGGCAACTACACCGACGTCCTGACGGGCGGCACGTTCTGGCGCCAGGTCGGCAACTCCTCGATCGCGGCGCTCGCCACGACCGCCGGGGTGGTCGCGCTGGGCGTCATGGCGAGCTACGTGCTGGCTCGCTACCGGTTCCGCGGCCGGGGAGCGATGTACGCCCTGTTCGCCGCGGGCCTCATGTTCCCGCCGACGGTCGCGATCACGCCGCTGTACATCCTCATCAAGAACCTGGGCCTGGTGAACACCCTGCCCGGCGTCATCCTGCCGCAGATCGCCTTCGGCCTGCCGACGACGGTCATCATCCTGGTCCCGTTCCTGCGGGCCATCCCGAAGGAGATCGAGGAGGCTGCAGCGATCGATCGCTGCAGCCGCCTCGGCTTCTTCTGGCGGATGGTGCTCCCGCTCTCCGTCCCGTGGCTCATCACCGTCGGGATCCTGGCGTTCATCAACAGCTGGAACAGCTATCTGCTGCCGCTGTTCATCCTCAACGACCAGGAGAGCTTCACCCTGCCGCTGGGCGTGCAGGCCTTCAGCTCGCAGTACTCGGTCGACACGGCGAAGGTGCTCGCCTTCACGTCGCTCTCGATGATCCCGGCGCTGCTGTTCTTCAGCCTCTTCGAACGCCGCATCGTCGGAGGCCTCACCGGGGCGGTCAAGGGGTGAGCGTCGTGCAGGCGGAGCCGTTGAGGGCGTACCCGGTCGGCGCCGCGCCGTTGCCGGAGTGGGTGGCCTGGAACCCGAAGCTGACCGACGCCCCGGGGGCCAGGGTCGCGTTGTGTCCGACGTTCGTCGCCGTGACCCGCCCGGACGCCGGGGCGTAGGTGGCGTTCCAGCCGGACGTGATGGTCTGGCCGGCGGCGAGGTCGAACGCCAGCGTCCAGCCGTTGATCGCGGACCCGCCGGTGTTGGTGACGGTGATGTTCGCGGTCAGGCCGTTGTTCCAGGCGTTCACCGCGCTGCTCGCCCGGCACGTGCCCGCGCCGGGCGGGCTGCTCGGCGGCGTGCTGGGGTTCGAGGGGGGCGTGCTGGGGCCCGAAGGCGGCGTGCTGGGGCCCGAGGGCGGCGTGACCGGGCCGAACTGCGTGAAGAACCGCCACACCTCACCGGGAACCCAGGACGACGAGGAGTTGCGGTCGGTCGGCAGGGGCACGTGGTCGCCGTCGTGCGCGGCCCACTGGACCGGATAGCCGGACCGGCACCCCGAGTAGGCGGTGGTGATGTGCGTGCCGCTGCCCTGTCCCGGCTCGGGCGGGTTCTGCGCCGTGCAGCCGTTGTTGCGGACGAAGGTGTCCCGGATCGACCGCCCCATCGAGATGTTCAGGACGCTGTCGCGGGTGCCGTGGATGCCGAAGTAGGCGACCGGCTGGGTGCCCGGTGTGCAGCCGCTGAGGTTGGCGCCGGCGATCGGCGCGACCGCCCGGAACACGGTGGGGCGGGCGCAGGCCAGGGCGTAGCTCATCGCGCCGCCGTAGCTGAAGCCCAGGGCGAACCGCTGCGCCGTGTCGACGCACAGGTCGTTCTCGACCGTCCGCAGGATGTCGTCGACCAGCGTGACGTCCCGGCCGCCGGTGTTGGCCCAGCCGGCGTCGAGGCCCTGGGGGGCCACGAAGATCGCGCTGTTGCCGGACTGCTGCTGCAGGCCGTAGAACCCGTTGCCGACCACGTCGTTGGCGCTGCCGTTGAGCCAGTGCAGGCCCACGACGAGCCGGTACGCCTGGCTGCTGGTGTAGCCGGCGGGCAGCCGCAGGATGTACGAGCGGTTCTGCCCGCCGCTCTGGATCTGGTAGGTCCCGTCCCGCAACGTCGGCGTCTTGCCGCACCCCGCGGTGGCCGCGGCGGCGCTGCGCTGCTCGGCCGATGCCGTCCCGCCCGTCAGCACGGCGGCTCCGGCGACGACCACCATCGCGGCGGCGCAGGCCGTACCCAGGATGGTGCTTCGTGCTCTTCGTCCTGTCATGAGAACTCCTTCGGTACGCGCTCAGGCGACGGCGCAGGCTGCGCCGTTGAGGGTGAAGGCCGCCGGCTCGCCCGTGTCGCCGGTGTGGGTGGCCTGGAATCCGATGCTCACGGACGCGTTCGGGGCGATCGCTGCGTTGTGGCCCACGTTGCGTGCCGTCACCTGTCCCGAGGCCGGGGAGTAACCGGCGTTCCAGCCGGAGGTGATGGTCTGGCCGGCGGGCAGCGTGAAGGTCAGCGACCAGCCGTCGACGGCGACGGAGCCGGTGTTGGCGACGGTGATGTTCGCGGTGAGACCGGTGTTCCAGGCGCCGACCGTGTACGTGACCCGGCAAGCGCCGGCCGTCGGCGGGCCGGACGGCGGGGTGGACGGCGGGGTGGACGGCGGCGCAGTCGTGGTCAGGCCGAAGAAGGCGATCGCGGCGGCTGCCATTCCGCTGCTGGGCAGGCTGTGCCCGGCGCCCTGCACGCTGTAGGCCTCGACCTGCACGACGCCCGCCGCGTCGGCGAAGCGGCGGCGGTTCCAGCCGGGCTGCGGGGTGTCGCTGGAGGTGGGGGTCTGGCTGAGCCCGAAGACGTTCGTCCACTGCTCGACCGACTCCTGCAGCAGCGAGTACGGCACCAGCGTGTCGTTGGTCCCGTGCCACAACTGGATCCGCGGGCGGGGACCGGTGTAGCCGGGGTATGCCTGGCGGACCGCGTCGCCCCACTGCTGCGGGGTACGGTTCGCGCCGCCGCCGCCGGTGCACTGGCTGCTGCCCGGTGGATAGTCGGCGGCGTTCGCGAAGCAGTTGAACGGCACGCCCATGAAGGAAGCGCCGGCCTGGAAGAGGTCCGGGTACAGCGCGAGCATGTGCTGGGTCATCATGCCGCCGGAGGAGCTGCCGGTCGCGTAGACCCGGGTCAGGTCGCCGGCGTACTGCCGCGCGGCGTAGGCGACCATGGACGCGATCGAGACCGGGTCGCTGCCGCCGCCGCGGCGCTTGGCCTCCGGCGACCAGGTGTCGAAGCACCTGCCGAAGCCGGCCTCCTGCATCGCCGACGGATAGATCACGAGGAACCCGTGCCGGTCGGCGAGGGAGGCGAACTCGCTGCCGGAGTAGAAGCCCGGGCCCGAGCCGCCGCAGCCGTGCATCGCCACGACGATGGCCGGGTTGGCGGGCCGCGAGTCCGGCACGTAGATGTGCATGCGCATGCCGCCGGGGTTGCTGCCGAAGGAGCTCACCTCGGTCAGGGCGGCCGCGTACGCCGGACGGGATGCCGGCGCGGCGACGCCGGCGACGGCCAGCGCGAGGGCCGCTGCCAGCAGGATGGTGCGTCTGATCGTCATGCTCGTCACTCCTCGAGCGCAGGCGTGAACGCCGGCTGCCCCGCGCGGAGCCGCGCGTCCGTCAGCCGACGGGGAAGGGGAACGAAGCGATGCGGACACGCCCTTGTCGCGCATCGAGGGGCCGGCGAACGCCGGCGGCCGGACCCGGCCAGGTGCTGATGTGTGGCACTTAGCCTGCTCTCCGGCCGCATAACTGTCAATCGGCGTACGTCGATGAAAAGTTCCGGGGCGGGCGTCTACAGTCAAGGGTGATCGCCGCCGAGATGCCGCCGGAGCGCCGCCGTGACCAGCCCGTACGACATCGAGGAGATCTACCCGGACGGCGCCGCGGGGGCTGTGCGCATGCCGCGGCGGCAGGCCGGCAACTCGCCGCAGGATCTGACGGTGACACTCCTGGCCGACTACACGTTGCGGACCCGGGCGTGGGTGCCGTCGGCCGTGATCGTGGCGCTGCTCGACGAGGCCGGCGTGAGCCACGCCGGCGCCCGGACGGCCATCAGCCGGCTCGCCCGCCGGGGAGTGCTCGAGGGCCGCCGGGAGGGGCGGCGCAGCGCATACCGGCTCACCCCGGCCGCCGCCGCGTTCCTGACCGTGGGTGGCAGCGCGATCGTCTCGCCGGCCGACGGCAACGAGCCGTGGGACGAGCACTGGACGCTGGTCGCCTTCTCGCTGCCGCAGGACGAGCGGGCTCAGCGGCGAGGGCTGCGGGCGCAGCTGCGGTGGATGGGTTTCGCCCCGCTGTACGACGGCCTGTGGGTCTCGCCGCGTGAGCTCGGCGAGCGGGCCGTGACGCAGCTGGCCCAGCTCACCCCCGGGGCCATGACCGTGTTCCGCGCGCGGCACGTCGACTTCGGCGCGGCGATCCGGCGCAGCCCGCTGGACGCCTGGGACACCGCCGCGATCGCGGAGCAGTACGAAGCCTTCATCCAGCGGTGGGGCGCGACGCCGGCGCGGATGGACGCCGGGGACATCGCCGGGACCGAGGCCGTACGGGTGCGCACGGAGGTCATGAACGCGTACCGGCGCTTGCCGATCCTCGATCCGCAGCTGCCCGGCCGGTTGCTGCCGCCGGGATGGCTGCGCGAGCCGGCGCGGGCTCTGTTCGTCACCGTCTACGACGGGCTCGCGGAGATCGCCCAGGACCACGTCCGCGCTGTCACGGCGCGCGCCGGCGGCGAGCCGCCGGGCATCGCCGCGCACACCGTGGCCGACCTGGCCGCCGGCCTGGGCGCCGGAAAAGTGTTACGCGCGGCGGAGTGAAGAGGTCTGTCACCGGCTGTCTTGAGCGGCCGGAAACAAGCTGGCAACATTGCCATCTGTCGATGGGAGCGTTTCCACAATATACGGCTTGAAGGCCGTTGAACTGCTCCTCCTCGATTGTGAACGTCAACATTCTCGGGAAGGAGCGGGCGAATGACCCGTGCTGGACGATGGCGCCGCCGGCTGAGCCTGGCGGCCGTGGGCGCGCTGGTGCTGACCGGCGCCGTGGCCGGGCTGCGCGCGCCCGCCGCCCACGCCCTGGACAACGGCGTCGGCCGGGTGCCCGCCATGGGCTGGAACACCTGGAACACCTTCGGCTGCAACATCAGCGAGACGCTGATCAAGCAGACCGCCGACGCCCTGGTGAGCAGCGGGATGCGCGACCGTGGCTACCGCTACGTCGTGGTCGACGACTGCTGGTTCGACCCGGCCCGGGACTCCGCCGGCAATCTGCGCGCCAACGCCCAGCGCTTCCCGGGCGGCATGCGTGCCCTGGGCGACTACCTGCACGCCCGGGGGCTGCTGTTCGGGATCTACCAGGTCCCCCTGGACAAGACGTGCGCGCAGTACTTCGGCAGCTACCCCGGCGCCACCGGCAGCCAGGGGCACGAGTACCAGGACGCCCGGACGTTCGCCTCCTGGGGAGTGGACTTCCTGAAGTACGACTGGTGCTCGCCGACCGGGACGATCGACGACCAGGTGCGCACGTTCGCCCTGATGCGCGACGCGCTGCGGGCCACCGGCCGGCCGATCCTCTACAGCATCAACCCGAACAGCATCCACGAGAAGACCGGCCCGCGGCGCAACTGGAGCGACGTCGCCAACATGTGGCGGACCACCGAGGACATCACGAACACGTGGAACTCCGGGCAGACCAACGGCTACCCGATGGGCATCCAGAACATCGTGGACGTGACCGTGCCCCTCGCGCACTACGCGGCGCCCGGCGGCTTCAACGACCCCGACATGATGGAGGTCGGCAACGGCGGGATGACCGACACCGAGATGCGCAGCCACTTCGCCCTGTGGGCGATGATGGCCGCGCCCCTGATCGCCGGCAACGACGTCCGGTCCATGACGGCCGGCACCCGCGACATCCTCACCAACGCCGCGCTGATCGCGATCAACCAGGACACCCTCGGCCGGCAGGCCGTCCAGGCCGCCTTCGACGGCACCCGCCGGGTGCTGGCGAAGCCGCTGGCCAACGGGGACGTGGCGGTCGCGCTGTTCAACCAGGGCGGCAGCGCCACGACGATCTCCACCACGGCCGCCGCCATCGGCAAGACCGGCAGCTCCTTCACGCTCACCGACGCCTGGACCGGCGCCACGACGACCACCACGGGCGCGATCAGCGCCCAGGTGCCCGCGCACGGCACCGCGGTGTTCCGGGTGAGCGGGGGCGGCGCCGCTCCGCCACCGGCCACCACCACCGTCGTGAGCCAGGCGTCCGGACGGTGCCTCGACGTGCCGGACGGCGTCACGGCCAACGGGACGCAGCCGGTGATCTGGGACTGCAACGGCGGCGTCAACCAGAGCTGGACGATCAACGGCCAGACCTGGCAGATCCTCGGCAAGTGCCTGGACGCCCCGGCGGGCGCCACCGCCGGGAGCAAGGCGCAGATCTGGGACTGCAACGGCGGCGCCAACCAGCGGTGGACCGCCGGCGGCGACGGCACGATCAGCAACGCCCAGACCGGCCTGTGCCTCGACGTCGACCGGAACCTGACCGCCAACGGCACCAAGGTGCTGCTCTGGTCCTGCTCCGGCGCGACCAACCAGCGATGGACCCGGCGATGATGAGCCGGGCGGTGCGCTCGGCCTGGACGTGCGTCGTGCTCTGCGCCGCCGTGTTCCTCGTGCCCACGGCGGCCCGGGCCGACAACCCCATCGTGCAGACCATCTACACCGCGGACCCCGCGCCGCTGGTGCACAACGGGCGCGTCTACCTCTACACCGGGCACGACGAGGACGGCTCGACGTACTTCACGATGCGGGAGTGGCGGGTCTACTCGTCGGCGGACATGGTGAACTGGACCGACCACGGCTCGCCGATGAGCCTCGCCACGTTCAGCTGGGCGAGCGCGGACGCGTGGGCCGGCCACACCATTCACCGCAACGGCAAGTTCTACTGGTACGTGCCGGTGAAGAACCGGGCCACCGGGCGGATGGCCATCGGCGTCGGTGTATCGGACAGCCCCACCGGGCCCTTCCGCGACGCCCTCGGCCGTCCGCTCGTGGAGAACGGCGAGATCGACCCGGCGGCCTTCATCGACGACGACGGTCAGGCGTACCTGTACTGGGGCAACCCCAACCTGTGGTACGTCCGGCTGAACCCCGACATGATCTCCTTCTCGGGCGGCCCCACCCAGATCCCGCTCACCGCGGCGGGCTTCGGGGCCCGCAGCGGCAACCCGAGCCGG
>Ga0190269_10001014_pt1 | contig 13725 bp, 16 predicted proteins | sample Popmic249IS_FD_133749 | JGI IMG/M metagenome (GOLD analysis project Ga0190269, IMG submission 133749) | Populus adjacent soil microbial communities from riparian zone of Blue River, Arizona, USA - 249 IS | ecosystem: Environmental > Terrestrial > Soil > Riparian zone | place: USA: Arizona...
CGGCCCACGGGCCCTGCTCGATCGACTGCGCCTGCGCCGGGCCGCCCTGCGCTACGCCCGGCACGGCTGGCCGGTCACGCCGGGCGCGTACCTCACCGGGCCCCGCTTCACCTGCGGCCGGGCGGGCTGCCCGATCATGGGCTGCCACCCGGCGATCGAGTGCTGGGAGGACGACGCCTCCACCGATCCCGCGCGCATCGCCGCCTGGTGGCAGGACCGCCCGTACACGGTGCTGCTCGCGACCGGCACGGCCTTCGACGTGCTCGAGGCGCCGGCGGCCGTCGGCCTGCGCGTGCTCGGCGCGGTGCGCCTGCACACCGGCGTGATCGGCCCGGACGGCGAGGACGCCCGCGGCCCGGTCGCGGTCGGCCCGTCGGGACGCTGGATGTTCCTGGTACGCCCCGGCGAGGAGCTCCGCCCGGAGCTCGCGTCCTGCCTGGACGTCCTGCGCCACGGCCGCGGCTCGTGGATCCCGGCCGCGCCGAGCCGCGCGCCCGAGGGGCAGGTGCGCTGGGCTGTCGCTCCGGAGGAGACCGGCTGGCAGCTGCCCGCCTCGGGGACCGTGCAGGGGATGCTGCTGGATGCGCTCGGCGCGCTGGGGCGGCGTCCACGGCGGAGTGCGGCGTTGAGCGTGCCCCGGCAGATGTCCACCGCTCGCCGGGCCATCTGACCTTCCGGCTACCGGCTCCCGGGTCGCCGCCGGTGCTCCGGGTGGGGATGCCCTCACCCGGGGCGGAGGGCGCCCACCGGCGGCCGGCTCGGGCGAGCTGGTGGCGGACGGTATTCGGGCGTGGGGGAAGGCACGCATGTCGCTGACAACGTATTTGCCTACCTTGCGGTAGTCGAGTCACCCGAATGGGTGAACAGGCGATCACACTCCGCCAGCAAAATAGGCTGGCCGGGTCGGCTCGAATACTGGCAGCATGCGCGAATGATCGCCATCCGGGCCGTACCCGTGGACGCGCCGGACGCCGTCGCGCTCATCCGCGACTACTTCACCGAGATCGTCGATCGCTACCACGGGCGGCCGATGCCGGCATCCTCGGTGGACGCCGCGCTCGCCGAGGCGCCGCTCAGCGCCGTCGCGGTGCTGCTGGTCGCGTACCGGGACGGCGTGCCGGTGGGTTGCGCCGGGCTGCTGACCGCCGGGCCGTCCACCGCCGAACTGACCAAGGTGTACGTCCGGCCGCAGGCGCGCCGGTCCGGCATAGCCCGGCAGCTGCTGGCCGCGGTCGAGGAGGCCGCCCGCGAGCGGGGCGTCACCCGGTTGCGCCTGGACACCCGCGCCGACCTAGAGGAGGCCCGCGGCCTGTACGCCGCCGCCGGATATCGCGAGGTGCCGGCGTGGGAGCACCGGCGGTACGCCGATCACTTCTTCGTCAAGGACCTACTTCTGAGTTGACCTCGCCCGCACGTGCATCCGCTCGCCCTGCGGCCCGAAGATCGTCAGGAACTCGACCGCCTCCCCGGACGCGCTGCCGAACCAGTGCGGCACGCGGGTGTCGAACTCGGCCGCCTCCCCCGCGGGCAGCACCAGGTCGTGCTCGCCGAGCACGATGCGGAGCCGGCCGCTGATCACGTACAGCCACTCGTACCCCTCATGGGTCTTGGGGTCCGGCTCCTGCACCGGGCCCGGCGGGATGAGGTGCTTGAAGGCCAGCAACCCGGTCGACTGCCGGCTCAGCGGGAGGATCGTCTGCCCACTGCTGTGCTTGATGGGGCGCGCGTAGATCCGCGGATCGCCGGTGGGCGGGGCCCCGACCAGATCGTCGAGCGGCACCCGATATGCCCGGGCGAGCGGCAGCAGCAGCTCCAGGGTGGCCTTGCGCTGGCCGGACTCCAGCCGCGACAGCGTGCTGACGGAGATGCCGGTGCTCTCGGAGAGGGCGGACAGGGTCGTCCCATGCTCCTGCCGCAGAGCCCGCAACCGCGGACCGACCGCCGCCAGAACCTCGTCGTTTGCCATCACAGCAAATAACTTTGCCACTTGTCCCGGCGCGGGGCCACCGTTGCGCCATGACGTACGACGTGATCGTGATCGGCGGAGGCCCGGCAGGCCTGAGCGCGGCCGTGGCGCTGGGCCGGGCGCTGCGAAAGGTCCTCCTGGTGGACGCGGCGGAGCCGCGGAACGCGCCGGCGGAGGGCATCCACAACTACCTGACCCGCGACGGCATGTCGCCGGCGGAATTCCGGGAGGCCGGCCGGGCGGAGGTGACCCGCTACGGCGGCGAGGTGATCGAGGGGACGGTGGCCTCGGCGGGCAGCTCTTTGTCGCCCCATGCCGGCGGTTCGCTTCCCGCTGGGGCGGGTGGCTCGCCTTCGGCGGGTGGCTCGCCTTCGGCGGCCGGCGATTCGCTTCCCGCTGGCGGGTTGTTCTCGGTGGCCTTGACGGACGGCCGGGAGTTCCAGGCCCGCAGGCTTCTGTTGACGACGGGTCTCACCGACGAACTCCCGGACGTGCCCGGCCTGCGCGAACAGTGGGGCCACGCGGTGCTGCACTGCCCCTACTGCCACGGGTACGAGGTGCGCGGCAAGGCGATCGGCATCATCGGCTCGTCGCCCATGTCGGCGCACCAGGCCCAGATGTGGCGCCAATGGAGCGACGACGTCACCCTCTTCCTGCACACCGCCCCGGCGCCGGACCCGACCCAGGAACGCGAACTCGCGGCCCGCGGAGTCACCATCGTGACCGAGAAGGTGGCCGAGGCAGTCTCGTCGGACGGCGAGCTGGTGGGCGTACGCCTGACCGACGGCACCCTCGTCGCCCGGGATGTCCTGGTCGTGGCGCCCAGGTTCGTGGCGAACGCGGAGCTGCTGGGGTCGCTGGGGCTGGAGGCGACCGAGAACGACTTCGGGTCAGTGGTGGCGGCCGAGCCGACGGGGCGGACCTCGGTGCCGGGGGTGTGGGTGGCCGGGAACGTGGCTGATCAGATGGCTCAGGTGGTGAGTTCGGCGGCTGCTGGGCTGCACACGGCCGCTCAGCTGAACATGGATCTGATCACCGAGGATGTGGCTCTGGCCGTCGGGTGAATCCGGGCTGTTGCTCCGGCGGCGGCACCGGAACGCCGCGTCGGCGCATCGCCCGGCGGCGGTGGGCGCCCTTTCGGCGCATGTCACGGCGCGCCCCTGGGCGCATCGTCCGGCGCATCCTCGGAGTCTTCCCGGCATGCCGTCGGGGTGACTTCGGAGGGCCTCGGGCGGTTCAGCGTTCTGCGGCCAGCTCGCGGTTCGGCAGCCGGCTCGCGGTTCAGCGCTCGGCGGCCAGCTCGCGGTTCGGCAGCCGGCTCGCGGTTCAGCGCTCGGCGGCCAGCTCGCGGTTCGGCGGCCGGCTCGCGGTTCAGCGCTCGGCGGCCAGCTCGCGGTTCGGCGGCCGGCTCCGGTTCAGCGTTCGGCGGCCAGCTCGCGGTAGGCGGCGATGACGGCCGCCGTACGCTCTGCCAGCGCCGGCCCCGAGTCGGCCGGCGGCGCGGCGGCCGTCAGCCGGGAGATGGCCAGCTCGGCGTCCCGCGCGGTCTGCCCGATGCGTTCCTCACGGATCAGGTTCTCCCCCGCCAGCGCGGCGGCGTTGATGCCGGCCATGATCCGGTTGGCGGCCTCGGCGCTGGACCGCCACAGCCCTTCCACCCGCAGCCGCTGCTCAGCCAGGGCCTGCACGGCCGGACTGTCGGCAGGAAGATCATGCCGCGAAGCAGCGCCCAGCTCTTCCCGCAACCGCCGGATCTGCTGCCGGCGCGCCATGATCGCGGCGAGATCCCGCAACGCGGCGGTGAGGTCCAGGTCGGCCTGCTCAGCATCGATCATGTGCCGGAGCGCGGGCCACGTGAGCCGCACCCGCCGAGCCACCGCCAGAGCCCGCCCGTAGGCAGCCCGCTCCTCAGCAGCATGCAGCACGAATGAGTCGTCCCCGCCGAACTCTCCCGAGTCCGCAGCCCGAGGCAGAGCCAGCACCCCGACCCGAGCGGCCCGCGCCTGCCGCACGCTGAGAAAAGCAACCAGCGCGACGGACCCGGCGGCCCCAGCCCACCAGGGCACACCCACCACACTCAGCACGGCGGTCACCACCAGCAACACCAGCGCCACCTGCGACGAGAACCGAACCCGATCCTCCCGGCTCCGCCCACTCGGCGCGACGGGCACAACCCCGACAACAGACCCCTCCCGGCGCAGCCTGGCGCGCCCGGAACGCATCTTGATCGGGTACGGCGAGACAACAATCTTCTCGCGGTCGGATCCAACGAACAGCACCTTGGCAGCCCCGCCCCGAACGGCCCGAACCCGCGAAGCACGCACAGCCAGCCTCCTCGTCCGGCCGGCCAGAGTGCTCAGCCCGCCTGCGCGGCCGACGCGAACGTCCGAGGCGCCGATGCCATCAACCAGCGCCTCCGAGGCACGGGCGGCTCTCGACTTCGAGGCGCCCACACGGGCGGGCAGGCCGGAGTGTCCGGTCATGGCACACCTTCCCGGCCCGGCGCATAGCAGCCCGGCGCCTGTACTGGTCCGGCCTGAGACATCGGGCGAACGCTTTTGGTAGCAGAGCGGGCCCGGCCGCCGAGGGGGGTACGGTCGGGCCCGCTCACCCGCGGAGCCGTCCGCAGGTGCCACAAGAAATCGGGTCCGCCCGGCCCTACTTGAGACAGCCGCGGGTGCAGCGCGGGTGCACTGGCCCGGGCCGTCCGGCTCCACCAGGTGTCCCTGCTCCCCGCAACGCGCGCCCTGCGCTTTGGGCCCCTCGCCCCCGTGCCTCCTCCCTGCCTCGGCCAACCGCGCCCGCGCGTCCCCGCACTCCGGACCGCTCACCCTCGCCTTGCGCGCCCTGCTTGCCGCAACCCGCGTTCAGCGCTCTGAGCTCCCCCCTCGGCCGCTCCCCCATTTCGCTCCCGTCAGCGTCCCGGGCCCCGCCATCCGGGAGCGGCAAGCGCCCGCCTCGCGTGATCGGGAGCCCGCCGCCGCTCGGAAGCGCTGATCCGGCCCACCCCAGCGCGAGATGTCGAGGAGCCCTCCGTCTGGTCCGACCCACCCGGAGGTCGCCGGCCGGCGGCGCGCCGCGAGAGGGGCAGCATCCATGAAATACCTCCTGACCATCGGCTACGACGACGGAGTCAGCGGCACGCCTGCAGAGCGGTGGAAGCCGGAGGACATCAGGGCGCAGCTGGACCACTACGACGCCCTCACCAACGAACTGATGGCCACCGGCGAGTACGTGGACGGCCACACCCTCACCGGCCCCAGCCTCGCCAAGGTCGTCACCTCGGACGGCGCCACGGCGAACGTCACTCCCGGTCCACGCGCCGAGCCCGTGACGATGCTCGCGGGCTTCCACCTGATCGACGTCGAGTCCGAGGCGCGCGCCGTCGAGATCGCCGGCCGCCTCTCGCAGGCGCCCGGCCCGGGCGGCGTACCCCTGCAGCAGCCCATCGGCGTCCGCCGCGTCATGTCCATCACCGACGTGGAGCCGCTGTAAGCCTTCTACGCCCCCGTCTCCTGGCCCCACCGAACGGAACTCGGCCGTCCGGGGCAGGGCGGGACAGCCGGACGCCCGACCGCCCCGCCCTCGGCGACCAGCGACCGACCGCCTCGCCACGCAGGACGACCGACCGCCCACCGCGGACTCCTCTGCTCAACCCGCGTCGCCTACGAGGCCACCGCCGCTTCCTCCGGACGGGTCGGCTCCTCACCTCCCGCTGTCTCGTGCCCGTACGCCGGGGTGCCGTTCGGACTGAGCTCGCCGAGGCTCTCGAGCCGCGCCCGGATGCCGCCCCGGCTTCGGCCGAACTCCTCCATCAGCACGCGTTCGCCGGCTCCCGCGCGATATCGGGCGATGAGCCGCTCGTCGTCTTCCGCCGACCAGCGGGCGCCCCGGTTGGGGTAGCGCTTGGGTTTCTCCTCGGCGGACCGGCCCGGTGTGCGCTGGTTGCGCAGCGCCGCGAGGCCGGCGAGCGTGGAGGTGAGGGCCTGGGTCACGGCGGGCAGGTCGACGGGCGAGATCCCTCCGCTGACCTCGCTCACCGTCTCCCCGTCCGGGCCCCAGCCGGTCAACGAGAGGGTGATGGGGTCGTCGCCCGTGCCGGTGGCGACGATCCGGTAGACGTTGCCGCCCGTGGTGAAGTGACGGTCCAGCTGAGTGTGCGGGCGCCGGTCCTGCTCCGGCGCGAATTCGTTGGTATCCATGGCGCCGACCGTAGGGACCGGCACCGACACTTTTTCGCGGGCGCGTCGCGGCTCCCGGCGTTTCGTGTCACCGAGGTGACGCATCGACGGCATACACCCGACCAAAGAGGACTTACTGCCCCCGTTGCGGTAAGCACTTCGTCATAAATCGGCCCCACACCAAGCCGCCGAACAACAAGCCGCCCTCGAGGAACCCGCCAGAAGCCCGGCTCAGCGCCGCCGGCGCAGCCGCCCCTCGAGCACCCGGACCCCAGGCCCATCCAACTCACTCAACGCCACATCACGCCCGCACATCGCCAGCATCAACGCCTCCGCCGGCCCCGCCACCAACGGCCCCACCCCGGAGAACCAGTTCAGATCCGAAGCCTCGAACCGCAGCCCCGCCAGCCGCCGCTTCGGTGCGAACCCCACCGCCCGGCCGCCCGTCAGGAACTCCAGCGACGCCTTCAGCCGCTCCAACTGCAGCCCGTGCGGCAGGCCGAGCGGACGGCGCATGTCCTGCCCATGCACCTGAAGATCGGTCAGCTGCCCCGGATAACCGACGATCGGCGGCTTGAACGGATGCTCGGCCTTGTCCCGCAACGCCTGCGCCAACTGCGCCGCCGGCTGCTGCGCCATGAGCACCGCCAATTGCGCGTTCGCCTTGTGAATACGGAATCCGTTCTTCGCGATCAGCGGCAACAGCGGCACCGGGGACTTGCTGATCGCCGCGAGAAGGTGGCCGGCCACTTCCTTGACGGTCCATTCGCCGCACAGACTCGGGGCGTCCAACTGCTGAGGGCTCAGGGCGTCGACCAGGTCGGCGATGCGGCGGCGTTCGTCGGCGATGGCGGCACGGATATCCACAGGGTCAGATTACCGATCGATCATGCGTACAGAATGGTGCGGTGAGCGATCAAGGACCACCGGAAGCGGTGCTGCGTGCGTTCGGCGCGCACGATGTTCCCGTACGCCTGCCCGGCGGTAAGGGTGGCACCTGGCGAGCCGGAGACGTGGTTTTGAAGCCGTCCGAGGGCGACGCCGAGGTCCGATGGCGTTCGGAGATCCTCGCGACGCTCCCCGAGTCGCCGCACTTCCGCATCGCCCGGCCGGTCCGCGCGGCCGACGGTGACTGGCTCTCCCACGGCTGGGAGGCGACCAGGGCGGTGCCCGGCCGGCCCGACCAGCGACGCGTCGCCGAGGTCGTGCGCGCGGGCGCCGCGTTCCACGAGGCGGTCGCCGCTGTGCCGCGACCCGCGTTCCTCGACACAAGATCCAACCCTTGGGTGTACGGGGAAAAGCTCGCGTGGGAGCCCCCACACCCCATCGGCAGCCCTCTGCTCGACGATCTTCTTGCCGCCCGCCGTCCGGTCAGCCTCCCCGAACAGGTCATCCACGGTGATCTGCTCGGCAACGTCCTCTTCGCCGACGGCCTGCCCCCGGCGGTGATCGACTGGGCGGCGTACTGGCGCCCGGCGCCCTGGGCGACGGCGGTGGCGGTGGTCGACGCGATGGTCTGGCACGGTTTCGGCTTCGAGCTCGCCCGGCGCTGGGAGCACCTCCCGGAGTGGGGCCAGCTGCTCCTGCGCGCCACGGTCTTCCGGCTCGCGACCTGGGCCCCGGCGGGCTGGCCGGCGGAGCCCCGGGAGGCGTACGAGCCGGTCGTCCGCGACGTCATCAACTATGTCGGAGGGTCGGTCTAGGTTCCCGGGATGACTTTCGACGAGGGCTGAGATGCCGGACGACCGGCCGGTCCCCGCCATGGCTGTGGACAACGACCGAAGATGTCGGGTGGCCGGTGTAGAAACAAGTCCGGCTAGAGACGACTGGGCTGGAGAGGAGTGGCGTGAGTCTTGCGGTCGAGCAGTCCAACCGCCGCATGCTGCGGGCACGGGACGCGATGGACCGGGCGTACACGGAGGCGCTGGACGTCCCGGCGCTCGCCCGGATCGCGCATGTCTGTCCTGCGCACTTCATCCGTACGTTCCGGGCGACGTTCGGGGAGACGCCGCACCGATATCTGCAGCGGCGGCGGGTGGAACGGGCCATGTACCTGCTTCGGGAGACGGAGCTGACGGTCACGGAGGTGTGCATGCAGGTGGGCTTCAGCAGTCTGGGCACGTTCAGCCGGACCTTCCGGGACATCCTCGGCGAGTCACCGTCGGCGTACCGGAAACGGGCCGTGCCCTCGGTCGTGCCGGCCTGCTTCGGCATGGCCTACCTGCGACCCGCGTCATTTTTGGATAAGCCTCGTGCCTCCGCGATCGCTAGCGTGAACCCATGCTGAACAAACTCCGCATCACTCACGTCTTCGTCACCGACCAGGACGAGGCGCTGGACTTCTACGTCGGCAAGCTCGGCCTGGAGGTGGCCGACGACATCGACCTCGGCCACATGCGCTGGCTGACCGTGCGCGTGCCCGGCGACGACCCCGAGCGGGTGATCCTGCTGGAGAAGCCCGGGCCCCCGGCGATGGACGCGAAGACCGCCGAACAGGTGCGCGAGCTGATCGCCAAGGGCGCGAGCGGCTTCACGCTCGGCTTCACCACCGACGACGCGCGCAAGACCTACGACGAGTTCAAAGCGAAGGGCGTGGAGCTGACGGACGGCCCGACGGAACAGCCGTACGGCATCGACTTCGGCGGCCGGGACCCGTTCGGCAACCACTTCCGGGTAAGCCAGCCACTCACCGCCTAACCACACGATCAGCGCCGGGCACGGGCCCCAAGCCCAGCCCGGCGCCGACCACACCCGGCCCACAACCGCGCCCTGCCTACGACCACGCCCCGCCCGCGCACCGCTCCGCCCCCCACCACCACGCCACGCCTTACGACCGCGGCGCGTGAGGACCGGTCACAACCACGGCCCGACAGACCGCTCAGCCCGAGCGCAGGGTCCGGACCGTGCGGCGACCCAACCGACCGCCGAGCCCGCCCGTAAGATTCCGTGACCGGACGGAAAGGGCTACGGATGTCGCTGGGATCTCGTCGAGCTGTGTTTCGCCTGCTAGGCCCGGCACTGCTCGTCCTGGCGCCGGCCCTCGCAGCTTGCTCCCCTCCCGAGCCCGACAACTCGGCGGACCCGTCCGCCACAGCCATGCTCGGCGCCCCCGCGACGCCGCAGTCCCCCGCGATCCCGCAGGCCTCCGCCGCCCAGCCCTCGTCCGCCCCGCCCCTGCCCAAGCCGAAGATCGACAAGGCCGCCCTGAGCTACTTCTTCAAGATCGCGCTGGGCGCCGAGTACGGCGATGACATCAACGTTGTCACGCGGTGGACGAAGCCGGTCGTGACCGTACGCGTCAATGGGAAGCCCGGGTCCGCGGGCCGTGACTGCCTGGACCGCGTCGTCTCGGACTTCAACAAGCTGACGGCGACCACCGATCTTCGATTGACGACCGAGGCGACCGCCGATATCCGGCTGCATTTCGCGCCCGTGAGCCGCTTCAAGTCGCTCGAACCCGACTACGTTCCGGGCAACGACGGGTTCTTCCACGTGGATTGGGCCGGCGACCACACCATCACCGATGCGAACATTCTGATCCGCACGACCGGCATCTCAAACCGGATCCGCTGCCACCTCATCCGCGAGGAGCTCACCCAGAGCATGGGCCTGATGCGCGACGCGAACGACCACCCGACCAGCGTCTTCTACGGCCGCTATTCCGCCACCCCGGTGCGCTATTCGACGCTTGACCAGAAGCTCATCAAGCTGCTGTACGGCGGCGCCATCCAGCCCGGCGACACCAAGCAGGACATCACCGCCGCGGTCGACGTACGGTAGCGGCCCGGCCGGCGGGAATGCCTCCATGCCCGTAGCCAGCCGACGGACAGATCCCCCAACGCGATAGCGGGCCGGTAGGAAGAATATCCACGCGCGGCCCGCGGGCCGGCGGTGCGATCATGCCTGCGTGAACAAGATCCCTACGGTGTTCCTTCGCGACCCGGACGACCGCAAGCGCACGCTGCCCGAGGTGAATCCGGCCTGCCAGTGGGTCCTCGACGGCGAAGGCACCCCGACGCGGAAGTACGACGGCACCTGCGTGATGCTCGACGACGCCGGTGTCTGGTGGGCGCGCCGCGAGGTCCGGCCCGGCCGGACGCGGCCCGACGGGTATCGGCCGGTGATGACCGATGAAGTGACGGGCAAGACCGTGGGGTGGGAACCGATCGCGCAATCGGCGTACGCGAAATATCACGCTGAGGCGCTCGAAGCCGCACCGGATTCCCTGCCGCCGGGCACCTATGAGCTGGTCGGTCCGAAGGTGAACGGCAATCCGGAGCGTGCGGCCGGTCACGAGCTGGTTCGCCACGACGACGCCGAGGTCTTCGAGACGCCGCGCGATTTCGCCGGTCTGCGCGAATGGCTTCTGGCTCATCCGCAGTACGAGGGAATCGTCTGGCACCACCCGGACGGCCGCCGCGCGAAGCTGAAGTACCGCGACTTCGCCTAGCTGGGGCTCGGCTGCGGCGTGGAATCGAATTTCCGAGCGAGGCACCCGGGCGACGCCGGCCCGATCCGCGACGGGTCGACGCCGCCCGGGAGCCGCGTGCTGTCGTCCACAATCGCGCACAGCAACTCGGCCTCGGTGGCCCGCGCCCCGGTCAGATCCGCCCGCCGGAGATCGGTCTCGTCCAGATAGGCGCCGGTGAGATCGGCACCCGTCAGGTCTGTGCCGGACAAATCAGTGCGAACCAGCGTGGTGAAGGTGAGATCGGCGTCCTTGAGCGAGGCGTCCCGCAGAGATGCGCCTCGCAGGTTGGCGTTCTCCAGGTTCGCGCGTTCCAGATCCGCGTTGTTCAGCAGCGCGCTTTCGAGGACGGTATGCGTCAGAATGGCCTGGCGAAGCTCGGCGCTGGCCAGCCGCGCACCGGGAATTTCCGCGCCCGGCAACGACAGGTAGACGCCGCCCACGTCGATTCCCTCGCCCTCAGCCGGCCGCTGGGCGACCGCGAGGAAAGCCGCGAGCACGTCCGGTGGCGAGGCCCGATGCCTGCTGTGGGAATCGGTCGGGTCCGGGATGGGCTTGGTGTCCGCGTGGCTGCGCACAAAGGCGCAGAGAATCCCCACGATCGCCGCCCGGTCCCGCGGCGAATCGCGCATGAGCTGTGCCAGGGTGTGGATCGCTCCGAGGCGTACGGGCAGCTCGTCGCGCCGGCCCAACTGGTCGACGGCGTCGGTGAAGCGCTGCGCGGCCCGCTCGTCGCGCAACAGCTCGAGCTGGGCCCGATGCGCCTCCGCCTGCCGGTCCGTCGTCCTGGTGGTGACCACGAGGGCCGCCGCGACGAGCAGCACGCAGAGCAGAAGCCCGAAGCCTGTCGCCCATGCCGCCGTGCGGCGGGTTCTCCATGCCATGACCTATTGAAGCGCCTGGATGGCCGCGATGGTTCCGCACCCGTCATGCCGGCCCGGTGGCGTGACCGGTATTCCGGCCGGCCACGCCACCCCCTGTTCGAGCCGGACCTGCACGTACGACGTCGCTACGCCGTCCGGGTCGTGCTACAGGTCCTGTTGTGGCCGTTCGGGCCGGCGCAGACGTCGAACTTCACGACCGGGTTGCCGGCGGTGCCCACGGGCGCCGAACCGCAGCCGGAGGCGGAACCGTTCGCGTCACCGACGTGCCCGGCGGCGAGGCCCGGATTGCTCTGCAGGTAGTAGTAGGTCCGGATGCCCCAGCCGTCCGCCTCGTAGTCGCAGGCGTCGACCCAGATGTGCGTACTCCCGACGCAGCCGTCCCCGCCACTTTCCGGCGGGCTGGCGCAAACCGAGTGAGCCATCGCCTGCGCGGGCGAGACCAGCGTGACCGCCGTCCCGAGAATCATGGCTGCCAGATAATGCCGGGCGCCGAGGCGCCTCCGGTTTGAACCGTTGCGCATGGTGCGCTCTCCCTTCGCTGGGTGCCGTATGAACCACTCCCAGCGCATCAGGTGAGCGAGTTGTTCAGCAGCCCCCACCGGCTCGGACAACTCGAGCGCAGGGGCGGAAAGGCCGCTGGTGAGGGTGGTGGGCGCGGTAGGTTTCGAACCTACGACCCCTCGCTTGTAAGGCGAGTGCTCTCCCACTGAGCTACGCGCCCGGGGTGGAACCCGGAGTCGCCATCCTACCTTGCGCTCGCTTCCGCGATCTCTGCGAGGCTGGCCTGCCAGTCCTTCTGGTCTCGGCGTTCGCCCGGCTGGTTTTCCTGGGCGTAGCGGATGATGCCCTGCTCGTCGATGAGGAAGGTGCCGCGGTTGGCGTAGCCCTTGTCCTCGTTGAAGACGCCGTAGGAGCGGGCGACCTCCCCGTGCGGCCAGAAGTCGGCTAGGAGGGGGAAGTTGTAGCCCTCTCGGTTCGCCCAGACCTTGTGGCTGTAGACCGAGTCGACGCTGATCGTCAGGACTTGGACCTTCTCGTTGGCGTACGCCGGGAGGTTGGTTTTGATCTCGGCCAGCTCGCCCTGGCAGGTCCCGGAGAAGGCGAGGGGGTAGAAGACCAGGAGGACCGTTTTGCGGCCGTGGAAGTCCGCGAGGGTGATGTCCTGGTTGTTCTGGTCCTTGAGCGTGAAGCCCGGCGCCCGGGTTCCAACGGCGATCGGCATCCGGCCACGATAACCGGGCCGGGCGGAGGAGAACGGAACCGGAGACGGCGAAAAGCCGGGCGGTGCGGCACGGAACCGGAGACGACGAAAAGCCGGGCGGTGCGGCACGGAACCGGAGACGACGAAAAGCCGGGCAGTAGGAAGAGCCCGGGAGACGGCGAAGGGCCGCGCGGCGTCGGAGACCGCGCGGCGGGTGGCCGCGAGGAGCCGCGGCCGGGGTGGCCGCGACGATCCGCGGCCGTCGAGCTACTTCTTCTTGGCTGCTCCGCGGGGCGACACCAGTCGTGCCGCGGTCCAGTCCTTGCCGGCGTTCACCGTGGAGGTCTGCTGGAGGCCGGCCGTCGGTGCGCTCTCGCTGACCTCGCTGGGTTCGACGTGGCCGTCGCGGCCCGCCTTGGGGGTCAGGAGCCACACCACGCCGCTGTCCGCGAGCGGGCCCAGTGCATCCGTGAGCAGTTCGAACAGGTCACCGTCGCCGTCGCGGTACCAGAGCAGCACCGCGTCCACCACCTCGTCGGTGTCCTCGTCGACCAACTCGCCCACGCGTTCGGTCAGGGCGTCACGGAGATCTTCGTCGACGTCGTCGTCGTAGCCCATCTCCATGACCACCATGGTCGGCTCGAAGCCGAACCGGTCCGCCAGGCTGCGTACGCCGTCGGCCTGACCAGCGGTCGCGCTCACTGTCGAATTCCTCCTTGCTGTTGACGACGTGCTGTCGTTGTTGACGACGCTGCTGTTCACGCCGTTCTGTGGGGGTAGTCCACACACTTGCGCCGCTGCGCGCAAGTGGCGCACCGAGTGTGTGGCAATTTACCGCGCCAGCAGGGCATGGGCACCCTGTGTGATGGCATCTTCCCCGATCAGGACCTGCTGCGCTGCCGGACCCAGCGGAACCAGCGAGTCGGCCGAGGCTGTCCGCCTGGCCGCGCCCACGAAACCGCCGTCCACCAGGGCCGCGAGGATGCCCTCGCCGACCCCGCCGGAGCGCCGGGTCTCGTCGACGA
>Ga0190269_10001015_pt1 | contig 13708 bp, 26 predicted proteins | sample Popmic249IS_FD_133749 | JGI IMG/M metagenome (GOLD analysis project Ga0190269, IMG submission 133749) | Populus adjacent soil microbial communities from riparian zone of Blue River, Arizona, USA - 249 IS | ecosystem: Environmental > Terrestrial > Soil > Riparian zone | place: USA: Arizona...
CCTCGCTCTCCTCTTCGAAGTTGATGAAGATGGTGAGCTGGTCCTTGAGGATCTTCGCGGCGTACGCGACCGCATCCGCGGGCGTGACAGCGCCGTTCGTCCAGACTTCGAGCGTGAGCTTGTCGTAGTCGGTCTGCTGGCCGACACGAGCATTCGTGACCGTGTAGTTCACCTTGCGCAGCGGCGAGAACAACGCGTCGATCGGAATCGTCCCGATCGGCATCGTCGGCTCTTTGTTGCGCTCGGCCGGCACGTAGCCATGGCCCTGACCGATCGTCAGCTCCGCCGAGAAGCGGCCGCCCTTGGCGACGCTGCAGATCACGAGGTCCTTGTTGAGGATCTCGATCGCATCCGTGGTCTGGATGTCGCCAGCCTTGACCTCGGCGGGGCCGTCCTTCTCGAGGCGCAGGGTCACGCCGCTCGGACCGTAGTTGCGAACGACCACCTGCTTCAGGTTCAGCACGATGTCGGTCACGTCTTCGGTCACGTCCGGAACGGAGGTGAACTCGTGCAGCGCGCCGTCGATGCGCACTGCGCTGATGGCAGAGCCCTGCAGTGACGAGAGCAGCACGCGGCGCAGCGCGTTGCCCAGGGTCAGCCCGAAGCCGCGCTCCAGCGGCTCGCACACGAACTTCGCGTAGCGGTCGTGCGGGCTGCCGCTGTCCACCGTGATGGACTTGGGCTTGATCAGGTCTTTCCAGTTGCGGGAAATCTGGTGCGTCACTGTGGACATGCGTCTCTCACCTCCGCGATCTTGTAGGAGTGGGACAAAGGAAGAATTAGCGCGAGTAGAACTCGACGATCAGCTGCTCTTGGATGGGAAGCGTGACGACCTCGCGCGCAGGCAAGCTGCGAACGGTCGCGATCAACGCGTTCCGGTCGACGTCGAGCCAGTCGGGTTGCTCGCGACGGCCGGCCGTCTCGAGGCCCTGCTGGATGCGCTTCAGGCCCTTGCTGCCCTCGCGCACGCTGATCTTGTCACCGGGCTTGAGCAGGTAGGACGGGACGTTGACGGTCTTGCCGTTCACCTGCAGGTGCTTGTGACGCACGAGCTGGCGCGCGTCGGTGCGCGTGCCGGACAGACCCATGCGGTACACGGCGCTGTCGAGACGACGCTCGAGCGCGCTGATCAGGTTCTCGCCGGTCACACCCTTCTGGCGATCGGCCGACGCGAAGTAGCGGCGGAACTGCCGCTCCAGGATGCCGTACACGCGACGCACCTTCTGCTTCTCGCGCATGCGCACACCGTACTCGGTGGGCTTGTTGCGCCGCTGGCCGTGCACGCCTGGCGGGTACGGACGGCGATCGAACGCGCACTTGTCCGTGTAGCAACGATCGCCCTTCAAGAAGAGCTTCATGTTTTCGCGCCTGCACAGTCTGCAGGAAGGGCCGATGTAACGTGCCATAGGGAGCGACTCTCTCGTTTACCTGGAGGTTCAGTGAAAAAAACTTAGACGCGGCGGCGCTTGGGCGGGCGGCAGCCGTTGTGCGGGATCGGCGTGACGTCACGGATCAACGTGACGCGCATGCCCACCGACTGGAACGCGCGCAGCGCGCTCTCGCGGCCGGCGCCCGGACCCTTCACGAAGATGGCCACGGTCTTCATGCCGTGATCCGCAGCCTTGCGCGCGGCGTCTTCCGCAGCGATCTGCGCGGCGAACGGCGTGCTCTTGCGCGAGCCCTTGAAGCCACGCGTACCCGCGCTGGACCAAGCCACCACGTTGCCCTGGATGTCCGTGATCGTGACGATCGTGTTGTTGAACGTCGACTGAACGTGGACGATGCCGGTGGCGATGTTCTTCTTGGCCTTCTTCTTACCGCCCTTACCTTTGGGCGACTGAGAAGGACTGCCTGGACTCTCTGACTTGGCCATGAGCTCTCTCTAAATCCTGGTGAGTGCGAGACTACTTCTTGCGCGACAGCACGCCCTTACGCGGGCCCTTGCGGGTGCGAGCGTTGGTGTGCGTGCGCTGGCCGCGCACGGGCAGACCGCGACGATGGCGCAGGCCGCGATAGCAGCCGAGGTCCATCAGGCGCTTGATGTTCATCTGGATCTCGCGGCGCAGGTCGCCTTCGACCTTGTAGTTCGCCTCGAGGATCTCGCGGATGCGGCGCAGCTCGGCCTCATCCAACGAGTCCGTCACCTTGTTCTCGGGGATCTCGGCCGCCTTGCAGATGTCCTTGGCAGCCTTGGGGCCGATGCCGAACAGGTAGCGGAGCGAGATGGTGATGTGCTTGCGACCGGGAAGATCTACGCCTGAGATGCGTGCCATGTCCTACCTCTCAACCTTGACGCTGCTTGTGGCGCGGGTTCTCACACAAGACGCGGACGACGCCACGCCGGCGCACGATCTTGCACTTCTCACAGATTTTCTTGACGCTCGGTCGAACCTTCATCGGAGTCTCACTCTGGTTGGTCGGCGGATGACTATTTGGGGATTCGAACTTTGATTCTGCCGCGGGTGGGGTCGAGCTCGGACACTTCGAGGATCACTCGGTCACCTGGAATCACCCGCACGATGGTCTGCTTCGGTATCCCAGTCAGCGCTGCTGTTCTCGTACTGCCGTCGTCACACTTCACTCGGTAGAGGCCCTGCGGGAGCGTTCGCTCGATGACGCCCTGCACTTCGTGACCCATGGCCGCTAACTCTTGATGGCCGCCTTGATGCGCGCCTCGACGTCGTCCAGTGAGCCGATGCCGCTGATCGTCTTCACGATGCCCTGCTGCCCGTAGTACCCGAGGATCGGCGCAGTCTTCTGCACGTACTCGTCATTTCTCTTCCGCACGACCTCTTCGGTGTCGTCCTTGCGCTGGACGAGCTTTCCGCCGCACACACCACAGGTGTCCGGCGAGGGGGGCGGATTGTAGCGCAAATGGTAAATATGTCCACAGGACTCGCAGCTTCTGCGATGCACCACGCGCTCGATCATCTCGTCGAGGGGCACTTCCATGGACACCACGACGTCGATCTTGCGGCCCTGCTTGGTCAGCAGCGCGTCCAACGCCTGGGCCTGGGGCACCGTGCGCGGGTATCCGTCAAAAATTGCGCCCTGGGCAGCATCGGGCTTCTGGAGCCGCTGCTCCAACAGCTCGAGGGTGAGCTCGTCCGGGACGAGCAGGCCCTGCGACATGTAGTGGTCGAACTTCTGGCCCAGCTCGCTGCCGGACGCGCGCTCGGCGCGCATCATGTCTCCGGTGGAGATCTGGGGGATGCCCAATACGCCCGTCAGGCGTTTGGCCTGCGTGCCCTTGCCTGCTCCCGGTGGTCCAAACAGCACCACGTTCTTCATCAGCCCCTCCGCCCGCGGATACGCGGACCTTTCGGGCCCGTCAAACCTTCGTAGTGTCGCGTAATCAAGTGGCTCTCGATCTGCTGCACGAGATCCAGCGCGACGCCGACCACGATCATGATCGACGTGCCGCCGAACTGGAACGGCACCTTGAACATGATGCGCAAGAAGTCCGGGACCGTGCACACCAGCGCCATGTACAGGGCGCCGCAAAAGGTGATGCGCGTCATCACGTTGTCGATGAAATCCGCCGTGGCTTTGCCGGGACGGATGCCAGGGATGAACGCGTTCTGCTTCTTCAGGTTGTCCGCGACCTGTACCGGCTGGAACTGGATCGCGGTGTAGAAGAAGGCGAAGAAGATGATCAACGCGACGTACACGATGGTGTAGCGCCAGTCGCCCGGCACGATCACCTGCTGCAGCTTGTCCATGTACGGCACGTTGAAGTTCGCCAACGTGTTCGGGAACATCAGCAGCGACGACGCGAAGATGGGCGGGATCACACCGGCGGCGTTGACCTTGAGCGGCAAGTGCGAGGCCTGTCCGCCGTACATCTTCCGCCCGACCATGCGCTTGGCGTACTGGATCGGGATGCGGCGCTGCGCGCGCTCGAAGAACACGATCAGCGCGATGATCACGAGCACGATGGCGGCGACGAACAGCAAGCTGATGGGCTGGATCTGCCCGATCTTCACCTGCTGCCCGGTGTGGAACAGCGCCTCGGGCAGCCGAACCACGATGCCGGCGAAGATGATCAGCGAGATGCCGTTGCCGATGCCGCGCTCGGTGATCTGCTCGCCGAGCCACATGATGAATGCGGTGCCGGTGGTGAGCGAGATGCAAGTGATGATGCGGAAGCCCCAGCCCGGGTCTGCGACCACGTCGCCGAACTGGCCCTGCGAGTTGTTCAAACCCTCGAGGAACAGCGCGATGCCGGTGCTCTGCACCATCGACAGGGCGATCGTGCCGTAGCGCGTGTACTGGTTCAGCTTGCGTTGCCCCGACTCGCCCTCCTGGCGCAGCTCTTCCAGCTGCGGCAACACGGCGGACAGCAACGTGAGCACGATCGAGGCCGTGACGTACGGCGTGATGCCGAGCGCGAACACGGAGAGCTGCTCGAGCGCGCCGCCCGAGAACAGGTTGAACAGGCCGAGGAACGAGCCCGACTCGGTCGCCATGATGTTGCGCATCACGTTGCGATCGACGCCGGGCGTCGTGATGAAGATACCCACGCGGTACACGGCCAGCATGCCGAGCGTGTACAGCAGCCGCTTCCGCAGCTCTGGGATCTTGAACATGTTCACGAAAGCGTTCATGCGGCGGCTGTATCCTGCCTGTAAGGCTTCAGCGTGACAGACCGGTCAAGGTGCTCAGGACTGAGCAGTCGCAGCAGCAGGAGTCGCGAGCACTTCGGCCTTGCCCCCCGCCTTTTCGATCTGCTCCTTCGCACGCGCGCTAAACGCGTGAGCACGCACGGTGAGCGCACGGTCGAGCTCGCCGTCGCCCAGGATCTTCACCTTATCGTACGCGCCCTTCACCAGGCCAGATTCGGTCAACGTCGCGATCTCCACGGTCGAGCCGGCATCGAAGCGCTTGAGCGACTCGATGTTGACCACGGCCACGTTGGAGCTGAACGGGTTCTTGAAGCCGATCTTCGGCAAGCGGCGGTAGAGCGGCGTCTGGCCGCCCTCGAAGCCGGGGCGCACGGTGTTGCGGGCGTATTGACCCTTCTGGCCGCGACCCGCGGTGGTGCCCCAGCCGGAGCCGTGACCACGGCCCACGCGGTGCTTCACCTTCACGGAGCCGACGGGAGCGCGCAGATTCGAGAGAATGGGGGTTTTATCAGACATCGCTCTCCTCGACCGTCACCAGGTGCAAGACCTTCTTGATCATCCCGCGGAACGCCGGGGTGTTGTCGACCACGACGGCGCTGTTCGGACCCTTGAGACCGAGGCCCTTCAGGATCTTGTTCTGCTTCTCGGGGCGGCCGATACCGCTGCGTAGCTGCACGACTTTCAGTTTGGGCTTCATGAGGTCCTCGTGATCGAAAAACAAGCGGGGGCAGACCGGGTATCACCCACCGGCGCTCAGGTGTGCACGGCGGTCGTGCTGGCTTGCGGCGGCTGCGAGCGCGGCGGGCGAACCTCGTCGTTCGGCTTGCCGCGGCGGCCGGCCACGTCACCCAGGTTCTCGAGCTGCTTGAGCGCCTGGATGGTGGCGTTCACCACGTTGAGCTTGTTCGTGCTGCCGATGCACTTCGACAGGATGTCCTTGACGCCGGCGGCCTCGACCACCGCGCGAACCGCGCCACCCGCGATGACGCCGGTGCCCGGGCTGGCCGGACGCAGCAGCACCTTGCCGCTGCCGTCGTGGCCGTGGATCGTGTGCGGGATGGTGTGACCATCCAGCGCGATCTTGAACATGTTCTTGCGCGCGCGCTCGGTGCCCTTGCGGATGGCTTCCGGCACTTCGTTGGCCTTCCCCAGACCCACGCCGACCTGGCCGCGGCCGTCGCCGACCACGATCAAAGCGCTGAAGCTGAAGCGCCGGCCGCCCTTCACGACCTTCGCCACACGGTTGATGTGGATGACGCGGTCGGTGAACTCTTCGGAGGAACTCTCTCGCTGCTCGTTGGTGCTCATAGGATCCAGAAGCCTCTCAGAATTCGAGTCCACCCTTGCGGGCACCGTCGGCCAGCGCCTTCACGCGACCGTGGTAGATGTAGCCATTGCGGTCGAACACGACCTGCTTGATGCCCTTGTCCAGGCAAGCCTGCGCGATGGCCTGACCCACCTGCTCGGCCACCTGGCTCTTGTTCGCCTCGTCGCTCGTCTCGATCTTGAGCGAGCCGGCCTGCGCCAGAGTGGCGCCGGCGGCGTCGTCCACGACCTGGGCGTAGATCTGCTTGTTGCTGCGGAACACCGTGAGCCGCGGGCGCTCGGGGGTGCCGGAGATCTTCTTGCGGATACGCAGCTTGCGACGTGCCCGTCCTACGAGTTTTGCCATGGCGTTCTTCCGATTCTCGAGCTGGCTTGAGACCTAAAACTTCACTTCTTGCCGCCGGCCTTACCGGCCTTCTCGCGCAGCTTCTCACCCGTGTAGCGCACGCCCTTGCCCTTGTAGGGCTCCGGCTTGCGGAACGAGCGGATGCGGGCGGCCGTCTGACCGAGCGCTTCCTTGTCGTACGACGCGAGGTGCAGGCGCGGACGCTTGATGCCGCCTTCGTCGATCGTCTCGACGCGGGCGCTCACGCTCTTCGGCAGCTGGTAGTTCACCTGGTGCGAGAGACCGAGCGCCAGAGTCACGTCCTGACCCTTGACCTCGGCGCGGTAACCGACGCCGACCAGGTCGAGCGACATGGCGTAGCCCTCGGACGCGCCCTTCACCATGTTGGCGAGCAGCGCGCGGGTCAGGCCCTGGAACTGACGACCACGGCGACCGGCACCGGCTTCCGGCGCGATCACGAGCTCGTTGTCCTCCACGACGACCTTGATGCCCGCCGGCAGCTCACGCGAGAGCTCGCCCTTCGGGCCCTTGACCGTGGCCACGCGACCGTTGAGCTTGAAGTCCACGCCCTTCGGCAGCGCCACTGGGCGCTTGCCCAGACGCGACTGCGTGACAGCCGTTGCTTCGTCAACCGTCCCAGACTGAACTTGAGCGGTAGTCATCACCACACCTCGCAGAGGATCTCACCGCCGATGGCGTTCTTGCGCGCATCGCGATCGGTGACCACACCGCTCGACGTGGAGATGATCGAGATCCCCATGCCGTTGAGCACGTGCGGAATGTGCTTGTGACGGACATACACGCGCCGGCCGGGACGGCTGGTGCGGCGCATGCCCACGATGGCGGGCTTGCGACCCTCGCCGTACTTGAGCTGCACGCGCAGAGACGCGGGGAACTCGTTCTGGACCGAGAAGTCGTTGATGAAACCCTCTTGCTTGAGGATCTCGGCGATCTTGACCTTGAGGCGCGAGAACGGGATCTCGACGGCTTCGTGGCGCGCGAGCAGCGCGTTACGAATGCGTGCCAACATATCGGCTACGGGATCGGTATTCATCGGCGGCTCTCCTACCAACTCGACTTCGTGACGCCGGGCACTTCGCCCGCGAGCGCGAAGCTGCGCAGGCAAATGCGGCACAGGTTGAACTTGCGGTACACGGCGCGCGGACGACCGCAGGAGCGGCAACGGTTCTTGAACCGCACCGCGAACTTGGGCTTCTTCTCTAGCTTGGCGAAGGCTTGTGCACGTGCCATGGCAGATCCTTATTTCCTGAAGGGCAGACCGAGCGCCGTGAGCAGGGCGCGTCCGTGCTCGTCCGTCTTCGCGGTCGTCGTGAAGGTGATGCTCATGCCTTTGATTTTGTCGATCTTCTCGTAATCGATCTCGGAGAAGATGATCTGCTCGCGGATACCCATGGTGTAGTTGCCACGGCCGTCGAACGACTTGGTGGGCAGGCCACGGAAGTCACGCACGCGCGGCAGAGCGAGCGTGAAGAGACGGTCGACGAACTCCCACATGCGGTCCTTGCGCAGAGTCACGGCCACGCCGATCGGCGAGCCCTGGCGCAGCTTGAAGGTCGCGATCGACTTCTTCGCGCGCGTCACCACCGGCTTCTGACCCACGATCGAGGCGAGCTCGACGGCCGCCGTCTCGATGATCTTCGGGTTCTGCGTGGCGATGCCGAGGCCCATGTTCACGGAGACCTTCGACAGGCGCGGTACTTCCATCGGGTTGGTGAAGGAGAACTCCTTCATCAGATGGGGGACCACGGACTTCTGATACTTTTCTTGCAGACGGGGAGTGTATTCGCCCATGACTCTTCTCAACTATAGGCGTGGGCGCTGAGGGGCCTCACGCCGACCTGTGATTGTCAGCTCAGCGTGGCGCCGCTCTTCACGGTCACACGCACCTTCTTGCCTTCGGCGTCCTTACCCATGCGCACGCGCGTGGGCTTGTCCGTCTTCGCGTCGATCAACATGACCTTCGACACGTGGATGGGCAGATCCTTCTCGATGATGCCGCCCTGCGGATTCTTCTGGTTGGGCTTCTGGTGCTTCTTCACCTTGCCCACACCTTCGACGATGACCTGGTCCTTGTCGCGGATGACCTTGAGCACGCGACCACGCGCGCCCTTGTCACGACCGGAGATGACCACCACTTCGTCGTCCTTCTTGATGCGCGTAGCCATCACACGACCTCGGGAGCGAGCGAGATGATCTTCATGAAGCGCTTGCCGCGCAGCTCACGGGCGACGGGCCCAAAGATGCGGGTGCCGATTGGCTCGCGCTGATCGTTGATCAGCACGGCGCTGTTCGTGTCGAACTTGATGTACGAGCCGTCGGCGCGCTGATACTCGCGGCGCGTGCGCACCACGACGGCCTTGGCCACGTCACCCTTCTTCACCTTGGCGTTCGGAAGGGCTTCCTTGATCGAGACGACGATGACGTCGCCGAGCGCTGCGTAACGACGGCGCGTGCCGCCGAGGACGCGGATGCACATCACGCGCTTGGCGCCGCTGTTGTCGGCTACGTCGAGAGTGCTCTCTTGCTGGATCATGGCTTACACCTCTTCCGGACGGCTGATGAGCCGGATGGTCACCCAGCGCTTCGTGGCCGAGAGCGGACGGCTCTCCTCGATCTCCACGACGTCGTTGGTGCGGAACTGCTCTTTCTCGTCGTGGGCGTGGTAGCGCTTGCGGCTCTTGACGTACTTGCCGTAGACCGGATCGCGGTACCGGCGCTGCACTTCCACCACCACCGTCTTCTTGGCGCGGCCGGGCTTGTGCGTGTCGCTGACCACGCGGCCCTGCAGCCGACGGCGGCTGCCACGGTGCTCGGCGGACTCGCTGTGTTGAGTGGGTTCAGACATGATCAGCCCTGCTCTGCCTTCTTCTTCTGGGTGATGATGGTTTTGACGCGGGCGATCTGGCGGCGCAGCCGCTTGATCTTCGCCGTGTCGTCCAGCTGGTTGGTGAAGTTGGCGAAGCGCGCCTTCCACAGGTCGCGGGCCACCTCGGCCTCGTGCACGGCCAAGTCGCCAGCGGAGCGCTCACGCAGTTCCGAGTTCTTCATAGTTGCTCACTCCGGACGAGGACCTTGCAGGTCAGGGGCAGTTTGTTGCTGGCCAGCTTGAACGCCTTCTCGGCGAGATCACGGGGCACACCCTCGAGCTCGTACAGCACGCGCCCGGGCAGCACGACCGCCACGTACTCTTCGACGCCACCCTTACCGGTACCCATACGAGTCTCGAGCGGCTTCTTGGTGAGCGGCTTGTCCGGGAAGACGCGGATGAAAAGCTTGCCGACGCGCTTGGTCTCGCGCTGAATCGCCATACGACCGGCTTCGATCTGGCGCGAGGTCAGGTAACCGCGGTCGACCGACTGCAGAGCGTAGTCGCCGAACGACACGCTGCTGCCGCGCAGCGCGAGGCCCTTGCGGCGGCCCTTCTGCTGCTTGCGATATTTGGAGCGCTTGGGTTGAAGCATGACGACGGTTCCTTACTCAGCGCGCCGCGTTCGCGGTGTTGCCCGATTGGGGGTTGCGGCGACGCTGCGGGAGCACCTCGCCCTTGAAGATCCAGCACTTGATGCCGATGCTGCCGGCGGTCGTGCGAGCCACGGCCGTGCCGTACTCGATGTCGGCGCGCAGCGTGTGCAGGGGCACGCGACCCTCGCGGTACATCTCTTCGCGCGCGATCTCCGCGCCGCCCAGGCGACCACCCGCGTGCACGCGGATGCCCTTGGCGCCGAACTTCATCGCGATCGTCACGGCCTTCTTCATGGCGCGGCGGAAAGCGACGCGGCGCTCGAGCTGCGTGGCGATGTTCTCGGCCACGAGCTGCGCGTTGGTCTCGGCCTTGCGGACTTCCTGGATGTCGATGAAGAGCTCGTTGTCGGTGTGGCTGGCGAGCTCGGCCTTGAGCTGCTCCACGCCGGCGCCGCGACGGCCGATGATGATGCCGGGGCGCGAGGTCGCGATCACGACCTTGGCCTTGTTGGCCGCGCGCTCGATCTGGATGCCCGCGATGCCCGCGTTCGCGAACTTCTTGCGGATCGCCTTACGCAGCCGCAGGTCCTCGTGCAGCCACTTCGCGTAGTGTTTGTCCTCGTACCACTTGCTGCTCCAGCTGCGAATGACGTTCAGCCGGAAGCCATACGGATGTGTTTTCTGTCCCATGTTCTTGTGCCTTCGGCTGTGTCAGGTCGTAGCCCCGCCCGCGGCCTTGGCAGCGCTGCGGTCGTCGAGGATCAGATGCAGGTGGCTCATGCCCTTCACGATGCGGGTCGCACGACCCATCGCGCGCGGACGAAAGCGGCGCATCATGCGATCCGGCGCTTTGTCGGCGAAGGCGAGCTTGATGTAGAGGTTGTCCAAGTTGATCTCCTTGGACTGCTGCTGGGCGTTGGCGATCGCGCTGTCGAGCAGCTTCGCAACCAGGGGCGCCGCGGCCTTGCGCGTGAAGCGCAGCTCGTTCAGCGCCACCGCCACGTTCTTGCCGCGCACCATGTTCAGCACCGTCCGCGCTTTGCGGATGGAGATTCTCGCGAATCGTAGGCTGGCTTTGGCTTCCATGTTCTCTTCCAGGTATCTCGTGCGGTCAGATTACGGTGCTGGAAACGGGGCGCGCTTCGTAGCACACACACAGTGTCCTCTCAAGGATGAAACCCCAAAACCATGGGAGTTTCGTGCTGGGAGGGCCGCTCAACCGGCCTGAGCCGGCCGCGGCCCTCACCAACCAGATCGGGTCAGCGCTTTGGCGGACCTGACGGCCGCGGGGCCGCGCCCTTGGGAGCGCCGCTCGGACCAGCGGCTTTCTTGTCGCCGGCGTGACCCGTGAAGGTGCGCGTCGGAGCGAACTCGCCGAGCTTGTGGCCCACCATGTTCTCGGTCACGAACACGGTCACGAACTTGTGGCCGTTGTGCACCGCGAACGAGAGGCCCACGAACTCGGGCGTGACAGTCGAGCGCCGCGACCAGGTCTTGATCAGCTTGCGATCGTTGTTGGAGACCGCGTTGGTCACCTTCTTCTGCAGGTGCTCGTCGACGAACGGGCCCTTCTTTACGGAACGCGCCATGTCTTAATCCCTCAGAAAGATCACTTGGCGCTGCGCGCCTTGATGATGAGCTTGTCCGTGCGCTTGTTGGTGCGGGTCTTCTTACCCTTGCTGAGCTGACCCCAGGGCGAGCACGGATGACGACCACCGGAGGTCCGGCCTTCACCACCACCCATGGGGTGGTCGACCGGGTTCATGCTGACGCCACGGTTGTGCGGGCGACGGCCCAGCCAGCGCGTACGACCGGCCTTACCGAGCGACACGCGGGCGTGCAGCTGGTTCGAGACCTGACCGATGGTGGCGCGGCAGTTGAGGTGCACCAGGCGCACCTCGGTGGACGGCAGGCGGATGTGGGCGTATTCGCCCTCCTTCGCCATCAGCTGCGCCGCGGTACCGGCCGCGCGCACGAGCTGTGCGCCCTTGCCGATCTTCGTCTCCACCGCGTGCAGCATGGTGCCGGCGGGGATGAAGCGGAGCGGCAGGCTGTTGCCCGGCTTGATGTCCGCCTTGCGTGAGGAGAGCAGCTCGTCGCCCACCTTGATGCCGTCCGGCGCCAGGATGTAGCGCTTCTCGCCGTCTGCGTAGTGCAGGAGCGCGATGCGCGCGCTGCGGTTCGGATCGTACTGGATGCTCGCAACCTTCGCGGGCACGCCCGGCTTGTTGCGCTTCCAGTCGATCAAGCGATAGCGCTGCTTGTGTCCGCCGCCGCGGAAGCGCGACGTGATGCGCCCCTTGTGGTTGCGACCGCCGGTCGACTTCTGCACGTCGAGCAGCTTGCGCTCGGGCTTGTCCTTGCTGAGCTCGTCGAGACCGACCGTCTCGAAGTAGCGGCGCGCGGGCGATGTGGGCTTGAAACGTTTGATCGCCATGATGGATCAGGTCCCTTCGAAGAAGTCGATGCTGTCGCCGTCCTTGAGGGAGACGATCGCCTTCTTCCAGTTTTGCGTCTTGGCGTGACCACGGCCCATGCGGCGCATGCGGCCACGCACGTTGAGCGTGTGCACCTTGGTCACGCTCACCTTCCACAGCGCCTCGACGGCGTTGCGGATCTGCACCTTGTTCGCGTCGCGTGCGACCTCGAAGAGGTACTGGTTTTCCTCTTTCAGACGGTTGCCCTTCTCGGTGAGGATCAGGGGGCGTTTGATGATCTCTTCAGCGCGCATGGTCAGATCCCTGCGAGACGGTTCTGCAGCTGGGTGGCTGCGTCTTTGGTGAGGATCAAGCTCTCGTGGCGCAGCACGTCGTAGAGGTTCACGCCCTCGGGGGGCAGGAACAGGCTCTTCTGCATGTTGCGCACGCTGAGCTTGAGATTCTCGTTGGTGCTGCCGTCGACGATCAGCGAGTTGCCGGCCTCGAGCACCTTGAGGATCTGGGCGAGCTTCTTGGTCTTGATCTCCGAGAGCTCGAAGGTGTCGACCACGAGCAGCTGACCCTGCTTGAGCTTCAGCGAGAGCGCGCTGGCCAGGGCGCCGGCGCGCATCTTGCGCGGCGGACGGTACGAGTAGTCGCGGGGGCGAGGACCGTGCGCCTTACCACCACCGACGTACTGCGAGGCCCGGATCGCGCCATGACGCGCGGCGCCGGTGCCCTTCTGACGGTAGAGCTTGCGCGTCGAGCCGGACACTTCCGGGCGAAGCTTGGTCTTCGCGGTTCCCGCGCGCCGGCTGGCGAGCTGAGCCTTGAGCACGTCGTAAATGAGGGCTTCGTTGACCTCGGCGCCGAACACGGCATCCGAGAGCTCGAGCTCTCCGACGGCTTTCTTCTCCAAGTTGTAAACCGAGACTTTGGCCATACTGGTCTCTCGCGTGAGCGAAACTCGTAAATCGTTCAGGATTTGATCTCGACGTCGACGCCCGCGGACAAGTCCAGCTTCATCAGGGCGTCGAGCGTCTGTTGCGTCGGCTCGAGGATGTCGAGCAAGCGTTTGTGCGTGCGGATCTCGAACTGCTCGCGCGACTTCTTGTCGACGTGCGGTCCGCGCAGCACCGTGTACTTGTTGATGCGGGTGGGCAGCGGGATGGGTCCGGCGACACGCGCACCCGTCCGCTTCGCCGTGTCGACGATTTCGCTCGTCGACTGGTCGAGCAACCGGTGGTCGTAAGCCTTGAGGCGAATGCGGATCTTGGTCGTTTGCATGGTCTTACTCGAGGATCTTGGTCACAACGCCGGCGCCCACCGTCTTGCCACCTTCGCGGATGGCGAAGCGCTGCTGCTGCTCGAGCGCGACGGGGGTGATCAGCTCGACGGTCATCTTCACGTTGTCGCCGGGCATGACCATCTTCACTTCCTCGGGAAGCGAGATCGTGCCGGTCACGTCCGTCGTGCGCATGTAGAACTGCGGGCGGTAGTTCGTGAAGAAC
>Ga0190269_10001016_pt1 | contig 13706 bp, 11 predicted proteins | sample Popmic249IS_FD_133749 | JGI IMG/M metagenome (GOLD analysis project Ga0190269, IMG submission 133749) | Populus adjacent soil microbial communities from riparian zone of Blue River, Arizona, USA - 249 IS | ecosystem: Environmental > Terrestrial > Soil > Riparian zone | place: USA: Arizona...
GGCTTCGGGAACGGCACGCCGTACCAGCCCTCGACGACCTGCGGGCCGCTGACGCCGAGGCCCAGCTGCAGCCGCCCCCCGGAGAGGTAGTCGATGGTCATGGCCTCCATCGCGGTGGCCGCGGGCGTGCGGGCGGAGATCTGCACCAGGCCGGTGGACAGCTTGATGCGCGAGGTGTGCGAGCCGATCCAGGCCAGCCACGACAGCGCGCCGGAGCCGTAGGACTCGGCCGTCCAGACGCTGTCGTAGCCGAGCGCCTCGGCCTCCTTGACCCGCGGGATCACGTCCCCGGGGCCCTTGCCCATCCAGTACCCGAGCTGGAGGCCCAGCTTCAGCGACTCAGTCACGGGGCAGCCCCAGGATCCGCTCTGCGGCGACGTTCTTCAGCACCTGCGTCGTCCCTCCTGCGATGGTCAGGCAACGGGTCTGGAGCATGCTCCCGACGATGGCGTCGGCGTCGTCCTCCCGGGCGAGCCCGGTGAGACCGAGCAGGTCGAAGCGGAGCTCCGCGACGTCCTGCTGGTGGCTCATCCCGACGAGCTTGCGGACGCTCGAGGCCGACCCCGGGTCGGCGCCCGAGATCTGCCGCAGCGTGGTGCGGAAGCCCAGCAGCGCCTGGCCGACCGCCTCGCACACCAGGTGCCCGACCCGGTCGCGCAGCGCCGGGTCCATCCCCCCGAGGGCCGCCACGTCGCCGAGCACGTCCTCGATGCCACGGCCGAGCGGCGAGCCGCTGCTCATCGCGACGCGCTCGTTGGCGAGCGTCGTGCGCGCGAGCTTCCACCCGCCGTCGACCTCGCCGACGAGGCAGTCGTCCGGGACGAAGACCTCGTCCAGGAAGACCTCGTTGAACATCGCGTGGCCGGTGAGCTCGCGCAGCGGCCGGATGTCGATGCCCGGGGCCTTCATGTCCAGCAGGAAGTAGCTGATGCCCTTGTGGCGGTCGGACCCGCGGCCGGTGCCGCTGGTACGGGCGAGCAGGATGCCCCAGTCGGCGCGCTGCGCCACCGAGGTCCAGACCTTCTGACCGGTGATGCGCCAGCCGCCCTCGACCTTCTCGGCCTTCGTCTGCAGCCCGGCGAGGTCGGAGCCGGCGCCCGGCTCGCTGAAGAGCTGGCACCAGCTGATGTCGCCGTGCAGCGTCGGGCGGACGAACCGCTCCTGCTGCTCGGCCGTGCCGTGGGCCACGATCGTCGGAGCGGCCCAGCCGCCGATCACGAGGTCTGGGCGGACGACGCCGGCGGCGGTGAGCTCCTGGTCGATCACGAGCTGGTCGACCGGGTTGGCACCGCGGCCCCAGGGCGCCGGCCAGTGCGGGACGAGGTGGCCCGCGTCGGCGAGCGCCACGCGGCGGGCCTTCTGCTCCTCGGGCAGCGACGCGGCGAACGCGCGCACCTCCTCGCGCAGGGCGGCGGTGTCCGGGCCGAGGTCGAGCTCGAGCGTCCGGCGCGCCCCGGCGTAGGCGAGGTCGGCGGCCACGCCCCGCCAGTGCGAGCCGCCACCGGTGAGGGCCCGCAACGCCAGCGCCCGCTTGTAGTAGACGTGCGCGTCGTGCTCCCAGGTGTAGCCGATGCCACCGAGGATCTGGATGCACCACTTGGCGTTCTCGACCGCGGCCTCGACCGCCACCGCGGTGGCCACGGCGGCCGCGAGCTCCCGCTCCTGCGACGGCGCCTCGTCAAGGGCGCGCGCGGCGTCCCACACGACGGCCCGGGCCTGCTCGACCCGCACCAGCATCTCGGCGCAGGCGTGCTTGATCGCCTGGAAGGAGCCGATCAGCCGGCCGAACTGCTCGCGCGTGTTCGCGTAGGCCACGGCGGTGTCGAGGCACCAACCGGCGATGCCCGTCGCCTCGGCCGCCGCCACGACGCCCACGAGCCGGCGTACCTCGTCGAGGGTGAGGCCGGGCAGCAGCCGCGAGCCGGGGACGACGACGGCCTCGAGGGAGACCCTCGCGGGCCGCCGCGTGCCGTCCGTGCCGCTCAGCGGCGTGATCGTGGCCCGCGACGCCTCCACCACGAACCACGTGTCGCCCGCGCCCAGCACGAGCAGGTCCGCCAGGGCCGCCCCGAGCACGCGCTCCGCGGTGCCGCTGACCACGACGCCGTCGTCGGTCGGGCTGGCCACGAGGCCGTCCTCCACCGCAACGGCGGCGGTCAGCGAGCCGTCGGCCAGCCCCGGGAGCAGCTCCTTGGCCGGCGTGCCTCCCGCCTGCGCCAGTACGAGCGAGGCCATGAGCGTCGGTACGACGGGACCCTGCGCCAGCGCCCGGCCCAGCTCCTCGACGGTCACCGCCAGCTCGACGCCTCCCGCACCTGACCCTCCGGACTCCTCCGGCAGGTGCAGCCCCAGCAGGCCCTGGCCGGCGAGGCCCTGCCACCAGGACGGGCGGACCTCGTCGCCCTCGAGCGCCTCCCGGGCGCCGGCGCGCACGCCCGCTCGCTCGACCCACCCGCGGACCATCGCGGCCAGCGCCTCGTGCTCCTCGGTCACCCCGACGGTCATGCAGGTGCCTTCCGCTCGACTGTCTGTCATACTAGAACACGTTCCTGTTTCAGGCACCTGCGAGATCCCGCAGCAGACCTGGAACCGGTGCTAGTTTCAGCACCCGCGCTGAGGAGAGGGGAACCGGGTGACGTCGACCGTGCAGGCCGCGCTCAACGGGCCCGACAACGAGACCGCCGCTCAGCGCGCCCGCCGGGAGCGCATCCTCGCGGCGACCCTCGCCCTCGCGGCACGGGGCGGGTACGACGCGGTGCAGATGCGCGAGGTGGCCGAGCGCTCCGAGGTGGCGCTGGGCACGCTCTACCGCTACTTCCCCTCCAAGGTGCACCTGCTCGTGTCGGCCATGGCGGCCGAGATCGACCGGCTCGCGATGCGGCTGCAGAAGAAGCCGGCTCCGGGCGAGACCAGGCAGGAGCGGGTCTCCTACGTCATGGAGCGCTCGACCCGCTCCTTGCAGCGCGACCCGCTGCTGACCGAGGCGATGGTGCGCGCCATGATGGCCGCCGACGCCACCGTGGCCGCCGAGGTCACCGCGGTCCGGGAGGCCATGCGCGATCTCGTGGTGGAGGCGATGCGCAACGGCGACGCGCCGTCCGAGAACGACGTGGAGATCGCCAACATCATCCAGGACGTGTGGTTCGCGCGGCAGATCGCCTGGCTCGGCGGTCGGATCGGCGCGTCCGACGTGTGGCGCGAGATCCACCTCGCGATCACGCTGCTCGTCAAGGACTGAGCTCCCGCACGTGGAAGGGGCGGGTCCCGCGGGACCCGCCCCTTCCACGTGTCACTGGATCGCCGGCTCGGGCTTCTTGGTCTTCGAGTTCCACAGACCGTCCTTGCCGCAGCGGCGGGTGCCGACCTGCGCCGGCAGGAACCGGGTGAACTTGCCGCCGACGACCCGGACGACGGTCACGCAGTCACCCAGCTCACGCCCGCCGACGTCCTGCGGCGAGAACAGGCTGTTCGACGTGTAGCTCTTGACCTTGGCGATGCGGTCGAGGAGCGCGCCGCGGGTGGGCTTCGGCCCCACCTCGATCATCTCCCGGACCCACAGCGCCGCGGCCCCCCACGCGAACGAGCCGATGTTGGTCGGCTTCGCACCCGGCTTCACCTGCTGCAGCCACTGCGCGTAGAGCTGCAGCTCGGGGCAGCGCGAGATCTCCTCGAGCAGGCAGGAGGTGACGCCGATGTAGGTGTAGTCGTCGCGGAGCGCGTCGCCGGCCTGCGTGATGAAGCTCGGCGTGTAGGCGGTCACCGTCGGCTGGAACACCTGGGGCTTCCAGCCCTGCGCGCGCATCGCCTTCGCGAGGTTGGCCGCCTGCTGGTAGGCGCCGACGAAGGTGACGTACTGCGCGCCGGACGACTTGATCTGGTTGGCGGCCGGGGCGTAGTTGGTCTCGGTGGTGCCCACCGGGATGTCCGCGACCCAGTTGTAGCCGAGGACGTTCTTCGTCCCCTCGACGTCCTGGTCCTTGAGCTGGCGCGTGACCTCGCCGTCGGAGTAGACGTAGGCAGCCTTCTTGATGGCCTCGGGGAACTTCTCGGCCGCCCAGCCGAACTGGCCCAGCGAGCGCTTGCCGCCGGTGCCGGCCGCGTTGACCGCGTAGACGTTCGGCACGGCCTTGATCTGCTCGGTGGTCGCGAGTCCGCGCAGGTCGGGGAAGAGCCCGCCCTTGCTCTTGCACTCCGCGACGACCGGCGCGCCGCCCTGGTCGAACGCCGAGACCGAGCCGACCCCGCCGAACGCCTCCGCGCAGGCCTGGATCGTGGCGCTGCGGTTGGCGCCGGAGTCCAGCTGCGAGTCCAGCGCCAGGACCTGGATCTTGCGGCCGTAGAGCGTGCCGTAGCGCGCGGCGTAGTACTTGAAGTAGGCCTGGACCGCGAAGCGGGCGTCCTCGAACAGGCCGGGGACGGCGCCGCTGACGTCGCTGACGTTGGCGATGGTGATGGTGTCCTTGGTGACGCCCACGTCGGTCGCGCCGCCGTTGCCACCGGCAGGCATGGCGGTGAAGTTCTTGCGCGGGTCGACGCCGGGCAGCGTCGGGTCGCCCTGGCTCCCCTGGTTGGGACCGGTCGTGGCACCGGGGACCGCACCGGGCCGGCCCGGCTGCGGACCGCCCGGCTGCACCGGACCACCGGTGGGACCGACGCTCGGCCCGCCCAGCACCGGGTTGTCCCCGCTCACCTCCTCCGTGCCCGAGCCGCCACCCCGGCCGTAGGAGAGCGCCTCCTCGCGCTGGTCGGCGGTGAGGCGGGCGCCGCACGCGGCGCTGACCAGGCCGCCCACCACGAGGGCGGCGGCGAGGCGCTGAGTTGCACGCATGTCTGGGGTCTCCGTCGCTGCAGGAAGGGGCGGTCAGGTGGAGGGCACGGGGGCGGTGTGCGCCAGGGGCTGGCACAGCGCGCAGGGCTTGAGGCCGTCGTCGGCGGACACCTGCCGCAGGTCCTCCCGGCCCGTCACCACGGCGCAATCGGGGCGGTGCAGCATGGAGCCGCGCGCCGTGGCCACCAGGCCCTCCGGGTGGTAGCCGTTGCCGCTCGCTCCCGCCCCGGCCGACGCCGCTCGCGGGGCGGGCCGGTCCGCCAGCTCCTCGCGGATCTCGCGCAGCAGGTCGAGCATCTCCTCTCCTGCGCGCTGCTGGGCGGCCGAGCTGCGGGCCACCCAGGAGCCGAAGTAGAGCAGGCCCGCACCGGTCACGAGACCGAGCCCCACGAGACCACCGGAGATGAGGTAGGGCACCTGCTCGAACAGGTACGGCGTGTGCGCGGCGCCGTACCAGCCGAGGAGGATCAGCAGCAGCCCCAGGGGCAGCAGCACTGCCGACACGACGCCGAGGGCGCTGTCGAGCCGGCCACGGCCGGCTCGGGAGAGAAGACGGATCACCGGGTCACGCTCCTCGGAGGTCGGGCAGGGTGGGGCTGGTTCCGTCTGTGCACGGGCCCGCGAGAGCGCCCAGGAAGGCCTGGTCGCGCAGCCTCACCAGGCCCCAGCCGAGCACCGCGGCAGAGAGCGCGACCAGGAGGAACAGGCTCGGCGGCACCCCGCTGAACGGGTCGCTCCCCGTGTCGGCGACAGGTGTCAGCGTCGGACCGGCGAGGTCCGGCGTCGTACCGCCCGTCACCGGAGGTACGTCGACGGGCGGGATGGTCCCGACCTCGCCGAGGTCGGGGGTGACCGCCGGCCCGCCCACCGGGCTGACCGGAATGACGCCGCCGTTGAACGGCGGCACCGGCGGCAGCTCGGGGAAGTCGAAGGACAGCGGCAGCGTCGCGGCTGACCGCCCCTGGCCGGCACCGAAGATGAAGGTGATCTTGGGCGTCGACTGGACCAGGTAGAAGAGGTAGCCCTGGATCTGGGCCGGGGTCTGCGCGATCGCGTCGTAGAGGCCCTGCAGCAGCGGCTCGGGCAGGTTGCCCGTGAGCGCGTCGTGGGCGATCTTCGTGTCGAGCGTGATGCGCAGGCCCTTCGCGGTGCGGGTCGCCGACTCGCTGTCCTGGGTGGCCTGCTGCTCGATGCCGCTGACCGTGATGCCGAGCGCCTGGAGCGGCGCCAAAGCGTTGGTGGGAAGCGGCCCGCTGCCCGGCGCGCCCGGGACGCCGACCGGCCGGACGCCCTGGTCGTCGACGACGTACCCCTGACCGGCGATCGTCAGGCCGTTGACGACCGTGACGCCCGAGGAGCCTGCCTTCTTGCCGTTGCTGGTGACCGTGAGGGTCGTCGAGACGGAGCCCACCTTGATGAGGCCGCCCAGCAGGGAGACGTCGGTGACCCGGCTGACCGACGTACCGATCGCGACGCCGTCCTTCACGGTGGCCTTGGACGTCGAGGCCGCGAGGCCGAGGTCGAGCTGGCCCGTGGGGTCGTCGGCCGGCACCAGCCGGGCCGTGCCCATGACGTCGAGGCCGTACGCCTCGCCCTTCATGAACGCGCCGCCGTCCTGGGCCGTCGCGCTGTAGGGCCGGTCGGGGTAGCGGGCCTCCGCCTTCAGCGGGTAGCTCGCGATCTGCCCGTTGGTGATCGTGCCGACGCCGTCGCCGACCAGGGCACCCGGCCAGAGCACGGCGCCGACGCCGCGCGAGGTCGGACCGGCGTCGAGCACGGCGTGCGAGAAGGCCGGGTCGGCCTCGACGACAGCGCTGTCGGGCGGCCGCGGGATGGGCAGCGTCGGGTCGTCGAGCAGGATCTTGAAGGGCGCGGCGTCGGTCTCGACGCTGTACCCACCTAGGGTCGTGTCGGTGCGGACGGTGGGCTCACCGGTCGCCGGGGTGACGCCGGTGAACAGCACGCCGCTGGTGAGCAGGCCGGTGAGCCCGGCCAGCGTGGTGACGGATGCGGTACGGCGACCGCTCATGCGGCACCTCCCAGGTAGGCGGCTGACAGGTCGTCGGTGATGTCTGCCGGCTCGCCCATGGCGACGACCCGGCCCCCGACCATCACGACTCCGTACTGCGCCACGGCCAACGCGCGGCGGGCGAACTGCTCCACCACCAGGACGGAGACGCCCGTGCGGGCGATCTGGCCGACCAGGTCGTAGAGCTCCTCGACGATCTTCGGGGCGAGGCCCATCGAGAGCTCGTCCAGCAGCAGGATCCCCGGGTCGGTGCTCAGCGCCCGGGCCATGGCGAGCATCTGCTGCTCCCCACCTGACAGCCGCCCGGCGAGCTGGTTGCGCCGCTCCCCCAGCCGCGGGAACTGCGCGTAGGTCCGCTCGCGGACCTCCTTCTCGGAGGCCCGCGCGGCGTAGCAGAACAGCGAGACGTTCTCGGCCACCGTGAGGTTCGGGAAGACGCCGCGGCCCTCCGGGATGGTGCACAGGCCCGCGCGGGCGAGCGCGTCCGACGAGGTGTCGGTCAGGTGGAAGCCGCCGACGTGCACGTGCCCGCCGGTGGGCTGCATCTGGCCGGACAGGCAGCGCAGCGTCGTGCTCTTGCCTGCACCGTTGGGGCCGAGCATCGCGACGACCGAGCCCTTGGGCACCGAGAAGCTGACGCCGTGCAACACCTGGATCCGCCCGTAGGCGGCCGTCAGTTCCCTCACCTCGAGAGCAGGTACGGCGGTGCTCACCCGGTCACCTCCTCGAGCTCCGCGGCACCGGTGTCGGCACCGAGGTAGGCGTCCTGCACCCGGGTGTCGGCCTGGATGACCTCGGGCGGTCCGCTGGCGATGATCGTGCCGAAGTCGAGCACGTGGATCGTGGACGACAGCCCGAGGACGAGCTCCACGTCGTGCTCCACCAGCAGCACCGAGCGGCCGTCGTCCTCGGCCAGCGATCGCACCAGCACCGCGAAGTCGGCGGTCTCCGCCTCGTTCAGACCGGACGACGGCTCGTCCAGCAGCAGCAGCTTCGGGTCGCAGGCCAGCGCCCGGGCCAGCTCGGTGAGCCGGGCGATGCCGGTGGGCACCGAGTCGGCGGGCGTGTCGGCGAAGGCCTGCAGGCCCACGCGATCCAGCAGCTCGTCGCGGATCCGGTCAGGGTGCGGCAGGTTGCGCATCTCCGCGGCCACCCGGATGTTGTCGCCGACCGACAGCGACCCGAAGACCTCGAGCCGCTGGAAGGTGCGGCCGATCCCCGCCAGCGCCCGCCGCCGCGGCGGGTCGTTCGTGATGTCCCTGCCCTGGAAGCGGACCCGCCCGTGGGTCGGCTCCTGCAGGCCGGTGATGACGTTGAACAGCGTGGTCTTGCCGGCGCCGTTCGGGCCCATCAGCCCGACGACCATGCCCTCCTCCACGTCGAAGGTGGCGCCGTTGACCGCGACGACGCCGCCGAAGCGGACGACGACCTCCTGCACCTCAAGCAGCGGCAACGGACACCTCCTCGCGCACCTGGCCAACGAGCGGAGTGCGTTCGAGGAAACGCCTTCCGGTGCGGAACAGCTGGTGCACCAGGCCGTTCGGGTTGCCGCCGAGGGCGAGGATCCCGCCGAGCAGCACGACGTAGGCGAGCGGCGCACCGCTGGGGTAGCGCTCGGCCAGGATGGGGAGCGAGCCGTAGAAGAGGCCGCCCAGGAGCGCACCGGACACCGAGGTGACACCTGCAACGGCGGCGAAGAGCAGCAGCGGCAGGCTCTTGAAGAACATGAAGTCCTCGGTGCCGACCGAGACGCGCATGCCGGTGTACATGACCCCGGCCACGCCGGCGAGCCCGGCGCTGATGGCGAAGACGAGCACCCGGACCGTCGTGGTGCTGAAGCCCAGGGTCGCGCACGCGGCCTGGCTGTCGCGACTGGCGAGCAGGATGCGTCCGTACTTCCCGCGCCGGATGGCGAGCACCACGGCGGCGGTGGCGACGAAGGTGACGGCGACCGCCATGGTCATCGCCCGCTCGCTGGCCAGCAGCGAAGGCCGCTCGATCGCCAGGCTGCCCTGAGGGGCGAAGAAGCCGAAGAAGCTCGTGCCGAAGACGAGGTGGTCCATGGCCGCGGCCACCGCCATCGTGCCGAGCCCGAGGTAGAGGCCGCGCAGCCGGAGGGCAGGTACGGCGACGAGCACGCCGACGGCGCCGCTGACCAGGAAGGCGGCGACCAGCGTCAGCGGCGTGATGCCGTCGAACATCCTGGTCGTCACCAGGGCACCGACGCCGACGAAGCTCAGCTGGCACAGCGAGATGTCGCCGCCGTACCCGGTGAGCAGCACCAGCGACAGCATGATGAGCGACAGGCACAGCGCCTGACCGAACCGGGAGATGTCCGCCTCGGCGAGCGAGCCGGTGAAGGCCCAGACGGCGCTGAGGAAGACGCCCGACCAGATCGCGGTCTTGCGCCACGACGGCAGCGACGGCAGCGTGGTCCCGGCGATGCGCCCGACCCGCAGCTTCTCCTGCGGGAGCATGATCATCACTACGAGCAGGAAGATGGTCGGGAGCGCGATGCGCGTGCCCTGCACCAGCCCGCCGGACGCCTTCACGAAGTCCGGGGGGAGCTTCTGCGCCACGAGCTGCCCGTAGGACGTGAGCAGGCCCAGGAGCAGCGCGCCCAGGAAGGTCCGGGGCAGGTTCTTCAGCTTGCCGACCATCGCCGCGGCGTAGGCGCTGATGACGAGCAGGGTCAGCTCGACGTAGCCCAGCGTGAGCTGTGGCGCGATGAGGATGCCGGCGAGCGCAGCCAGCGAGCTGCCCAGCGCCCAGCTCAGGCCCGACAGCAGCGGTGGCCGTGCGCCGTGCAGGGCGAGCAGCTCGCGGTTGTCGACGACGGCCCGCATCGCCGTACCGGTGCGGGTGCGGTTGAGCAGGGCGTAGAGGCCGCCGGCGACGGCGGCGGCGACGCCGAAGACGATGAGCTGGTGGATGGTCACGCGGACCGGCCCGAGCTCGAGGCCTCTTCCGGGGAAGAACTCCAGGATGTTGCGGCCGGCAGGCGGCCACACCACCTGCGCGACGCCGATGCAGGCGACGAGCAGGCCGACGGTGACCACGAGCGAGATCGCCACCGGCGCCTCGGTGAGCCGTCGCATCATCACCCGCTCGAGGAAGAGCCCCAGCGCAGGCGCCGCCACGAGCAGCACGAACGGCAGCGCGACCCAGGAGGGCCAGCCCTGGTTCACGCTGACCTCCCAGTAGAGGAAGGTCATCACCATGCCCACGGCGCCGTGCGCGATGTTGAAGACGTTCGACGTCGCGTAGGTGAGCACCAGCCCGCTCGCGGCGATCGCGTAGGTGGACCCCGCGACGATGCCGATCACGGTGAAGGCCAGGAAGTCGGTCACTCGGGCCTCACGTCCTGCGGGTCGACCTGCACGGGGGGCTCCTGGTGCTGGGATGGGCGAGCGCGCGGGCTTTGTGGCCTACGTCACTTTGTTCGGCAATGGTCCGTGGGTTTCCTGCTCGTGTCGAGGGGGGTCAGGCCTCGACACGAGGGCGTTGCTAGAGCTTGGTGAAGGCGTCCGCCGCGAAGGTCAGGGACGGGTCGCGCTGCGCGAAGTGGGCGCCGACCTGCTCCGCGAGCTCCTCGGGCGTCCAGGTGTCGCCGGAAGCGTCGAAGCGCTTCTCCACGGCGGGGGCGGAGGCGAGCGCGACCATGCCGCCGTAGGCCACGAAGACCTGGCCGCTGACGGCCTCGGCGGCCGGGCTGGCGAGGTACGCCACGAGCGGGGCGACGTGGTCCACCGACAGCGGGTCGGCGCCCTCCGGGGCGTCGCCGAACACCCCAGCGGTCATGGCCGTGCGGGCCCGCGGGCAGATGGCGTTGGCCTTGACGCCGTACCGGTCGCAGGCACGCGCCGTGGCCAGGGTCAGGGCGACGATGCCGGCCTTGGCGGCCGCGTAGTTCGGCTGGCCGCCGGAGCCGAAGAGGAACGCCTCGCTCGAGGTGTTGATGACGCGGCCGTAGACCGGGGCGCCCGCCGCCTTGGACCGGTCGCGCCAGTGCGCGGTCGCGAAGCGCGAGGTGCCGGCGTGGCCCTTGAGGTGGACCGCGATGACGGTGTCCCACTCCTCCTCGCTGATGTTGAAGATCGTGCGGTCGCGCAGCACGCCGGCGTTGTTCACCAGCACGTCGAGCTGCCCGTACGTGGTGATCGCGGTCTCGACGAGGGACTGCGCGGTGGCCCAGCTGGACACGTCGCCGGGAGCGGCGACGGCCTGGCCGCCGGCCGCGGCGATCTCGTCCACGACACCCTGAGCGGCGTCCCTGTCGTAGTCGTTGACGACCACGGCAGCGCCGGCCGCGGCGAGGGCCAGGGCCTCCGCGCGGCCGAGCCCGGCGCCGGCGCCGGTGACGAGTGCTGACTTGCCTTCGAGGCTGACGGACAACGTTGTTCCTTCTTCTACGGGTACTTAGACGGGCTCGGCGGCGAGGGTCGCGCCGAGGGAGAGCAGCTGGGCCTGGGCGCCACCGAGGGTGAACTCGACGTGCTTGGACCAGGTGAAGTAGCGGTGCAGCACGTAGTCGAGGTCGATGCCGACGCCGCCGTGCACGTGCTGGGCGGCGTGGGCCACGCGGTGGCCGCCCTCGGCGGCCCACCACTTCGCGATCCGCGCTTCGTCGTGGGCGGGCAGCCCGGCGTCGAGCCGCCAGATCGCCTGCAGCGTGGTCAGCCGGATCGCCTCCACGTCGATGTAGGCGTCGGCCAGCCGGTGGCCGACGGCTTGGAAGGTCGCGATCGGCCGGCCGAACTGCTCGCGCGTGGTCGTGTACTGCGCCGACAGCTGGAGCGCCTTGCCGCTGACCCCGAGCCCGGTGGCGGCGAGGCCGGTCAGGGCCCGGTCGAGCAGCCAGGCGAGCGCCTCGGCGCCCTGCTCCGGGCCGACGAGCAGCTCCGCCGGCGCGTCGGCCAGGTCGAGCTCGAAGGCCGGCAGCCCGTTCGTCGACGTACCGGGGCGGAGGGTGACACCCGGGGTGCCGGGCTCGACGAGCAGCAGCACCGTCCGGCCGGCAGCGGTCGTGGCCGGTACGACGATGCGCCGGGCCACGTCGCCGAACGGCACCGCGCTCTTCAGGCCCGAGACCGTCCACGCCCCCGCCGACTCGACGGCGAGCGCGCCGGGCCGGAGGCCGTCCTCCCGCCCGGTCTCGTTGAGCGCAGCGGTCAGCAGGGCGGTGCCGGCCACGACGTCCGGGAGGTCGCGCTGCCGCTGCTCCGGCGTGCCGAACCGGTCGATCGGCAGCGCGCCGAAGACGACGGTCTCCAGCAGCGGGACCTGCGCGACCGTTGCGCCGACCTGCTCGAGCACCAGCGCCGCCGCGGCGAACCCGAGGCCGCCGCCGCCGACGTCCTCGGACAGCGCGGCTCCCACGAGCCCGGCGCCGGCGAGCTGCTGCCAGAGCTCGCGGTCGAACCACGTGCCCTTCTCCGCCAGGCCGTCCAGCCGCGCCTGCGTCACCTCCTTGCCGAGGATCTGCGTCGCGAGGCCCACCAGCGCCTGCTGCTCGTCGTTCAGGGTGAAGTCCACGGTCGGTCTCCTTACCGGGGCGCGCGGGGCAGGTGGAGGCCGACCATCGAGATGATGTCGCGCTGGATCTCGTTGGTCCCGCCGCCGAAGGTGAGGACGAGGGTGCTGCGCATCCAGCGCTCCAGGTCGGCGCCCAGCACGGCGCCGGCCGACCCCTGCGTGAGCACGGCGTTCTGGCCGATGACCTCCATCAGGCCGCGGTAGGCCTCGATGTAGAACTCGCTGCCCAGCACCTTCACGGCGCTGGCGTCGGCCGGGTTGAGCGCCCCTTGGGTGACGCTCCAGGCGACCTTCCAGTTGAGCAGCTCGAGGAAGCGCGTCTTGGCGGTCAGCCGCGCGAGCGTCGTCTGCACCCACTCCTGGTCGACCACCCGCCGGCCGTCCGGGAGCTTGGTCTCCTGCGCCCAGGCGCGGACGTCGTCGATCTTCCGCTGCACCGCACCGGCGCTGGAGAGGGCCACCCGCTCGTGGTTGAGCTGTCCGGTGATGAGCTCCCAGCCGCGGTTCTCGCCGAGCACGACGTTCTCGACCGGCACCCGGACGTTGTCGTAGTAGGTGGCGCTGGTGTAGCCGCCACCGAGCGTGTGGACCTTGGTCCACGAGAAGCCCTCGGCGTCTGTCGGCACCAGGACGATCGACAGGCCCTTGTGCCGCTTGGCCTCCGGGTCGGTCCGGCACGCCAGCCAGATCCAGTCGGCCTGGTGGATCAGCGACGTCCACATCTTCTGGCCGTTGATGACGTAGTGGTCGCCGTCGCGGACCGCGGTCGTGCGCAGGCTGGCCAGGTCGGTCCCGGCACCGGGCTCGGAGTAGCCGATCGAGAAGTGCAGCTCGCCGGCCAGGATCTTCGGCAGGAAGAACGCCTTCTGCTCCTCGCTTCCTCGCGCCATGATCGTCGGGCCGACCGTGTTGAGCGTCAGGAACGGCACCGGCACCTGGGCCCGCTGGCTCTCGTCGAAGAAGACGTACTGGTCGAGCAGGTCCCGGCCCTGCCCGCCGTACTCCTTCGGCCAGGACACCCCGAGCATGCCGTCCCGGCCGAGCTGGCGGACCAGCTCCCGGTAGGCAGTCCCTTCCAGCTCGCCGGCCGACAGCGCCTCCCGGCGGGCCGGCGTCATCAGCTGCGCGAAGTACGTCCTCAGCTCGTCGCGCCAGGAACGCTGCGCGTCGGTGTAGGTGAGGTGCATCGGGCCTCGATCCTGCTGTGACGGAGTTGTAACACGTTCTACTGGGGCCCCCGGCAGCGGTCAAGACCGGCAAGCCACCTGATCTGTAACAAGTTCTACTGGCCGGTAGGCCCGGCTGGCCCCGCCC
>Ga0190269_10001017_pt1 | contig 13686 bp, 12 predicted proteins | sample Popmic249IS_FD_133749 | JGI IMG/M metagenome (GOLD analysis project Ga0190269, IMG submission 133749) | Populus adjacent soil microbial communities from riparian zone of Blue River, Arizona, USA - 249 IS | ecosystem: Environmental > Terrestrial > Soil > Riparian zone | place: USA: Arizona...
TATTTTCTAAATTAAATAATCAGATAGATTGCATAGTCCTAGATTAATTGGGTAATATAAATCGATTGATCCTCCATCAATCTTAATTATGCTCTATTATCCAGCTAATCTAGCTTTATAGAAGATAGGATAATAACTATCTTGGCGACATTGATGAAAACGGTCAACGGGATATATCTGATGCTAAGACCGTCGGTTCTCTTCTTTGAATAAAAGAGGAAGATCGCTACAGACTGGTTCATCGATGGGTGGCTTAATTGCTGCTTAATGTACAGTCGGAATCTCGACTGAGAAGGTTTAAATAGATTGACTTCTCTTTCCAAAGGCTTTATATTATATTTCAAACAACTAATGTGACTCTTAGGCGTACCTATGCCGGTAGATGGGGAGGGATTGAAAACTTACATTAATATAAAGTACAAGGGTTATATATTCAGATATGTAATAATATATAGCTGGAGATTTGGCCACAGTTACCTGGTCACACCATTCTCTGATAGCCGGAGATCGTAAAAATGCTTTACTGGCACTTATTTACACTATTGTTCTTGCTCTTATCTTTACGGGTGTACAGCTCTATGAGTATTATAATGCTCCCTTTACTATTTCAGATGGAGCCTTTGGCTCTTGCTTCTTTTTTGGTACGGGTTTCCATGGCGGGCATGTCTTAATAGGCTCTATCTTCTTAGGAGTAGGCTTATACCGTCTTATCAATTATCATCTTACTAAACACCATCATGTTGGTTATGAAGGTGCTATCCTTTACTGGCAAAGAAATGCCGTCTTAGTTGGTAACTTCTATTATTACCACTCTACCATATGCGGGAAACTCCTAAAGGCTAAGGTAGGCATGCTTAACAATCCTTAGTATGTAACAATGGACAATCCGCAGGAAACCCTTAGGGATTCCTCAGAGACTAGTATGTAGAGCATCCTATTTGATATATGGATGAAGATAGAGTCCAATCATACTGAAAGGTTATGATACATAAGATTTCGTTGACGTTGTTTGGCTTTTCCTTTTCATTTTTGTTTATGTTTGGGGTGGCGGTGAACCTCCACTTTTATAAAATTCCCCCCTCTTTGTTTATCTAAGAAGTAAGATATAGAAAATATCCATGGAACTAGAGGCATAGAGTAAGTTAAGAAATAACACTTATGGTGTACTTCCTTTACTACTCATTCTCTTCCTTAGTATGTAACAATGGACAATCCGCAGGAAACCCTGTGGTTTTTGAGTTAAAATTCCAAATAATTAATCTAATATAAAGATGTGTATTGTTAAATAACAAAACTGCTAAAAGATTATATATGTTATTGATTTGATAGAATGTAACCCACCTCCAAAGTTAAGGTATTAAGCCGATCTAAATTGTAATGGCTCTGTATTTACCCATTTTCAAAGACTTTGATTAGAGATGACACAACAGCCTCCGGTTGTCTTTCTTCTGGTGTCCCAGACTGAGTTTCAAAGGCTTCGATAAGGGAAGTAATTTGATGAGTAAGTTCTTCAAAATTAGTTGTTCTTTCAACTATGAAGCCTTGACCCACTGTTCTGACTTGACCTGAATTTAGAAGTACTTCTATGATAAAATTAAAATAGGGAGACTCATGATTTGAGCTATTAATTATAGTTTTAATATTCTGGATGACTGTTTCCACGAAGTCACTTGAATAGATAGAAACCATAGGGATACCATAATAATTAAGAGATGGGGGATATAACTTTATTAAAAGTGCACACATAGGATAACATGTTAATCATTAAAATCTTAAAAATTAAATCGTCAATGGTGTATTGCTAAAGCAAGCCCTTTCTCCTTTGCTTCTTTCCTTAAAAGTCCTCTAGGTCGTAGCAGGCTGCTCCCTACGAAGACCGGGGCAAGTATAAGTTGCCATAATTTGGAGGGTCTAATTCCCCTATTTTCCTTGTATCACTGGAGCTATTGCCCCAGGGAGGATCCGAGTCTCCATTATTTTAAAGGAAAGTTAAGGAAGAATTATAGGAGCCGTATTAACCCATTGCCCTTGTGCATTAAATAGCTGCTGTCGTTTATTAAATGAAAAGGTTAAGTTATAAGGTGTTTTGCTCTGTATCCTTACATATGAGTCTCTTAAAGACTTTGACCACTTGGTTATTTCTAGTTCAAGAGTTTGACCAGAGAGTAGCTCTAAATACTGAGCCTTTGTAAGTTTACCAGAATAACCCTTACATTTAGTTACTATTTGTCCTTCATTAGTTTCTAGGTAGTAAACTTACAATTGTACCATCAAGAGTTTCCAAGTAGTAGACTTTAGGCATAACAAAAATTCCTTCCTTTATAGTGTGTTCTAATTTTAATTTACCCAATGTGGCAGAGTCGCAGTATTCGGAAGGTAATGGTCCATTTAGAACAAGGGTATCCGTATCAGAGTAATATAGCTTTCTACCAAGTTTTAAAGCTTCCAATTTGAAACCGTTAATAATCATACGAGAGTAAGCCGTAACAGCACCCGCTATTGCAACGTTCGTATTATTTCTTAGTTTTTCTAAGAACTCGCTAAGGACTTTTTTCCCCATCTTTTCTAATACCCTTTCTTTATTTAAGGTAATTGTCACTAACTTTAACTCTCCATAATCTATTTGATTTGTAAGTTCCCATACTTTTTGTAGGCTTTCTATTTCCTCCTGAGTCCAGATATGAGTTTCTGTTAAAGAGGGGTGCATGCCAAAGCGTCCGTACATAGAGTTCATAAGTAATTTAGCCATATTACGTATGGTGGGCTGCTTATTAAGCTGTGCCTCAATTTTCATGTTATTAAGTTGCTCTATTAATTCTTTGAAACAATGTATTCCCCTCTTAAAGCCCCAGGCCATATTTATTTCAAGAAGAGTATATCCATTATTTATCGCAAACCTAAGTTCTTCAGAGAAGAAAAGTCCACTAAAAGTCCCTCCAGGGCAAATGAGTCTTCCTTGTAATTTAATTGGTTGCAGTTGGAGATTAGCCTCTCGTGGCTGTGGCTTCATCCGTCTATCCGTGGGTTTACGGTTCCATGCAACCGTGCAATGGCTCTTTGGATTTTGGCCTTGTGAACTATTTGATGGAAATTTGCCTAGGCAAACCTACATAGAGAATTTTGGAATAAGTGGAGGTTTAGAGCCTTTGGACTGAATTGAGTTCTGCTCTTACCTTGATAAAACAATTGGAGAATTGGAAGAGCTCGCTGAAAGTAATCTTGGTTGGAAGCGGATCATTACTCTTTATAAGCAAAAGTGTGAAGCCTCGATTGTTGGACAACTAAAAAAGAACCCTGCAAGTCTATTACGTTACTATGAGCTACGATACACTGCTAAAGAAGATTAGAAAAGGGTGGTAGTTATGAATAAGATTCAGATTGAAAATAAACTAGAAGCTTACCATTACATGTCCTTCCTCTCTGACTTTTTTTAAATCGATGTAATTCCTTTTAAAAAAAGGGAGGCAATCCAAAAAGAAGAAGACTTTAAGTACACCGCTATTCATCAACTTGGCGCTCGGTTAAGTGGTAAAACTACCTCTGACAACATTGAACTGGTTAGGGCTGTGTTATGAGCTTACCGTAAGAAAGTGAGCTTAGTAGCTTTTATATTTAGAATGAGACATAAAGACACGCAAGAAGCTTGAAACGACATCTTACAGTTATTTATCAAGTACAAGATGCCTATTATTATTAATAAAGGACGTAGATTAATTAGAGTATGAAACTCTAAGATATTTATGTAAAAGGTTGCTATACAGCTAATTCTACGGAAATCTCACTCTGAGGCCAATCTGTACAACACAGTAAAGACTATGGAGTAGTGATCCAGCTAAGAGCAGATCAGATCACTCGCATTCATGACAAAGCCTTAATTATTTATGACAAGACAAAGAATGGAGGGATTAGTAGTAGTTGTAGTTTATTAAGTAGGTTAGTTTATGTCTTTGGAAGGGTTTATGCCTCCGCATTAGTTTGATTATTCTTAGTTATTAGTTATAGGAAGTTTTTTAAAAAGGAATTACATCGATTTTAAAAAAGGAAAGGGAGAGTAGGTTAAGTACTAGTTAAGAAGGAAAGGGTAATGCTATTACTGCTAGTCTTGTGCTGTAGGATAGTGCTACCGTATTCCTCTAGTCTATTAGTTCAGTTCTATATATAGTATTAGGGGAGGGAATAGCTAAAGCTAGATAAGGATAGGAAAGGTAGATAGGGGGCGGGTGTAAATAGAGAAGTATTTAGTATCACCTATAGCGAATATTCTTCAAATCTATAATGGAGTCCTCCCCAAGTTGCACCTAATATCGGAAGTGGTATAGTCAATCAGTTTTAGAAGTAACTATCCACTGAGTCGTCTCAGTCTGACCAGAACCAATTTATACTTTTATAACTTCTTCTACACCCTAGTTCTAATCAGATATTTCCCTTGGTTCCACAGAACGCTACCTGTGTTCCAAGGAAGTTTTTCTAGATCGTTATAACTCTTCAAGGAACATGAACCTTCCCCTACTTCTCCTATTTTACCTCTTCTGAGCCAGCATCTTTAAGGTATTTATCCTCCCACCGTGCGAGGTTGGTTTGGTATCTAGCTAATTAGGAGATTTATAATAATATTACCCTGGTATTTTAGCCCACTATATTCCTCTTGTTATAGCTAGTCTCACATAATATGGCTAAGGTTTAGATTTGCTCAGGTAATTGAGCCCCTGGTGATTCTTTCTATTGGATTTTGCCCAGATACTAAAACTGATTCTAGTCTAAATTAGGAGAGCAAGCAAACAAGCCTATCCCTCAGTGCCACTAACTATTACCAAATCATAGTAGCGAATAGTCTTATTCCTCAACTAAAGTCAAACTTCTCATATACTATGCAGCTGCTGGGCTATCTCTAAATCCTACCAAACTGGTGACTCTAAATAATTCTGCCTGCCTGATTAATTCCCCCTGATTAGTCTAAGATTTTTGCCATTAATTGTATTAGGTGCTGCAGAAGGAGTTCCATTTGATGAAGTTTCTTTACTTAGTCCATTTACCCCTTACCCCTTTTAACTCTCTTTCTCATCAAAGAAGAAGTTTAGAAGTTCTACAATTTTGTTTCTAATTATATTCGGTAAATCCGCAGCGATTTCATAGATTGAACCCGTTATAGATCGTTTAGACTATGACATACTTATGTAAGAGCTTAGACGTGGCTCAGGAGTACGCTATCTAGTGGGTTACACATGTAAGTCATATGAAGACTTCTATTCTGTCTTCATGGCGACCGGGTGAGTAATAAATAGGAATCTTCCTATAGGAAGGGTTGAATGCCCATAATTTTAAAGAAAGGAACTTTTCCGCCTGTAGATGAGCCTATTTAGTAATAGATAGTTGGTGGTGGTAATGGCCTACCAAGTCTATAATGCTTAGTTGGTTTGAGAGAACGACCAACCACAGTGGCACTGAAATAAGGGTCACCCGAAAAATGTTCGGCAGCAGTGAGGAATATTGGACAATGAGGGCAACCTTGATCCAGCCAACTACGAAGGGTCATACCTAATTCTGTAAAAATCCTATCGGAGAGGAGCATAATGAGTTAACTCTCCTATCAGTCCCGACTAACCTCGTGCCAGCAGTCGCGGTAATACGAGGGGGGCTAGCGTTATCCGTCTTGAATGGGCCTAAAGTGTCTGTAGGCTGCTTGTAAAGGTAAAAAGTATTACAACTAGCAAGCTAGAGTGGAATTGGGGAATCAGGGAACTCCAGGAGTAGGGATAGAATCCGGTGATCCCTGGAAGACCGCTATGGCGAAGGCCCTATTCTAAGTAACCACTGACGCTGAGAGACTAGAGTGTGGGGAGCGAAGAGGATGTGCGACCAGCAAAGCTAAAATAAACATTGGGGTATCATACCTCATTGCTTTCCATCTGGCAATAGCCCACCTAAATATGCAAGAAAGGGTAGATTACCCTTATTCTGGTAACGGTCTTGTGTAAAGCTTTAGAAAGTTGGGCTGTCTCCTAAGGTTAGAGAAATCGAACCAGCGTAAACAAAGGTTGGTGATTTGGATGTGTAACGAGTCCTCGGTTATACATAGATGGACTTATAGATTATCAATCAAAGTTGGAACCTAAGGGAGGCTATATGTGTTTATTTTGGAACTGGGTAAGCCCAATGGTTTCCTTGAGAAATATTTCCTAGAGGATTTTATCTAAAAATAACTTTGTTCTTAGAAAGGATTCACTTATGAAATATCAAGGAGGAATTTAAGCAATTTTATTTAACAGCCAGTGGGTAAAGGACAGCATAAAAAGCAAAGGCTCTTCTGTAATGGAAGAGATAGGGTGTATAACCTACAGTGAAAGCTGGCTGACTTATGCAGGGGTGTAAAAGACGGGAAGAATAGTTTCACATCCTACTTAGAAGTTGTGCTCTAGAATTGATTAGAAAAAGAATGCAATTTGGTTCAAAGGTGAAGTTAAGCGTAGGAAGACAAGAAGGAAGGAAAGATACCTATATTCTATATATCAGCTCTAAAAAAGAGCTTGAATCTTTAATCAAATTCTTTAGTAATGATCAGATTATTCCTCTGCAAGGTTACAAAAAGGAGCAATATGAAAGATGGCTTTCTGAATATACCGCTTAGAGTCTTAATTATTTCGTCTTTTATGCTTGAGCCGTATGCGGTGAAAGTCGCACGTACGGTTCTGAGGAGGGGAAAGACTGAAAGGTCCTACCTATTCCAACTAGATACCCTCGTAGTCCACACCTTAAACGATGGAGGCTATAGGTTGGGATTCTTCCTTTAACTCAATTTAAAGGATAATTCTCATCCTAGAAGCGAAGGCATTAAGCCTCCCGCCTGGGGAGTATGAAGGCAACTTTGAAACCCAAACGTCTAGACGGCCTTAAAGACCAGCAGTGAAGCATGTTGTTTAAATCGATACTCCGCGAAAAACCTTACCACTCCTTGTATGTTACACAGGTGTTGCATGGCTGTCTTGAGTTCGTGCCGCGAGGTGTCAGGTTAATTCCGCTAACGAACGAAACCCCTCCTGTTAGTTATACTTACTTTCATTTTAACATAAACTACACTATTAATGAGCTTCAAAAATTGTTTCCACAAACTAATTTAGTAGCCTAGTAGCTACAGTCTAGACTCTTTTGAAAGTCAATCTAATAGGGTATGGTACTAAAAGTGCCATTAATTGGGGACGGCGACAAGCCCTCATGGCCCTTATGGAGTGGGCTATAGTAACGTGCCACAAAATCTTTAACAATGGGAGACAATGGTGTGAGCCGGAGATAATCCCGAACGAAAGATAATGGTTCGGATTGTAGACTGAAACTCGTCTTCATGAAGAAGGAATTGCTAAGTAATCTGCGCATCAGCACGGCGCGGTGAAAATTACTTTTAAGGCGTACTAACTATCCATCAGGCGCTGGAAATTGGCCCCGGACAAAGCTAACTAAATTTGATTAGGAACAGTGTGTATTCCACTTATTCTTAGTTAAATCTCTGGTTGGTTAGTAGGGGTTGGTAACTGGTGTTAAGTTGTAGTAAGGTAGGGGTAGCGGAAGCTGTCCCTGAACGAATAAATCGGCCCTTTGGGCCCCCCTAAGTACCATTTTAGAATGAATTTAATAAGGGAAAGTGTGTTTAGAAGTTGCTCATTTTGCTTTCTATAATTCCACTAAGAAGTACACGAAATCTGGAAATCACTTTATTCAAATAAAATGAGACATTATGTATTTGACCTTTCTAAATTATCTCAGGCTCCCTTTTTATAAAAGGAATTACATCGATTTATAAAAAGTCAAATAAGAACTTTCCTAAATAGGAAGGCTCAAGCTGATCTTAAAGGAGGAATTTATCTTTGGTTTAACAAAGCAAATGGTAACTTTTACGTGGGGTCTACTCTTAACTTTTACAATCGTATTACTAGTTACTTTACCCTTAAAGGAGCATATGGTATTATCTTAAATGCTTTAATTAAATATGGCTTTGAATCCTTTTTACTGGTCCTATTTATTCTTCCTGGGGCCACAAGAGAGGAGGTTCTTCGTTTAGAACAATTTGTACTGGACACGTGGAAACCTGAATACAATATCCAACCTAATGCTTCTTCTTCTGCTGGGAGAACTCTCTCTGAAGAACATAGAGCTAAAATAGCTATTTCTCGTAAAAATGTGTTATTCTCTGAGGAAACCATAGTGAAGATGTCCGTATCTCATATGGGTGAAAGGAACGGAAGATTCAATAAGGGAATGCCTGTTTATCTGTATGAAGTTACCTTAACTGGTCTTGAACTAAGTGCAACTTTCCCTAATAGAGCAAGGGCTTCAACTATACTAGGAATTCCTGCCTCGACTTTATTTAATTATATCAAAAGCAAAAAACACTTTAAAGCTAATGGAATTAACTGTATTCTTTCTTACAATGAAAATTTAACAGGGAACTAAATAACTAATTGTCCATCAGGCGGGGGAAGTTGAAATCATCGGAAACTTTCTAAGCTTTTCTAGCAGTTTAGGGAATTCTCTTTGCTGTTAGTAAGAGCCTCTGGGGAGTCAAGAGATTTTGGCGACTTCCCCTTGGTCTTCGTAGGGAGCAGCCTGCTACGACCAAGTAGGCCTTCCAAGGCTACCTATGCCGGCAGAAGGGTTCTGTTAAGTTGTAGCAAAGTAGGGGTTTAATGGGGGAGTTTACTTTTGGTTAAACACTCAGAATGGTAAAATGTACATTGGATCTTATGTTCCTTGAAGAGTTATAACGATCTAGAAAAACTTCTCTGAACTTGTCCAAAAGATTAGCCAATTATTGGGAGACTAGTCCAAGATGTACTTCCATCATTCGTTCAGCCCTCCTTAAATATGGACATGAGTCTTTTGTACTTATAGTAGTGTTCTTGAACTCTGTCAACAAGGACCAGATTTTGGCCTTAGAACAGAATGCTCTTGATACTTTTAAACTAGTCTACAACGCAAGTCCTTTGGCTTCATCTCCTTTAGGCTTCAAACATTCTGATGAGGCTAAAGAAAAGAATCGTCAAGATACTCTGTCTAGGGGTTGGAGAGGCAACCTACATCCTAGTTATAATACTGGCAAACCTGTATACCTTATCGAAGTAACCCCGTGTTTCTTTAGATCGATGTAATTCCTTCTAAAGAAATTCCGGATTTAAACTAGCTGTAACCTTTCCTAATATTGGACGTTGTTCTACCGCTCTGGCTATTAATCGAAATACTGTAACCAGACGCATTGCCTCTAAACGTGTATTTAAATATAATGATTTATCTTACTTTCTGTCTTTTGATCTTCCTCATCTTCTTTCATTTGATTTACCTCCTCTTTTAGATTCTTAGTCTTCTTACTAGTTTCAGTTCCTTTTTTCTTAGATTCAAACACCTAAGGAGCCCACCTCCCCCCTTGAGCCCTAAAGGGTGTTCAGGTCTGTGAACAAGGGGAGCCAAGGCAACCTCACTTCTTAGGTTCTCCCTTTGATAAATATTAAGATACTGGTGAAGACCGGTTTTATTGGACATTTATGATAAGTAAAAATCATTGCAAAAGACAATGTACCTTGCTATTATTGTTCTACCCCTCCTAGCTTCTATGGCCTCTGGGCTTTTAGGTAGAAAACTAGGTACAACAGGTGTTCATATTTTGGCTTGTTTAGCAGTGGTCCTTGCCTCCTTACTAAGTTGCGTAGCATTCTTCGAGGTAGCTTTAGCTGGTTCCTCAGTTACAGTTTCCTTAGCTACCTGGTTAGATTCCGAGCTGCTTGACCTATCTTGGTCCTTTTTGTTCGATAGCTTGACGGTTTCAATGCTACTCCCTGTGCTAATAGTTTCAGCACTAGTTCACATCTATTCGATAGGGTATATGGCTCCTGATCCACATCATCAGCGTTTTTTTGCCTACTTATCAATGTTTACATTCTTCATGCTGCTCTTAGTCTGTGGAGATAATTTTCTAGTAATGTTCATTGGTTGGTTCCTCTCAGCCTACCTATGTCGTAAGATGTATGGTTAAATATCACTATATACTGGAATATCCTAAAACCTAATTTACCTTGATGGTAACAATAATTAGGATGTAAAATGGACAATCAGTAGGAAACCGTATAAGAATGGGTTCCTCAGAGACTAAACGTGATGCCCCTGGTATATATCAGGGTGATGATATAGTCCGTTCTTATATTGAAAGATATAAGGTTCTAGGGGGCTTGTTTGGTTTTCTTTCTAGCATAAAACTCTGTTAAATTATTCAATTAGCCAATTGGTTTTTTACCAACACATAGATATTATTCTAAGAAAAGTAAGAATATAAATGAAACTATCTTCTTTTTTAATTTTAGATGATGTATATGCTAGTAGACCTAAGGCTCATTATAATACTAGATTAGTTTTTGATCACTAAACTTTTACTAGATGATGTAATTCCTTCCTTTTTAAAAAAGTTCCTAAAGAAAAACCTTCAGAATATTTAACTGAAATGAATGATGGAGGTAAAAATACTTATGGTGATTTATTACTCCATACAAATAGTTATACTTTAGAAGAAGTTGAATTGTTAGTATCTGTATTAAATCAAAAATTGAATTAGTATGTAAAGTGAGTCAAAGAAGACCAAATCAATGGGCTATTTTAATTCCTAATAAAGTTAGAGCATTAGTCTCTATTTATATTCACTCTTCAATGGAATATCAAATTAGTGAATAATCTTTTATTCAAATATATGTTCCCTATCTCCTAGAAAACGTGGGAGGGTGTAGGTATCTCATCCTATTTACTCATCAGCTTTTGGTTTACTCGAGTACAAGCAACTAAATCAGCTCTGCAAGCCATCTTGGTTAACAGGGTAGGGGATTGGGCTTTCTTAATAGGTTTATTCGGCTTATTCTGGCTGTTTGGAACTCTAGAGTATTCCACTCTATTTTCTATCGCTCCAATGATTCATGAGGCTTTATTTACTCTAATAGCTTTAGGGTTACTAATAGGGGCAATGGCGAAAAGTGCTCAAATAGGTCTTCACACTTGGCTTCCTAACGCAATGGAGGGTTGGTTTACCTGGGCCCCCTTGGCCGTAGGACCTGAGGGCCCGTGCCCTCTTAGGCGTACCGTATGCCGCTAGAGGGTTTAGGGCTCAAGGGCCGAAGGGGAGAAGGCTCTCCTTAAATTTCTCTATATGCGGGAACATCCTAAAACTATTTGTTCCACTCAAAAGTTATTTTTGTTCGGAAAAATCCAAATGGTAGGACAATTCGCAGGAAACAATAATGGAATAGAATCCTCAGAGACTAAATGGGAAACATTAAATATTATTGATTCAACATTCAAATATTGGTTTTACAGAACCCTTTAGCGGCATAGGTAGCCTAAGAAGGGGAAGGTGATGAATTGTTTATTCTTAATAAGAATGGTTATTTAGAATTTAAAGTAACTCAATCTACTTAAGAGTTATGAAGGATATAATATGACTATTAATTTAGATAAATTGCATTACAAATATTCTTTAAAGCTTAGGGTGGGCTTAACCGAATCAAAGATTGAATTAATAAAATGAATCGATAATTTTAATGAAGATATAGTCCGAACAGTTATGAAAATAACTGCGTATACTCCTTCAAGGAGGAGTCTCAACACAATTTGCCCACTCCTGTATCAGCCCTTTTACATGCAGCAACCATGGTTGTAGCTGGTGTATTCTTATTTCTCCGAATTTCTCCTTTGTTAGAGTACAGTGAAACGGCTCTGTTATTACTTCTTTGGATCGGATCTTTGACAGCTTTCATGGCGGCTACCACTGGTCTTTTCCAAAATGATCTCAAACGAGTGATTGCTTACTCAACTTGTAGCCAATTAGGTATGTTAATGGTGGCTTGCGGTCTATCTCAATACAATGCTGCCCTTTTTCATTTAGTAAATCATGCTTTCTTCAAGGCCTTGCTTTTTCTGTCAGCAGGTGCAGTAATACATGCTCTTAACGATGAACAAGACCTTCGAAAATATGGAGGATTGGTTACTTTATTACCATTCTGTTATGTTCTAATGTTGATTGGATCATTCAGCTTAATGGCTCTTCCTTTCCTAACAGGCTACTACTCTAAGGAGGTAATTATTCTATCCTCATACGCAGCATACTCTATAAGCGGACATCTGGCATATTGGATCTCCACAGTAGCAGCTACATTCACAGCTTTGTATTCTGTTCGTTCCCTTTATTTAACCTTTCTAGGTCGTCCTAATGGCCCTAAAGCTAATTACCTTTCTGTTCATGAACCACCTTTGGTAATGGCTCTTCCCTTAGCAATTTTAGCTCTCTTTAGCTTATTCTTTGGTTATGTAACCCAGCAGCTCTTTGTAGGACCTGGCTCAGCCATCTTTGGCAATGCCTTATTCCAGCATCCTAACCATATTATCGAAGGTGAATGGTCTATTCCTTTATTGAACAGAATTCTGCCTGTAGCAGGTGCTCTATTTACCCCACTACTACTCATAGTTCTTTATTCTTATTTCCCTGGTTTCTTAATAGGGCTACTTTCTACCAAAGTAGGTAAGGGATTCTATCGCTTTTTCAACCGAGCCTATCTTTTTGATGGTCTCTACGCACGGTTGGCAGCCCTATTCCTTGAGTTTGGCTACACAACAGCTAAAACGGTTGATAAGGGGGTACTGGAGCTATTAGGTCCCTACGGCTTAACTAACCTGCTAAGTCAGACCGCTCGTAATTGGGCTAAATTGGACACTGGGTTCATTCCTCATTATACTCTTCTAATGTTAATAGGGCTCCTTGCCTTTATCATATTTGTCTTTTACCTCCCAGATCCTCGGCTTTTCTTACTTTGCCTAATATTAGTCATCTTACTCACTTAATTTACTTTTTTTTCTCTAGGAGGAACTGCTTCGACTCGTCACTTAGAGAAAATCAACTTTCTTAAAATTCCCCTGTAGTCTAACCTTGAAAGGTTTTGTGAGGAAACTGGTAGCCCTGCTGAATTTAAAATTCAGTGCTTAGTGCATGCGGGTTCGAATCCCGCCAAAACCATTATAGCAAAGAGGTTCATATTCTTTATACCTATTACTCTTCTAAAAGATATGACAGGAAACCTGTTATTAGAAATCACTGTATAGCCTTTGGCAACATTATAAAGAACAGGGTAACTCCTAGGAAAGGATTCACTTGTAGGTACTCTTATACCTTATAGGGGAGTAACAGTAAGGAGTATCTTTCTAATGTATTTAGCAATGATTTGTGCAATGGGAAGGAGAAGAGTTACCACCACTTGATCACCATTTTCATCTGGATTTACTTTAGTTAAATTAGAAGGGTCAGAGCTAAAGGGTTGAGCAGAAGGATTAGGAGAGGAAGAAATATTAGTTATTAAGGCTCTACAATCTATAACAGAAGGCCCCTCTTCACCACTTCCAGACTGAGCCTCAAAGTTAAGTATTCTTTCGAGAAGAATATTAGATAATTCTTTAAGAGTATAATTAGGACCAATACTAGGTCACCTGTAATAAAAGAAGGATAATCAAATTTGAAAAAGGGCCATGCAATCACCCATAATATATTGGCTGGATACTTCTAAGAAAGACCATTGTTTATTAGTAAAATCCTTAACCATTTCCTCGTAATCTGTAAGAGAGGTTCTTTTAGGCTCAAAACAATTATAAGGTGGAATTGCTCCTTTGTAATTTAGA
>Ga0190269_10001018_pt1 | contig 13682 bp, 16 predicted proteins | sample Popmic249IS_FD_133749 | JGI IMG/M metagenome (GOLD analysis project Ga0190269, IMG submission 133749) | Populus adjacent soil microbial communities from riparian zone of Blue River, Arizona, USA - 249 IS | ecosystem: Environmental > Terrestrial > Soil > Riparian zone | place: USA: Arizona...
CCGCGGACTTCTTCGCGCTGTGCGCGTGTGACGCCGCCTGAGTGCCAAGTGATGTTCTCGGACTTCGGCTTATCCATGGTCGTCACGCTGCTGCTCTCACTAGCTGCCATACCATAGAAGTTTTGCACGAGCATTCGGAACGCGCCGCACGCAAGCTTCACGGAATTGCTGTGTTTGCGGCTCGCTGCACGGCTTGATTGTGATCGCCGAGGCTGGCGCTGAATGCGTGTCGACCATCACCGCGCGCGACGAAGTAAAAATACCCGTGCTCCGCAGGGTGTAGGACGGCGCGCAGCGCTGCCAAGCCAGGATTTGCGATGGGTCCAGGTGGCAGGCCTTCAATGCGGTAGGTGTTGTAGAGGTTCAGCGGATCCGCGGTCATCACGCGCGTCACGCGTTTGCCGTCGAAACCTTGGCAGCTCTCGAGCTCGGGTTGCACGCTGCAGCCATAAGCGACCGTCGGATCTGCCTGCAGGCGCTTCGGACGAAAGCTCGGGTCGCGCAAGCGGTTCAGAAACACGCCGGCAATCACCGCCTGCTCGCTCTGGAAGTGCGCTTCTTTCTCGACGATCGACGCCAAGATGACCACCTCACGCTGTCCGAAGTGGAGGTCGCGTTCCAAGGTCGCGAGCGCAGATGCTTCGTCTGCAAACAATCGCTGCAGGCGGCGCTGCGAGTTGTCGGCGAGCTTGCGAACGACTTGGCTCGCAGGCTGCTCATCGTTCAACCAATATGTGTCCGGAAATAGATAGCCTTCACCTGTTGCTGTCTGCGGACCCGTCGCGTCCAGAAAGTCTGCGGCACTACACACGTTCCACTCAGCAAGGCGCGCAGCGACATCGAACCGCGAGTAGCCTTCGGGGATGGTGATGCGAATGGGTGTCGAGCCGTAGCCAGTCGCCGTGCGCTGCAGCAGCTGGCGAATGGTCATGTGCGTGGTGACGAGCACGTGCCCCGTGCGCAAGCGATCTCGCGCGCCCATGACGCGTGCATACAGCGCGAAGATCTGCGGCTGGTCGATCAGTGCGTTTCGATGCAGCTGCGCCGCGAGCATGTCGAGCGTGCTGTTGGGCGCGAGCTCGAGCGCGACGGTGCGTGGTTGTGCATGCGCAGAAGACGCAGGTGTGCGTGCAGGATAGGCGACGACGAGCCACGCGAGCGCAGCCACGACGAGCACGATCACTGCTGCCAGGCTGTACAAGAGCTGCTTCATACCACGATCAAGCAGGATCCGTTTCGTCGTGCGCGTCGCGTGCTGCAGCAGCAGCCTGGCTCCTCACATGGTCCAAAAAGCTCTGTAAGAGCAGGGTGGCAGCGACTTGATCCACGACACGACGCTGACGGTGCTGCTTGACCCCTTGGGCGCGCAGGCTCTCTTGCGCTGCGACAGTCGAAAGCCGCTCGTCCCAAAGGCGGACTGAAATGCGAGCAGTTTGGCTCAGAGCCTGCGCAAAATGCCGCACCCGCCGCGCGGCGTCGCCTTCTGATCCGTCGAGCCGCAACGGCAGCCCGACGATCGCCTGCTCTACGCGCTCGCGCGTGACGAGGTCGCTCACTCGCTTCACCGCTTCTGGCAAGCTGGCGTGCTGGACTGTACAAAGAGGTGTGGCGACGAGCATCTCGGACTCGGCGATGGCCAAGCCCGTACGGACAGTCCCGAGATCGATGCCAAGACGTCGCATTGGTACGGTGTAGAGCGCCGGCCACTGTTTGGCAAACTCACTCCGCGGCAGTCCGCGCTCTGGGGTCGAAATGAACGTACTGGTTGGTGACATCGGTGGAACGAAGACAGCCTTGGGGATGTATGAGAGTACAACCACAGGCGGTTACAAGATGATCGCCGAGCGTGTCTACGTCAGCCACGATCACGCGAGTCTGTCGGCCGTTTTAGGCTGTTTTCTCCCGACCGCAGGCAGCGCGCGCCAGATCGACGCGGCGGTGTTCAGCGTGGCTGGGCCGGTGCAAAACGGCGTGTGCTCGACGACGAACCTGCCTTGGGTGATCTCCGAGCACGAGATGAGCAATCTGCTGAGCGCGCCGGTCGCGCTGATCAACGACTTCCACGCTGTGGCGCTCGGCGTCGCGGAGCTGCCGGCGAAGTCGGTGCGTGTGCTGCAGACCGGCGTGCGGGATCCCAAAGGTACGTATGCGGTGCTGGGTGCAGGTACCGGTTTGGGTGAAGCGACCGCGTTGCCCCTGGAGAACGGCTCGGTGCGCGTGCTGCCGAGTGAGGGTGGGCACGCGGACTTCGCGCCGCGTAACGATCTCGAATGGCAGCTCGCCCAATATCTGCGAACGCTGCACGCGCACGTGTCGGTCGAGCGCGTGGTCTCGGGCATGGCGCTGCCCGATCTTTACGACTTCGTGGTCAAAGCCGGGATCGCGCCGGAAGATCCGGAGACGCGTCGGCGCTTCGCGAACGAGTCGCAAGGCGCAGTGATCTCTGAGCGCGCCGGGGTAGATCCCGCCGCGGCGCGCGCGCTTTCTTTGTTTGTATCGGCCTACGGCGCCGAAGCCGGTAATCTTGCGCTCAAGGTGTTGCCGACGGGTGGTTTGTACATCGCGGGTGGGATCGCGGCGCGCTTGGTGGACCAGCTGGACTGGCAGGCGTTCATGCGTGCGTTCTCCGACAAAGGGCGCATGACACCGCTCCTGGCTTCGTTTCCGGTGTTTGTAGTGCGCGAGCCCAACGTCGGGCTACTGGGTGCGCGGGCGCACGCGGCGTTACTCTGGAGAAGCCGCACACTGCATTAGGGGAATGTCCCCGCGCCTGTGCGTGCGCTCGCTATGAGTGAAGACAAAGCACTCCGCAGGGCCCGAGCGAAGCTCGCCAAAGCGCTGGAAGAAAACCGCGAGCTCGAAGCGATCGAGCTGCTCGTTGAGCTGCGTCGCCACGAGCCTGACAACGCGCGCTGGCCGCACAAGCAGGGTGAGCTGCTCAAGCAGCTCGGGCATACCGCACAGGCGGCGCAGGTGTTCGAGAAGGCCGTCGGTTTGTACGCCAAGCAAGGGTTCATCGCGCGCGCAGTGGCCATGGCGAAGACGGTGGTCGAGCTCGACCCGTCGCGCATCAGCATCCTGGAGCGGATCGATCCGCATGCGGCCCAGCTCCTGCGGACCCACAAGAAGATGTCGCGTCACGCGCAGGTCGACCTCGACGACAGGCCTGTCGAGCAGCTGCCGATCGGGACAGCGACGCACGGCACCGGACCCATCGCGCGGCCAGGTCCTCCCCCACCTCCGCCTGTCCCGCGTGCACAACGTCAGCCAGACTTGCTGAGTCTGAGCATGCCGCCGATGGCTGCTGCGCCACAGCCCCTGGTGTCGCAGCATCCCGCGCGTTCGCCCGACGGGGGAAGGTCGCTCGCACCTGCCGGCGGCCGCGAGGCTGCGAAGCCCAGGCGGGGAGTCCAGGGCGCGCCCGCTGCGCAGCTGTCGCAGGCGCCAGGGCGCGCCACCTCGCCGCTCCAAGCTGCAACGGATCTGCCCGGTCACGAAGCGCCACCTCCGCCGCCAGGGGCCATGTCGCTGGAGCTCGATCTGTCGAGCTATGCGATCCCACGAGCGGGCGCAAAGTCGCTTGCACCGCAGCCAGGCCGCGGTGCTCCGCCGCCACGAGCTGCATTCGAGTTGTCGGGCCAAGCCGCTGGGCGAGCGGCCGCGAGGTCGCTTGCGCCGCAGCCGGGCCGTGGCGCGCCTCCGCCGCCAGGAGCTGCATTCGAGGTGTCAGGCCAAGCCGCTGCGCGAGCGGACGCGAGATCGCTGGCGCCGCAGCCGGGCCGCGGCGCGCCTCCGCCGCCGCCAGGAGCGGCGATGTCGCTGGAGCCCGGCCGGCCGCGCGAAGCATTCCCTCAACATCCAGGAAGGTTGCTCGCACCCGAGCCCGGCCGGCCTGCACCCCCGCCGCCACCCGCTGCAGCGATGCAGGTCCAGGCGGTGCCGGCTTTCACGCTCGATCGATTGTCGCTGCCGCCTTTGATGCGCGCGCCGCGCGCGATCGAGCCGGTCGCACCGGCGAGCTTGGATCACCTGTATGGTCGCGCAGTGCGCGCCGTCCCGCTGCTCGAGCCCGACGAAGCGGCACCACCGGACGAGACGCGCTTCTCCGATCGGCCGCCAGCACCGTCGAGCGAACGTGCGCTCGCGGAGCAGCTGCTCGCGGGCAGGGTGCACCGCCCCACAATCACGAGACGCGCGGACACCGAGGCCGACGTCGCGCAGGCGCTCGCTTCACTCGAGACCGACGAGGGCCTGGACGGTGCGCTGGCGTTGTCAGAAGTCGAGCTCGCCGAGCGCGTGCCCGTGCCGGTCCTGGAATCGCAGCGGCCGGAGCCGCCGACAGCTGCAACGCTCGCGGACCTGCCGCTGTTCCCGCTGTTCGCCGCGCTGCCCCAGGCGGTGCTCGCGCGCATCGTCGCAGGCTCCGAGCTGATCGAGCTTCCAGACGGTGCGTTCGTGTTGCGCAAAGACGACGACGGCGACGCGCTCTATGGGATCGTGGAGGGCAGCGTCAATCTCACGGTCCCGGGCCAGGCATTCGAGCTGACCTTGGCCGAGGGGGACGTATTCGGCGAGACCTGCCTCTTGGAAGAAGCCAAGTCGCAGCTCGATGTGCTCGTGATGGGCCAGCTCACCGCGCTGCGCATTCCGCGCGCGGTGCTCTTGCAAGGCATCGAAGAGCATCCGCCGCTCGCGGGCCTCGTGCTCGCGCTGCTCACGCGCCGCTTGCTCGGAAACCTCCTGCAGGTGTCGCCGCTCTTCCAAGACTTCGACGCGAGAGGCAAGGCCGAGCTCGCACGCCTGTTCGAGGTGCGCCGCGTCGCGGCGGGCACGCTGCTCTCGGTCGCCGGCAAGAAGATGGACGGCTTGTACATCTCGTTGTCCGGCACATTGATCGTCGAGCAAGACGGCGCGCCAGCGTGGACGGCGCAGCCGGGGAGCATGTTCGGGCAGAGCTGTCTGCTCAGCCACAGCCCGTCGAGCGTGGATGTCTCGGCAGCCGTCGACATGATCGTGCTGCGCCTGCCAGCGGCTCGCTTCGCGGGCCTCGCGCTGCAGCACCCCACTGTGCTCGAGCGCTTGGCCGAGCTCTCGACCAGCGATGTGGTTCGCGTCATGCTCTAAGCATGACGCTGTACGAACGCATGGGCGGCGAGCCCGCGCTCCGAGCTGTGATCGACGACTTCGTCGATCGCGTCTTTGACGACATCTTGATCGGCTACCTGTTCGTCAACGCAGACAGAGCGCGCGTCAAAGAGCTGGAATTTCAGCACGCGAGCGAGTTCCTGGGTGGACCGCACGAGTACGAAGGCCGCTCGCTGCGGGCGGCGCACGCCCGCCATCGCATCATGGGCGGCCAGTTCGCCCGCAGGCTACAGCTGCTGCGCAACGTCTTTGCTGCGCATTCCGTGCCCGAGGAGGTCCAGGCCGCCTTCCTGGCCCACAACGAGGCGCTGCGCGACCAGATCACGGCACAAGAGCTGGGCACCTGCCGGAGCTGAGGGCGGCGAACCTTTGGGCTTCGCCTCGCATTCGGCCGCTCCTCCTCTATAATCGCCGCCCATGGACTACCGATGTGCATTCCGCTGCGTCGCGGGCTGTGAAGGAAGCTACGACGTCGAGCAGGTCATCTATCACTGCCCCAAGTGCGGCGAGCTCTTGGAGGTTCGCCATGACCTCGAGGCGCTGAAAGAGCGGAACGCAGCTGCGTGGACGCGGCTTTTCGACGAGCGAAAGAGCACGAACCGCTGGCCGTACGCGAGCGGTATCTGGGGCAAAAAAGAATGGGTTATGCCGCAGCTCGACGACGACTGCGTTGTCTCGCTGCACGAGGGTGGCACGAACCTGTTCTGGGCGGAGCGCTACGGGCGCACGCTGGGCCTGCCGGATCTCTGGATCAAGCTCTGCGGCAACAGCCACACCGGTTCGTTCAAAGATCTCGGCATGACCGTGCTGGTCAGCGTGGTCAAGCAGATGATCAAGCGCGGCAAGCCGATCAAGGCGATCGTCTGTGCTTCGACGGGCGACACGTCCGCGGCGCTCGCAGCGTACTGTGCTGCGGCAGGCATCCGCTCCGCCGTGCTCTTGCCGCGCGGCAAAGTCACCACCACGCAGCTCGTGCAGCCGCTCGCGAACGGCGCGCTCGTGTGCGCGCTCGACACGGACTTCGATGGCTGCATGGAGATCGTCCAGCGGCTCGCGCAGGAAGAGGGCATCTACCTCGCGAACTCGATGAACTCGCTGCGCTTAGAGGGCCAGAAGACAGTGGCCATCGAGATCGTGCAGCAGTTCGATTGGGAAGTGCCGGATTGGGTGATCATCCCGGGCGGCAACCTCGGCAATGTGTCAGCGCTCGGCTCGGGCTTCGACATGATGCTCGCGCTCGGCTTGATCTCGAAGAAGCCGCGCATCTGCGTCGCGCAGGCCGAGGCGGCGAATCCGCTTTACCTCGCGTACAAGAAGGGGTTCGACAAGTTCGAGCCGATCACCGCGCAAGCGACGGAAGCCAGTGCGATCCGCATCGGCAATCCCGTCTCGATCCGGCGCGCGATCCGCACCTTGCAGCGCTACAACGGCGTCGTCGAGCAAGCGAGCGAGAGCGAGCTCGCCGAAGCTGCCGCAGCAGCCGATCGCACGGGTACGTTCGCCTGTCCGCACACCGGTGTGGCGTTGGCCGCGCTGGTGAAGCTCGTGCAGCGCGGCGAGATCACCAAAGATCAGCGCGTGGTCGTCGTTTCGACCGCGAGTGGCTTGAAGTTCACCGACTTCAAAGTGCGGTACCACGAAGGCCGCATCGAGGGCGTGACCAGCAGGCATCCGAACCAACCGGTGCAGCTGCCGAACGAGTACGACCAGGTGAAGCGCGCGGTGTTCTCCGCCATCGACTGATGGCCGCGTAGAAGCTGGTGGCGGCGGCTCGGACGCGCCGCCAGCTTCAACTCTCGTTGCCGAATGCAGCATTCAGCTGCTGGCGTGCACTCCGGCTCAAGTTGATCATGCGCGCGCGGACCTCGAAGCGTTGGTCCGCTTGCAGCTTGCTGCCGATGCAGCGAGCCTGGAGCTTGATGGCGTTCTCGGTGTCGGGGAACAGCGTGAGCTCCAGGGGTTGCCCAGGCGGAAACGCCTTGGGCGACAGGAACGTGAAGATCTCGGGACCGCAGCTCACGGCTGCGGCGCTCAGCTCGGCGCCGATGCGCAACGGAAGCTCGGCCATGTCAGCGTCCTCTCCGCGATTGCATCGCTGCGCGCGCTTCTTTCAGATCGAGCTCGCGCTTGATCGTCTCCCGGTCGTCATGAACCTTGCGGCCTTTGCCGAGCACGAGCTCTACCTTCGCGCGACCGTTCTTCCAGTACACCTTGGCGGGAACCAACGCGTACCCGCGGTTCGCAACTCGACCCATCAGACGCTCGATCTCACGCTTGTGCACGAGCAGCTTACGCTTGCGCTTCTCCTCGTGCCCGAAACGCCCGGCCTGCTTGTACGGTCCGATGTGCATGTGGAACAAATACAGCTCCATGTTCTCGAAGCCGGCGTACGCACCTTCGAGATCGGCGTGCTTCGCGCGCAAGCTCTTCACCTCGGAGCCGGTGAGGATCATGCCGCATTCCAGCCGCTCCTCGACGTCGAAGTTGCGCTCCGCCTTGGGATTGCGGCAGATCAGCTGATCGCCGCTCGCGCTCTTGGCCTTCGTATTCATGTGCGGGCGTGGTGTATCAGCTCGCGCCGCGCTCGGCGAGTCCAGGCCTATCGTTCGGCTCGGGCTGGGGGCTGACGAGCACGGGCAGCTCTTTCCAGGCCTTGGCGATGTGCTCCCTGGCTGCCTGAGACCAGGCCTTGTCGGCCTCGTTGAGCGAGAAGCTCTCCAACGCGCGGTCGAACTGCGCGAGCTGATCCTGCTCGGGCAGGCCGAGCACCTGCGCGAGCGCTGCGAGCTCGACCGCCAACCGGCGCGCGCTCACACTGTCCTTCGAGGCGCGCGCTTGATCGAGGTCGATCTCGCGCGCGGCCTGCTGTGCTGCCACGTAACGCGCGAGCTGATCGCCGGTGCCTTTCGGGCTAAAGTGATGTTGGTCGGGCCAGAGCGCGAGCCGCAGCGCCGGCGGATGAGGCAGCTCGAAGTCGACAAGCTCGACGTCGACGTACAACTCGACCTTGCCGTCTTGATCGACGTCCGCCACCGCGCTCGCGCAGTGCTCTCGGTTGAATGCATGCACGCGCGTCTCCAAGCGATCGACGTAGCCGACATCGCGCACGCGAAACACCGCGAGACAAGTCTGTCCCGGCTTGCGCTGCTCGATGAAGACTTCCTCGAAACCATCGCGATCGGCGTCGTGCGAGTCGGCGAGCGGTGAAGCCAAGAGCGCGAAGCGCGACGGCACGTGCAGCGGCGATTCGGGCTCGGGATCGAGCGCGAGCGCGATGCCACGCAAGGTCACGATGCGGGCACGCGTGGCGCGTCCGCTGCGATCCATGAAGCCGAGCGCGGTGAAGTCCTTCCCCACGATTCGCAGGGCCAAGCGCTCGCCTTGATCAGAGTAGTTCTTGATCAGCGTGTCCGCTTCGGAGCGCGGATCGACGCCGAAACGCAGGTATTGTGCGTCGTTGAACAACGGCGCACGCGGAGGTGTCGCGCAGCCTGCGAGCAACACGAGCGAGAGGACCGTTCGCAGCACGCGAACATTGTACACACGCCACGCCGCCTTGGCCGTCAGCGCCGCCGCCGCGCCAAGTCGAACGCGGACCCGGACGGCAAACGTCGCACGCGCCACGGCAACAAAACGCTGCCGTAATCCCGCTCGTACGAGCGGCCACTGACGAGCCGACCTTTCCGTGAGGGACGCCACCAGCCGCAGCGCCGCCGCGATCCACGATCCCACCGGAACGGAGCGCTGCGATGAAGGAGGCGGAGCAGGGCGTGTACGTCGAGCTCGGCCTCTCGAAACTGCGCGGGGTCCGTACGCGTGGTCGGCCTGATCCGGCCGACCGCGCAGCTACGCGCTGGCCACACTTCACGGCTCCGCGTCCGAGAGCGCCCAAGCCATAGCCAGAGTGCTCACGGTATGCCCAGCTTCGGTGAGGCAGCCGGCAGCTTCGAGCAAAGTCGCGCCGGTCGTACGCACATCGTCGACCAGTAGAACTCGCGCAGGCGCGGCCGGCCTCGCTCGAAAAGCACCTCGCACGTTCTGCGCTCGGGCCTCGCGCGATAAGCCGGCTTGCGCGGCGGTCTCGCGCACCCGTCGCAGCAGCCCGGTGCGCAGTGGAACGCCGAGCGCCGCAGCGATGGGCCTGGCCAACAGGGCCGCAGGGTTCCAGCCACGCTCGCGCAGCTTGCACGGATGCAATGGTATGGGCACCACCGCATCGACGAGGCCCGCGTACGGCTCGGCTGCAGCCGTCAGCAGCGGCCGGAAGTGGCGCAGCAGCTGGCGCTGATCGGCGTATTTGAAGCGCCGGATCGCGTCGGCCATCGGCCCCTGATACAGGCAGATCGCGGCATCGGTGGCCGGTGGCTGGCGCGCAGCTGGCGGGGAATCGATCAGCGGTGCACAGGCCGGGCACAAACCCAGCTCGTCACCTGCCGGCTCGTATGGCAGCGCGCAGGCTGGGCACTCCGGGGGAGCGAGCAGATCCAACAATCCGGAGCAAAAGACGGCAAGCACAGAGGGTTATCGGCCACTGTGGGCAACCGGATACAGGTGTGCGAATAAAAAAGCGGCGGTCGGGGCTCCAGGGGGGACAGGAACCGGCGCGACCGCCGCTAAGTGGCTCGAAGGCGGGGGGACACCTTCAGGGGAGCCACGTTCTTCATAAGGCTTATGCGAGGCGCGTGCCAAGCCTTCCACCTCGAAAAACTTAGGGCATATCGCTGTTTTTCGCGTGGCGCGCCGGTCGCTAGGGCACCTGAGCATTGCATCTTCGAAAAGTGGCGAGTGCATCGCTGCACGCTGAAGACTGCAAACGTGAGTCCCTACGCGGCTTTAGACCGGCTTATATTGGCTACAACAATCCTGCAGCAGGGACGTGCGGCCGAGTGGGAAGCAACTGACACCCGTGCACACTTGCAAGGGTCAATTTCATTTCTGAAATGCTTCGGGCTAACGACAACAGATCAGTGGGAGTAAGGCTCGTTACGCAGGATGGTATAGGCCCGGTATACCTGCTCCGCGAGCACGAGCCGAGCGAGCCGATGTGGCAGCGTGAGCGCAGACAGAGACAGCTGTAGCTGCGCGCTCGCAGACAGCGTCTTCGGCAAGCCATACGAGCCGCCGATCAAGAAGGCTAGGGTCGGCACTGCGGTGCGTTCGGCGTGGGCGACGAGATCCGCGAGGCCGTGGCTGGAGATCGTTTGACCACCGACCTCTAGCGCGATGCGCTTCGATTTGGGTGGTATCGCTTTTTCGAAGCGCGCGAGCACCTCGGCATCCGAGCCATCTTTGAGCTCGATCTCGCTGCAGCTCGTGTAGCGCTGAATGCGCTTCAGGTAGTCATCGAGCTCGGCGCGCAGGCCGAGCTGCTTGACCTTACCAACAGCGACGATCGCGATCTTCACGCGAGCGTCTATGCGTCAGACGCATTGGCGCTGGTGGTGACGCGGGCCGCGTCGATCCACAGCGTCTCCAGGTCGTAGTAGCCGCGTGTGTCCTCGTGGAAGATGTGCACCACGACGTCACCGAAATCCATCAGCAGCCAGGTCCCGGAGGGCATGCCTTCGACGCCGAGACAGCGCGCATTGTGCTTGCCCTTGAGCTCTTCTTCGATGTGCCGGCCGAGCGCGTTCACCTGGCGATCGCTGCGACCGCTCATCACCACGACGTAATCGGAGTAGTCGACCTTGCCGCGCACATCGATGATCTCGACGTTGAGCGCTTTGTTCTCGAGCCCAACCTCGGCGATGGCCAGCGCGACCACGCGGGCGCGATCTTCAGGAGGCTGTTGCCCGCGAGTCTTGCGTGACCCTGTTCCGCTGGTTCCGGCTTTGGCGACTGAACGGCTGCGTTGTGAGCTAGAGGTTCCGAGCTTGCTGTTGGTCACGCGTTTGGTCGGGGCCTTGGTCGTGCCAGGGGTCGCTTTTTTTGACGCTTTGATCGCGGACGCGCCTTGTGTCTTCAAGTTGTACCTCTCCGTGCAAAGCAGCGCGGGTAGGAGGGTTATAGCACTACCAGATCATCGCGATGGACGATTTCGTCCCCGAGGTGGAAGCCAAGCCGCTCCTCGATGTGCTCCGATCTGGCGCCCAGCAGTCGTTCGACATCTCGGGCATCGTAGCGCACCAAACCGCGCGCGACCTCTTTGCCCTCGGCGCTCATGATGCTGACGGCGTCGCCTGCACGGAAAGCTCCGCGTACATTGACAATTCCAGCCGGCAACAGGCTGCGCTTGTCGACCACGACGGCGCGCAGCGCACCCGCATCCACCACCAATGCGCCGCGCGTCTTGCGCGTGTAGGCGATCCAGTACTTGCGGCTGGCGAGCGCCGCGCCCGCGGGTAAAAACAGCGTGCCGGCGTCCTCGCCCATCGCTACCTTGCGGAGAATATTGGGGTCGCGCGCGGGGCCGATGATTACGGGCAGGCCCACCTGACAGGCCTGCCGGGCTGCGGAGACTTTGGAGCCCATGCCGCCTCGGCTCAGCGCGTTGTCCTTGGCCCAGATCAGGGGCTCGATGTTTTCGAAGTCACTCACGATCGGGATGCGCTGCTTGTTCTGATCGAGCAAGCCTTCCACGTCGGTCAGGAGCACCAGGAGATCCGCACCGACCAGCGGCGCGACCATCGCAGCCAGCTGATCGTTGTCGCCGAACTGCAGCTCCTCAGTGGAGACAGTGTCGTTTTCGTTGATGATCGGCACCGCACCGAGCGCGACCATGGCATCGAGCGCGGCGCGCGCGTTGAGGTAGCGACGGCGATCGGAGACCTCGGCGTGCGTGAGCAGGAGCTGCGCGACCGGCAGCCCGGCTTTGGCGAATGCAGCTTCGTACGCCTGGATCAAGCGCGGCTGACCGATCGCTGCTGCGGCTTGCAGCTCAGCGATCAGCTTTGGCCGCGTGGTGAGGCCGAGCTTCTCGCAGCCCATGGCGACAGCGCCCGACGACACAAGGATGACGGTGCGGCCGAGGCTCCGCAGCTCGAGCACCTGATCAGCGATGCTCTGAAACCGGCCCTCGTTCGGTTGCTCGCCCTGGGTGATCGCGCGTGAGCCGATCTTGACCACGATACGTTTGGCCTGTTCCAGGGCTTTGCGGGGCGATTCGATCGAGGACATGGCGGGCGCACTTTGGTGTGAGTCTGCCTGCTTCGCAAGTCGGCCGGCTCTTGCCGCGAACTCGCGAGCGCGGGGTTGGGCAGCTACCCTGCGCGCTGTGGAGCTGCTCGTCTCGGATGTTCCTGCCTCTCTTGTCCTGATCAGCGCGTTCGCCTTTGGTGCGATCTGGGGCAGCTTCTTCAACGTCGCCATCTATCGCTGGCCGCGCGAGATGTCTGTCGTGCGGCCGCCGAGCACGTGCCCGAGCTGCGGGGCGCGCGTAGCCGCGCGCTACAATGTGCCGATCCTCGGGTACCTGCTGCTGCGCGGGAAAGCGGCGTGCTGCGGCGTGCCGCTCTCGGCGCGCTACCCGACGGTCGAAGCGCTGTCAGGTGTGCTGTGTCTGGCGATCGCGCAGCGCTACATCGTGAGCGCGATCGATGAGACGCCGCTCTGGATCGCGAGCTTAACCGCGCTCGCGTATTTCGCGTTCGTGGGCGGCCTCATCATCGCGACCTTCGTGGATCTCGAGTTCATGGAGATCCCAGACGAGGTCTCGCTGCCAGGAGCGGCGCTCGGCCTCGCGACCGCCGTATTTCGCGAGCAGCCGGGCGCCGAAGCTGCGGCGCTGGGTGCGGGTGGCGGCTTCCTGATCATTCAGCTGCTCTTCGTGTGGTCGTACGAGCACCTCACCGGGCGGCGCGGGATGGGGGAGGGGGACTCGAAGCTGTTGATGATGATCGGCGCGTTCCTCGGCTGGCAGGGCGCGCTGTTTGCGATGTTCGCGGGCGCGGCGCAGGGCCTGCTTACGTTCCTTTTCACGCGCATCACGCGCCTCGTGGCCGGTGAGCCAGAGTCAGAGCCGGAGCCAGAGCCTGAGCCTGCCGCTGCTAGCGGCGAGCCCACCAACGAACAAGGCGAAGAAGACGACGAGCCAGCCCCTCAGTACTGGGGCCACTTCAAGCTTCCGTTCGGGCCGTTTCTCGCGCTCGGTGCGCTCGAGTACCTGTTCTTCGGCGATGCTGCCGTCGACGCGTGGTTCCGCTTCGTGCAGGGCTAGCGCGCCTGCGACTGGATCCACACGCTCGCGGTGCGGCGGATCGGCTTGAACCAGCGCGAGAACAGCCAGACATTGAGCGCGACGATCGCCAGGCAGAACGCTCCGAAGAACAGCGACCAGGAATGCCCGGACGGTGGATCGTCCGCGACGACCAGGAAGGTCTCGGCGTTCACTGGTAGGCCCATGCGCTGCGCGAGGAACTCGCGGATCACGCGAAAGCGCCCGCCGAGCTCACCAAAGGTGATCATCCGGCCAGCGAACTCGGTGCTCGACGCGGTGCGCGGGTCGCGCAAGCTCTCGGCCGAGATCTGCACGAACACGTTGCGCTGACCCGCCAGCGGAAAGACGACGTACTCGGAACCGAACAAGCCGGACTCGAAGC
>Ga0190269_10001019_pt1 | contig 13678 bp, 9 predicted proteins | sample Popmic249IS_FD_133749 | JGI IMG/M metagenome (GOLD analysis project Ga0190269, IMG submission 133749) | Populus adjacent soil microbial communities from riparian zone of Blue River, Arizona, USA - 249 IS | ecosystem: Environmental > Terrestrial > Soil > Riparian zone | place: USA: Arizona...
TGCGACATCGAGGCCGCGCGCGCGGTCGCCGTGCCGAACCCCAGCCCGGAGCCCGGACGTGGCCTGCAGCCAGGAGCTGCAGCCGAGGCCACGTACGACGCGCCGACCAACCATGACACGTGCTCGTTTTGTGACGACAACCCGAGCTTGCCCCGCATCGGCGGCGCCGGCGGCGACGGTAGACCGGGCGCCGCTGGTAGCGGCGGTGCTGGCTGCGATCGATCCGGCAGCGTGGATGGTGACGGGCGGCTCGGCGAGAGCCCGGGCGGTGACGGCGCAGACGGCCAGTCTGGCTCCGGTGGAGGCGGGGGCTCGGCGGGCGCGGGCTACGCGGTGATCGGCGCCACGCGGGGTCGCTGCAGCTCGGTCCCGGGCGCAGCTGGTGGCGGCGGTGGCAGCGGCGGATGTGGTGCGCCGGGTGCAGCTGGAGGCGGCGGCGCGGGCTCGTCGATCGGCATCGTCATCCGCTTGTCACCCGGCAGCGCGTTCGGTCCTCGGCTCAGCGAGCTGCGCGTCGTGACGGCGAGTGGAGGTGACGCGGGGGACGGCGGCGTGGGTGCGGCAGGTGGCGCCGGTGGCTCTGGCGGCGTCGGAGGCGTCAGTACCTTCTGGTGCGCGCGCAACGGCGGCCGGGGTGGTGACGGCGGAGCCGGTGGCGATGCGGGTGGTGGCGGAGGCGGCTGCGGCGGCTCGACGTTCGGCGTGTACCTGTTGCATGACGCGGCAGATGAACAGCCCGCCGCGTACGCCGAGCAGCTCGCGCAGGGGGTCCGCGTCGAGATCGCGGGCAGCTCGGGTCGCGCGGGTCGAGGGGGCTTTTCGCCCACGCACCCGGGCTTGGCCGGGCGGCCCGGCGTCGTGGCCGAGCTCCAGGTCGCGGCGCTGCCCTGAGCCCGTCCGCCGCACTGAGGCGAAGCTGCAGCCATCAGCGTCTGACGCCACTGGCTGCATGAGCCGCCCACGTTCAGTGAGCGTGATCAGGCATGAGCAGGTCAGCGCTTGTCAATCACCCCCGTGCGGCTCGCGGGGTGAATCCGTGACAAATCGGGAGTTTTTCTGGCGTGTGTCTTTTCTTGCCGAAATGCGAGCCGTCTTTCGCGGCAGTGGGAACTGGGTGATGCGAAGGCAATGAAGCTCGAGCGACGGGGTGCAGCGAGCGAGATCTCCAAGGAGCGACGACATATGAAGCTACAGCATGCAATGACCTGGAAGAGCGCCGGATTCGCCGCGGTAGCGGCGCTGTTTGCTGCGTGTGGACAGGAAGCTGGTGCGGACCCCGCCGCCAGCGCCGACACCGTCTCTGCCTACGCCGCGCTATCCGCGAGCGTGCAGGCCTGTGCGGAGAAGAAAGAAGCGTGTGTCACCGAAGCCGCTGGGGACGCGACGAAGCTCGCGGCCTGCGAGACTGCCGCCGAGAGCTGCCTCGACAAGACACAGGGCGCGCAAGCAGACGCCAAGCGCCGGCTGTGTGATGACGCCGAGGGCTGCATGCGCCGGCATGGCCGTCGCGGCGACGACGACGCAGGCGTGGACGAGTCGTCCCGTCCCGGCATGCACGATTGCGTGCGCCGCAGCGCGCCGCCGCAGTCCAACGCCTGTACGCAGGAGCTGTTCGCCTGCCTGGACAAGACCGGGCTCAAGGAGAGCAACGCGCAGACGCAGCTGGATCAAGCGACGAAGGACGCGATCCTCGCGTGCGTGCAGACGGCGCATACCTGCATCATGAACGACATGTCGGCGCCGCGCGGGCGTGGCCCGAACGGGGCCGCGGGCGCAGCGCCGACGCGTGACCGCGGTGGTCGGGATGGCGACGGCGATGGTCGTCGTGGCGAGGCCGGTCGTCCTTCGTTCCCCGGTGCGGAAGCAGGTCGCGACGGCCGTCATGCGGCGGGCGCTCCGGCGTTCCCCAGCGACGCAGGGCGCTCGGGCGCGGGCCGTGGCCAGCGGGACGGTCGTGATGCGGCCGGTGCTCCGGCATCCGGTCGCGGTCGCCGCGATGGTGCGGGCGGCGCTGCGGGAAACTGAACACGATCGTGATCTGCAGCTGAGGGCTGCGCTCGCCGTCCGGTGAGCGCGGCCCTTTGCCTTGTGCGCGCTCGAGCAGCTCAGCTCCGAGGCTCGCCCGGAAGGCACGATGCGCCGCGACGCTCACGTCGCTGCAGTCGCCCAAAAGGCCCATACGGCGCACAGGAGCCGCGCGCGAGACGTGCCGTGCGCAGGGAACGTGCTGCAGCCTTTGGCGGCTGGGTGGCTGCGCCCGGGGTGCTGGCAGCGCTCCCCGCTGCACCTTCGGCGCCAGTCGCGCGTGAAGCTCTCGCGAGGCGCGTCACAGGGGCGGGAGCCATCCGTACGTGCGCTCGACGCTCGGGTCCAGCTTGGCTGCGGCGTCGCGCGCAAGACGAAGCAGCTCGCGCAGCACGCGTGGCCACAGCCGACTCGCCGCTGGTAGCGGCGTACCAGGCAACTCCTGCTTCGCTGCCTCGAGCCACTCGAGCCAGGTCTGCTCCACTTCGTTGAGCGCGGGCATGACCGGCGGCACGAGCTTCTCGAGGGTCCAGCGAAACGCTGCCTCGAGGCGCGGGAGGACCGTCGGCCCCACGTGATCGGCGTCGCGCAGCAGGTGGTACTCGTGCGGGATGTCGAGCTCCCACAGCACCCGGTGCAGCAGCTCCGCGCCATCGTGCGCGTGCAGCGCATCGCGGCTTCCCGCGTCGATCCAGATCGCGAGGTCGTGCTCGCGAATCTGTTCGTGGCGCCGGCGCGCGCGTTGCACGGGCGGGTCGCTCGCATACAGCGCAGGGTCGCGCAGGGGGCCGAGAAGTGCAGCTGGAGCTTCCGGCGGATACGCGAAGCAGCTCCGCGGTCGCACCTGGTCGGCGCTGAATGCGGGCTCCAGCATCGGAGCCACCGCTGCCACGGCTCGCACGCGCGCCGGCTCCTCGAACGCCAGCTTCAGCGCGCCGTACCCACCCATCGAGATCCCGACCACGCTGACGCCGTCAGCTGCAGCCACGTGCGGCAGCAAGCGTTGCCTCAAGAAGCTCAGCCAAGCCTGACCGCGCGCGGCGTCATCGAGGTAGAAGCTGTACGGCCCGACGTCTGGCGTGATCACGCGACACGCTGGCAAGCGCGCGTGCTGCCACGCCTCCTCCAGCCACGGTCGCAGCTCCAGTAACGTCTCGCAGCTGCCGCCGCCGCCGTACAGGAACAAGCACACGGGCAGGGCAGGTGCGTCGCTCGCGCGCAGCTCGATGCACGGCACGTCGCCATGCGTGGGGTCTGGTAGAGTGAAGCGCGTGATGATCATGGTTCCTCCAACGCCTCACAGGCTGAGGGACGGGATGTGCCGTCGCTACTCGGGTTCGGGGCAGGCGTGAGCACGCGCAGCGCGGCGCCGCGGCGGCGCAGAAAGCCCGCACAGGCGCGTTCGCGCGCCACGGTGGAGTACGTGCTGCAGGCGGCTGCTCGGGTTTACCGCCGGGAAGGAAGCCGCGCGACGACGAACCACATCGCGCGTGAAGCGGGCATCGGCATCGGCTCGCTGTACGAATACTTCGAAGACAAGCTGGCGCTCCTGGAGGCGCTCGCGCAACGGCACGTGGAGCTCGCCGAGCGCGGCGTCGCCGAGGTGCTCGAGCGCGCGGGCAGCACGCGCGAGCTGCTCGCGGGCCTGCAGCAGGCGATCCTCGCGAGCCAACAGTTCCCTTCGCACGCGCTCGCGTTGATCGAGCACGAGACGCCGCTAGGAGCTGCGCTGCGCGAGCGCGCCTCACGCGTACGCGAGCGCATGCTCGAGGCGCTCGCGGCGAATGCCACGCGCCGCGGCCTCTCGGACCCGCAGCTGCGTGCGCGCGCCGCGTTCGGTGCCCTGGCCGAGCTCACGTCGCTCACGTCGTTCGAGCTGCAAGACGACCCGGCGCACGCGCGGCTCGCCTCCATGTTGCTGGAGATGGCCGTGCATGTGCTCGCGGCCGATTGAGCCGCTCGGCGCTGCAGGAGCGCCGAGTCGCGACCCTAGGCGATCACTCCGCGAGCACGCGCGGCGCGCGCCCGTGGGAGCAGACGTGCGCTGGCGCTCGACGCGCTGGGCGTCAGCCCAGGTAGCGTAGCCAGTCGTGGCGATCGGCCTTCGTGCCGCGCTGGATGGCTTGCAGCTCGTCGAACAAGCGCAACGAAAGCTCGCCGGCTTCCTTGCCCAGCTCGATCGTCTTGTCTTTGAAGCCGAGCTTGCCGACGGGCGAGATCACGGCGCCCGTGCCGGTGCCGAAGATCTCGAGCAGCTGACCGCGGCCATGCGCCTCGACCACTTCGTCCACCGTGATGCGACGCTCGGTCACACGCAGGCCGAACTCTTTGATCAAGGTGAGCACACTGTCACGTGTCACACCAGCCAAGGTGGTGCTGCCGATCGGCGGCGTGATCACCTCGTCCTTGAGGCGAATGAACACGTTCATGGTGCCGACCTCGTCGATGTAGCGATGCTCCACCGCGTCGGTCCACAGCACCTGCGCGTAGCCCGCCTTCTTGGCCTGCTCCGCGGCGTACAAGCTGGCGACGTAGTTCGCGCCCACCTTCGCGCTGCCGAGCCCGCCCTGCGCCGCGCGCACGTACTCCTGCTCGACCCAGATGCTCACCGGCTTGAAGCCCTCGGCGTAATACGGCCCCACCGGGCAGGCGATCACGAAGAACAGGTACTGCTGCGCAGGCCGCACGCCGAGGAACGGCTCGGTGGCGATGAGGGTCGGGCGGATGTACAGCGAGGTGCCGGCTGCATCCGGGACATAAGCCTCGTCCGCGCGCACGAGCGCGAGCACGGCGTCCAGGAATAGCTGCTCGGGCACCTGCTCCATGCAGGTGCGCTCCGCGCTCGCCGCGAAACGCTTGGCATGACGCTCCGGCCGAAAGATGGCCGTGCGCCCGTCCTGCGTGGAGAACGCCTTCATCCCCTCGAAGATGGCCTGGCCGTAGTGCAGTACGGAGGCGGCCGGATCCAGGGCGAGCTTGCCGTAGGGCGAGACTTCCATGGCGGACCAGCCGTGCTCTACGTCGAAGCGCGCGCTGACCATGTGATCGGTGAACAGCGTGCCGAACTTGAGGTCGGCGGGGAGCGGCTTCTTGGGGGTTTTCATGCCTTTGACAGCGATGCTACGGGCAAAGGCACGAGCGGGCAACCGCGACCGGGCCGGCGTTCCTACATCCGGACCGCGACCCGTGCACGGGGGCCAGCCGCCGTGAGCGGCTGTCAGGGGGTTGTGTCAGGGTGAGCTGTCCAGACGTTCCAGACGCACGGCGCAGGCCTTGTAGGAGGGCTGCCGGGAGTACGGATCGAACGCCGCGAACGTCAGCTGGTTCGTCTCCGGGTGGTGCATGGGCATGAACACCTGGCCGGGTTGGACCACGTGCGTGATGAAGGCCTTCACGGTCACGCTGCCGCGCGCCGATCGCACGCGCACCCAGTCGGTGGGCCCGAGGTCCAGCGCCTTTGCGTCGACGGGGCTGACCTCCACGTACGGGACACCCGGGTGCAGCTTCTTCAGCACCTCGGACTTCTTGGTGCGTGTCTCCGTGTGCCACTGCGCGGAGCTGCCGCGGCCGGTCAGCAGCATGAGCGGGAACTTGGCGTTCGGCGCCTCGGGCAGCGGCGCGGGATCGGCGAAGAGGAAGCGCGCGCGCCCGTTTTCACGGAAAAACTGACCGTCTGCGAACAACCTTCGCTCCTCGGACTGCTGCGGCGCTTGGCCTTCGGGCAGCGGCCACTGGATGCCGCCGAGCGAGTCGATCTGCTCGTAGCCCTGGATGCCGCTGAAGTCGCACGGGCGCCCACGCGACAGCCGCTTGAGGATTTGGAACACAGCCTCCGGCGAGCTCCACTCCTCGAACATTTCGCCGAGGCCCCACGCCTCTGCCACCGCCTTGAAGATGTAGAAGTCTGCGAGCGCCTGCCCCGGCGCGCGCGACACGCGCTTGATCACGCCGATGCGGCGCTCCGAGTTGATGAACGTGCCTTCTTTCTCGCCCCAGCCGGCAGCCGGCAACACGAGATCCGCGCGCACAGCGGTCTCGGTGGTCGAGTACATGTCCTGGACCACCAGGAAATCGAGGCGCTTCAACGTGTCGTGCAAATCGGCCTGGTTGATCCACGAGTGGGCGGTGTTCGTGGCGATCACCCAAAGCCCCTTGATCTTGCCTGACAGAATGCCGCTGATGATCTGATCGTAGGCGAAGCTGCCACGCTGCGGGATGCGCTGCACGTCGATGTTCAGGAGCTGCGCCACGTCGGCGCGGTGATCGGCGTTCGTGAAGTCGCGCCCGCCGAGCAGGTTCGTGGTGTTGCTGAACAGGCGCGAGCCCATCGCGTTGCACTGACCGGTGATCGAGTTCGGCCCGGTGCCGGGCCGCCCGATGTTGCCCGTGATCAGCGCGAGCGCGATGATCGCCTGCGCCGTGCGCACGCCCTCGTAGCTCTGGTTCACGCCCATCGTCCACCAGAACGAGACGCGCTTGCCGCGGCCGATCAGCTCTGCCAGCTTGGACAACGTCTCGTACGGCAGGCCCGTCCGCTCACACACTTCCTTCGGCGTGAACTTGGCCACGTGCTCCGCGAACTCGGCGTAGCCCTCGGTGTGCTCGGCGACGAACTCCTTGTCGACCATGCCCTGCTTGATCAACAACGCCGCGACGCCGTAGAGCAATGCCAGGTCCGACTTCGGCGCGAGCGGCACGTGCAAGGTCGCGGCCATCGCCGTCTCGGTGCGCCGCGGATCGATCACCACGATCTCGGGGTTGTTCGGGTTCTTGCAGACGCGCTCCCACATGATCGGATGCGCGATGCACGGGTTCGCGCCCACGAACACCAGTACGTCCGACTCCTCGAAGTCCTTGTAGGTGAAGGGCGGCGCGTCGAAACCGAAGCTCTCTTTGTATGCGACCACGGACGTGGCCATGCACTGCCGCGTGTTGCCATCGCCATGGACCATGCCCATGCCGAACTTCGCGATCGATCCGAGCAGCGCCATCTCCTCGGTCGGGATCTGGCCCGTGCTCAGGAACGCGACCGAGTCCGGGCCGTATTTCGCCTGGATCGCGCGCATGCGCGTCACGAACGTGGACAGCGCGGTCGGCCAGTCCGTGGGCACGAGCTTGCCGTTTGCATCTTTCAACAGCGGCTGCGTCGCGCGGTCTGCCGCTTTGAGCGGCGTGAGCGACTCCCAGCCCTTCGGGCAGGCCATGCCGAGGTTCACCGGATAGTCGCGCGCCGGGGACAGGTTGATGGCCTGACCGTTCTTGAGGTGGATGCTGAGACTGCAGCCGGTGGAGCAGAAGCCGCAGATCATGTTGGTGGTGGCGTCCGGCTTCAGCCGCTCCGGAACCTGGCCCAGACCGAAGCCACCCTGCGTGCGCGACAGGCCACGCGTGAGCTCGCCGTCGTGCATGCGCAGCAGGTCCTTGGCACGCAATAACCAGCGTTTTTTGGGTGTCTCGGTCATGGGCTCCTCCGAAGATCGGGCGTCACTCCGCGGCTTGCACCGAGCTGCACTGCGCGCTGTCCTCGCACAGGCGCGCCTCGAGCGCGTCTGCGGGCGGCAGCTCGACGTACACGGTGCCGGCGCTGATCTGCACCGGGAACGTAGCGATTTGATAGCTCTCGCCGCTGATGCACTCACCAGTCGTGAGCGAGAACAGCTTCTTGTGGTGCGGGCAGGCGACCTTGGGCTTGCCGCTCGCATCGCCGACGAGACCGCGCGCCAGCACCATGTCTTTCTTGTGCGGGCACATGTTCTGCGTCGCGTACCACTCGCCGCGCGATGCGAAGTTGAACACGGCGAGCTGCACGTTGCCGTACTTCACGGCCACGCCGCCGTCGCGCGGCACGGCCTTGGCATCTACTACCGGCACCCAGTTGCTGCGCACGACCGGCAGCTTGCGGCGCACGGGCTCACTCGGCACCGGCAACACGGGCCAGTCCACCGGGCGCTTCATCTTGCGCTCGGGCACGAACTGCACGCTCGGATCGGGCTCGGGCGAGTTCGCGAAGTGTTGGAACTTCGCGCGGCGCTCGGGGTCGTTCACGACCTCGGCCCACTCGCACTTGTAGCTGTCGACGAGCTTCTGCATGTCGCGCTCGAGCTCGGCGCCGATGCCGAGGCTGTCGTTCACGACCACGTCCTTCAGGTATTCGATGCCGCCTTCGAGCTTCTCGAGCCACACCGACGTGCGCATCAAGCGATCGGCAGTGCGGATGTAATACATCAAGAAGCGATCGATGAGCTTGATGCACGTCTCCGAGTCGACGTCCGCGGCGAGCAAGTCCGCGTGCCGCGGCTTCGCGCCGCCGTTGCCGCATACGTAGAGGTTCCAGCCCTTCTCGGTGGCGATGATGCCGAAGTCCTTGCCCTGCGCCTCCGCGCACTCGCGCACGCAGCCGCTGACGGCGCCCTTGAGCTTGTGCGGCGAGCGCAGGCCGCGATAGCGCTCCTCGACCTGGATCGCGAAGCCGACCGAGTCCTGCACGCCGTAGCGGCACCACGTGCTGCCGACGCAGCTCTTCACGGTACGCAGCGCCTTGCCGTAGGCATGGCCGCTCTCGAAGCCGGCAGACACCAGCTCGGCCCAGATGTCCGGCAGCTGGTTGAGCCGCGCGCCGAACAGATCGATGCGCTGACCGCCGGTGATCTTCGTGTACAGGTCGTACTTCTTCGCGACCTGCGCGAGCACCATCAGCTTGTCGGGCGTGATCTCGCCGCCCGGGATACGCGGCACGACCGAATACGTGCCGCCGCGCTGGATGTTCGCGAGATAGCGGTCGTTGGTGTCCTGGAGCGTCTCGTGATCCAGGATCATGTCGTTGTATTGGCTCGCGAGGATCGACGCGACCGCCGGCTTGCAGATCTCGCAGCCGTTGCCGCGGCCGACCTTGTCGATGATCTCCTCGAAGCTGCGGTAGCCGCGCACGCGCACGAGATCGAACAGCTCCTGCCGGCTGTACACGAAGTGCTCGCAGAGCTGCTTGCTCACGGTCTTGCCGAGGCGCTTGAGCTCGGCGTTCATGATGTCGGTGACGAGCGGCACGCAGCCGCCGCAGCCCGCGCCGGCCTTGGTGCCGCTCTTCAGCTCGGCCACGCTGCACGCGCCCGCCTGCACGGCGCTGCACAGGGCGCCCTTGCTGACGTTGTTGCACGAGCACACCTGCGCCGAGTCGCCGAGCTCCAGCTTGATGCCGCCGGAGCGCGCGCCGAGGATCAGCTCGTCCGGGGAGACCGGCAGCTCGTCGCTGCCGCGTGCGAACGCCGCGAGCGTGCTGTACTCCGAGGCGTCGCCCACGAGGATGCCGCCGAGCAGACGCTTGGCGTCGTCACTCACCACCAGGCGCTTGTAGATGCCCTTGACGAGATCGTGCAGCACGACCTCCTTGGTGGGCACGCGATCCGTGCAGAAGGGATCGCCGAACATCGCCACGTCGACGCCCATCAGCTTGAGCTTCGCGGACTGATCGGCGCCGTGGAATGCCGCCGTGTCGCCGCACAGCTGCTTCGCGACTGCATCCGCCATGTCGTAGCCGGGGGCCACGAGGCCGTAGATCATGCCGCGGTGCAGCGCGCACTCGCCGACGGCGTAGATGTTGGGATCGCTCGTCTTGAGCGAGTCATCCACCACGATGCCGCCGCGCTCACCTACGTCGAGGCCCGAGCTGCGCGCCAGCTCGTCGCGCGGGCGAATGCCTGCCGAGACGACGATCATGTCGACCGGCAGCTCGCTGTCGTCATCGAACATCAGACCCGCACAGGCGGTCTCGCCGAGCACGGCCTTCGTGGCGCGCCCGAGGTGCGTCTGCACGCCCATCTCCGTGATGCTGCGCAGGAGCAGCTTGCCGCCGGGCTCATCGAGCTGGCGCGGCATGAGCCGCGGCGCGATCTCGACGACGTGCGTGCTGAGACCGAGCGCCTGCATCGCGCGCGCCGCTTCCAGGCCGAGCAAGCCGCCGCCCAGAACGGCAGCGCTCTTCACGCCCTTCGCGTACTCCTCCATCGCGACCAGATCGTCGATGGTGCGGTACGCGAACACGCCCTGCTTGTCGATGCCGGGCAGGCGCGGGATGAACGCGGAGGAGCCCGTGGCGAGCACCAACGTGTCGTACGCCTCGGTGGTGCCATCGGCGAGCTGCACCGTGCGCTTGTCGCGGTCGATGCTCACGACCTGCTGCGCGAGGCGCAGGTCGATGGCGTTGTCGGCGTAGAAGCTCGTCTCCGCGAGCGCGAGCTTCTCGGGGTCGTGCGTGTCGTAATACTCGCTGAGATGCACGCGGTCGTACGGTGTGCGCGCCTCTTCCCCGATCAACACGATGCGGTAGCGCCGAGCCGTGTCCAGCTCGCGCAGGCGTGCACACAGGCGATGGCCCACCATCCCGCCACCGACCACAACCACCGTCTCCTGGTTCATCGCTGCGCCTCGCTTCATCTTCTTCCGTCTCTCACGCCGAGCGCCGACTCGAGCCTAGGAGGCCAGAGTTGCTCTGCCGTTTCCGTTGCGTTGATTCAGCCGCTGACCGCTGCATACGTTTCAGCCGTGCTGGCTCCTGCCCGACCCGGCACCTCACACTTCCGACTTGTTTCGCGTTGCACTGCTGGTCGCCAGCAGCTGCTGGCGGCGAGAGCATGCGGATGTGAGGTGATGAGCTTCACCACGAGACCGTCCGGCTGCAGAGTTGCGGTCAGGGGGCCGCGTCACTGCGACCCGACGGTCACCTTGGGGGTCGGCGATTTCTCAACCGTTTCGAAGTCGCAAAATGAAGGTAAAGGAGGTGCTTGATTTCAACGCGGTTTCGAGGCGGTCCGATGCGTTGTTTCGCGTACGTAACGAGGTGTCTCGCATGAGCGCAGATCGCGGTCAGAGGCTGTTTGTTGCCAGCAGGTTTCGCCGCGCTCAGCTGCGCAACCCGTGCACGCTGCGCAAGGCTGCTGTTGGCGGCGGCGGGATGGGAGGCGCTTAAACGAGCAGAGCCCGCTGCCGCTCGTAGCGGCAACGGGCTCTGGCTGCGCGAGCGCGCTGCTTCAGAAGTAGACGCCGAGGTTCAGCGCGAACTGCCCGAAGGAGACGTTCACATCGCTCTCGTTGCGGACGGCGACCAGGCCACCGGAGCCGATGTTGGTGGTGATGGTGTGTCCGAACGTCCGATACACGTAGCCGAGCTCGACGAGCAGACCGAGCGAGTCGAGCAGCTGGTAGCGGACGCCGAACAGCACGCCGATCACGAAGCCGATGGCCGTGTCGCCCTCGACCGAGGCGCCGGCGCCGACGCCGAACGCTGGAAACGATACGGAGCTGCGCGCGTTCACTTCGTTCAAGACATCGAGCCCGAGGCCGATCGGCAAGCCGAGGTACAGCTCGAGGGTGTTGTCGAGCAGGGCGAACTTGCCTTGCGGCACCGCGGTGAGATCGAACAGGAAGTTCCGGCCGCCATCAGCGTCAGAGCCGGCTGAGCTCTGCCAGGTCAGAAAGCCCAGCGCGCCGCCGAGCGCGAAGTACTTGTGTAAAGGGTGGACGTATTGGCCTGCCGCGCCGAACGAGACGCCGATGTCGCTCTCTTGCGCGACGGTGCGGCCCTCGCGCGAGACCGAGAACTCGGCCGAGCCGCCGAGGCCGAGCTGGAGCTTCGCGGCGATGTAGGGGTCGTCCAGCCTGTCGCGTCGCTGGGCATGTGCGGACTGGCTGAGGAACGGCGGCAGCAGGGCCGCGGCGGCGAGGACAAGCAAGGATAGGCGTTTCGACATCTCAGGTTTTGCTCCCGTGACGGGCCGGCACTACCGGCGGGCTGGGGTGAACTAGCCCGGAGTGCGCGCACAAGACAACCCATACGCACCTACTCCCACCACAATCCGGCGGTCTGGATCGCCGGGCTCGCTGAATTTTTCCGCAGGAACGTGGTCGAGGATCACGCGCGAGGCAAATCTGAGGCTACGCTGTTGACCTCCAGCCCCACACGATTACACTCCGCGAACTTTTTCTGCATTGCCGCGCGCGCGTCAGCCAGCCGCGCGTCGATCGCACCCGGAGCGCCCACCCATGCGAGACCTCATCAAGCTCACCTGCCAGGACTGCAAGCGCGACAACTACGTCACCGACAAGAACAAGCGCACGCAGACCGAGAAGTTCGAGATCAAGAAGTTCTGCAAGGCTTGCCGTCGGCACACCTCGCATAAAGAAGGCAAGATCTCCAAGGGCTGAGCGCGGGCCCTCGACGGGCTTGCACGCTCCTGGTTGTCGCCTCTGCCCCTCGCTGCGCCGCGGTTACGCGGTCGGCTTGGGGCGTTCGCGTTTTGGGCGTTGGCCGGCGCGCGCTGAACCTGCCGGCCGCTCACAGCTCTCGTTTTTTGCGAGCGCTGACGATGCGGCTCGCGAAGGCGTGGCCGGGCTCGGGCTCGGGCTCGGGCTCGGGCTCGGGCTCGGGCTCGGGATGAAGGATGCAGGGTGGGCGAGGGCGGGTTATTGCGACGAACTGCTACTGCGCGGCCGCTTCGAGGTATACGAGGAGGCGTTCCCCGACGACCGATACGCCCCACGAGTCGACGCGCATGGCACATCTCCCCGGAGCGGCTCTGCCGCAGCCACGCTGGGTCCCCGGCGGCCGCTTGCTGCTCATGGCTGCGGTCGGAGCCTGGCTCTCCAGCGCACCGTGCCGCGCGCAGAGCTTCGCGTTCACTCTGGATGTCGCGCAGGGACTGCAGTTCGGCATGGACAAGCCGCGCACTCCGTACCTGTTTGGCGCGCAGCTCGCGCCTGCGCTGGAGCTGGAGCGCGCGCGGCTGTCGCTGGTCTTTGGGCCGAGCTATCGCAACCCGGACTGGGACTTTCCTTTCGGCGGGCAGCTGTCGTTGTTCGTGCCGTTTGCAGTGAAAGATCTCGGCCTGCGGCTCGCGGCGCAAGGTGAATACCTGCCGTTGAACAAGAGCGCGCGCGCGAGCTTCGGCATCGTGGCAGAGGCCTTCGGTCTGATTCGGATCGGGCTGTGGCCGGCCTACGACTTTCAGCTGAAGCGCGCCGAGCTCACCCTGAGCATCGGCGTGGACCTGGTGAGCTGGAACCGGCTTATCGCAGCGGGCGGTGACGGTGGGTACCACCCCCGCTGATCACAGGCCTAGCTCGCGGCGCAGTTGCTTGATCTTGTCTCGACGCGACGCACCCGCTGGCGCGTAACGCTCGCCCTTGAGGTACGCGTCGAGGGCCGCGCGCTTCTCGCCGCGGCGTTGCAGATCTCCGCCGAGGTACCGATAGAAATCCCAGCGCACCTCGCTGCGCGCGATCGCGAGCCACATCAGCACGGCTGCCACGCCCAGCCCGAGAGCGGCGCGCGCGGGAGCGTACGCGTTCTGGCCCGGACGCAGCCGCGTGCCCACGAACACGTACGCCCAGAGCGCGACGATGGACAGGCCCACTGCGCCCGTGGCTCCCGGCAGATCGATGAGGTACGCGGCCGCGGCGAGGATGCCGCTCGCAGCGGCCGTCGTGACCACGGCTTCGAACCCGCGCTTGCTCGCGTCTGCGGGCTCGCTGAGGAGCGACGTGACCCACTGCGCGGGCCGCACGGCAGCGATGCCCAGAAGCTCCACTGCGCGGCCGGGCAGCAGATACGTGCAGGCCAGCGCGATCATGTAGTAGCTGAACCAACCGATCTCGAGCCCCA
>Ga0190269_10001020_pt1 | contig 13677 bp, 8 predicted proteins | sample Popmic249IS_FD_133749 | JGI IMG/M metagenome (GOLD analysis project Ga0190269, IMG submission 133749) | Populus adjacent soil microbial communities from riparian zone of Blue River, Arizona, USA - 249 IS | ecosystem: Environmental > Terrestrial > Soil > Riparian zone | place: USA: Arizona...
CCCAACCGCCATCCCTCCACGAACATCTGCTCGACGTCCTCGACCGTGGCTTCCTCCGGCATGTTCACGGTCTTGGAGATGGCCCCGGAGATGAACGGCTGCACCGCAGCCATCATCCGGACGTGGCCCATCGGGCGGATCGAGCGCTCGCCCATCGCGCAGTCGAACACCTCGTAGTGCTCACGGCGCAGGCCGGGAGCGTCGACGACGTGGCCGTGCTGGGCGATGTGCTCGACGATCGCCTCGATCTGCTCGTCCTGGTAGCCCAGCGTCCGCAGCGCCTGCGGCACGGTCTGGTTGACGATCTGCATCGAGCCGCCGCCGTCGAGCTTCTTGAACTTGACCAGGGCCAGGTCGGGCTCGATGCCGGTGGTGTCGCAGTCCATCATCAGGCCGATGGTGCCGGTCGGGGCGAGCACCGACGCCTGCGCGTTGCGCCAGCCGTTCTTCTCGCCGATCTTCAGGCCGTTCTGCCACTCGGCGGTGGCCAGCTTGAGGATCTCGGCGTCGTCGGAGCCGACCGGACGCACCGCGTCGTTGGCCGCGGCGTGCTTGCGCATGACCCGCTTGTGGCCCTCGGCGTTGCGGGCGTAGCCCTCGTAGGCGCCGACGATGCCGGCCAGCTCGGCCGAGCGACGGTACGCCACACCGGTCATCAGCGAGGTGATCGACGCGGCCAGCGCGCGGCCGCCGTCGGAGTCGTAGGCGTGCGCGGTGGCCATCAGCAGCGCGCCGATGTTCGCGTAGCCGATACCCAGCTGGCGGAACTTGCGAGTGGTCTCGGCGATCGGCTCGGTCGGGAAGTCGGCGAAGCAGATCGAGATGTCCATCGCGGTGATGACCAGCTCGACGGCCTTGACGAACGTCGGCCCGTCGAACGTGCCGTCCGGACGCAGGAACCGCATGAGGTTCAGCGACGCCAGGTTGCAGGACGAGTTGTCCAGGTGCATGTACTCCGAGCACGGGTTCGACGCGGTGATCCGGCCCGACTCCGGCGTGGTGTGCCAGTCGTTGATCGTGTCGTCGTACTGGATGCCCGGGTCGGCGCACTCCCAGGCGGCCTTGGCGATCTTGCGGAACAGGCCGCGGGCGTCGACGGTGTCGATCACCGAGCCGTCCAGCCGCGCACGGAGGTGGAACTCCCCGCCGTCCTCGACCGCCTTCATGAACTCGTCCGAGACACGGACCGAGTTGTCCGCGTTCTGGTACTGGACGCTGTTGATGTCCTTGCCGCCGAGGTCCATGTCGAACCCGGCGTCGCGCAGCGCACGGATCTTGTCCTCTTCGCGCGCCTTGGTCTCGACGAACTCCTCGATGTCGGGGTGGTCGACGTCGAGGACGACCATCTTCGCGGCCCGGCGGGTGGCGCCGCCGGACTTGATCGTCCCGGCACTGGCGTCGGCGCCGCGCATGAAGCTGACCGGGCCGGACGCGGTGCCGCCGCTGGCCAGCAGCTCCTTGGACGACCGGATCCGGGAGAGGTTGAGGCCGGCACCGGAGCCGCCCTTGAAGATCAGGCCCTCCTCCCGGTACCAGTTCAGGATCGAGTCCATCTCGTCGTCGACCGAGAGGATGAAGCACGCCGAGACCTGCTGCGGCGCCGCGGTGCCGACGTTGAACCAGACCGGCGAGTTGAAGCTGAACACCTGGTGCAGCAGCATCCAGGCCAGCTCGTGCTCGAAGATCTCGGCGTCCTCCGGCGTGGCGAAGTAGCCGTAGTCCTGGCCGGCCTTGCGGTACACGCGGACGACGCGGTCGATCAGGTGGCGCAGGCTGTTCTCGCGCTGCGGCGTGCCGAGGGCGCCGCGGAAGTACCGGGTGGTGACGATGTTGGTGGAGTTCAGCGACCAGAAGTCGGGGAACTCGACACCGCGCTGCTCGAAGTTCACCTTGCCGTCGCGCCAGTTCGTCATGACGACGTCGCGGCGCTCCCACTTCACCTCGTCGTAGGGGTGGACGCCGGCCGTGGTGAACACCCGCTCGACAGTCAGGCCCTTACCGACGAGCCCCTTCGCGGCCGGCTGCGACGCGGCCCGGCGGCTCTGCGTGCGCGGCCCGGGCGCGGAGCCCCCGCGGCCCGCGCCTGTGGTGTCGGTTGATGAGCCAACCGTCTCGGTCATCGGCGTCCCCTGTCCCTCGTGATGATTCTCGTCCGTAGGTAGAACTCTTGGCCCGTGTCACGGGCATGGCGAAGCGCACGCTGACGGCGCGCTCGCCGGTACTGCCGGGAAGTCTCGTTATCAATTGGTCGAGCGGGCCCACGGGCCCCGCTCCGGCGTTTCGGGTCCGCCCCGAGCCGAACCGCCGCGATCCAGGCCCGGCATCGTCGCCGGACCTCTCCGCGCTAAGGGCTGGTGGCCTGCGCCTCGACGAGTTCGTCGAGCGGCGGGGACGCGGTGACGTCCACCACCGGGCGTGGAACCTCCGACGCCGCCGGACGGTTCTCCCGGAGGGCCGCGATCTCCGCCTCGAAGTCCTCCAGCGAGGAGAACGAGCGGTAGACGCTGGCGAACCGGATGTAGGCCACCTCGTCGAGTTCGCGCAGCGGTCCGAGGATGGCGAGGCCGACCTCGTGCGACGCGACCTCGGCCGCGCCCCGCGCCCGAACGGCCTCTTCGACCTTCTGCGCCAGCACGGCCAGCGCGTCCGCGTCGACCGGCCGTCCCTGGCACGCCTTGCGGACGCCCGCGACGACCTTGGCGCGGCTGAACGGCTCGCTGACCCCACTGCGCTTGACGACGGCCAGCACGGGCTCCTCCACCGTGGTGAAGCGCCGCGAGCACCGGGTGCACGAGCGTCGCCGCCGGGTGACCTGCCCGTCCTCGGCCTCACGGGAGTCGACCACCCGCGAGTCCGGGTGCCGGCAGTACGGGCACTTCATGCCGCGCCTCCCGTGATGTCGTCCGTGCCGTCGTCAGCTCCAGCGCACGAACGGACACACCACTGGCGAGCCGCTACTCGGTTCCCCGGGCCCGACCCAACCAGTAGGTGAGTTACACGTTGGTAAGCACTAGATCTAGTGGCGACAGTAGGCCTGCCGCCCCACGACCGCAAGCCGACCCGCCGGACTCGTCCCAGATCGCGAACAACTTCTACACCGCGTCCACCGCGGGCAACACAGCGTGCGGGTTCGAGCGGGGTTATCCACAACCCGTTGTGGTCTCCTCCGCCGCAGCCCACGACCGGTAGCGCGGCTCGGCGTCCGACACCGGGTCATCGACCGGCTCCTCGCGGTAGCGGCGGTAGGTGGCCAAGACCCGCTCGTAGTCGATGCCGAGCACCGGACCCTCGCCCCGCGCGGCGATCTCGGTGTCCCGCCAGATCGAGTAGTCGGCCGGGTCGCGCAGCAGCCCCCGGGCGGCGCAGTAGTCGTACATCTCCGTGCCCGGCAACGGGTTGAGGATGTTCGGGTTCGGGAACGTCGGCGCGACCGCGTCCATGAACGCGTGGTGCGCCGCGTAGTCCTCCTCGGTCTCGGTCGGCACCCCGAGCAGAAGGTTGGCGCCCACCTGGACGTCGTGCTCACGGCAGAGCGCGGCCACCGCGACGCCGTCAGCGACCGACGTGCGTTTGCGCATGAGGTCGAGCAATCGCTGGGAGCCGCTCTCGAAGCCGAACCACACCGTGATGCGCTGCCCCTCGCGGTCGCGGCCGGCCTGGGCTTCGCCCAGACACTCGGCCAGCGCCCGGTTGAACCGGTTCACGTGCCCGTTGAACATCAGTCCGACGCCGGGCAGCTCCGCGTCCATCCGGCGGACGACGCCCGTCAGCAGCGGCAGGTTGAGGGTCGCGATCGGGTCGGCGATCGTCACGAAGTCCACTCCCCAGCGGCGGACGTACTCGTGCAGCTCGGCCATCACGCGGTCGACCGTGCGGAACCGCCGCCGGGGCGGCTCGAACACCGACCGGTTCGGCAGCTCGCAGAACGTGCACTGCATCGGGCATCCGCGGCCGAGCTGCAGGTAGACCGGCCGGTAGGCGTCGGAGTCCGCGTAGACGCCGCGGTAGCAGTCGAAATCGGCGTAGGGCGAGAGCGCGTCGATGTCCGGCCAGGGCGTGCCGTCCACCACCGGCGGAAGCGTCTCGCCGGCGAGCACGCGGTCGTACAGCTCGAGGATCGCCGACTCGCCCTCCCGGCGCACCACGCAGTCGAACGCGCCGGTCGCGACCGTGGCCTCGGTGTGGATGCTGACGTGCACCCCGCCGGCGATCACGACGCGCCCCGGACCGCGGACCGCCTTGGCCAGCGCGACCGCCTCGTCGGCGTTCGGCGACAGGTAGCTGAAGCCGATGAGCGCCGGGTCGAAATCGTCGATCGCCGCCAGCAACCGGTCGGCCGGTTGCAGCCGGGAGTCGAACAGCTCGACGTCGGCGCCGTGCTCGAGAAGCAACGTGCCCAGCAGCTGCGGCCCGATCGGCGGACTCATCACCGGGCGGGTCTCGCTCTCCGGCTGGCCGACGTACACCAGGGCCACCCGCATGTCCACGCTCCGATCCGGCGCGGCTCACCGCCGCCCGCGCCGGGACGCCAGCCTACCGAGGTGCCGGCAGGAGCAATCGCTGGCCGACCCGGACCGTGGAGTCGGGCATGGAATTGAGCTCCCGGATCTCCTCCATCGTCACGCTGCGCGCCCGATCCGGAGCGATCTCCTCGGCGATCGTCCACAAGGTGTCGTGCTCGGTGACGACCATGCTGCGCGACGACACGGGCCGGACGTCGTCGGTGCGGGTGGCCACGGCGAAGGCCACGGCTGCGAGCAGGAGGCCGAGCAGCACCACGCTGCGCACGAGAGCCCGGCCCCGCCGGGTGAGACGCAGCGGCGGCCGCCCCGCGGGCGGTGGGGCCGCCGGCTGACGGCCGGGACCCTGCTCCGGGGAAGGGCGCGCAGCGACCGGGCCCGGAGACCTCTCGTCCCGGGACCGGGGACCACGCCGGGGCCGCGGAACGTCGCCCGAGCGGGGACCGCCTTCCGGCCGCGCCAGCCCGCGACCGGCCGGATGACAGCGCATCGACCGGCGAATAGCGGCATCCCGCTCGGCGGCGTCGCGAGGGGACTCACCCGGACGGGAGGCGGCGGGCCGGGCGGGGCGCGGCGCCACTCCTCGCTGCTGCGGCAGCCGCCGCTCGTCGCCGGACGGGGGCGCGGGCAACGCACGCAGACCGCCCCGGCCACGGGGCGCACGAGCGGGCCGCGCCTGTCCGACGTGGTGGGTGGCCTGCCCGCCTCCTGGGCGCGCGGGCGCCGAGCGGCCGGCGCCCGCCCGTATCGCCTGCTCGAACGGGTCGAACGGGTCGGTGTCGTCGGACAGCGTCGGCACCAGCTTGAGCGAGGCCACGCATCCTCCCGGGGAAGCCGCACGTACGCGCGTTCGACGAACGCTTGTACGATCTCTATCACGATCACTACTGCCGCACCAGGCTTGCCACGCGCCCAGTTCGACCGTATGTTCGAATCCGGTTGCGCGACACCTCCTCGGCCGCGCGCCCTATCAAGTCCGCCGGATCAGGCGGCCCCCACACCACCACCCGACGCGCCGACGTCGTACGTTTGTTTGAAATCCTCGTCCACAGTGGCTACGGTCAACGGGTGAGGTAGCGGCGGCGGCGCCGTTAGACGAGGAGGAAACCGTGACGGAACGGCGACGAGGCGGCAGCTCGACGGAGAGGGCCGGTGGCGACACCGCCGTCCAGCCCGCCGGCACCGGCCCGGTCGAGGCCGTCTCCGGCACCGCACCTGTCGAGCCGCCGTCCAGCAACGGCTCGGTCGACGGAGGGGTTCCCTCGGCACAGCTCACGGGCGGCACCGTACCGGCAACCCCGGCAGCACCTCGCCGCCGGGGGCGTCGTAGTACCACGACGGCCGGCACTCCGCTGAGCCCGCGCCAGCGCCGCATCCTCGAAGTCATTCGTGACTCGGTCGAGAAGCGCGGCTACCCGCCGAGCGTCCGGGAGATCGGCGAGGCCGTCGGCCTCACCTCTCCCTCGAGCGTCGCCTACCAGCTGCAGGCGCTGCAGGAGAAGGGTCTGCTCCGGCGGGACCCGAACCGGCCTCGCGCGGTCGACATCCGGACGCCCGGTGGCTCCACCGGTGGTCGCGAGACGGTCGTGGAGATCGGTGGCGGTGTCGGTGCGGCCCAGGACGCCGGTGCGGCCACCGATGCCGACGGGCGCTCCGCCCCGGTGAACGTCCCGGTTCTGGGTCGGATCGCCGCCGGTGGGCCGATCCTGGCCGAGCAGGCCGTGGAGGACGTCTTCCCGCTGCCGCGCGAGATCGTGGGCGACGGCAACTTGTTCCTGCTGCGCGTCGTCGGCGACTCGATGGTCGAAGCGGCGATCTGCGACGGCGACTGGGTGGTGGTTCGCCAGCAGCCCGACGCCGACAGCGGTGACATCGTGGCCGCGATGCTCGACGGTGAGGCCACCGTGAAGCGGCTACGCCGCCGGGACGGGCAGGTCTGGCTGGTGCCCCACAACGCGGCGTACGAGCCGATCCCTGGCGACGAAGCCACGATCCTCGGCCGGGTGGTCACGGTGCTCCGCCGGCTCTGAACGTGACGCTTCGCCGCCTCTGAAAGGCGACGCTCCGCCGCCTTCGAGAGACGCGATCGCATGTCGATGGCCGGGTCCCCAGGGACCCGGCCATCGGTGTTCCCACCCCGCGGTGAGCGACGAGAGAGCTGAACCCCACCGGCGGTCGCGCTCCGGCAGCGGACGCGGCGCTCAGCCCCGCGGATCAGGCGCGGGGCCAGCCCGGAGGGTCCAGCACAGACGAACCGGAGGGTCCGGCACAGAGGAACCGGAGGGTCCGGCGCAGACGGTCCGGGGCAGGGACTCCGGCTAGACGGTCAACGACCGCGATCCGGCGGCGGTGGCGGACGCCGCCCCGCACCGGGCGGTGGTGGTGGGCGCCCGTCGTCGTCGCGGTAACCGCGGCCCCGTTCACCAGGGGGTAGCGGCGGGCGGCCCCGGTCGCCGGTGGGAGGGCGCACGCGTCCGCTGCCGGTCGTCTCCGACCAGTCGTCCCGGCCACCGCGACCGTCACCGCGGGTGTCGCCCCGGCCGTCACCACCGCGGCCGCTCCCCCGGCCGTCACCGCCCCGGACGTCCCCGGTTCGGCTGTCCCAGCCTCGACCGTCGGTGTCGCGCCCGTCGCGTCCGCCCCGGCCGTCCGGGTCCGCCCCTCCGCCGTACGTCGTCCCCGGAGGCATCGGCGGCGGACCGGCACGCCGAGCCCGGGTCGGAGCGGAGCGATCCACCGGTGGCGGCGGCGGTGGCGCCGATCCGGGTCGCACCGAGCCACGGGTGCCGCCCCCACCGCCCGGCCGGGGCGCTCCACCCTGGTCACGCAGCCGGCCACTGCCGGTCGTCTCGGAGTCACGCGGCACGGCGTCACGCCGCACCCGCCCTACACCGGTCGTCTCGGAATCACGCGGCACGGCGTCACGCCGCGCCCGCCCGCCACCGGTCGTCGTCGGATCGCCGGCCACCGGCCGTGCGGGCGGCGGACCCTGCGGACGTCGTACGCGGCCGCTGCCGGTGGTCTCGGGGTCGTATCCGCCGGACGGACCACCGGACCGGCCGGTCGGCACCGCCCCGGTCGAGCCTCCGCCGTACACGGTGCCGCGCCCGGAGGGGCTCGACACCGGTGCCGCACCGGACACGGACGCCGCACCGGTCGCCGGCCCGGACACCGAGGCAGCGCCGGACACCGAGGCAGCACCGGACACCGAGGCAGCGCCGGAGGCCGGCCCCTCGGAGCGGAAACCCGCGTCGGGTGCGCGCTCGGCACCCCAGCCCGCCGAGCCGTTCGGCCCGGCCCCACCCGGGCCACCGCCGCCCGGCCCACCGGGGCCCATGACGGGCACGACGCCCGTGCCGACCGGACGAGCAGCTCCCCGCGGGCTCGGCGGCACCGCGGCACCGCCCACGGCTGCCCCGCCGACCGCAGCACCCCCGACCGCGGCCCCGCCCACGGCTACGCCGCCAACGGCCGCGCCACCGACGGCGGCACCGCCTCGAGCCGGGTCCGGACGCCCGCCGTAGACCGCTCCCGCGACCCGCGGCAGCTGCATCGTCTCCGACGCGGGCACTGCCGGGTCCAGCTGCGGGTCACCGCCAGGGCCCCGCGGCCCGACGCCGACCCGCGGACCGTGCGGCGGCCCGCTGATCGGGGACTCCTGTGCTCGCCGCCGGAACCGCACGATGCCGACGATGCCGACCACCAGCAGCCCGATGCCGATCACCCCGACGACCGCGACCAGCGTGGTGAGCTGATCGAAGCTGATGCTCGACAGGAATCCGCCGCCGGCGTCGGAGTCCTTGGCGCCGCCTCCGTCGGTGGCGGCGGCGGTCGCGGCCGCCGAGCCCGGGGTCGTCCAGCTCTCCAGCGCCGCCCCCGACGCCTTCGTCAGCGTCAGGAGTGACTTGCCGTCGGCGGAGTACGCGACGGCCTCGCCGTCCGTGCCCTGCTGGCCGCTGAGCAGCAGCTTGTTCGGCTTGCCGGTGGTGAGCGCCTTGGCGATGTCGCCGCCGGCGACGTCGTACTGGAACACCGCGGTGTACGTGCGCAGCGCTACGTGCTTTCCGTCCGGCGACATCGCGCCCCCGGTGACCTGCTCCTTGCCGCCCAAGTTCGTCGTGCCGACCAGCGTCAGCGGCACCGCCTCGTCGACCGACTTCGACGGACCGCTGATCGGCTGGCTGGCCTGGTAGACCTTCGCCGCACCGTTAGCGGTCTTGGTGACCACGACCGGAACGTTGTTGTTCTGGACGAGTAGGGCCTCGGCGTTCTTCGGGCCGTCCGGGTAGCGCATCCGCTGGATCGTCGGCTCGCCCGACGGGGGGAACAGGTGGACGGCGATCGTCTGGCGCTCGGGCGCGGAATCGCTGTCACCGATGTCAGCCACCCAGAACGAGCCGTCCGAGGTCCGCGCCAGATCCTCCGGGGCGAACGGGTCGACGCCGGAGGCCAGAACGTTCTTGACCGCGCACTTGGAGTCCAGCTGGAAAATCTGGACCTGCTCGACCGTATCGTCACCCTCGGTGACGACCGCGTAGCCGTCGTCGACCGCCACCAGGCCGCTGATCGCCGTCAGCCGCTGGTCGTTCGTCGTGCAGACGGCTTGCGGGGCGGCCAACGCAGCCTGACCGCCCGGCAGCAGGCCGAGGCCCACTCCGAGCAGCAGCACCACCAGGATCCGTCCACACCGTGTCACGCCCCCAGTCTTGCAGACGAGTGGACGGCGATCGGCGGCGTTCGCAAGGACGCCCGGAGAGGCGGGTCACCGGGCGTTCACCCCCTCCCCCCAACGGCGGGGGCGAAGAACCCAACGGACGACACTGCGGCGGGCCGACCAGGGGATCGACCCGCCGCATGTGGCAGTTCACTACTCCGTGCAACCGTCGGATGACGACCGCTGTCGTTATCCGACCGGGATGGTTCCGGCGTAGGGCTGGAGCACCGACGCCAGCCCGGGGTGCACCCGGACGTGGAGCTCGGTGCCGTCCTGGGTGTGCCGGCTGGAGAGCACCTCACCCTCCGCATGCACCCGCGAGACCAGACCACCCTGGTCGTAGGGCAGCCGGACCCGCAGCTCGAGCGAGGGACGGGGCAGCCGCTCCTCGATCGCCGCCCGGAGCTCGTCCATCCCGAGCCCGGTGTGCGCCGAGACCACCAGAGCGCCCGGCAGCGCCTGCCGCAGCTGCAACAGCGCCTCCGGCGAGGCGGCGTCCGCCTTGTTCACGACGAGCAGCTCCGGCACCTGGCCGGCCTCGATGTCGGCGAGAACCTCCCGGACCGCGTTCACCTGAGCGATCGGGTCGGGGTGCGAGCCGTCGACGACGTGCAGCAGCAGGTCGGCGTCGGCGACCTCCTCCAGCGTCGAGCGGAACGCCTCGACGAGCTGGTGCGGCAGGTGCCGCACGAAGCCCACGGTGTCCGACAGCGTGTACTCGCGCCCGTCCGCCGTCTCGGTGCGCCTGGTCGTCGGGTCGAGCGTGGCGAACAGCGCGTTCTCCACCAGGACACCGGCGCCCGTCAAGCGGTTGAGCAGGCTGGACTTGCCGGCGTTGGTGTACCCCGCGATGGCGACGCTGGGCACGCCGTTCCGCCGTCGCGACGAACGCTTCGTGTCGCGTGCGGTCTTCATCTCCTTGATCTCCCGGCGCAGCTTCGCCATCCGCTCGCGGATGCGACGCCGGTCGGTCTCGATCTTCGTCTCACCGGGCCCGCGCGTACCCACGCCGCCGCCGGCGCCACCACCGGCGCCACCGGCCTGCCGGGACATCGACTCACCCCAACCACGCAGGCGGGGCAGCATGTACTCCATCTGGGCCAGCGACACCTGCGCACGACCCTCGCGGGAGCGCGCGTGCTGGGCGAAGATGTCGAGGATCAGGGCGGTCCGGTCGATCACCTTGACCTTGACGACCTTCTCCAGCGCGTTCAGCTGAGCCGGCGAGAGCTCACCGTCACAGATGACCGTGTCGGCGCCCGAGGCCAGAACGACCTCGCGCAGCTCATTGGCCTTGCCGGACCCGATGTACGTGGCCGGGTCCGGCCGGTCGCGACGCTGCATCAAGCCCTCGAGCACCTCGGAGCCGGCCGTCTCGGCCAGCGCCGCCAGCTCGGCCATCGAGTTGTCGGCGTCCTCGGCGGTGCCCTCGGTCCAGACGCCGACCAGGACGACCCGCTCCAGCCGCAGCTGGCGGTACTCGACCTCGGTGACGTCGGTCAGCTCGGTGGAGAGCCCGGCGACGCGCCGGAGCGCGTGCCGGTCCTCGCGGTCGAGCTGGTCCCCGTCGAATTCGTCGAGCGCGTCGAAGTCTTCGTCCGCAGGCTCGGGAGAGAGCTCGGGGCGGAGCCGAATGGCGCTGTCGCCGAGAGCGCCGGCTCGACGTGCTGGGGTCGAAGGGCTCATCGGCAGATCAACTCCATCAGTAGTCAGTGCAAATTCCTTTCGGTGGGAACCGCCGGGGCGAGGCCGCCGGCGCAGGCATCGTGACACGACCAGCGCTTCCCGGGCATCCGGAATTCGTCCGCCGGGGGCGATGAGCCCCGCACGAGGACCCGGCACCGCGATTCCGCGCACCGAAACGGCTGTGCTCCGGTATCACGCGCGCGGGTCTACGGTTGGTAACGACGTCACGGCGGTCTGAATTCCCGATTTCTGATGGTCCATGCCTCGGTCAACCGCGCACGCGTGCGCCGAGGCGAACTCTGGAAGGATTCCGCCGACACGCGTGGCGCCAGAAATCAGGGCTGCCGCCGCACCAGACAGGCTCACAGCACCCGGCCTCCACGGGCCGGCCAGACGGAGGAAACCCGTGTCCACGCCGATGCCCAGTGCCGGTTACTCGATCACCATCCGGATCGCCGCTCCCGCCGACCCCACCGGCGTCGGACGGCTCGCCACGGCGGTCGGGTCCGCCGGCGGCATCGTCCGGGCGCTGGACGTCGTCGACTCGGACGCCGACCGCGTGGTCGTCGACCTCACCTGCGACACGTCCGACGGCCCGCACGCGGACAGCGTCGTCGCGGCGCTGCGTGCGCTCGAGGGCGTCGACGTGCGCAAGGTCTCCGACCGCACGTTCCTGCTGCACCTCGGCGGCAAGATCGAGGTGACGCCGAAGGTCAACCTGCGTACCCGGGACGAGCTGTCCCGCGCGTACACGCCGGGTGTCGCCCGCGTCTGCCGCGCGATCGCCGAGAACCCGGAGGACGCGCGCCGCCTCACGATCAAGCGGAACACGGTCGCGGTCGTCACCGACGGCTCGGCCGTACTGGGGCTGGGCAACCTCGGCCCGGCCGCGGCGCTGCCGGTGATGGAGGGCAAGGCCGCGCTGTTCAAGCGGTTCGCCGGGGTCGACGCGTGGCCCGTCTGCCTCGACACCCAGGACACCGACGAGATCGTGTCGATCGTCCGTGCGCTGGCTCCGGTCTACGGCGGCATCAACCTGGAGGACATCGCCGCGCCCCGCTGCTTCGAGATCGAGGCGCGGCTGCGGGAGGAGCTCGACATCCCGGTGTTCCACGACGACCAGCACGGCACCGCGATCGTCGTGCTCGCCGCACTGACCAACGCGCTGCGGGTCGTCGGCAAGGAGCTCAAGAACGTCCGGGTGGTCGTCTCCGGGGCCGGGGCGGCCGGCACCGCGATCATGAAGCTGCTGCTCGCCGAGGGCGTCGGCGACATCATCGCGTGCGACCGGGACGGGGCGCTGCACGCCGGGTCGCAGGGGCTGAACTCGAGCATGCAGTGGCTCGCGGAGCACACCAACTCCGGCGGGTACTCCGGCTCGCTGGCCGGGGCGCTGAACGGCGCCGACGTGTTCATCGGCGTCTCCGCCCCGAACATCCTCACCGGGGACGACATCGCCACGATGGCCGACAAGTCGATCGTCTTCGCGCTCGCCAACCCCGACCCGGAGGTCGACCCCCGCGCGGCCCGCGAGCACGCGGCCGTGGTGGCCACCGGCCGCTCGGACGAGCCGAACCAGATCAACAACGTCCTGGCGTTCCCGGGCATCTTCCGCGGTCTGCTCGACGCCCAGGCCCGCGAGTTCACGCAGCCGATGGCACTGGCCGCCGCCGAGGCGATCGCGAACGCGATCGGCGCCGACAAGGTCAACCCGAGCGTGATCATCCCCAGCGTCTTCGATCCGAGCGTCGCACCCGCGGTCGCCGCCGCGGTCACGGAGGCAGCCCGCCGTACAACTGCGTAATTCCGACGCCACCCGGCGAACCACCGCAGGCGAGCCCGCTCCTGCATCAGTGGCGGGCGACGTGCGCCTCGCCTCCCCCGGAGCGGGCTCCCGCGGGGCCGTGCGGTCGGCCTCCCGCCCGGCGCGGGGTCCCGCCACGGGCTGCCCCGGGAGCGGGGTCCCGCGACGAGCCGGCTCCGGAGCGCGGCGTTACGCGACGGTGTTCGCCGGTGGGCGCAGGTGCGGCTGCGGAACGGCGCGCAGCGGGGGTTCGGCGGGTACCGGGATCTCCGCGGCGCCGGCGGCCGGGCGGGGCTTCGGGCGGCGGCGCGAGCGCTGCCCACTGCTGCCGCCCGGCCCGAGGTAGATGAACAGCCCGTTCACCGGATCGGGCACCGCGTCCAGCGCTGCCTTCACCGCGGGCGTCGCACGGAACCGCAACCAGTCGTCCACGTCTTCGAACTCGATCTCGAGGACGAGCCCCCAGTCACGCCGTACCCAGCGCCAGTCCTTGGCACCGTGGGTGACCGCCGCCTCCACCAGGTGCTCGCGGTGCGACGCGGACCACACGTCCGCCGAGAACCGGCCGTCGAGAACCTCGATCGTCCAGATCTCCATACCCTCACGGTCCCCCTCGCGGGCAAGCGAGGCAAGAGGGCTCACGCGTAGGACGCGGGATCTCCCAGCGCGGCGATCAGGTCGGCGATCTCGTCGACGACTCCCCGCCGGCCCACCAGGATGGACCGGCTCCGCAGGCTCCACTCGCCGCCCTCGAGGTCTCGCAGCTCACCGCCCGCCCGGCGCAGCAGCAGAGCGCCGGCCGCGTTGTCCCAGGCGTGGTTGCCGAAGTTCAGCGAGGCGCCGACCGCACCGGCCGACGCCCACGCGAGCTCGACCGCCGACGACCCGACCATCCGCACCCGCATCGCCTGGTGGGCAACGGCATTGGCCAGCGCCATCCGGAACCGGAACGG
>Ga0190269_10001021_pt1 | contig 13674 bp, 10 predicted proteins | sample Popmic249IS_FD_133749 | JGI IMG/M metagenome (GOLD analysis project Ga0190269, IMG submission 133749) | Populus adjacent soil microbial communities from riparian zone of Blue River, Arizona, USA - 249 IS | ecosystem: Environmental > Terrestrial > Soil > Riparian zone | place: USA: Arizona...
CTGGAAATGGGCGAGCCCGTCCGCATCCGCGACCTGGCCGAGAACATGGTCCGCCTGGCCGGCCGCACGGTCCGCTCGGACCAGAACCCGGACGGCGATATCGCCATCGAGGTCATCGGGCCGCGCGTCGCCGAGAAGCTCCAGGAGCAGCTGTTCTACGACCCGGCCCTGGCGACCCGCACCAGCCAGCCGAAGATCCTCAGGGCCAAGAGCACGAGCACGCTCTACCAGTCCATCGGGCCGGCCCTGGCCGAACTCGCCGAAGCCATGCGCAATCAGGACGAGGCCGCGGTCCGGCGCATCCTCTTCGGCTTCATCGCCGACTAGCTGCGGCTCACATCACCGCCGAGATCAGCATGCCCGCTATGCCGACGATGGCCATGGCCGCGAGGGCCGAGGCGAGCAGCATGGTCTGGGTGTGGCTGGCATGTCGTTCGGCCGGCGTGAGCAGGGCGTGCCGCCGTCGCCTGCCGCTGAAAAGTCCCGGATCCAGATGGGCCATGATCGCCTCCCCCCTGACTGGAAGCGACGATAGCATGGGCTCGCCGGGACGCCGGGTGATTGCAGGATTTGCGTTAATTTAGCTCAAATGCGCCCGTTCCGGCGGGCTCATCAGGTGCTTATCCCGATGGGGGCGGCGCTAAGCATGAATGAGGCTCTGCCGCATCTCGAGGGGAGTGACCCCATACGCATTGCGGAAGTGCTCGTAGAACTGGCTGAGGGAGGAGAAGCCCGACTGATACGCCACGTTGGCGATTGACAGGTTACCTTCGAACAGCAGCGACCGCGCCCGGATGAGCCGCATGCGCACCACGAACTTGCGCACCGGCACGCGCATCACGCCGGTGAAGAGGTTGAGCGCGTAATTGGGGTGAAGGCCCACCACCTTGGCCAGTTCGGCGGCCGAAAGCGGCTCCGAAAGGTTCTCCATGATGTGCCGCACCATGGCGACCACGTAGCGCAAGGGCGTCGCGGCGCGGGTCGAGGGGGTGAGCGTCTCGATCCAGGGCGGGAGCAGTTCTTCCCAGCCGACCAGGGCGGCGCGCCGGAACATGGCCCCGATCTCGGCCTTGAGGATGTCGGCCCGCTCGGCGCTGCCGCTGCGGTAGTCCTGGTACCAGCGCTGCAGCGTGGCCGCCGACATGGCCTCGGGGGTGAGCGCGATCACCCCGCCGCCCATCATGGTCTCGGTCAGCGTTCCCAGGTGCGGCATGTGCAGAAAGGCGTCGAGCGGCAGGTAGACATTGCACTGCCGGCTGTCCTGGTTGGGGCCGCGGTCGAGTTCGACGGTGCGGTGCGGGATGCCCGCCCAGAACATCACCAGCCGTCCGGACGGCACGGCGACGGGCTTGCCGTCGACGATATAGGCCATGCTGCCCGCGGTGAGCCAGTTGAGCTCGATATGCCCGTGGCTGTGCTCCGCCGGCATCAGCTGGGGATCGAACCAGCGGATCCCGAAGCGCCCGAACGCCGAACTGGCCGCGTAGAAGCGCCGGTCCGGCCGCGGCACCGGTGCCGAGTCGCGGCGTTTTTGCTTCGTTTCGGCGGCGGTGCCGGCAAGCATCGATCCCTCGCGCAAATCTTTAAAAACCGGAATAACTGTATAAAAAATCGGATTGCGCGGGTTTTGGCAAGCGCTACGATTTGTCGACGATGCGCGATGGCGAGGAGTGGAGGCTCCCGCTACGCGTGAAGCTGTCTCACTGGGAGGAAAAATGCGTAGACATCTGTTTGCCCTTGGCGGGGCGAGTTTGCTGCTTGGCGTCTCCATGATCGCCTCGCAGGCTCAGACGGTGGCGCCGACCACCCCGCCCGATCCGCCGAAATTCGAAGCTCAGGGGACCCCGGTCTTCGTCGGTGTCGCCGACATGCTCGAATACAAGGCGCTGCCCGAGTACCACGAGCCGGACTTCGTGAAGGCCTTCGTCGATGCGGGCAAGCTCCCGCCGGTCGCCGAGCGCCTGCCCAAGGAGCCCATGGTCTACAAGGAAGGCAACATGCCGGACGGCATCGGCGTCTATGGCGACGTGATGCGTCATGTCATCGGCGGCCGGCCGGAAGGCTGGAACTATATCGGCGGCCAGTCCCAGGGTTGGGGCGGCATCGATATCGGCCTGTCCGAATGTCTCACCCGCACCGGCCCGCTGTTCCAGATCAAGGCCGAGGAGCTCGAGCCGCTGCCGAACCTCGCCAAGAGCTGGGAATGGTCCGAGGACGGCCATGAGCTCACCATGCACCTCGTCGAGGGTGCCAAGTGGTCCGACGGCGACCCGTTCGACGCCGAGGACGTCATGTTCCTGTGGGAAGACAACATCGTCGATCCCAACGTGACCCCGCTCAACGGCGCGAGCCCGGAATCCTTCGGCGAGGGCACGACCCTCGAGGCCCTCGACCCCTACACCATCAAGTGGACCTTCAAGGAGGTCCGGCCGACCCAGTATCTCTACCAGATGGCCTACGGCAATTTCTGCCCCGGCCCGTCGCACATCCTCAAGCCGCAGCACCCCAAGTACAATGCGGACAATACCTACGAGGAATACAAGAACGCCTTCCCGCCGGAATTCCTCAACATGCCGGTGATGGGTGCCTGGACGCCGGTGGAATACCGGGCTGACGACATCATCGTCATGCGCCGCAATCCCTACTACTGGAAGGTCGACTCGGCGGGCAACCAGCTGCCCTACCTCGACGAGCTGCACTACAAGCTCTCGACCTGGGCCGACCGCGACGTCCAGGCGGTTGCCGGCTCGGGCGACTTCTCCAACCTCGAGCAGGCCGAAAGCTATGTCGAGGCGCTCAAGCGCTCCGCCGAGGAAACCGCTCCGGCGCGCCTGCAGTTCGGCGCCCGCACCATCGGCTATTCGCTCTACTTCAACCTCTCGGGCAATGGCTGGGGCAATCCGGACGCGCGTGGCCAGGCCATCCGCGAGCTCAACCGCAATGCAGACTTCCGGAAGGCCATAACCTACGCCATCAACCGGCAGGCGCTCGGCGAGTCCCTGGTGAAGGGTCCGTTCACCGCCATCTATCCCGGCGGCCTCTATGCCGGTACCGGCTATTACGACAAGGCCTCGACGGTCTACTACCCGTACTCCCTCGAGGACGCCAAGGCCCTGCTCGAAAAGGCCGGGCTCAAGGATTCCGACGGTGACGGCTTCGTCAACTTCCCCGCCGATGTCCAGGGCGGCCAGAACGTCGAGATCACCCTGCTGGCCAATTCCGACTACGGCACCGACACCAACCTGGCCGAGGGCGTCATCGCCCAGATGGAGCAGCTCGGAATCCGCGTCATCGCCAATTTCCTCACCGGAACGCAGCGCGACGACACCCAGGAATCCGGCCGTTTCGACTGGATGATCGAGCGTAACAACTCGGCGCTGATCGCCGTGGTGCAGAACACCACGGAACTGGCTCCGGTCGGGCCGCGCACCAGCCGCTTCCACCGCGCCGGCGAGGACGGCACCGTGGACCTGCTGCCCTACGAGCAGGAAATGGTCGACACCGTGCGGGCCTTCATCGCCAGCCAGGACGCCGAGGAACGCGTCGAGCTGATGAAGAAGTACCAGAAGCTCTACACCGAGAACGTGAACGCCGTGGGCCTGACCCAGTATCCCGGCGCCCTGATCATCAACAAGCGCTTCGCCAACATCCCGCCGGGCGCTCCGATCTTCATGTTCAACTGGGCCGAGGACAACATCATCCGCGAGCGCGTGTTCGTGCCGGCCGAGAGCCAGGGCAATTACGAGCTGCATCCCGATACGCTGCCCGGCCAGCCCGGCGTGGGCACCGGGCCCGCAAGCCTCTGATCCCTAGGAGCCCGGGCGGCCGAAGTGCCGCCCGGGACCCCAAACACCGCAACGCTCCCCGGCCGTCCTCGGCCGGACGGGCGGACCTTATCCAGAGCGGGGCCGGACATGCTGCGTTTCCTCTTCTCCAGAATCCTGTCGGCGATTCCGATCCTCGTCGTCCTGAGCATCATCACCTTCTTCATCATCCAGGCGCCTCCGGGCGACTATGGTGACTACATAAGGTCCATGGCCATGAACCAGGGCGGCGCCAGCTTCGAGCAGGCCGACGCCCAGGCCCAGGCCTACCGCCAGGCCCACGGCCTCGACCAGCCGCTGCCCGTCCAGTACTTCAACTGGATCACCGGCATCTTCACCCGCTTCGATTTCGGCCACAGCCTCTACTACAACAAGCCCGTCGGCACCGTCGTTGCCGAGCGCCTGCCCGCCACGATCCTTTTGGCGCTGGCCTGCCACCTCCTGGCCTCGATCCTGGGGATCACCCTCGGCATCGTCGCCGCGACCCGCCAGTATTCCTGGGTGGATACGCTGTTCGGCTTCATCTCCTTCCTGGGGATGACCGTGCCGCGCTTCCTCCTGGCGATCATCATCGTCTACTTCATGGCCTTCAAGTTCAACGTCCAGGAGATCGGCAGCTTCTTCTCGCCCCGCTTCGGCGGCGCGCCCTGGAGCTGGGACAAGTTCGTGGACCTGGTCAAGCATGTCTGGCCGGTCATCGCCATCGCCACCTTCGGCGGCCTCGCCTACAACATGCGCGTCATGCGGGCGAACCTGCTCGACGTTCTCAACTCGCAATATGTCGAGACCGCCCGGGCCAAGGGCCTGCCGGAGGGCGCCGTCATCATGAAGCACGCCGTACCCAATGCCCTGCACCCGCTCGTGGCCTATCAGGGCGTCGTGCTGCCCTACATGCTCACCGGCGAGATCGAGGTCGCCATCGTCTTCGGCCTGGCCACCGTCGGACCCGCCATCACCGGGTCCATGGCCGTAGGCGACGTCTGGGTGACGGCGACCTTCATGCTCGTCCTCGCCGCCACGCTGATCATCGGCAACATCATCGCCGACCTGCTGCTGGTCGCGCTCGATCCGCGCATCCGCCTCGGCGGCGGAGGAGGCCGCGAATGACCGATCTCACCTCCAAGTCCGTTCTCACCTCCAAGTCCGTAGCCGGTTCGTCCATACCCCTTCCGCCGGATCCGGGCGCGGCAGCGCCCACGCCGGCCACCGAAGCCGACGTCAACGGTGTCGCGGCGCCGGTCAACCCGCGCTTCGCCCATAGTGGCGAGGGCTATTTCTCGCTGGTCTGGCGCCGCTTCCGCCGCTCCTTCATGGGCATGCTGGGCCTGGTGCTGGTCGGATTGCTGCTGATCGTCGCAGTCTTCGCCGATTTCTTCGCACCCATGGATCCCAAGGCGCCCCATATCGGCTTCGCCCCGCCCGACCAGATCAGCTTCACCGCGCCCGACGGCAGCTTCTCGCTGATGCCCTACGTCTATCCCATCCGCGAGACCGGCGAGTTCGATCCGGTCACCTTCCAGCCGCTCAACGGCCCGGACCTCGAGAACCCCACCGAGCTCGGCTTCTTCGTCCAGGGCTATCCCTACACCCTGTTCTGGGTGATCCCCGGCAATATCCATTTCTTCGGCGCCAAGGATCCGACGGAGACCTTCCACCTGCTGGGCACCGACAAGCTGGGCCGCGACATCCTGTCCCGCGGCATCATCGGCTCGCGGATATCGCTGACCATTGCCCTCGTCGTCGTGTTCCTCACCACCGTCATCGGCACGCTGGTGGGCATCACCTCGGGCTACAAGGGCGGGCGGTTCGACGCCTGGGTGCAGCGCTTCGTCGAGTTCGTGCTGGCCTTCCCGCAGCTGCCGCTCTACCTGGCACTGACCAGCCTGATCCCGGTGACGGCGCCCTCCAACATCTTCCTCGCCTTCGTCATCGCCGTGATGGCGGCGCTGGGCTGGGCGCAGCTGAGCCGCGAGGTGCGCTCCAAGACCCTGTCGCTGGCGCGCATCGACTACGTCCGGGCCGCCGTCGCCGTCGGCTCGAGCGACATGCGCATCATCACCCGGCACATCCTTCCCAACGTGCTCAGCCACGTCATCGTGGCGGTCACCCTGGCGGTGCCCTCGGTCGTGCTGCTCGAAAGCTTCCTCGGCTTCCTCGGCTTTGCGGTGAAGCCGCCGCTGATCTCCTGGGGCCTGATGCTGCAGGACACCGGAACCTTCTCGGTGATCGGCTCCTATCCCTGGATCCTCACCCCCGTGGCCTTCGTGCTGATCACCGTCTTTGCGTTCAATGCGCTGGGCGACGGCCTGCGCGACGCGATCGACCCCTATTGAGCCGCCGGAGAGCCCGATGACCGACACCCAGAACTTCGCTCCCGCGGAACGCCACGACCTCGGCGCCCATGGCCGCGAACTCATCCTCGATGCGCGCAACATCGCCGTCGACTTCAAGGTCGAAGGCGGCGTGGTGCACGCGGTGCGCGACGTGTCCTTCCAGCTGCACAAGGGCGAGACCATCGCGCTCGTCGGCGAATCCGGCTCGGGCAAGTCCGTCACCGCCCGGACCATCATGAAGCTGCTCACCAAGCGCGCCCGCATCGCTCCCCAGACGCGTATCTCCCTCAACGGCAAGAACCTGGTGGATATGAGCGACAAGGCCATGCGCAAGCTGCGCGGCAACGACATCGCCATGATCTTCCAGGAGCCCATGTCGTCCCTCAACCCGGTCTATACGGTGGGCCAGCAGCTCTGCGAGATCCTGCACCTGCACAACCGGATCTCCCGCAAGGAGGCCATGGAGCGCGCCCGCGTCCTGCTCGAGGAAGTGCACATCCCCGATCCGGAGGCCCGGCTGCAGCAATATCCACACCAGCTCTCCGGCGGCCAGCGCCAGCGCGTGATGATCGCCATGGCGCTCGCCAACCGGCCCGACGTGCTGATCGCCGACGAGCCCACCACCGCCCTCGACGTCACCGTGCAGGCCCAGATCCTCAACCTCCTCAAGGAGCTCAAGGCCAAGTACGGCATGGCGGTGATCCTCATCACCCACGACCTGACCATCGTCCGGCAGTTCTCGGAATATGTGTACGTGATGCAGAACGGGGTGGTGCAGGAGCACAACGCCACCGAGGCGCTGTTCACCGATCCGCAGCATCCCTATACCCGGCATCTGCTCGCCTCCGAGCCGAAAGGCGTGGCCAATCCGCTGGTCGGCGAGCACGACACCGTGCTCGAGGGCCGTTCGGTCAAGGTCGCCTTCACCCTCAAGCGCGGGGGATTCCTCAACGCCGAATTCTACGACCTCGTCGCCGTCGACAATCTCGACCTGCAGCTCAAGCGCCACGAGACCCTGGGCCTCGTGGGCGAATCCGGCTCGGGCAAGACCACCTTCGGCCAGGCGCTGATCCGGCTGATCGGCAACCAGGGCGGCGAGATCCTGTTCGACGGCCAGCGCATCGACAACAAGGACCGTGCCGAGATGCGCCCGCTCCGCTCGCGCATGCAGGTGGTGTTCCAGGATCCCTTCGCCTCCCTCAACCCGCGCATGTCCATCCGCCAGATCATCGAGGAGGGGCTGATCGTCAACCAGATCGGCGCCAATGGCCGCGAGCGCCTCGAGCGGGTGCGCCAGGCCCTGCGCGACGCCGGCCTCCCCGACAACATCCTGTCGCGCTTCCCCCACGAGTTCTCGGGCGGCCAGCGCCAGCGCATCGCCATCGCCCGGGCCATCGCCCTCGAGCCCGAGTTCATCCTGCTCGATGAGCCCACCTCGGCCCTCGACCTCTCGGTGCAGTCCCAGATCATCGACCTCTTGCGCAAGCTGCAGGACGAAAAGGGGCTCTCCTACCTCTTCATCTCCCACGACCTCAAGGTCGTGCGGGCGCTGTGCCACCGCGTCATGGTCATGCAGTTCGGCAAGATCGTCGAACAGGGCCCGGTGAGCGAGGTGCTCGGCAATCCCCAGACCGAATACACGGCCAAGCTAGTGCGCGCCGCGTTCGAAATCGCTGCCTAATTTTCCGGAGCTTCCAAAATGGCAAATCCCAAGATCACCTTCATCGGTGCCGGCTCGTCCGTCTTCATGAAGAACATCGTCGGCGACATCCTGCAGCGCCCGGCCCTGGCCGGCGCCGAGATCCGCCTCATGGACATCAATCCCCAGCGCCTGGAGGAAAGCGCGATCATCGCCGGCAAGCTGATCCAGACCCTCGGCGTGCCGGCGAGCGTGAAGACCTATTCCAATCAGCGCGAAAGCCTCGACGGCACCAATTTCGTCGTCGTCTGCTTCCAGATCGGCGGCTACGAGCCCTCGACCGTCGTCGATTTCGACGTGCCCAAGAAGTACAATCTCCGCCAGACCATTGCCGACACGCTCGGCGTGGGCGGCATCATGCGCGGCCTGCGCACCGTGCCGCACCTGTGGAAGATCTGCGAGGACATGCTCGCCGTCTGCCCGGACGCCGTCATGCTGCAATACGTGAACCCGATGGCCATCAACACCTGGGCCATCGCCGAGAAGTACCCCACCATCAAGCAGGTGGGCCTCTGCCACTCGGTGCAGGGCACGGCGCACGAGCTGGCCAACGACCTCGGCATTCCCTACGAGGAGATCCGCTACCGCTCGGCCGGCATCAACCACATGGCGTTCTATCTCAAATTCGAGCACCGCCAGCCGGACGGGTCCTACCGCGATCTGTATCCCGATCTCGTCCGCGCCTATCGCGAAGGCCGTGCGCCCAAGCAGGGCTGGAACCCGCGCTGCCCCAACAAGGTGCGCTACGAGATGCTGACCCGCCTCGGCTACTTCGTCACCGAGAGCTCGGAGCACTTCGCCGAATACACCCCGTACTTCATCAAGGAGGGCCGCGAGGACCTGATCGAGAAGTTCGGCATTCCGCTCGACGAATATCCCAAGCGCTGCGTCGAGCAGATCGAGCGCTGGAAGAAGACCTCCGAGGACTACCGCAAGGCCGACCGCATCGAGGTCAAAGAGTCCAAGGAATACGCCTCCTCGATCGTCAACTCGGTCTGGACCGGCGAGCCCTCGGTGATCTACGGCAATCTGCGCAACAACGGCGTCATCACCAACCTGCCGTTCAACGCGGCGGTGGAAGTGCCATGCCTCGTCGACGAAAACGGCCTGCAGCCGACCTTCATCGGCGACCTGCCGCCGCAGCTGACCGCGCTCATCCGCACCAACATCAATGTGCAGGAGCTCACGGTCGCCGCGCTGATGACCGAGAACAAGGAGCACATCTACCACGCGGCGATGATGGATCCGCACACCGCCGCCGAGCTCGACCTCGACCAGATCTGGCACCTCGTGGACGATCTCCTCGCCGCCCATGGCGACTGGCTCCCCGAATGGGCGCGCCAGCCGGCCCGCCAGCGCGTCGCCTGATCCGGCGCGATCCGCACGGCAAGACGGCTCCGGTCTCGATTGACCGGAGCCATTCTGCTTTAATGGCGCCATGGTGAATCAGTCTCCTGCCGAAACCGCACTCAGCCGAGCGATGATCCGCTGGTCCCTGACCAAGGCCAGCCTCGTCGCGGAAACGCCGACGAGCTGGCTCTACCGCGTGGAGCAGAACGGCCGCGATCCGGCGGCGCTCAAGATCCTCAAGCCTGGCGCCGGCGCCGACGAGCGGCGCGGCGGCGCGCTCCTCGCCTGGTATGCCGGCGAGGGGGCCGCGACCGTCTTCGATGCCGGCGAGGACTGCGTCTTCATGGAATGGGTGGAAGGCCCGAGCCTCGGCGAGCCGGCGCGGTCGGGCCGCGACGACGATGCCATGGAAGCCTTCGCCGAAGTCGTCGCCCAGCTGCACAAGCCGCGGCCCGATGCGCCGGCGGATCTCACCCCGCTGCGGGAGCGCTTCCGCTCGCTGTTCAAGGCCGACGCGCGCTCCTGGCCGCAGACCGCCCGCGATCTCTATGCCCGCTCCGTCGGCATCGGCCTCAATCTCTTCGACAAGCCCATGCCCGCCGTGCCCCTGCACGGGGACCTGCACCACGACAACATCCTCCACTCGCCGCGCGGCTGGCTCGCGGTGGATCCCAAGGGCCTGCTCGGGGACCCCACCTACGAGGTCGCCAACGCCTTCCTCAACCCGATCGGCGCCCAGAACCTTTGCGCCGACCCGGGCCGCATCGCGCGCCTCGCCGATTGCTTCTCCGCGCGCCTGGGGCTCAACCGCAAGCGCATCCTCGGCTTTGCCGCGGCCCATGCGGCGCTCTCGGCCTGCTGGGACATCGAGGAGGGCTTCCCCATCACCCTCCAGCTGGCGGTCCTGCCGCACCTGCTTTCGGGCTACGACCTCGCCTGAGGCGGCGGCCGGCCCGCCTCAGCCCATCGCCCGCACCTGGGCGAGGAATTCTGCGTGCCCCAGCGCCTTGGTGGCCGCCTGCTTGTATTCCTTGACCAGGGAGTCGTAGGTCTCGCGCGCGAACTTCCGCAGCGCCGGGTCCCGGGCCATCTCCGCCTTGGCCACGGCCGGGTCCAGCAGGCCCAGCCCGTCGAGCACGGGATAGTGCAGCTGCGTCTCCATGTGCGGCAGGCCGAAGAGATATTGCGGGAAGTGCTCGTGCCGCGGCATCACCTGCCGCCAACGGGCGAGCCGCTCCCGCGTTTCCTCGTGCAGCCGGTTGGCACGGACCTCGCGCCAGAACGGCGTGTCCTCCCGCTCGGTGGCGTAGTGGGTGTTGACGAAGGTGCGGAAATCGTCGACCTGGCGGCCCACCCGCCTGTTGTAGTCGTCGCGCAGGGCATCGGTCATCTCGCGCGGCGCCCGCAGGTACTGGCCGGCGAACATCATCATCTGCACGATGGTGCCGTGGATCGAGGTGGATTCCAGCGGCTCGAGGAAGCTCGAGGCGAGGCCGACCGCCAGCACGTTGCCAATCCAGGCCTTTTCCAGCCGGCCGATCTGGAAGCGGATGTCGTCGCGCACCTCGATCTTGCGCCCGAGCACCCGCTCGACCTCCGCATGGGCTTCGTCGGGCGTGCGGAATTCGTCGGAATAGACATAGCCGCAGCCATAGCGGAACTGGGTGGGGATCTGCCACATCCAGCCGGCCTCCTGGGCCCAGGCCAGGGTATAGTTGGCGACCTCCTCGCCCTCCTCGATGTCGAGCCAGAAGGGCAGGGCGCGGTTGACCGGCAGCTCGTGGGCATAGCTGATCCAGGGCGCCTGCAGTTCCTTGACGATCAGCCGCTTGCGGAAGCCCGTGGCATCGATGAAGAAATCGCCGGTGAGGCGCTGCCCATCCTCGAAGACCAGCGCCGTGACGTTGCCGCTCTCCCCGGCGCGCTCGACGCCGCTGAGCACGTTGTCGACGATCTCGACGCCCTGCGCCTTGTTCTTGAGGAACTTGCCCACCAGCGACTGGTCGAAGTGGTAGGCCGGCAGGAACGGCCCGAGGGCGATCAGCGAGCCGTCCGCCTTGCGCGCCCAGGGCGCCTTCTTGCGCTCGAGCAGGGGGCCGAACAGGTGCATGTCCTGCACCTTCTTGCCCGCCGAGACTGCATAGACGTTGAGATAGTCCGAGGGTGCGCCCGGCGGCGCCTGCACCACCTGGTGCGGGTCGTCGATGGGTCCGTAATAGGTGTAGCCCTTCCGCCGCCAGTCCTGGTGGCGGATGCCGAGCTTGTAGGTTGCCTGGCACTCGCGCATGAACTCGAAGATGTCGATGCCGAAATGGCGCAGGAAGACGTGGAAGGCGGCCGTCGTCGCCTCGCCCACGCCGACCGTGGGGATCTTGCTCGACTCGACCACCGAGAGCCGGGCGTCGAGCTTGAGGCGCTTGATGCTGTCCTGGATGATGAAGGCCGTGATCCAGCCGGCGGTGCCGCCGCCGACGATCACGAAATGCGCCGGTTCCGTCATGGTTTTCTCCTGCCCTGCCGGCACTTAAGGCCAGCCTCGCCGGCGAGGCAAGTCTTGGCACGCCGACCGAATTCTGCCACCATCCGCGGGCAGACACTGCCGCCAGTCAGCGAGTAGTTTTCCCCATGCCTTCCCATTCCCGCCGCGGCTTCCTCATCCTGTCCGCCGCCGGCCTGCTCAGCGCCTGCACCAGCGCCGGACCTGCGGTCACCCCGCTGCCCGCGAGCCCGGAGGCGCTCACCCGGGAACAGATCGTCGCGGCCATCAACGGCGTGCGCCGCGCCCATGGCCAGCCCGCCTGGAGCTACAATCCCAATCTCGAGGCTGCGGCCCGTAGCCAGGCCCGGCTGATGGCCAGCAAGGACCAGCTGTCCCACGATTTGGGCGTGACCCTGCGCCAGCGTGTCTCCGCCGCGGGCTATGACGGCGCCGTGGGCGAGAACGTCGCCGGCGGCCACCGCACCCTGCAGGCGGCGATCGAGGGCTGGATGAACTCCTCGGGCCACCGCTCGACCCTGCTCAGCCCCAAATTCGTGGAATTCGGCCTCGCGGTGGAGCGGGTGCCGGCCGGCCGCAAGAGCCGCTACGGCATCTATTGGGCGTTGATCGCCGGCGGCAGCTTCGACGCCTGGCGCGTCTACGGCTGAAGCCGGCTCATGCCTGCGTCGTCAGCGTGCGGCGTACCGCATCCCGCCAGCCCTTGAGCTTGCGGGTCCGCAGCGTCGGCTCCATGGTGGGCGAAAAGCGCTGGTCGCGGGCCCAGCCCCTGGCGAACTCCTCGGCCTTGGGCCAGGCGCCCACATGCGATCCCGCCAGCCAGGCCGCCCCCAGGGCGGTGGTCTCGAGAATGGTCGGCCGGTCGACGGGGGCGTCGAGCATGTCGGCGAGGAACTGCATGGCCCAGTCGGACGCGACCATGCCGCCATCCACCCGCAGCACCGTCTCGCCGGCGCCGCGCCAGTCGCGCTTCATGGCATCGAGCAGGTCCCGCGTCTGGTAGGAGACCGATTCGAGGGCCGCCCGGGCGATCTCCGCCGGGCCCGAATTGCGGGTGAGCCCGAAGATCGCTCCCCGCGCCTCCGAATCCCACCAGGGCGCGCCCAGGCCCACGAAGGCAGGCACCATGTAGACCTCCTGGTCCGGGTCGGCGCTGCGCGCCAGCGGTCCCGTCTCTGCGGCTGACCCGACGATCTTGAGCCCGTCGCGCAGCCATTGCACCGCCGCGCCGGCGACGAAGATCGATCCCTCGAGCGCATAGGTGGTCTTGCCGTCGAGCCGATAGGCGATGGTGGTCAGCAGCCGGTTCTTCGAGCGCACCAGCGTTTCCCCGGTGTTGAGCACGGCGAAGCACCCGGTGCCATAGGTCGATTTCATCATGCCGGGGGCAAAGCAGGCCTGGCCGATGGTCGCCGCGTGCTGGTCGCCGGCCACCCCGCGAATCGGGATCGGCGCGCCGAACAGCTCGGGCAGGGTGGTGCCGAAATCGGCGGCGCAGTCCTTGACCTCGGGAAGCATGGCTTGGGGCACCTCGAGGAGCGCGAGGAGGTCCCGGTCCCAGTCCTGGCGCTCGATGTTGAAGAGCAGCGTGCGGCTGGCATTGGTGGCATCGGTGGCGTGCACCGCCCCGCCGGTCATCCGCCAGATGAGGAAGCTGTCGACCGTGCCGAAGGCGAGCTCGCCGGCTTCCGCCCGCCTGCGGGCGCCACGCACCTTGTCGAGGATCCACTTGACCTTGGTGCCGGAGAAATAGGGGTCGAGCAGCAGGCCGGTCTTGCGCGTCACCCGTTTCTCGTGACCCGCCTTCTTGAGGGCATTGCAGATCGGACCGGTGCGGCGGTCCTGCCAGACGATGGCGTTGTAGACAGGCTGGCCGGTCTGCCGATCCCAGACCACCGTGGTTTCGCGCTGGTTGGTGATGCCGATGGCGGCGATGTCGCGCGGACGCAGTTGCGCGCGGCCCAGTGCCTC
>Ga0190269_10001022_pt1 | contig 13673 bp, 8 predicted proteins | sample Popmic249IS_FD_133749 | JGI IMG/M metagenome (GOLD analysis project Ga0190269, IMG submission 133749) | Populus adjacent soil microbial communities from riparian zone of Blue River, Arizona, USA - 249 IS | ecosystem: Environmental > Terrestrial > Soil > Riparian zone | place: USA: Arizona...
CGCCCGGCACCTGATCGGGGTCGTTCTCCCGCAGATACCCGAGGATCTCCCGCAACGACTCCCACAGCGAGTACACGTCCAGCCCGTGGAAGCCGACCCGCGCCCCGTGCGTCACGTTGTGCCCGCGCAGCCACCGGCAGAAATCGACGACTTCCTCGTTCGCCCACATCCAGGTCGGCCACCGGTCGTACGCCGCCAGCGCCTCCCGCGGATCCTCCGGCGCCCCGGGCAGCCCGCGCACGCTGTGGTCCACCCGCTCGCAGTCCGGCCAGTCGCCCTCGACGGCCACGAAGGAGAAGCCCAGCTCCTCGATCAGCCGCCGGGTGACGGCGGCCCGCCAGGCGTAGAACTCGTGCGTACCGTGGCTGGCCTCACCGAGCATGACCACCCGCGCCGCCGACGCCCGCTCGAGCAGCGCGTCCAGATCCCCGGGGTCGTTCAGCTCGGTCGCCAGCGAGGCGACCTCGTCGCCGTAGCGTGACATGCGCGGCCGGGTACCCCGCCGGCCGCCGGATATACGTCCGATCATTGTGTCGTCCCGGGCGCGTGGCGCCGCTCTGATATATGTGACGTCCCGGCCGCCGAGGGGAGCGTGGCGATGATCGAGGTGGGCGAGCTCGCGGGGACCGTTGTGCCGTTCCTGTCCGCGGCTGCGGGGGCGTACGGCAGCGCGGTGGTGACCAAAGCGACCGAGCAGGGCACCGACGCCGCGGCGGACGCGACGGTCGGGGTCGGCCGCAAGCTGCTGGGTCGGCTGCTCGGGTCGTCCCGCTCGGCGCAGGTCGGGGCCGCCGTGACCGACTTGGGCGAGAACCCCGGCGACGAAGCGTTCGCGGCCGCGGTGTTCGCGCAGGTGAAGCGGGCCCTGGCGGAGGACGGCGAGCTGCGCGACGACATCGCGGCGATGGTCGCGGCCGCCCCGGCGCAGCCCGGCACGTTCACCGTCACCGTGACCGGCTCGACCGGCGTCCAGATCGGCAACCACAACGTCCTGTCCGTCCACCAGCCACCCGCGGCACGGTGACCGACCGGGCCGGGCACCCGCCCACCGGCGGCGTGACGGTCACCGGCTCGGCGAACGTGCAGGTCGGCACCGGCAACATCCACACCGCGATCTCGCTCGGCGGCGCCGCGACGCCCGCGCCGGCCACCGTGGACGCGCCGCCGGGCCTGGACAACCTTCCGCTGGCCTCCGCGGTGTTCGAGGGTCGTGACCTCGCCGCGCTCGCCGGCCTCCTGCACGGCGAACCCGGCGGCGCCGCGGCGGGCCAGGCCGTGGTGCACGGCCTGGGCGGGGTCGGCAAGTCCGAGCTGGCGGTGCACTACGCCCGGGCCTTCCGGGACCGCTACACCCTGGTGTGGTGGATCACCGCGGACACCGCGGCGAACGTCCAGCTCGGACTGGCCGCGCTCACCGCCCGGTTGCACCCCGTGGCCACGCTGGCGGACGCGCAGGCCTGGGCGCTGGGCTGGCTGCAGACCCACCGGGACTGGCTGCTGGTGCTGGACGACATGGAGGACGTCGCCGACATCGCGCCGCTGCTGGGCCAGGTGACCGGCCGCGGGCGGGTGGTGGTGACCACCCGCCGCGACCTCGGCGCGGCCCGCTGGGCGCGGCTCGGGCTGGCCCCGCTGCGCCTCGGTGTGCTCGACCGGCCGGCGAGCGTACGGCTGCTGCGCCGGCTGACCGGCCTGGACGACGACCCGGCCGCGGACCGGCTGGCGGCGGCCCTGGGCGACCTGCCGCTGGCGCTGGAGCAGGCCGCGGGCTACGTCGGCCAGCACGACGGCCTCGGTCTCGACGGCTACCTCCGGCTGCTGACCGACCGGTTCGGGCTGGTCGCCGCCGACGCGGGCGAAGGCGGGCCGGCGCAGCGCACGGTCGCCACGGTCTGGCGGGCCGGCATGACGGCGGTCGCCGCCCGGTCCGGCCCAGCGGTCCGGGTCCTGCAGCTCCTCGCCTGGCTGGGGCCGGACGGGGTGCCCGAGGACGTGCTGGCCCCCGCCGCCGAGCAGGTGACGACCGGCGGCGCGCTGGCCGTGCTGGCGTCGTTCAGCCTCATCACCCGGCGGGCGGGAGAGGTCAGCACGCACCGTCTGGTGCAGGCCGTGGTCCGGCAGGAGCCCGGCCTGCCCGGGACCGGCGAACAGCCGGCCGGGTTCGCCTCGGCGGTCGCGGCCGTCCGGGCGGCGCTCCCGGCGGACCCGACGACGAACGTCACCGGCTGGCCACGGTGGAACCGGCTGCTGCCGCACATCGACGCGCTGACCCGGCACGCCGGCCCGGCGCACACCAGCGCCGGGCTGATGGAGGTCAACGACCTCGCCGCCGCCTACCGGCAGGGCCAGGGCCAGCTGATCACCGCGATCGCCACGTTCGAGCAGGTGCTCGCGGGACGGCGCCGGGTCCTCGGCCCCGACCACCCGGACACGCTCACCAGCCGGCACCGCCTCGGCGGCGCGTACCAGGCGGCCGGGCGGATCACCGAGGCGGTCGGCCTGCTCGAGGAGCTGCTCCCCGACCGGCTCCGGGTGCTCGGCGCCGACCACCCGCACACCCTGGCCACCCGCAACGACCTCGCCTTCGCGTACCGCGAGGCCGGACGGGCCACCGAGGCGAGCCACCTGTTCGAGGAGGTCCTCGCCGACCGCGAGCGGGTGCTGGGCCCCGCCCACCCGGACACGATGATCACCCGCAACAACCTGGCGGGCACGTACCAGAAGGCGGGCCGGCTCACCGATGCGGTGGCCCTGCTCGAGGCGGTCGTCGCCGACGCGCGCCGGGTCCTGGGCGACGACCACCCGGACACCCTGGCCAACCGCTACGACCTGGCGTACGCCTACCTGGGCGCGGGACGGGTCACCGAGGCCGTCGACCTGTTCGAGCAGGTCCGCGCCGACCGCGAGCGGGTGCTGGGCGACGACCACCCGGACACCCTGTCGAGCCGCCACGACCTGGCGTACGCGTACCAGAAGGCGGGCCGCCCGGCCGAGGCGATCGAGCTGTACCGGCACGTCCTCGCCGCTCGGCGGCGGGTGCTCGGCCCCGACCACCCGCACACCCGCAGCACGGCCTCGTCGCTGCGCGACCTGTCACCCGGCGGCGCGGCGGGCACGCCGTAGACCGGCCGGGACCCCCGTGACTGTCCCCTCGGCCGCGACGGCTGCCGGGTCGACGGGCCCGGCGGCTGCCCCATCAGGCAGGCCGCGCGGTCCCGCGGACGTCCCCTTCGGACAGCCGCGGCGCCGCGCGCCTGCCCAGACTGGGTCGCGTGGGATGGGACCGGGCCCCGCACCCGCCCGTGCGGGCAGAGCCGGGGAGGAGATCGCCGGACGCCGCACGCCCGGCGCTCGCCGGCCCCGCCGGGAGGGTTCTCGACCTGCAGCGGAGCGCCGGCAACAGCGCGGTGAACGCCCTGCTGGCGGGGCAGGCGGTCCAGCGCTGCGGCCCGGTGCCGCACGAGGTCTGCCCGTGCAACGACGACGGCGCGGACGATCGCCGCAGCGACGGCCACCATCACCCGGACCGGCTCGCCGTGCAGCGCCAGCCCGCGCCGGCGGCCGTGGCCGCGCCGCCCGCGCCGGCGACCAGCGCGCTCGACGAGAGCCAGATCAAGGACATCGAGGACTTCTCCGGGTACGGCGTGCCCGAGCGGCTCGGGTTCATCGAACGCCTGCACAAGGAGCGCTGGGTCGGCCCGGGCGACGAGGCCGCGCTCGAACGGATCTGGCGCAGCTTCGGCGCGGACCTGCCCCGCATCGCCGACGCGAACATCGGCCTGTACGAGGCAAGCGTCGACTACGGCGCGGAGCTGGACGAACTCCCCCCGGTCGCGGCGCTGAGAGGCACCTTCCCCACCGACGTGAAGGGGATCGCGGCCCGTTTCCTGGTCGACAACCGCTCGTACGTCACCGCCCAGCTGGAGCAGCTCGGCCTGCAGCCGGGCGCGCCCGGCGGCTCCCCGCAGGATGTCGCCCAGCGCCAGGCGGACGCGCTGGCGGACATCAAGAGGGACGCCGAGGTCGTGACGCGGGCGCAGCAGGCCCAGCGCGGCCTGCTGACCCTGCAGATCGGCTGGGAGACGGTGTCCGTGCCCGACGACCTGCCCAGCATGCGCCACGTGGAGATGCCGGCGCTGTACGACCCGCAGGGCCCGCCGCCGACTCTGCGCCGCACCGCCGAGCAGCCACCGCTGCCGACCTGGGAGCAGGTGGACAACCAGTACAAGCGGGTGTCGGCGCTGATCGCCGGGGTCACCAACGCCAACCCGGCGGTCTACGCCGCGATGCGCGAGGACGGCCTGAAGGGCCTGACCGGCGACGACCCCCAGGCGGCCCTGCAGGTCGCCGGGACGACGCTGCGCAAGGTCCTCTCCGACATCGACGCCACCGGCCCCAAGATCGCCGGCGGCGACCTCGACTACCGCGACCTCGTCCCCATCCACCAGCAACTGTTCGCCGGCATGACCCGCGGCCCGACGCAGACCGACTGGTCCAAGCCGTTCGCGCGGGCGGTGGCCAAGCAGGTGCTGGCCGACCACGAGGCGTCGGAGTTCTGGATCTCGCTCGGCCTCGGGACGCTGGCCGCCGCCGCGTTCATCGTGGCGGAGCTGGCCACGGCGGGCTCGGCGACGTTCTTCATCGCCGCCGGCGTCGGCGTGGGGGCGGGCGCGGTCCAGGCCGGACGGAGCTGGGAGCAGTACTTCGACATGGCGCAGGCGGCGAAGGCGACCGTGCGCGACGACATGAGCGTGCTGAGCCGGGGCCAGGCCTCCGCCGCGCTGCTGTCGGCCGTCATCGACACGGCGTTCGTGTTCCTGGACGCCTACCAGGCGGGCGCCAAGGGCGCCCGGGCCGCGGCGAAGGGCGGCGAGGCGGCCGGCCGGGAAGCAGCCGAACAGGCCGAGCGTCAGGTCAGGGAGCTGGCGAGCAAGGAGGCCGCCGACGCCGCCCGGGCCGTGGAACGGCGGGGCGGCGCGGCGGCGGCCCGCGAAGCGGCGGAGGCGACGGGCGCCGGGGTCCTGCACGAGGCGCCGGCCCAGATCGGCAAGTCGGCGCACCAGCTCAAAGCCGTCGGCTCGAGCGGCCGGGCGACGCTGTGGCTGTGCTCGGACTGCGTCGTGCTGATCGACCGCGTCGGCGACATCCTGAAGAACCTGCCCGCCGACCACGCGGCCCGTACCGAGCTCGGCGAGATCCTCGCCAACGCCCAGCGCTGGCAGGCCGCGTTCGAGTCCACCCAGCGCGGTGCCCGAATCGGCGACGCGCGGCTGGTCCGCGAGACCAACGACCTGGCCTCTCGGCTCTCGGCGCTGTCGGCCAAGAATGCCGACATCGAGGGCCTGCTGTTCTTCCGGACGTTCCTCGCGGGCTCCGACGAGGCGGCGCGGATCCTCGGCGAGCAGCTCACCCGCAAGCTGACCGGTGAGCTCGGCCAGGAGGGCTTCGTGCAGCTCGTCCGCGACCTCGGACCGGACGCGCTGCGCAACCTGACCGACCTCGCCGGCGACGAGATCCGCCGGCTCGTCGACAGCCGGGGCCGCGATCTCGTGCGCTGGCTCGGCGACGGCGGGGTCGCCGGCGGCGCCGGCGGGCTGTCCGGGGCCCGCGCGCGGGAGCTGCTCGGTCTGGTGCCCGACAAGCTGCTGACCGCGTTCCGCAGCGGGCGATCCCGGACGTCCGCGCTGGTCGTGTACGAGGCGGTGAAGGAGTTCGGCGCCCCGGCCATCCAGCGGCTGCGCACGATGATGGGCGAGAAGTTCACCGGCGCGGTCCTCGACGACTTCCGGCAGTGGCGGATGGTCACGATCTCGCCGGACCTGGCGCCGCTGGTGCGCGGCGGCCGGGGCAAGGTCGTCCGGGAGGTCCTGCCGCCGCTGAGGGGACGGACCCTCGCGGAGATCGAGGACTTCCTGCGCAGCGCCGGCATGCAGGGACCCACCGCCGAACGCGGCCTGCGGATCTGGACGCACGCCGACGGGTCGGTCGTGCGCATCAAGGTCGGCAAGGAGGCGCTGCGGGGCCAGCGCACCGCTCCCCACCTGGTCAGCGAGATCTCCGAGCGGCCCGGGAGATACGGTGTGGACGACATCATCGCCAAGGTGACCCAGAGCGGGCACGTCGTCCCCGCCGGGCCGGCCTTCGCCGAGACCTCGCTCGGCAACTGGTTCCGCACCGTCACCGGCCACGAGCCGAAGCCGGACGAGCTGAAGTTCCTCACCGACCTGTGGGCCGACGCCGGTCACACCGCCATCACCCGTTGAGAGCCGCAGATGCCGTACGAGTTCTACCTGGAGCCGGCCGGCGCCGGGGAGTTCAGCGCCGACGCCGTCGAGGCGATGCACGCCTACCTCCGCGCGCTGCCGAGCCACCAGTGGCCCGACGGGGCGTACGCGCTGTTCGGCTCCGCGGCCGAGCGGGAAGAGGACCTGCCGGGCCTGATCGCCCGGGAGGGCAACGACTACCGGCACGCGCTCGTGGCCGTCGAGCCGGAGCATGTCCTGCTGTCCGTGGTCGGGGACGAGGCGAGCAACCGGCTGCTGCACGACTTCGTGCAGTGGTGCCGCGAGCGGTGGCCGTGCGCGCTCTTCGAGTACCGCACCGAGGTGGAGCCGGAGATCCTGCTGCGCGCCGGTCGCTGACCACCGGACCCTGTCGGTCTGCCGACAGGCCGGCGCGGCCGGCTGTGCTGCGATCGGGCGATGCGGTACATGGCGGAGCGGTGCGGCGCCTGGCAGGTGGGCGACGACCCCGCGGGCGGCGCGGTCGAGTTCCGGATCTTCATCCCGGACGGCGCCGACCCCGGGATCGAGGGAATCCGGGTGGCCGGGTCCTTCCAGGGCTGGGACTTCGCCGGCGGGATCCCGCTGCGGCGGCAGGCGCACCCGGAAGGGACCATGTGGAGCGCCCGGACCGGCCGGCTGGACGCCGGTTTCCACGAGTACCGCTACGAGGTCGACTTCGGCGACGGCGAGCAGCGCATCGTGTCCGACCCGTGTGCGCGCTACGGCGGGTTCGGGCACGACAACGCCGCGGTGGTCGTCGGCGGCAGCGCGCCGTCCGCCAACGCGGTGCGCCCGCTGGCGAACGGCCGCCGTCCGCTGCCGGATCTCACCGTCTATGAGCTGATGATCGACGACTTCACGGCGGAGTACCGGGCGGCCCGGGCGCCGCTCGACGCGGTCGCCGACCGGCTCGACCACATCCGCGATCTGGGGTTCAACGCCATCCTGTTCATGCCGTGGACGGCGTGGAGCGGGGACGGCCACGACTGGGGGTACGGCCCGGCGCACTTCTTCTCCGTGGAGGCGCGCTACGCCCATGACCTGCACGCCCCGGCCGAGAAGCTGTCCTGGCTGAAGCGGCTGGTCAGCGAGTGCCACGACCGCGACCTCCACGTGATCATGGACGGGGTCTTCAACCACGTCGGCGCCGGGTTCGCCTACCGCGCGCTGTACCGGGACCCGGACGACAGCCCGTACACCAGCGAGATCTTCGGTGGGCACTTCCCCGGGCTGCAGGATCTGAACTTCCACGAGCTGTGCACCCGGGATCTCATCGCCGACGCCTGCCGGTACTGGATCGAGACCTTCGGCATCGACGGCATCCGCTTCGACAACACGGTGAACTACCACGTGCCGGGAGACACCCACGGGCTGCCCGAGCTGCTCGCCGGCATCCGCGCCATCGCCGGTCCGGACTTCTCACTGACCTTGGAGCACCTCGACATCTCCGCGGTCGAGGTCACCGAGGCGACCGGCGCCACCAGCTTCTGGGACGACTCGCTGCACTCGCTGACGTTCGGCGCGCTGTGGGACCAGCGGGTCGACCAGCGGCTGCTCAACGCGCTCAACACCCGGCGCTGGCTGCGCTCGCCCGGCACGGCGCCGACGCTGTACCTCAGCAACCACGATCACTCCCAGGTCGCCTGGCAGGCCGGCGCCCGCTCGAACGGCGGCGCGATGGCCGGGTGGTTCCGGACGCAGCCGTACGCGATCGCGCTGTTCACCTCCACGGCCGTGCCGCTCGTGCCCAACGGGCAGGAGTTCGGGGAGGACCATTTCCTGCCCGAGGACGACCAGAACACCGGGCGCCGGGTCATCCCGCGGCCGCTGCGCTGGAAGCTGAGCGACGACCGGATCGGCCGGGCGCTGCGGCATCTCTACGGCGAGCTCGCCCGGCTGCGGCTGGCCCACCCGGCGCTGCGCTCGGCGCACATGTACCCCGACGTGTGGGAGGAGTGGCAGACCGAGTTCTCCCCGGCCGGGGTCGGCGTCGACGTCGCCCGGCAGGCCGCTGTCTATCACCGCTGGGCGATGCTGGCCGATGGCGAGGTGGAGAACATCGTCGTCGCGCTCAACTTCTCCGGCGCCGAGCAGTGGCTGGCCGTGCCGTTCCCCCTGGACGGCACGTGGACGGACCTGCTGGCCCGGCAGGACTTCGAGGTCACCGGCCACCGGCGGGACCTGCCGGTGGCGTCGAACTGGGGCCGGATCCTGCTGCGCCGGTGAGGACGGCGGCTACGGCAGCGCATCCAGCGCCGCGCGAGCCGCCGCGGCGACGGCCGGATCCGGGTGGCCGGCGAGCGCGGTCAGCGCGGGGCCGGCCAGCGGATTGCGCGCGGAGAACAGCTCCGCCAGGTGGCGCTCCCGGTCGACGGTGTGCCGGGATTCGCCCGCGACGGCCTCCGCGGCGCTGCGGTAACGGCGCGCCAGCTCGGCGTCGTCGCGGCGCATCCGGATGCCGACCACCGCCGTCGCGGCCGGGGCGTCGTCGTCCGTGAGGCCACCCAGCGCGAGCCGCCGGGCGCACCGTACGGCCAGCTCCAGCGTCCCCCCGTCGGGAACGGCGGCGGCGAGGCTCTCCAGCGCGAGGAACTGGTTGAGCAGCACCTCCTCGGCCACGGGCGCGTCCCTCGTCAGCGGCGTGACGGTCGCCACCCCGCCGACCTCCACCGCGGTGGCGAACGGGTCCGCGAGCGGTGTGCCGTCCGGTCCCTGCGCCTCGAACGTGTAGTCGCGGCTGCGCCCGGTCGCCCGCGCGGAGCTGCTGACCAGGCCGGCCGGCTCGCCCGCCACCAGCTCGACGACCGCGTCGAGGCGCACGGGCCCGCCGGCGAGCACCGGCTCGGCCGGCGGGCGGAACAGCACCCGCAGCGTCCGGCCCGCGGTCCGCACGGCGCTCACAGGAACCGCACCTGCAGCGAGGCGCTCTTGTTGGCCAGGACGCTGTCGGTCGCGGTGACACGGACCGTCCCGGTGAACCCGGCGGGCCTGGTGAGCACCGCCGTCGTCGCCACCGCCGGCGCGGCGGCGACCCCGACGACGGTCACCCCGGCGGCCGCGGCCGTGGCGTCGACGGACCAGGTGAGCGTACGGCCGCCCGGCGCGGCGTTGACCGACATGGCGGCGACGTTGGTCCCGGCCGGCACCGGCGCCGGAGCCGCGGCGAGGCCGGTCAGCCGCACGGGGACGATGCGCACGGCGCCCGTGCCCTCCCGGTTGGGCAGCGCCTGGTCCACCACCTTGACCGGGAAGGTGCCCGGCACCAGGCCGGAGCGGACGACGGCGGGCGCCGCGGCCGCGATCGGGGCGTTGGGCACGGCGATCGGCCCCGACACGACGCTCCAGATGACCGTACGGCCGGCGACGCTGGGCACCGTCGTGAGGTTCCCCGTCGCCACGCCGTCCGCGGCGATGCCCCCGACAGCCGCCGGGGCGTTCGCGGCGCCGGCGATCCCGGTGAAGGTGATCAGCGGGTTCACCCCGGCGTACGGGTTCAGCGGCGCGACGACCGAGGCGCCCGGGAACCGGTGCTCCGTACGGAAGAAGAAGGTGTTCCCGACCCGGATCAGGGACCGGATGTGCACGCCGTTGTCGAACTCGTTCGGCGCCCGGACACCGGTCCAGCCGAACGCGTGGAAGCCCTGACGCAGCTGCCACACCGCCGGCAGCGGGCCGCCGGGCGGGTTCTTGCCGACGAACCGGTTGACGTCGACGCCCGCCTGCCCGGTGAACAGCTGGTCGGTCCACGCGTTGGCCGCCGCGGACAGGCCTCCGACGGGCGCCGGGTTGGGCCCGCCGAGCCCGGCGTTGACCGTCGCGGTCAGGCCGAACGCGTCGGAGCCCCCGGCGGTGATGGTCTCGCCGATGACCCGGGTGCTCGGCACGGTGTTGTCGGTCTGTCCGAAGCGGATGGGGTTGCTGGAGCCGTACACGCCGGCCGGTGGCGCGGCGGCGGGTCCCAGCCCGGTGACCCGCGTCGGCATCGAGTCGATGCGGTTCGGCACCTCGTTGACGGTGCCGGTCGCGGTGTCCTGGGCGCGGACCCGGATCGGGCCCGTCTTGGCCCCGGGCGTGATGACCGTGCCGGAGACCGCGGCGCCGCCGGCGACGGGCAGGGTGACCGTCACCGGCCGGCCCGCCGGGGCGGTCGTCGTCACGACCAGGCCGGTGTTGCCGACCAGCCCGTCGCGGTTGGGGTCGAGGATGCCGGCCGGCGGCGCCGTCGTCCCGCCGGCCCGCGGCACCGGGATCATCGCCGGGCTCGGGGTCACCGTGATAGCGGTGACAGTGACGAACAGGATGGTGCCCGACACCGCCGAGTCGCCCGGCGTCGATGTCAGCGCGGCGCGGGCCTGGAAGTTCGTGCCGCCGCCGGCCGGGGCGGCGCCGAGCGGCGTCGCGGCGGACCGGATGGTGGCGCCGCGCCTGCCGCGCGGGGTGATCGTGACCCCGGCCGGCGCGCCGACCAGCGTCCAGGTGAGCGGGGCGCTGCCCGCCGCCGTGGCGGTGACGGTGATGGACTTGCCGGCGCCGAGCTCCGCGCCGGCGTTGACGGCGGTGACGACCGGCGCCGGCTGGGGCCCGGCAGCGGCGGCGGACAGCCGTTCGGCCGGACCGCCGGGTGCGGCGCCGCGGCGGTCGCCGGCCTGCTGGACGACGTGGGCGAGCTCGTGGCGCAGCAGATCGCGGTTCCCGTCGGATTCGATGTCACCGGAGCGGGCGGCGACCGCGATGTCCTCGCCCGTGGTCATCGCCTTGGCTCCGGCGCGGTGCACGCTCTCGGCGCTGGCGGCGTCGTCGTGGATCCGGACGCCGGCGAAGTCCCAGCCGAAGTGCCGCTCGGCCGACGCGCGGACGTCCGGGCGCAGCGGCCGTCCGGACCCCGCGCGTGCCGGGGCCGACCGGGACGCGGGCGCGGCGAGCGCCCCGGCGGCCGGTTCCCGCGCGGCGGCGTCCGCCTCGGCCTCCAGGCGGTCGTGCGTCACCGGCCCGCTCGCGCGCTGGGCCGACACGGCGCCGCACACCGCCCGGTTGCCGGCCAGCCGTTGCAGGGCAAGCACGGTCGCGGGCACGAGCGGGGCGCCGGGGCGTCTCTCGCCGGGACGGCGCGTGGCGGCGGCGCGGGAAATGACGGTGCGGTCGGGGCCGCCGGATCGGGTGGCCCGGGCATTCGCGGTCATCTCGCACGCTCCTCGCTCGCCGCCGCAGGGGCCGCATGGTTCAGCGTCCGCCGCGGCGCGGGCGGGGGCAAGGGGCGCGGGTGAAGCGAACGGGCGGCCCGGGCCACCCTTTCGGGCAGCGCTCGAGGCCGGCGTGCCCGGCACCGCCACCGTACCGTCACGGGCGCCGGGCCGGCGCTGTTTCGCCGCACCGGCAAGGCGCGGGCCGCCCTTCCCGATCGGGCAGCACGAAACGCCCGCATCGGTGCCTCATCGGCCGCGACACCGGGTCCGTCACCGCTCCTATCGTGGGCGCGGAAGCGATGACGGTACGACCAAGGACGGCTGGCCCATGCCCACGTACTCGGCAGAGCAGATCTATCGCTTCGCCCTCAGCGCCGGTTTCGCGCCCGACGCCGCGGCCACCATGACGGCGATCGCCCTGGCCGAGTCGGGGGGCCGCACCGGCGCGCACAACTCCACCGGGGAGGACTCGCGGGGGCTGTGGCAGATCAACGCCGCCGCGCACCCGGACCTGGCGCAGCGCTACGACCTCTACGACCCCGTGCACAACGCCCGGGCCGCCTTCGAGGTGTCCGGCGGCGGCCGGGACGTCTCGCCGTGGACGGTCACCCACGGCGGGATGTCGGCGCGCTACCTGCAGTACCGCGACGAGGCGCAGGCCGCCGCCACGGCGGCGGGCCAGCCGCCGGGCCTGGGCGTCTGGACCGGCACACCCGGGTACGGGCACCCGCTCGCGGCCGGCGGCTCCGTCGGCGGGGCGCCGAGCGGCGGGGCGGGCAGCGCCGGCACGGCGTTCGCCGCGGCCACCGGCGGGAACCCGGGGCCCGGGCAGAACCCGGCGCTCGACCGGTTCCTCGAGGTGGCCCGCGCCCAGGTCGGTGACCGGTACGTGTTCGGGGCCGAGGCCCGGCTCGACGACGCCGACCCGGAGACCTTCGACTGCTCCGAGCTCACCGAGTGGGCGGCGAAGCAGGCCGGGGTGACCATTCCGGACGGCGCCACGGCGCAGTACCTGCACCTGAAGAAGCTGGGCATGCTGGTGCCCGTCGAGGAGGCGAAGAACACCCCCGGCGCCCTGCTGTTCTCGTTCGACCGCGAGCCGCGGCTGGGCGACGGCCGTACGCCGGGAGCGCACGTCGCGATCAGCCTCGGCGACGGGGCCACGGTGGAGGCGCGCAACTCCCGCGAGGGCGTCGGCCAGTTCACGTCCGGCAACCGCTTCCAGTACGCCGCGATCATCCCCGGGATCTCCGACGGCGAGGCCGTGGTGCCGCCGGCGTCCACCCCCGCGGCGCCCCTCGTGCCACCGGTCGCCGCCCCGCCCTCCCTCGGCGGCCCGGACACCGACCAGGACGGGCTCACCGACGCGTACGAGCGGCTCAAGGGCTTGAACCCGGCCGAGCAGGACAGCGACCGCGACAACCTGCCCGACGGCTACGAGGCCGTGGTGACCCGGACGAACCCGCTGCTGGCCGACTCCGACAGCGACGGCATCCAGGACGCCTTCGAGATCCCCCGCGGCCTCGACCCGACGTCGCCGGACACCGACCGCGACGGCCACCTCGACGGCAGCCTCGCCGCGGACTGGCGCGACGACGACCGCGACGGGCTGGACAACCGCCTGGAGGAGATCGCCGGCTTCGATCCGGCCGCCGTGGACAGCGACGGCGACGGCATGACCGACAAGCTGGAGATGCTCGGCGGCGGCAACCCGATGGACTCCCGGTCCGGGCTGCTGCCCGACCGGCCGGTCGGTCCCGCGCCGGATCCGCCGGTTCGGCTCCCGCTGGACCCGGCCGATCCCACGGGCGCCTGACGTCCGCGGGCGACCGTCATGGAGGTCGAGATCGCCGTACCCGGCGCGCCGCGCACGCTGACGCCGGGCGCGCGTACGAAGGTGCCCGTGGAGCTGCACAACGCCTCCGGCACACCGGTCCGCGTCCGGCTGATCGTCGCGCAGAGCCGGGTCGGCGACTGGGCGACCGTGGAGCCGGAGACGGCGGAGCTGCCGCCCGGCGGGCACCGCAGGGTCGACGTGGTGTTCGAGCCGCCGGCCGGCACGCCGGCGGAGGGCGGGCTGCTGCCGTTCACGGTGCGGGCCGTCGAGGCCGGCAGCACGGGACGGCTGGGCTCGGCCACCGGGCTGGTGCAGGTCTCCGGCGGCGCCACGATGGAGAAGCTCGAAAAGTTCGGCGGCATGACGCCG
>Ga0190269_10001023_pt1 | contig 13668 bp, 8 predicted proteins | sample Popmic249IS_FD_133749 | JGI IMG/M metagenome (GOLD analysis project Ga0190269, IMG submission 133749) | Populus adjacent soil microbial communities from riparian zone of Blue River, Arizona, USA - 249 IS | ecosystem: Environmental > Terrestrial > Soil > Riparian zone | place: USA: Arizona...
CACGCCAAGTAGATCACGCGCCCCGAGCTGGACGATGGTGCCGCTGCCAGCGGCGTCACCTTCTCGAAGATCGCGCCGACGCCCAATCGATCCAAGCTCGTCGCTCGCACCCCGATCATGCCCATCGCCGCACGCACGAAGTACCTGAACGCGATCAGCACGCGCGGACCTCGTCGCACCGGCGGACTGAACCAGCGGCGCACCTCCGCGAGCACCACCCCCACGATCAATGCGAGCCCCGGCCCGAGATACTTGGTCAAGCGCTTGGCGGTGCCCAGACCCGTTGCCTCCTGGAGCAGGTCGAGCGTCGTCTCGCCATAACGAAACGCCAGTCGATAATCGAACAGATAGCCCGCGAGCACGAGCGCGGATCGCACGCGCAGCCGCAGCGCGAGTGGCCGGCCCAAGCGCTCAGCGACAGCCAGCGTACGCTCCAGCGCCGGGATCGCAGTCGCAAGCGACACGCCGCGATCTACGAAGACAGGCGCGACCTCAGCCAAGAGGTCCGCACCGCGCGCTTCCTCCGGCGTGTGGATCAAGTGCCAGCCCGCTTCGAGGCGCATCGTCAAGTCGGCCTTTGGATCAGACAGCAGTGTCTCTGCCCAGCGCTCATGCAGCTCACAGAGGCGCTGCCCTTCGATCCGCTGCTCGATCGCGAGGCGCATCGCCTCTTGCGCGAACACGTACTCGTCGCCCGCGCTCTCGAGTACGCGGGCGCGCACCAGCTCGTCGAGCGCCGCGAATGTGTCAGATGCCGATAGCTTCGACGCCGCCAGACACAGCTCAGCGCTCGCACCCCCGCGCCGGATCGACAATAACTCGAGCAGCTGTAGCACCGCTGGGCGCAGGCCCTGCACGCGCAACATCCACATCGCAGTCAGATCCGCGGGCACGCGCAGCGTGATCTCGCCGGTCGGCATGACCCACGCACCATCCACGTAGCGCACGACATCTTGCTTGAACAGGTGCTCTGCAAGCTCCAGCGTGAGCTTCGGATTGCCCCGCGCGGTCTTGTACAACCAATCGATCACCAGCTGGACGTTCGGTGTGCTGCCGAACATCGAGCGCACCAGTCGATCACTCTGCACCACGTCGAGATCGTGCAGCGGAACCGAGCTCGCGGACTTGCTGAACGCGCTCAGCTCCGCGCTGCTCTCCAGCTGCGCGCCATCGGCCGATGCGACGATCAAGAGCGGCAGTCGGCTCGCTTCGTGCGCCAGCGCAGCGATCAGCGCCAACGACAGCTCATCCGCATATTCGAGGTCATCGACGGTCAGCACGATCGGCCTGGAGCGCGCGATGTTGCAGATCACGTCCATCAGCTGCTGCTGCTGACGGCTGCGGAGCTCAGCCGGGCTCGCGCTGCCATCTGCCCTCTGCTCGTTCGCGCTCTGCACCCGTGGCCAGACGATGCGCTTGGCGCCAGCAGCTTCCGCTTCCATCGGCGCCACTTGCTGCAGCGCACCGATCCATTCTTGGATCAGCCCGCCCGCGAGCGAGCGCTTGCGCGCGACGCCCTGCACCGCGTGTACACCACACGTCTGCGCGATCAACACGGCCTCGCCCAGCATGCGGCTCTTGCCCGAGCCCATGCCACCGTGCAGCAGCAGCGCTCCTCCCTGACCTTGCGACGTGCGCTTGACGAAGCGCGTCAGCGTCTCCGAGAGCTGCTCGCGACCGCACAGCGGCGTGCTCGTGAAAAAGCTCTTGGCTTCGTTGAGCGCTTCGTCCGGCTCGAGCTCGGCGACCGACGATAACCAATCGATGACCTCGGCCGCACTCTTCGGCCGCTTCATCAGATCGAGGTTCATCAACGACATCACGAGCTCATTGAGCCTGTCCGGGATCTCCACGCTGCGATTGGGCGGCTGCAGCGGCTTGCGCCACGCCTCGGGAAGATCTTCGATCTGCGACACCGCATAACCGTGGCGACCCGTGAGAACGCAGTACGCGAGCGCGCCCAACGAATACAGATCGGAGCGGTGATCGAGACTCGATCCATGAAGCGCTTCGGGTGCGATGCATGGGGCTGTGCCTGTGATGTTTGGCGGCACGCCAAAAGCCACCATCGCGCCGAAGTCGAGCAGCTTGCAGTGACCGTCGCTCGTCCGGCGCACGTTGCGCGGGCTCACATCGCGATGCAGCAAACGCCGCGCGTGCAACAGCGCGAGCGACGACGCGACATCACGCAGGTACAAGCAGGCTTCTCGGTACGGCAGCGGCGACAGGTCGCGCAGGTCCTGCCCGTCCAAGAGCTCCATGGTGTAGAACGGAACGTCGCGATCGACGCCGTACTCGTAGACTTCGATGATCCGCGGGTGCTTGAGCGCCGACAGCGCGTAGTACTCACGCATGAAGTGCGCGACTGGACCGCGCTCCGAGCCCGAGCGCGTCAGCAGACGCTTCAAAGCCACCGATCGCTCTTTCGAGAGATCGTATGCGGCGAACACCTCGCCCATTCCGCCACGAGCGATCAGTCGCGTGAGCTGGTAGCGACCCGCGATGGTCTCGTGCGGGGGGTGGTGCCGCTGGCTCCCTGCTTCGGCATTCATCGCCTGAGAGGAGTTTCGCACGTTCAGGCTGGAAGCAGCGACCGCTGCAGGGCGCACACTGACGTAGACTGGCTACGTATCACTTACACTCATCCCACAGCGTCTGCGCTCACTACAAGCCGCGTCGACCGGCCCTGGTCCCCGCGGACTTCGACCAGGACCGGTCGCCTCAGCTACTGCGCTAACAAGAGAGAGAGAGAGAGAGAGAGAGAGAGAGAGAAAAAAGCTGCCGGATCACCGGCTCGAACACCCTTTGAGCAACTCGCGTGCCATGCACTGCCTCACCCTGAAGCGTTCTCGACGCGCGACCACACGACAGCGCTGATCGCTCTGACCCGTCGGTTGCACAAGTTGATCACCCGACAGCACAACTTTCTGCACATGATCTGTCGTCGCCGTGATCAGCGCGTCCCCGTATGCGTTGAACTTTGGTGTCAGTCGCGGGTATCCAGCGGACATGAGCGAACGATCCGCGTCTCCGACTGCACTGCCCGCGTATGACCCCGCCCAAGACATCGCGGATGAGCTGAAGCTCCCTTTGGCGGTTGTTCAGGCGGTTATCGCGCTGCTCGCAGAAGGCGCGACCGTCCCGTTCATCGCGCGTTACCGCAAAGAGGCGACGCAAGGGGCGGACGAGGTGGCGATCCGAGCTATCGAGGAGCTGCGCACATACCTTACCGAGCTCGATGCGCGGCGTCGGACGGTGGTCGCGGAGATCGATAAGCAGGGCAAGCTCACACCCGAGCTGCTCAAGAAGCTGCTCGCCACGCGCTCGAAAGCTGAGCTCGAGGATCTGTATCTGCCGTTCAAGCCGAAGCGTCGCACGCGTGCCCAGATCGCCCGCGAGCGTGGCCTCGAACCGCTCGCAGATCTGATCTGGTCGCAGCCGAGCTCCGGCGACCCGGTGACAGCTGCCAAAGCGTATGTGGATCCCGCGAAGGAGGTCGCAGATGTAGATGCGGCGCTCGCTGGTGCACGCGACATCTGCGCCGAGCGCATCTCCGAGTTGCCAGAGATCCGCAGCGCGCTGCGTGAAGAGTTCTTGCGCACAGGCACGGTGCGCGTGGGCAAGACCAAAGCTTTCGCAGACAAGGTCACGAAGTTCGACAGCTACGCCGACTTCAGCGAGCCGCTGCGCAGCATACCGTCGCACCGCTTTCTCGCGATCGAGCGCGGCGAGCACGAAGAAGTTCTGCGCGTGGAGCTCGAGACCGACACCGCGCCGATCATGCGGAAGCTCGAGCACACGCTCAAGCCGCGCCCGAACACCGGGTTCGCGCGCGAGCTCAAGGCCGCAGCCGAAGACGCGCTCCAGCGCCTGCTCTTGCCTTCTGCGCGCACGGACACGCGCGCAGCGATCAAGCAGCGCGCTGATACAGAAGCGGTTCAGATCTTTGCTCAGAACCTGCGCGAGCTGCTGCTCTCGGCGCCGCTCGGATCGCAAGCTGTGCTCGGCATCGATCCTGGGCAGCGTACAGGCTGCAAATGCGCGTTGGTCGATGCGACAGGCAAGCTGATCGCGAACGCCACGATCTACCTCGTGCAAGGTGAAGAGAGCCTGAAGCGCGCGAAAGACACGCTGCTCAAGCTGTGCGCGACCCACAAGCCGATCGCCATTGCGGTTGGCAACGGCACGCACGGTCGCGAGACCGAGGCTTTCGTGCGCGATTGTCTCGCGTCGCAGCCGGGTCCATTTTGCGTATCAGTGAGTGAATCGGGCGCGAGCGTATATTCGGCGAGTGAGATCGCGCGCGAGGAGTTTCCTGATCTCGATCTCACCGTGCGGGGCGCGATCAGCATCGCGCGACGCCTGCAGGATCCACTCGCGGAGCTGGTGAAGGTCGAGCCGAAGAGCATCGGCGTCGGGCAGTATCAGCACGACGTCAGCCAGACGCTGCTCGTGCGGAAGCTCGATGAGGTCGTCGAGAGCTGCGTGAACCAAGTGGGCGTCGAGGTGAACACGGCGAGCGCGCCACTCCTGTCTCGCGTCGCCGGCATCGGGCCGACGCTCGCAAAGAAGATCGTCGCGCATCGCGATGCCAATGGCTCGTTTCGTTCCCGCAAGCAGCTCTTGAAAGTGGCTGGGCTCGGCCCGCGCGCGTTCGAGCAGTGCGCGGGCTTCTTGCGGATCAGCAGCGCGGAGCATCCGCTCGATGGCAGCGGGGTCCATCCTGAGCGTTACGCGCTCGTGGAGCGGATGGCGAAAGATCTGGGCGTAAAGCTCAGCGAGCTGATCGGACGCGCCGAGCTCGTCGATAAGATCGACATCAAGCGCTACGAGAGCGAGGACGTCGGTGCGTACACGCTCGGCGACATCCTGGCGGAGCTCAAGAAACCCGGACGCGATCCGCGCAAGAGCTTCGAGCCGCCACAGTTCCGCGAGGACGTACGCACGCTCGAAGACCTCAAGGTCGGCATGGAGCTGGAGGGTGTGGTCACCAACGTCACCGCGTTCGGCGCGTTCGTCGATGTCGGCGTGCATCAGGACGGCTTGGTGCACGTGTCGCAGCTCGCCGATCGCTTCGTGAAGAATCCAGCCGAGGTGGTGAAGGTCGGGGACCGCTTGAAGGTACATGTGCTCGAGGTCGATTTGCAGCGGCGACGCATTGGTCTGAGCGCGCGCACGCGGCAAGCGGGTGCGCCAGCGCCAGGCCCGAAGCCGAACGCGCCCGCTGCAGGAGGGCCGCAGCCTCGCGCTCCTCGAGAAGACCCGAAGAAGTTCGGGAACAACCCTTTCGCCAACCGTTTTCGTCGCTGACCTTCTGCGATTCCGAGCGCCTCAAGAGGCTGGCGGTGTGCGGGTGGGACGCGGGACGAGCCGTAGCAACCCTAGCGTCAACGTGACGGCTGCGATCGCGCACAGCCCACGCATCCACGCGTACGGCGAGAGCAACCCATGCAGCAGCGCGCACAGCCACGCGATGTACGCGAGCCTGTGCAGCTCTTTCCAGCTGCGAAGCCGCATCCAAGTCACGACCGCTGGAAAAGAAGTCACAGCGAGCGCGCCCAGCAGCGCGAGCCCGGCGAAGCCAAACCGTAGCTGTGGGTCAGCGAGCTGCTCGCCGACGCCGAGTGGACTGCTCCACAGGCCTACCTCCGCGTGAAACAACGCTGCGCTCGCAGCAGCGAGCCCGAGCGCACGGCGCAGTGTCGAGCTCTCGGGTAGCCACCGCCGCAGCGGCGAAACACACAGCGCCGCGCTCAGCAGCACAAACGCGAGATAGCCAAGCCCACGCGCGAGCGCGACCGTGTCGCTGTAAGCATCCCCATCGCCGCGTACGAAGAGCGCGATCGCAACCGCTCCGAACAGCGATGCACCCGCCACCCAACCACCCAGCGAGCGCCTCACCGCGACCTCGCTGGATGAGGCTCGGAGATCCGCGCCACGCAGCTCGGAGCAGCGGACCCGCGTGCGCGCGGTTTCATTGCATCCCCGAACAGGCGAACAGATCCGACTGCTCCGTCTCGCTCAGGTCGCGCGCATCGTCGCGAAGGTTGTCCGGGTCTTGATCCGTGATCACAGCGCGCATCGGTACAGCGCAGCGCCTTGCCGCTCGGAGCGGCAGACCCGCGTGCGCGCGGTTTCATAGCGACCCCAAAAAGGCGAGAAGATCCGACTGCTCCGCTTCGCTCAGGTCGCGCGTATCGCCGTGAAGGTTGTCCGGGTTTTGATCCGTGATCACAGCGCGCAGCGTCGCGGCTCGACCGTCGTGCAAATAGGGCGGCGAGGCAGCCACCGACAAGAGCGTGGGCACATCGAGCTGCTCTGGGCGCTCGAGGCCCGCAGCGGTGCGCGGAAACAGCGCGGCAAGCGGGAGTTGTCCGAGGTTCGTAAACGCTGGCGGCGTGTGACAGCGCGCGCAGCCAGCGCGCTGAAACACTGTGTATCCACGCCGTTCGGCTTCCGCATCTTGCGCGCGATGGCTCGCCGCGCGAGGCAAAGACTCCACGTAGGCTTGCAGCGCATAGCGGCGGCCCGGTTGCTGACGCACGTACCCTCGGTACAGCTGTTGCGCCACCTCGTCGAGATCAGCGATGCGCGGGTAGCTTCCGTCGCGCAGGTACGGCGCCGTGCCCGCGATCCCTCGCACGCTCAACGTCGGGATCAAGCGATGATCGCCCAAGTTGTACCCGGCGAAGTCGCTGTCCGCATGCATATGACAGCTCTGACAAGAGATGCCGCTGCGCGTGCTCTCATAAAAACCGCGCTCGCCGATGCGACGCGCCAGCGCGTCCGGCCGCGATCTCTGCAAGACCTGATCGCTCGGCGCAAGCGCCACGTGCTCGGGCCTCCTCTCACCTTTCGACAGCTTCGCGAGCGCTCCGCGCGCCGGGGATGTGAGCCACAGCGTACCGTCGGAGAGCTCCACGACACCGTGCGGGGTGAAGAAGTCGTCGGTCTCGAAGCGCACACGCTCTGGCTCAGCATGCGGCAAGCCGAGCCGCCACAGCTCATCCGTTCCGGCGAACGCGAGCGCGAGGCGACCGTCGCGAAGCGGCCAAAGTCCGAGCGGCGAGCCGCCCTGATCCACGTCACCAGGCTTCGTCTGCAGCTCTGAGCGGCGAGCGGTCAAGACTCGCTGCTGGAGCTCGAGCGTGTGCGCGTCTAGCACCAAGAGCTGGTCTTGGACGAAGTGATTGCCGAGCTGCGGCGGCGCGTGCGCCGGTCGATGGTCGGTGACCGTGACGAACACGTGCTCCGCTGTGACCGCGAGTGCCGCCGCTGGCCTGCCCAGCGCGTGTCGCTCGCGCGCAACGAAACCATCCCCCTCACGCACCCAGCGCTGCAAGCTCGCATCCGCGCGCGCAGTGACGATCAACGCATCGCCACTGAGCGCCATCCAATCTGCCGCAACCTGCAAGGCCTGAAAACCCGTCACGCGCAGCGCCGGGTACGTCACGCGCCACAACCCAGCCTCTCCCATGCTCGCAACCACGAGCTCGCCATGGGCCCCATCCCAAACCAACCGACCCAGCGCAGACGTGTCGCCGTAAGCGGCAGAAACCAAGAGCTTGCGAATGCCCACCGGACTGGTTGCGATGTCCACGGCCCACAGCTCCGGTGCGTGGCGATGAGTGATGGCCACCGTGTGCTCGTCGATGAACGCGCAGTCGATCGGGCCGTCTCCCACTACGAAACGCGACGGCATGCTCTGCAAACCAACCACGATCAGCTCATCGGTCTCTTCGCTCACAGTCGCTGCGCGCTCGCCGCTCGGGCTTCGGCAGAACCAACGCGGGTGGGCGAGCGGTGTCACAACCTGGAGCGTGCGCGATGCGGAGCGTCCATCGGTGTCGATGTGAATCGCGAGCTCGCCTTCGAGTTGCTGCGGCACGCCGTCGCGGCCCGGGTCGTAGTCCACGCGAAACAGACCGTCACCGATAGGGCGGCCGCGAAGGCGCAGCTGATCGCCGAGCACTAAGCTCGCCTCCTGCGCATCGGCACGAATGAAGAAGCTCTGCGGCTCAGCTGTGCTCAAGAGCAGCGGCGCGATCATCGGCGCTTGCGCGAGCCGAAGGCGATCGCGCAACCGTTCGCGCAAACCGACGAGGCCCGCCTGCTCCGCGATGCGCTCCCGCGCGCTGTACGCAAAGCGCAGTCCCGGCAGCGCCAGCACCACGCCGAGCGCCAACCACGCGCGTGCCGGCAAGCGCGGCAAGACCGAAAACGCCGTCGCCAAGTCGGTCAGGCACAGCGCGACGAGATAACACCCAAGCAGCTCCGGCCACGAAGCTCGACCGAGCGCGCTCCACAGCGCAAGTGCGAGACCGACAAGAAACAGCTGGCGCGACGCGCGAACACCCACAAGGCCACGCTATCAAACTGGAGCCTAAAACTTGAGGCCCAGCGGCTGCAGCGCGGCGTCCACCATCGGCAGCCAACCCCGGTTCGCAGCCGGATTGGCCGGGCTCGGGTGCGGAATCGTGCTGACCTGCACCTTCATCCCCGCGAGCGCCTCGCGCGCACGGTCCTCGGCAAACTTGCCCACACCGATCACGTACTTCGGGCCGAGCACCTCGACCAAGCGCTGCAAGTAGCGGTCGCAGGCAGCAAAGAGCGCGTCACGCTCGGGGCGCGGCAGCTTGTCTGGCGTGCGGTTGCGGCCACTGTCCTCCATGAACACGAGCGGACAGTAGTTCGCGATGAACGCATGGTCGAAGAAGCGCTGCGGCTTATGATAGCGCTCCTTCAACGAGCCCCACAGACGCGCGCCGCTCACCTCACTGCGCGTGCAGCCAAAACCCACGACGGGGCGCTTCGGATGCTCATCCTCAGGCTTTCCAACGGCAGCTTCGATGCCGAGCCAATCGCGCACCATCGATACCTCGCCGAACGGCACTCCTGTCTGCGCCATCCCGTAAGGGCCCGGATTCATCCCCAAGTACAGGACGCGCTTCGGCGACGTAGCGAAACGCTGCAAGTAGAGATCATGAGGCGCATGCGCGTACACCAGCGGGTTGTAGACGTGCGTCACGGGCTCGGAGAACGACAGCGGCTCCAGCTCCGCACACAACTCGACCGTCGCTTGCCGCAATACCGCCAATGAATCCATGCCGTTATTCCTGCGCAGGCAGCTTCTCTAGCGGAGCTGCTGGCAACTTGCACGCTGAGATCAAATTAATGGTGGCAATCGCAGTCAAGCTGTTCTAAAAGCACGCCCCTAGCTCGGGCCATTAGCTCAGTTGGTAGAGCAGTGGATTCTTAATCCATTGGCCGAAGGTTCAAGTCCTTCATGGCCCACCCGTAGCACCGACAGCGCGCAAGCAGCTCACGCGTGTGTGTTTCAGAGAAGCGAAGTCGTCGCCGCTCCCAGCGGCAACGGCTTTCGTGCGTGTGCGTTCAGTTGCGAAACATTCGCGGCACACACGCTCAACGTGGAGGCGCAGCCTGCTGCGTTTGTTTCGGCGCTTCGCCACCGAGCGCACCGGCCAGACATCCACTCACACCTGAGCCCGTGAGCCACCCGTACACAAACAGCGCAAAGACCAGAGCGCCCAGCATCAGCAGCACCAATCGAACGAGATAACCGCGGTCTCTGCGCAGCGCGAGCTCTTCTAGATCTGCCATGCGTTGTCGCGCATGATGACTCGCTGCAAACTTAGCTGCAAACGCGCACGCCACACCGGTTGCGCTGGCTTGCGCGCGAGGGTACACCTGCCGCGTGCTAAGGCTCGCAGGAGGCTCACAGTGAGTACGATACGCATGCCTCAACTCGGCGAAAGTGTGGTTGAGGGCACCATTGGAAAGTGGCTGGTCCAAGAAGGCCAACGCGTCGAGAAGGACCAACCTGTCGTCGAGATCCTCACCGATAAGGCCGACAGCGAGATCAACGCGCCCGAAGCGGGCGTAATCACCAAGATCCACGCGCAGGAAGGCGCGACGGTCAGTGTTGGAGAGCCACTTTGCGATGTGGATGCCAACGCGCAGGCTGCCGCTGCTTCAGCGGGTGGAGCTGCTTCGGCAGCAGCGGGTGGTTCCGCCAAGAAAGGGCCCACACTGGTACCTCCCCCCACGCCAGAGGCGTCTGCACGCGTCGATGTAGGTGGTGGTTCTGGTTCACCAGCGATACGAAAGCTCGCGCGTGAGCAAGGCGTCGACCTCTCGGTCGTGTCGGGCAGCGGCAACGGTGGACGCTTGACCAAGGACGACGTGCTGCGTGCAGCGCGTGTCGCCCCACTGGACAGCAGCGTGCCTCCCGCACCACTGGCCAAGTCTCAACCGCAAGCAGAACAACCTGCGGCAAAGGCCGCGCCGACCGGACCTGCCACGATTTCGTCGGGCGCGTTCCGTCCGCCTCCATATCTGCCGAAGCCGGGCGACCAAGAGATCCCGATGTCGCGGCGTCGCCGCATCATCGCCGACCACATGGTCTACTCGAAGTTAACGTCGCCGCATGTCGTTACGGTGGCAGAGGTCGACGTTCACAAGACCGAGAACCTGCGCAAAGCCAACAAGGACGCGCTGAAGAAGGAAGGCGTGAACCTCACCTTCCTCGCGTTCGTCGCGGCAGCCACTGCGCGCGCTCTGCGTGAGAACAAGTCGCTCAACGCACGCGTGCTGACTGACTCGTACGTGCTCCTCGGCGACATCAACCTCGGCATCGCCGTGGACACGCCCGAAGGCCTGGTTGTGCCAGTGATCCGCAACGCGGCTGACTTGACCGTGCGTGGCTTGGCCCGCGCGATCGATGAAGTGGCGCTCAAGGCGCGCGACAACAAGCTCACGCCCGACGACCTCGCGGCGAAGAGCTTCACCATCTCGAACCCCGGTCGCAAAGGCAACCTGTTCGGCGGTGCGATCATCTCGCAGCCGAACGTCGGCATCCTGCGTACGGGTGAAGTGAAGAAGCGCGTCGTCGTCGTCGAGCACGATGGTGAAGACACGATGGCCATCCATCCTGTCATGCACATGGCGCTCTCCTACGATCACCGCATCGTCGACGGCGTCGCAGCCAACACGTTCCTGTGGCGCGTGCGCGAGATCCTCGAAGAGGGCGACTTCACCATCTGAGTCAGAGCAGCATTCCTTTGCTGATCTGAAAATCACGACGATCCGTCGCTACCGAGATCAAATCGGGATGGGTCGTCGTGAGGAACACCTGTCCTCCCGTGCGCGAGAGCAGCTCGAAGAAGCGGGCGCTCTTCGCGCGGTCGAGCTCGCTCGAGACATCATCCAACAAAAGCAGCGGCGTTTGCCCCGACCTGTGCTCGAGCTCTTGCAGCTCTGCGACTTTCAGCGAGAGCACGAGCGCGCGGTGCTGGCCCTGTGATGCGTAGCGGCGCGCCTTGTTCTCGCGCATGCGGAAACCGATGTCGTCGGCGTGTGGTCCGTCTGCCGTGAAGCCGCGCAGGAGATCTTTTTCGAGCGCGCTGCGGAGCACCTCACGCATGCGCTCGACATCCGGCTCGACGCGGGGCTCGTAGTGCATCGACACTTCCGGACCATCGCCGGAGATCTCCGCGAACAGTGCGGCTACACGCGGGGCGAGCGCGCACACGAGCGCCGCGCGCGCTTGACCGATCACCGCACCGGAGGCAGCGAGCAGCTCGTCGTAGGCGGTGATGCCGCGTCGGTTCGGCGACTCCGCTTTCAAGAGTCGATTGCGGCTCGCCAGCGCCTTTGTGTAGGTCGCAAGCGAGGTGGCATAGGTGTCGTCCAAGCGCTCGAGCAAATGGTCGAGAAAGCCTCTGCGGCCGTCCGCGCCCCCAGCCGTCAGGGTTAGCTCGCCCGGGTGAAAGAGCACGGTCGGAAGCGCGCGTGAGTAGCTTGCACGTGAGCGGGGTCGCTTGCCGTCGAGGCGAATGTCTCGGCGACCCGCGCGTGACAGATGAACCTTGAGCTCGTGCGCGGGACCGTCGCCTCCCGAGAACGCGGCGAGCTCGGCATCGCTGGCAGCTTCGTGGATCAAGTCTTCGGCGCGCGCTCCGCGAAACGACTGCAGGCTTCCGAGATACTCGATGGCTTCGAGCAAGTTGGATTTGCCCTGGCCATTGTCGCCGGCGATGACGTTGAAGCGTGGGGTGGGCGTAAACTCGAGCGCGCGCAGGTTGCGAAAGTCGCGCAGCCGCAGCTTCTCGAGTCTTCGCAGCGTGCGCGACACTGAGCCGCTCAAATGCGCATCGGCATGATGACGCCGACGAAGTCAGTCGGACCGACAGGCCGGATCACGCCGGGATCGAGCTGGCCGCCGAGCTCCAACTTGACCTCGTCCTCGTTGAGGCTGCCGAGGACGTCCAGCACGTAGCGGGCGTTGAAGCCGATTTCGACCGGGTCCCCCGCGAAGTCGACATCGAGCTCTTCGGTGCCTTCGCCGACGTCCGGGTTCTCGCTCATGATCTTCAGCACGCCATCTTGAGCGCTGAAGCGCACGCTGCCGCTCTTGTCGCTGGCGACGAGCGCGATGCGGCGCAGGGCTTCCGTGAGCAGGTTGCGCGAGACGCGGATCGAACGCGAGGCCGAGCTGGGAATGACTTTGCTGTACGGCGGGAACTGCTCGTCGACGAGCTTCACGCTGAGCACGGCGTCGTCGCGCCGAAAGAACGCGCTGCCGCCTGCGGTGGCGACGTCGATGGCCGAGGGGGTGTCTTCGGTTTTGGCGCGGTCGGCTTTCGCCTCGTCGACGAGCCTGCGCAGCTCGGCGATGCCTTTCCCCGGCACGAGCATGCTGAAGTTCAGGAGCTTCTTGCTTTCGTGCAGCTTGAACTCGGCCTTGGAGAGTCGGTGGCCGTCGGTCGTGACCATACGTACCGATTTGCCGTCGCCTTCGAAGAGGGTGCACGCGAGGTGCGGGCGCGTCTCGTCGGTCGACATGGAGTAGTGGGTGAGCGCGACGAGGCGGCCGAGCTCTTCGGCGTCGAGCGGGGCGAACTCAGCGGTGCCTGGGCTCGGCAAGGTGGGAAAGTCCTGGCCGGGCATGCCTGGGATTTTGAAGCGAACTTTGCCGGCGCGGATTTCGGCGGCGTGGTTGCCGACGACCTGGAGGCTGATTTCACCCTCAGGAAGGCTCTTCACGATGTCGAAGAGGGTTCGGGCCGCGAGGGCGATGGTTCCGTTCGTTTTGACTTCCGCGGACGCCACAGCGCTGACAGAGAGGTAGAGGTCGGTGGCGGCGAGGCGCAGGGTCTTGGGGCCATCTGTCGTCAACAGGATGTTGGACAGGATCGGCATGCTGCTTTTGCGGTCGGCCACAGAGTGCGTACGTGCGAGCGATCGGAGGAAGTTTCTCTTCTGGATGACGAGATGCATGTGCGGCCCTTTCTCGGGGCGATCGAAACTCCCCAAGGCCGGAGAGATTAACCTAAGAGGATCTTTTAATTCATTCGTAATCGTAGGGGCTGTGGATAGTGGATCGATCTTCGTAAAGCGGCGAGATCAGGGCAGGCTTCGGAAAGTCGGGGATCGGGAGATCTCCTGCATAACCCGTGATCGGATTCATGCACGTTTTGTCCCGGGGGAAAGTCACAGGTTTGTCCACGTAGATCAGATCGTGGATGAGGGTGTGGACTCGCTGTGGGTTGGGGCCTGGACCCAATAGCCGGTTGGCTGGTGCCGGGCCAGCCATCTGGGGCGATGGTTTTGGGCGAGGGTTGGTGGTGTTGGTGTGGGTGCGGGCTG